>Ga0206919_1187_pt1 | contig 14417 bp, 13 predicted proteins | sample Alteio_BWOrgHeat_67_FD_152962 | JGI IMG/M metagenome (GOLD analysis project Ga0206919, IMG submission 152962) | Enriched cells from forest soil in Barre Woods Harvard Forest LTER site, Petersham, Massachusetts, United States -... | ecosystem: Environmental > Terrestrial > Soil > Temperate forest >... | reverse complement strand
TTCCCGATGCCCGTGAAGAAGAAGAACTAATCGTCCAATGGGATTGGCACTCCGTCGACAATAATCCAAAACGGTCGGAAAATCCTCGTAACGTTTTTTAACGACATCCTGTTTGAATGCACTGAGTAAGTCGGTAAATAAGGACAGTGGTAGATGGTGTACCCTGATCGTTTCATGCAACGCGGTGAAAATGGGGTGCAAATTGTTCGACTGTGTTTCCAGAAGCTGGTGCTCCCATTCATCTAGAGCGATCAGTCGTTCCTCGGGAGTCAATCGTCGTTTTTGGCCATCCCCAAAGTCGTGATCCTCGGTATATCCCTCGTCCGCGAGGTCGTCTGAATACCTGGCGAAGGCATAAACTGCATGTACGTGAGGAGCCAGGGCGGCAGGGACGAGGAGGCCGACAGGAAAGTTCTCATAGTGTGACCGGGCCATCCGGGTGCAATATTCGTAGGCGGCATCGACAGTCATGGTATAAAAATAAGAATTGTCACCTGAAGTCTCTATGGCAAATCAGAAATGGGGGTTTTCATATAAAAATAGTGGAATCGACTACGTTGGAGGCCAGGAACCAAATACATTTATTGACAGGACTCACAGGATTTACATGATTAAATTTAGTTTCAGTGATCCCGTGTGGAGTGCGGTGGCGATGACACCGCTATCCGGGTTAGTGAGTCCTTTCCAGGACAGTATGTCAAATCTTAGCATTAAAACGAAATATAATGAATCATGTTTGGGCTTTGACGGGAGGGATTGCATGTGGGAAGTCGACTGTGGCCGAGGTGCTGTTACGTCGAGGGTGGGGAATCATTGATTCGGATGAGATCGCCCATCGTCTGATGGAGGTTGGTGCAGAAAATTGGCAGAAAGTCATTGACGCTTTTGGTCGGAATGTGCTTAAACAAGATGAAACGATAGATCGTCGACTTCTCGGTGGCCTAGTTTTCCATGATTCCCAACAACGAGAAAAACTTAATGCAATTACGCATCCAGCCATCCGTCGCGTTTGGCAGGAGGAGCGAGATAGGTTTGTTAAGGACAAGCCAACAAACTTTTTGGTGGTGGTCATCCCGCTGTTATTTGAGAGGAAGCTGGATAGAGAGTTTTCGCAGATCGTTTGTGTGGGGTGCTCACAAACCACCCAGGAGGATCGCCTGTGTAGTCGTGGACTAAATGCAAGTCAGGCGCTTGCCAGAATGGGAAGCCAATGGCCGGTTCCAGAAAAGATGAAACTGGCAAATGTGGTGTTGTGGAATGAGGGAACTCAGGATGTATTAGGAAGGCAGATTGATTGCTTCCTTAACGGGGTTTCACGAGATAAAAAATAAATATTAAGAATGGATCAATGTATAGTTTATGAGACCGATAAGACGAAGAGGCCGTAGAAAATTTTCAGGCGGCGGAGAGTATGCACCCAAAACACCCGAAGGGCTTCCGATGGATGTGGAGGATGAGGTAAATGAGGGGACGGCAGCTCCGTTTCCTAGAAGGGATGCACCCTCTGCAGGAGCGGGTTCCGAGTATCCCCATACTGAGAGGGGACCATCATCCGAGGCGGAGCATGGATCATCCCATCCGCATGCGCCACACCAACCTCAGCCTGACAACGGACATGTTGACCCTTCTTCAGGCCCGGTCGCTCCGATGCCTCCTGGCCCGGCTCTAGAATTGTGTGAGTTGCAGAAACTCAGCTTTCCGGAGTTGCATGCCAAAGGAGCCGAGTATCAGATTGAAAATCCGGGATTATTGCGCAAGCACGAGTTAATATTTGAAATCCTCCGGCGTAACGCCCAGCGTAACGGTGCCATCTTTGGCGATGGTGTTTTGGAAGTGCTGCCCGATGGATATGGCTTTCTTCGCTCAGCCAATTACAATTACTTCCCGTGTCCGGAAGATGTTTATGTTTCGCCCTCACTCATTCGTCGATACGGATTGAAGAAGGGCAGCTTCATTTCCGGTCCTATTCGTCCTCCCAAAGACAAGGAACGGTACTTCTCCCTGTTGCGAGTGGACAAGGTGGAGAATGATGATCCAGAGAAGAGCCGCACCCGGATTTTCTTTGATAATTTAACACCCTTGTTTCCGACTCGTCGGATATTCCTGGAGGGAAAAGATACTAAATCGGGTGAAAAGGCTGATGTCTCCATGCGTGCTGTCGACCTAATCACGCCGCTAGGCTTCGGGCAACGCGGGTTGATTGTTGCGCCGCCCCGAACAGGTAAGACAGTGATCATGCAGAAGATCGCCAACGCAGTGTTGGCCAATCATCCTCATGCCTATCTGATGGTTCTTCTGATCGACGAACGTCCCGAAGAGGTGACAGACATGGAGCGATCAGTGAAGGGAGAGGTCATTGCTTCCACCTTTGACGAAACTCCTGATCGACACGTTCAAGTGGCCGAGATGGCTATCGAACGGGCGAAGCGTCTGGCGGAAAACAAGGTCGATGTGGTGATTCTCCTCGACAGTATCACCCGTCTCGCTCGAGCTTACAACACCTTGCAGCCCCATAGCGGGAAGATTTTGACCGGTGGTGTGGATGCGAATGCCCTGCATAAACCCCGGCGATTTTTTGCCGCGGCCCGTAATCTGGAAGAGGGTGGAAGCATCACGATTCTGGCCACCGCATTGGTGGATACCGGATCAAAGATGGACGAAGTTATCTTTGAGGAGTTCAAAGGTACTGGCAATATGGAAGTCCATTTGGATCGTGCCTTGGTGGATAAACGAATTTATCCTGCCATCAATATCCCTAAGTCAGGAACACGTAAGGAGGAACTGCTGTATCATCCTGACGAGTTGCCGCGAATTCACATGCTCCGTCGGGCCTTAACCTCCGTGCCACCCGTTGAGGCCATGGAAGTGTTGCAGGAACGACTAAAGAAGACAAAGACCAACATCGAATTCCTTCTGGCGATGAATCTGAAGGAATAAATGTTGGCTTCTGAGTTTTTTCCGGTTTAGTGGGCGGTGTTCGCTGAATATAAATCTTTTAAAATATCCTTATGAAAGTAGTTGTGACCGGTGGTGCCGGCTACATTGGGAGTATCTGTGTAGAGCAGATGCTCAATGCCGACCTGCAAGTGGTGGTATTTGATAATTTAACCGAGGGACATCGTGCAGCTGTTGATCCTCGTGCCCAATTTATCGAGGGGGATCTGGGAAACCGGGACCAAATCTTTGAAGCTATTGCCAAGCATAAACCGGATGCTGTCATGCATTTTGCAGCCAATGCTCTAGTGTCGGAATCGATGACGAATCCATCCAAATATTTCCGAAATAATGTCTCCAACGGTATCAACCTGATCGATGCTATGGTGGCTGGTGGCGTGAAGAAACTTGTCTTTTCCTCCACCTGCGCCACGTACGGAATGCCGGAGAAGGTGCCGATTGATGAGCGCCAGCCCCAGAAGCCCATTAACCCGTACGGTCAATCCAAGCTCATGTTTGAGCATATCTTGAAATGGTATGACCAGATTCATGGACTCGTTCACGTTAACCTTCGCTATTTCAATGCCGCTGGTGCCTCCGAAAAGCTCGGTGAAGATCATCGGGTGGAAACACACTTGATCCCCAATGTCCTCAAGGTGGCCCTGGGTCAGAAGGAAAATGTGGAAATTTATGGGAGTAATTATCCCACCCCCGATGGCACTTGTATCCGGGATTACATTCATATCTTCGACCTCGCTACAGCCCACATGTTAGCTCTGAAGCGTGAAACCAGTTCCTTTTATAATTTAGGAACAGGTGAGGGATATTCAGTTCAGCAGGTCATTGACGTTGCCCGAAAAGTCACGAAGCAACTTATCCCCTCGGTGAGCAAGCTTGCACGACCGGGAGATCCCCCCCGCCTCGTCGCCAGTTCGCATAAGATCACCCAGGAATTGAAATGGAAACCCAAGTATCAACGCTTGAATGCCATTATTGAGAGTGCCTGGGCCTGGCATAAAAAACATCCCAAGGGCTACGGGGACTGAACCTAAAAACCGCAGATCTGCAGCTTCAGAGGTGTCGATGCGCAAATTTCGAATATTTGTCATCAAATTGTCATAATTAACTCCTACGTCTCGTAGGTCGGAATTGGCGGTTTAGGCTAATTTCAAGATGAGTTGGGCGGCTCTTTTGGGGTCGACCAGTTCAAAACCCTTAGGAGAAGTTAAAATGAAGAAAATTATTGTTTCGTTCCTGGCTGCAGTCGCCCTCGTAGCGAGTGCTCATGCCGACAAATTGGTCATCAAAGGTTCCGATACTCTCGGTGCCAAACTTGTTCCGCAGTTGGCAGAGGCCTTTAGGGCCCAAAATCCTGGTACCACCTTTGAAATCTCAGCGGAAGGCTCCACCACCGGAATCGCGGCCATTATTGATGGCACAGCCAATATCGGCATGGCCAGTCGTCGTGCCAAGATCACGGAGATTTCGGAAGCTACGGCCAACAATGTTAAAATGTCCCCCACGGTTGTCGCTTTTGATGGCATCGGTGTCATTGTGAACTCGAATAATCCATTATCGAAACTCACGATGAAGCAGGTCGAACAGATCTTCACCGGTGATGTGACAGATTGGAGTGCTGTGGGCGGCAAAGGAGGAACGATCTCGCTTTATACCCGTAACACCTCCTCTGGAACCTACTCCGACTTCAAGGAAATGGCGATGAGCAAGCGTGACTATGCCGCTAGTTCACAGAAAATGGCTGGCAATGAGCAGATTGCTGCTGAAGTGGCGAAAAACCCCAACGGGATTGGCTATGTTGGGATCGCTTATACGAAAGCTTCGGGCATCAAGTCACTCATGCTGAATGGGGTAACCTTGAGTCCTGGCAGCATCAAAGCCCACTCCTGGCCACTATGGCGTCCGACCTTCTTCTATACCAATGGTGCTCCCACGGGACTGGCAAAGAAGTTTGTCGACTTCACGCTCTCTTCAGCTGGGGCATCGATTATTTCCCAGGTTGGTTTCGTGCCGGTGAAGGAATAATTACCTAGATATTTGGGGTTCCATCGTAAAAACGGTGGAACCCACCACATCGAATTAAGGCAACATATTGTCAATTGAGAGTTGGGAATTAGTAATTTAGGACAGATGGATAGGGATCCGGGTACGTTTTTTGACAGGATTAACATGATTTACATGATTGAATGCATTTACGATGATCCCATGTGGGCCACTGTCGTGCAAATGATAAACATATTCTGGGGAAAGACGTTTGAACTCCTGGTCAGTGATGCGGTGGCAAGAAACCGCTTTGTCTTCGGAGTCCGGAGGGGGATCTGACGTATGCAAGTTCCCATGCAGCAGGCGCTGGCTTCGTCTCATCGTAGGCGATTCCTGGGGATCACTGGGGATGATGCCATCAAGTGTTTTTTTGGTGGAAATGCTTTCATTGCCATTGTTGTTCTCTTCCTGATCTGTTTTTCCCTTGGTCGAGAGGCCTTTGACTTTCCTTCCCAGAACCTGGAAAATCTATCCGATTACCGCAAGGCGGGATTGGAGTATGTGGACTACCTCAGAGAGCAGGTGGATGGGTTCATGGTGATGTCTAGGTTTCTGAACGACATTCGACTTCAGCAATTCAAGAAGCTCCAGGCTGAGGGCAAGTCGGACAATGAGGTTCAGACGCTACTTCAGCCCTTCGACGCATTCAAAGATAAATTTGATGGGTTGATTTCTCCTCACCAATCCATTCTATCCGACTGGACGACTGAGGTCTCCGATCTTAAGGACAGGTTAAAGGCGAACGAAGACGCACTGGTCAGTAAAAGAACTCTTTTGAATGCAGGGATGAAGGAACAGGCGGATGCAGTCGAAGTGGCGCAGGTAGATTTTGTCAAAGAGACCGCTACATTACGTCAGTCTTTTCCTCAATATCAGGAGCTAAACCAGACCTTACGGGGTTCCTTGCAGGAATTAGTGGGGAGTTTACCCACGCTTCCCTCTTCTAATCTTGGGGTGAAATTAGATCGCTTTAAGATATGGGTGAGCGAATACACGGCGACCTTCCCAATCGTGGAAGCCAAAATGCAGGCCTGGGATCCGTCCAGGCCGATTCCGTTTTATAAATCCATCACGGCATTTCTATTTGGAGCACAATGGGTGACGGCAAGTTTTTGGCAGGATTGGTATGGTCTGTTGCCTTTATTAATGGGTTCAATTTGCATTTCATTTGTGGCTCTGATGATTGCAGTTCCTTTTGGTCTATGCGCTGCGATTTACGTGAACCAGATTGCCAAGCCTCTTGAGCAGGGCATCATCAAGCCATATATCGAATTCATCTCGGCGATTCCCTCTGTGGTTCTTGGTTTTTTTGGTATTGCAGTCTTAGGAAGAGTGATCGTTGTTTGTTCCCACTGGGCCATTTTTAGTTGGGTTCCTGGTTTTCCCGTTGATGGTGGGTTGACCATCTTTACGGCGGGTTGTCTACTCGCATTTATGTCGGTTCCGACCATTTTTACTTTAGCGGAGGATGCACTGAATAATGTACCACGATCCTATATTGAGGCTTCCACAGCCCTTGGTTCCACAAAACTGCAGACAATCAGCAAAATCATGGTTCCTGCCGCTCTTTCCGGGATCATCTCAGCAATTTTGTTGGGGTTGGGCCGCGTGATTGGAGAGACGATGGTGGTATTGCTTTGTGCTGGAAATCGCATCCAAATCCCTGATTTCACGAAAGGTATCAGTGCAATTTTTCAGCCCGCTCATACGATGACCGGAATCATTGCTCAGGAGATGGGGGAGGTGGTGACCGGGAGTACTCAATACCGAGCATTGTTCATGGTTGGCGTGATGCTGTTTCTCATTTCACTTCTGATCAATTATTTAGCTCAATTGGTTGTAAAAAAGTATAAGATCTCAATTGGATAATTTCATGTCAGCGATGCCTCCCCAACTGCACAGGTTTTCCAATGTCCCAACGGTGGCTAAAAGCACCCAGATAATATTCAATTGGTTATTCAGAAGTGCGACCTATCTCATCCTGATCTGTGCATCGATTGTTTTTGGCTATATTATCATCAAGGGATTGCCAGTGATTTTCAAGGTCTCTCCTCCATTCGTAAATTGGGAGTTCCTGACGCAAAAGCCGGAAACGCTCCATGTATTTGAGCGGGATGACGGGTCTAAATTTCAGGTTAGTGAGACGGCGATGAGAGACAGAATGGCTGCTGGTGAAACCATGCCCACCAAGGAGGAGACTTACGTTTATTCTGCTGGTGGAATTTTCCCGTGCATCGTGGGAACTGTGTTGTTGGTATTGGGATCTATGGCAATCGCATTAGTTCTTGGCGTTTGCAGCGCAGTCTACCTGAGTGAATACAGCAACCAGGGGAGGATCATCAACTTTATCCGTCTTGCCATTTTAAATTTGGCCGGAGTTCCGTCGATTGTCTTTGGTTTGTTTGGCTTCGGTTTGTTCGTCCTTGCGTTTCACTGGAAGGTTTCCCTACTTGCTGGGTGGTTCACCCTGGCTTTCATGGTTCTGCCCATTATTATTACGGCCTCCGAGGAGTCTCTTCGTGCCGTGCCAAAGGGGTTTAGGGAAGGGTCGTTGGCATTGGGAGCCACCCAATGGCAGACGATTCAGAGCAATGTTCTACCCTATGCACTCCCTGGAATTTTAACCTCTTCTATTCTAAGCGTTGCCCGCGTGGCAGGAGAAACAGCTCCCATTATGTTCACGGCTGCAGTGGTCATGCGAAACAACCTGCCATGGGAAGGACTCAAACATTCAACCGACTTTTTCTTTCAGGCAGTAATGGCTTTGCCGTACCATATCTATGTACTTGCCACGAAAGTTCCGCCGAATGAATTCACGGAGAGGGCGCAGTACGGTGCTTCATTTGTTTTTCTATTTGTTGTCATGGCCATTGCATTGGTTTCCATGATCCTGCGCTCAAAAGTTCGCTCGAAATATAAATGGTAATTCGCCAAACGAAACCCTAACTTATGATATCTACCTCCGCCGAGGCCCCTATGACGCATACAAAGATGGATGTTTCTGCCAGTCTTACTCCGAGTGCCGGGACGCATGAAACGGTCTATCGGACGTTGATCGAGGTCGACAACGTCGATTTCTATTACGGACAATCAAAAGCTCTTCATGATATCAATCTGAAGATTCCTGAGAAGATGGTGACTTCTTTCATCGGGCCATCCGGTTGCGGTAAATCAACTCTTCTGCGGTGCTTAAACCGGATGAACGATCTAATCGATGGTACTCGCGTGGGCAAGGGTGAGATCCGGATTGATGGAGTGAATATTTATAGTCCGGATGTTGATGTCATCGAATTGCGCAAACGGGTGGGGATGGTTTTTCAGAAGTCCAATCCATTCCCAAAATCGATTTATGAAAATATCATCTACGGATTAAGAATTCAGGGAATCAACAACAAATCTCTATTCAATGAGGTTGTGGAAAAGAGTTTGCGCGGCGCCGCTTTGTGGGATGAGGTCAAGGATCGTCTTCATGAAAGCGCTCTGGGAATGTCCGGCGGACAAATGCAGCGCCTGTGCATTGCCCGGGCCATAGCGGTGAATCCTGAGATCATCCTCATGGATGAACCCTGCTCGGCGTTGGATCCCATCGCAACGATGAAAATTGAGGAGTTGATCCACGAGCTTAAACGTCAGTTCACAATCGTTATCGTCACCCACAACATGCAACAGGCGGGGCGCTGTTCCGATTTCACGGCTTTTTATTATATCGGGAAGCTGATCGAATTCGATCGAACAGAAAAGATTTTCACCAACCCTGCCCAGAAACAGACGGAGGATTATATCACAGGGAGATTCGGTTGATATGCAGCTACTTGATCAGCAGTTAGCAAAGATCCGCGAGCAGTTGTTAATGATGGCCAGTTTGGTCGATCGCAATTTGAATGCAGCCATGAGATCGCTTGTGGAGAGAGATGACAAATTGGCTGAGCTGGTGGAGGCCGAAGACAGCCAAATTGATCAAATGGAGATTGCGATTGATGAAATGGTGGTCAAGTTTATGGCCACCCACGGTCCAATCGCTCAGGACTGCCGTCTCATGCTGGTTTCATCCAAGATTTCAAACAACTTGGAGCGTATTGCTGATCAGGCCGTGGCCATTTCTCGACGTGCTCGCGAACTGAACACTCAACCGATGCTTAAGCCGTTGATTGATATCCCTCGGATGGCCCAAGTCGCCCAAGAGATGCTGCGTGACTCGCTTACTGCTCTCGCCGATAAGAAACCGGAGCTCACCCTAGAGATCAAGAGTCGTGATAAATCGGTCGACGAAATCAATAAACAAATCGCACGGGAGCTCACCAGCTTCATGCTGGAGGATCCGGCAACAATCACTCGCGCATTAAACCTAATGCTAGTTGCGCGATGCATTGAACGTATCGCCGACCACGCCAAAAATATTGCCGAAGAAGTTTATTTTCTCTACCGCGCCCAGGATATTCGCCATGGGAATGGTGTGGGGGAAGCAGTTGCTGTTGAGTAGAGAGTAGTGGGTGAGAAAAAGTTGTTTCTTGACCTTCGTGTTTTATTTGTTTCAATCATGTGGATAAGCTGGGCCTTCGACTGTGAATTTCGGGGGTGCTCGGAAAAGCAATATGCCGCAATCCTCCCGACAGTTGAACTCGTCAAGAAAAGTTCCCCCGATTAGCGCACGCATCGGAAAAGAGCCTTCCTACCGGATCTCTCTCTCCAAGTCGACCGATGATAGACCGGTGACCGGACCGGTCAGAAAGGTTAAAAAACCCTGGCAGGCAGTGTTTGCGGGAAGTCCGGTGCTAATTCTAGTCATCTTTTTCCATTTTCTGTTTGCAATGGTTGCTGCCTTTTTAATTGTCTCCTCATTTGCCAAAGAGAGGAGAAGGCAATTTTCCGAGGCCTCAGTCGTGGCCAACAACCCCCACAAAGAGGTCGAGCACAAGGTTCAGATGGCCAAGAAGAAAAACGCCATGACCACGCCAGAAATTGTTGAGCGGATCACTACGACCGGCCTCTCTCCTGTTACGCTGCCGGAAGTTACGATTCCAAACATCAACAGTGATTCGCCTGGCACCGGAAAGATGGAGGGAGTCGGCTTGGGTGGCGGAGGGGGTGGTGCCGGAGAACCAATCGTGGTTGATACTGAACAATTAGCCACTTCAGTCTTCGGCTCCTCTGATAGTAGTTCGGCTGGGTTGGAGGGGAGATTTTATGACCTAAAGCAGATGGCTAACGGAACACCGTCAGGCATGAAGGATCTTGCCCCGTTCTATTCCACATTATGCGATTTTGTCAATCAGGGGTGGAATGACTCCTTTCTTAGGAAGTACTATGTGGCGCCCAAGCACCTGTATCTTTCTCAGCTGATGATTCCGTATACGAGATCTGAGAATGCCACCAAAGCCTTTGGAGTTCCAGAGTTGAAGCCTAATTTCTGGGTTGCGCTGTATCAAGGAAAGTTCAGCGTGCGAAGAGGAGGTACCTATCGACTTGTCGGTTACGCAGATAATGTTCTCGAGGTGCGGATCGATGGGAAAAATGTTTTGGATGCCACATGGGCTTTTGAGATGAGGCCTGTTCGACCTCCTGGAGAGACCGATTCTTATTGGTACTCTTTTGAGGTGGACCCCAGTGTTAAGTTTCGCGATGATCTGATTATCAAGTTCGGTTTCCAATGTGGGACTTGGATGCATTTGGAATCGGATAAGACATATGACATTAAAATATTGATTGGAGACGATGGAGGACGCACTGGCTTCTGGTTGATGACTGAGGAGCAGGGCCACAGCTATCCACCTTCCAAGACCGGAGAAGGACCGCTTCTCCCTTTGTTCAAGCTCTCAAATACCCAGTCGCCACCTACGGGTCCGGGAGTGCCAATTTTTGACAAAAATGCAGATTTAGGATGGTCTGTAGACCGATTGAATCTTGATAATTGAGGGTTGGTTCTGTGATGGTCAAATCAAATTCCCTCTCCATCCACCCCCTGTAGTGTGAATACCTCCCCCGTTCCGACGGGCGATCCCTTGACAACCATCGCCAAATTAGTTCGATCCATCAATGTCGCCACATAATTCCGAGCGTCCAGCAAAACCCGACGAAACCGACAAACCGTCTCCTGACTGCATCGCTCATAATTTGTCATTGAAACACAGGCAATCGGTGCCAGATACCCATCGAAATATCGAACCACCTCTCCCATCGTGATCTTAGCCGGAGGCCGCGCTAAAACATACCCGCCCTGCTTCCCAGGCATACTTTCCACCCATCCCATCTTCTTTAAATCAAGCATGATATGTTCTAAAAAGGGCTTCGGAACATCATTCCTCCGCGCCAGCTCTCGGATTGGAATCGGCACACCTCCGTAATGTTCGACTAATGTAAAGAGTGCACGCAGCGCGTAGTCAGTTTTTTTTGAGAGCTGCATAAACGATCTTATAAGTCGTCTATTTTCTTTTACCATTAAAAAAAGATGGAAAATCGAACAAACGAACGCGATGTGGACTCTGCAATGGAAACAACTCGGCCATGAATTATCGGGTAGAGGGTCGGGAAAATTTCCCTGGCATTGCTGCTCACCCATATTGTGTTATTTTGACCGCCAGCCGATGATCTGGCCGGTGGGAGACTTTACGGCCTTTGACGGGTTTACATCAGTCTGCTCAGAGGCATACCCCTTTCCCAGGTGCAACACCGTGGTATGCGCAGTTTGGATTACAACAGGTATGCTCACTTCCCCGTCATTTTCCGAATTAGCAATGACTGTGTAGCGTCCTGCTGGCAACGTGACTTTCTCAGGAATTTCACTGTCACCGATATGATTCGTAACCTGTTTAAACCGTTTCCCATTCTGGAGAATCTCATAGGCACTATGGGGGTAATACATTGTGTCGCCATCGTTGTAAGGATCACAAGCAGAGAAGACAATGAGTGTTCCCTCGTGCTTAGCCCCATATGAAGCCTCACCGGGAGGACAAGGACCGATCGGAGAATTCAAAACCGTATCTGGGGAGGCTTTCATGGTCACGACACTTAGAAGGAAGACCGCAGAGATGAAAGGCACAATAAGGAAAAGATAACATATGAATGACCAACGTTTTGTTTTCATGTCCATCAGCCTAATCTCTTGAGATGAAAGACGTCTGAAGGAATAATTAAAATCTCATGAACTTACCAAAGGGAGATATTTGTGAGCCAGATTGGACCAAAAAGGCTGGAGGAGAAATCCTCCGGCCTCTCAATCTTGAATCATTGTTCGTTATCGGATCCTGATTGCTAGAACTTCCAGGTCAAATCAGCCTGCACCAAGTCGGTACGATCCTGAACAGCCGTTCCAGCTATGCCACTGTTGGACGTAGCAGCCGAGTAACCAATAGTTGTGGAATATGGCAGATGGTCGTCAATGGCATTTGCATGACGCCAGCGCAGGGATGCAATAACGTTGTCAGTGAAGTTATAGCTGGTCTTCAAGCTGAACCCAACACCGTTCAGGTTTGCACCGCCAAACCAATCTGAATCCGTGAGGTTGGGGTCCCAAGAGTCGGCTTCTTGATAGACAAACTGCTCGTCAAAGGAAATGGCGCCTTTGCCTTTGCCACGGGTCTGTGTCAGTCCCACTACGGCAAACTGATCGTGAGCTTTATCGTTGCCAACTGTAGTTCCAGGAACGGTCGCACTGGCAGCTGTCACTCCGCCGGTAATTGAAGGGTCACCAGAAATCGCTTTCGCACGATCAACGCCACTTATGTTATAACCATAATCGCCGTAGATTCTCTGCTTCCAGTCCCAGAGTAATGGATGGTCTAACTGAAGATTCAAAACGAAGACGTTCAGATCACGAACATCGTAGCTGAATCCTATAGCCCCGGTACCAGCGGCAATGTTACCCGTTGCCGGGAGGTTCGAACTGGTGGCACTTTGGGCCGCAAGCCTCGTGCCAACATAGTTTATAAACCCTGGAGACAACCGAGCCGTGACCTCCTTGTCGAACTTGTAAGTAAAGTTAACCTGATTGATCAATAACCACGTATCATCGCCACCGTCAGGAATACCGTTGGATGCGCCAGCCGACTGATTACCAAACTGTTGTTCCGTAATGTCCCCGTAGATGTAAGCTCCGTGTGTGCTGGAGATGGTGAAGTCACCGGCTTTAAAGTCCCCAAACTTTACAAATCCACCCTCAGGATTGGTATCGTCATCCCACGTAACACCTTGGACCAAATTGTGTCCGAAGAGCTGTTTGCCACCAATTAACGTCAACCAGTCTGCTCCAAAGGCCTTATCATACTCAAGGGAGGCGATGTCCAACTTCAGAGCGTAGCCGCTGTTGTTAGATCCAGGAGTATAGCTGCTGAAAGCCCCTGCATTGCCGGGTCCACCAGTCTGAACATTACCTAAATCCGCATTGCTTGAGTTGCCACCAGCACCGGTGGCAATACGAACGTTAGCCTTTAAGCTGTCGGTAAAGGCCCACTCCGTACCCAGACGTAGGCGAACACGATTGCGATCACGGTCTCGCTCAACAGCTATGCCTTGGGATCGAACGGTTCCAGTCGAATTATAAGTCGTCGTGTCGGCCCTTTCATCATCAACTTCATAGCGATAGCGAACGTCACCATAAATCGTCAGAGCTTTGATAAAGCTACTGAGCTGGATTTTTTGGTCCGTAGTCTGCGCATTTTTCTCAGCCAAACGGGCACGAATGTCCTCGGCCTGTTTGGAGGTTATGACACCTTCCTCGACGAGGACATCGACAAGCTGGCCCGATTCTTGTGCCAAAACGGCAGAGAGGGAAAGTACTGCTACTCCCACGATTACCGTCAGATTTTTCCATGCATTTCTCATTCATTTTCTCCTTAGATTCAACTTGGAATCGCCAGGTTGGTTAGTTAGCGTTAATAACGATCATTTATATCGTATATTGTTTTAGTCAACAAAATAACGATAATATTTATCGTTATTAAAAATAAAATGACTTTTGTGGTAAAATCAAGTGAACTAAGCAATCGTTTGGAGGTGCGTTGGGTGATTTTACTCTAGTGGGAGTGGAAAATCAGATGGAATAGCCCTGAGGTTGGTATAATTTTCTGGCGACAAACTGATTGACTATTATCAAATATTGACTAGATGTATCGTCTTTTAAGTCTGAATTCCGAGGTTGAGCGCAGATATATTTCACAACAGCCTGGAGCAGAAAACATGAGGAACGACGGAACTGTATTAGAATGTAATACTGTAAGAAGGACGAATGCTTTTATGTCCAGGATCTTGCGAGAATTTGCTATGGGCAACTTCGGATTTCGGGTTAAATGATTCCCCAACAACAGGATAATTCAGAATGGCTAAAAAGAGACCACAATACATCCTGCCGGGTTTTGGTTTTTCACTAGGGATCACTCTTTCCTGGTTAGGTCTGGTCGTGCTGATTCCATTTGCTGCGCTGTTCATCA
>Ga0206919_1186_pt1 | contig 14453 bp, 13 predicted proteins | sample Alteio_BWOrgHeat_67_FD_152962 | JGI IMG/M metagenome (GOLD analysis project Ga0206919, IMG submission 152962) | Enriched cells from forest soil in Barre Woods Harvard Forest LTER site, Petersham, Massachusetts, United States -... | ecosystem: Environmental > Terrestrial > Soil > Temperate forest >... | reverse complement strand
GTGACCCTCATGTACCGCATTATCGTAATTGCTGAACGACAAAAAATGATCTATAATCGAGTCTATGGCTATGGAGTTGCATCTGTTATATTCTTCCATTTTGCCGTGAATATTGGAATGGCCCTTGGCCTCTTTCCTGTCGTCGGCATTCCCTTGCCATTTGTGAGCTACGGAGGCTCTTCTATGCTTAGTTTTACAATTATGATGTTTATTCTGCTGAAGCTGGATGCAGCCAATAGTGAATATTAGCAGTAAGTGAATGGTGAGTGGTAAGAAATAAATGGCAATTTGCACTAAAACCATGGATCATAATTTCTTAAGGTAAGCCAGGTCATATTTAGCCTGCTGATACAAGAAGGTTAAGTCATCAATCTCTTTTGCCTTGAGTTCTTTTAATTTATAAAAATCATCTAACAATCCCTGGAGCTTTTTGGCGCCACCTCCTAATCGTCCTTCTATTTGAAATTTCTTGTCATTTACCTTTTTATCCAGCTTGGCAATATCCTGTGGATCAATCCCTTTGTTATAATCAAACACGAACCCCTTTTCACACTCTTTCCGCCAGTCAAGCAATATTTTAACCATGGCCGGACCGAACCCAGGCACAGCTGACACCTGTTTCTGGGTAATATCAGCAGCCGTTTCAACACTGAAAGACATTAGCATTTGTTTTCTGCCTTCACCGATACTTTTAATGACAGCATTATTAATTTCAAACTTTTCAAGAAACCTGATTAGCTGGTTCTCTTTGATATTGTTCTTCAGACTTTCGAATCCTTTCGCTCTTTCAATGGGGAGGTTTTGGTGTTCGGCCTTAAGCGATTTCAATTCTGCCAGTTCAATATCAAATTCTCGTAATGGTGTATTTAATTTTTCCATTATTAATTCACATTGACCCTCTACTTTACTTAAATGCTGTTCAAATTTATTCAGCGCGCCTTTCTTCTTAGGCACCAAAATCCTTGGCATGGCAAGGCTGATAAGTATTATTGGCGCAAACATGGTATTTAAATTTATGCCCAAACCCTTTAAAAGAAAAGTAAGTCCTAATCCAATCACCAATCCTGCAAGAACCGAAGCAACATACATAATCCCCTTATACCGAAACTTTAGTCCAATTTTTTTGGCGTCAGGAGATGGATTATCAATTTTATATATTTCCTGTATTTGAAAAAATCCGGGCCTTTTCAATTGCTGTATCCTTGGCCAAACTAGGTCAATATTAAAACTTTGTAAAGGGCTGTATTTCTGCGTCTGGAAAAAGTCAATCCCCAGTTTTTTTTCAAAACTGCACCAGGGACAATTCGCGAGCCCTTCAAAATAGAAATGTGATGATGATTTATAACAGGGCTTTAATTGCTTCGATAAATCTGTCAATGATAGTACCCATTCTTTTGCCGAAGGCCTGGCATGAAACAAGGAATTCGGATTAAAGGCTGATTCAAAAAGCTTTACAATCTCGTTGGTCGTCGAATTCAGGGGTAAGGTATTAGGAGGCGGCTCCATCATTTTTGATCTGGAATCTACCCCGTAAACGAAACGGTTTTCTTTAATAGCGCGATCGATAGGCATATACCCCGAGCCAAGATATTTACCTGCAAAAGGATGCCTGCCCAGGAATAATAGATGAAAATTTAAAACCGCCAGCCCAAAAAGATCGTGATTCTGAGTGCGGATGGTATTTGCAAAATTGGAAGATGCCAATTCCGGGGGCGTATATTCTGGTACGCCAACTGTACAAAAATGGTATTTATTACCACTATATACCTGGAAACTATCGCAATCAATGAGCTTTACCGTTCCGTCTGCAGCTACCACCAGGTTGCCGTGGTTTACATCCCCGATAATATGATCGTAATTATGAATGATACCAAAAGCACGTGAAATATTGGTCGCGGTATTTATTAAAAACCGCCAGTCGGCAGCAGGGAATTCTGTTCGCCTGCTTTTAGGACTGTACAATTCATGCACAGGTTTATATCCTGTTATCCTGGGCATCACCAGGCCGACGACATCACCTCCTTTTGTTTTGTGAATGGTATCTATGGGCCAGGAAGAAATCCTGAGAAGATCCTCTGTTTTGAGAGAGATCATGGCTTCCAGTTTCGTAATCTGCTCAAAGGGCACGGTGCCATGATATATTTTAGCAACCACGCTTGCTTCCTCTTTTATTTCAAAAACAGCCCCTTCCCCACCCTGACCGAGCTTTTGGCCGATGGTTATTTTGGATCCGTCAGATTTAAAATAAGTGGTCATTCTGTTCTTTGGCTATCTAAGCGACTGGCGATGATTAATGTTTTATCATCATCCGTCCGCTCATTTACTTTTTCCGAGCTTAAAAATTGTGCTATTTCAGCATCAAAGTTCTCTGAATTATTCTTCGTTCGCAATGCTTTAAATAAGGCATCAAAAAACGGATTATAGGCTTCGAACTTATCATATTTCAGTGCAATTCCTTCAATACCATCTGTAAACAAAGCAATGTCCCGAAGTGCTTTCTCCGATTTTTCAAACTGAAGGTTATCGATAAAATCTTCATCCGTTACAAAGTTGGTGGTATTAAAATACATCCCTTTTTGCGGCCAGAAAATCCACATATACTCGTCGGGTTCATCTCTATCTGAAACCACTATTGCCCCATCACCTATCTGCACAAAATAATTTTCATTGGCCCCGACGATCGCTGCAAAAAACGTACAGGCAAAATCTTTAAGAGATAACCCTTTTTCAATTGCCTGCTCCAGGATATTCACCCTTGCGTCCTGTATCCAATTAATAAATAAATCTTTTGTAATACTTTGACCGCCATTATTTTTTGTAATAAATTGCTCAGCCCTTGATAAAAATATTTCTGTTATTGTTTGTGCACCAATTTCCGAACAAGTTGCGCTCCCAGCCCCATCGCTTGCTATAGCTATAAGAATATCTTCGTCCGCAAGATTAATAATTGAAAAGCGATGTGCATCCTGGCAGGGCGTATTCAGCAATGCATGAGATGTGCCGGCTACCGAGGCTTTCCCATATTTCCAATGCATCTTGCTACACTGAAGCCCACCCATCAGGTGTGGCAGGGTTTAATAATAATACCTGATCGCCCACTTTAGAATAAGCCACACTTTTCATGGAACTGGATAGCCAGATAAATAAATCCCTGAAACGTAATTCTTTTAATTTTAGTGGCTTACGCACAGATAATTTTTCAAGAATTTCCATATTGGCGCCCTCAACACCCACTGCAAAAAAACTAAAAGCCTGTGATTCTTCCCCTTTTTTTATTTTTTCCGCGGCGGCCCACCATTGGTCTGTCGGCCCGCCATCCGTTATAAGAAAAACCCAGGGCCTGAAATACCCAACACCAGAATTTTTATAGGCGCCTTTTCTTTGCTCCAATAAATGCAAACCCAGTTCAATGGCTGCTCCCATCGGCGTATCATTATCTGCCTGCAAATGTGGTGGTTGAAAATAATCTGCCGTTTGGAAATCTGTTACCACTTTTGGTGGTCCAAAACTTACAATCGCTATTTCAGCCCGCTTGGCGGCCAGGCTATCTGCTGAAATTTCATCTTTAAACAAAACCAGCCCCGCATTTAATTCCTGTATCGCTTTGCCCTGCATGGATGCCGAAGTATCTAATAATAAAAGACAAGGACATCTCGGTTCAGGATTATCGGCAAACTCAATTCCTGAAAAAGGAATCTGCTCAAAAGGATCACTCATATTCATTTTCGTTTAATCAAACAAATTTACTCAATATTGCTTTCTGAATGAAAAAGGTATTTAAGATATAACAGCCTTTAAACCTAAAAAAGCAGCATACCGTTCCACTTCTTCTTCAAATATTCTTTGATAGCTTTTCTTCATAGCAACAAAAAAATACGGTTCAATAATCACCTCATTTTTCTTTATCGTTCTCCTCCACGTGCCTGCCACTTTTCCATCAATCACAATCGTGTTTTTGAAGATAGCATTTCCGGCAGCAAATACATGTTTAACATGTTCATCAGCAATCATTCCGCTTCGGTCTTTATAGCCGAGCAGATATTCATCAAAACCTGGCAATAGATATATGGTACCAGGTTTAGTTTCCTGGCCAACCATCTTTGAATCCATCCAATAATCCTGATTGTTAACAGATTCCTTAATAAGTTTTAAACTAATCACTTCTAATCCTGCCCGGCATTCTGTGAGCGTGAGTCCACTCCACCAGGAAAAATCGTGTATGGTTGCAGGTCCGTGACTTTTAAAGAATTTCTCTGCAAATCTACCTATGGCTTCTCCACGAGTTATTGATTTGGTTTTGGGTGTCCATTCTTCAAGCGCAACAAATGTAAACTCCTTGTCTTTCCTTGGCCCCAGCACTATAAATTTATCATAAACAGCCCGTTGCAGTATAAAATTAAATCGAAGCTCATTGGTGGGAATTTTATTTTTATTCAAAATGTCTTTTAATTCCTTCCTGGTTACCGCTTTATTTCCAATTACAGCTTTCAATAATATCTTATTGGATTTTTGCAGCAATTTTTCATCCAGCTCCATTTGCTTATACCTGCTTGCTATACTTTTAATTATTTTGGGAGCCACAAGGTCAGTGATCCAGTATATATCCTCTGGCACAACAAAATGCAAAGTGCCTCTTTGTGCCCAGGTCCTTATTATCGATTTATTATTGATCGCATTTTCAATGATCTTGTCTGTTGAGGATTTCAATCTCAGGCCAACAGACCATTTGGAACCATGGTAATCCTGTGCCTGCACCGCGCCAAGCCAACCCACGATTTCAGCAGGCGTTTTAAAATCATGCTTTGATATTCGCTGATTCGCCATTCGCATGTTTGCAATTTCAGAACTACTTAACAAACCCATATTTTTCGGTTAGTTTTTATGCAGGATCATGAATCTGAAAAGAACTAAAGGTTCAAAACAGACTACTCAATACCCAATACTCATTACTTACTACTATTCAATTATTTCAGCATCCTCCTGGGCCTGCTTTTTGAGCTTGTTCCGGTAGAATGAAAATATTTTTGATTTGGAAATCAAGCCGATATATATACCCTGGTCGTTGATAACCGGCAGGTTCCACGCATTAGTTCTGTCAAATTTCTCCATGGCTTCTTCCATGTTTTCTGAATACAATATATAATCAGGCGGCTGATGCATCAGGTCTACAATCTTAATGGTTTCATACAATTCCGGCTTAAATAAATATTGTCTCACATCATCCAGGTTTATAATACCGGCCAGTACCTCTTCTTCATCCAAAACTGGAAAGATATTCCTTGAAGAACTGGCAACAGCATTTACTATATCTTTCAGAGTTCCATTTGCATTTACAGGTACAAAGTCGCGCTCAATCAGTTTATTCAGTTTTAAAGAGGTTAGGACAACCCTATCCTTATCATGATAATTAATATGGCCTTTTTTTGCCAGTTGTTTTAGGTATACAGAATGAGGCTCCAGGTAGGCCGAGGTTGCATAAGAGATTGCAGAAACAATCATTAGCGGTAAAATAAGCGTATATCCTCCGGTAATTTCAGCGATCAAAAAGATGGCAGTAAGGGGCGCCCGTAGAACCCCACTCATGATGCCCGCCATACCGATCAAAATAAAATTCCTCTCGGAAATAACCCACGGCAGGATATGTAAAACATTAATTAAATGCGAAATAAAAAAACCACAAATACCGCCAAGGAAGAGAGAAGGTGCTATATTTCCACCATTGCCCCCTCCACCAACGGTAGCTGCTGAGGCAAATGCTTTTACGGCTATAATACCTGCAGCAAAAAGTAGAATAAACCAGTCAAAGTTGTAATTATGAAAAAAGAAACTTTCCTTAAGTAGTTCTGCGCCATTGCCGGCACTGATTAAAGAATTAATAACGCCATAACCCTCGCCGTATAGGGGTGGGAAAATAAAAATCATAAGGCCCAAACCTAACCCTCCCCAAATGGCACGGGCATAAGTATCTTTAATTTTAATGACAGATTCAATGGTACGGTTAAATGTACGCAGGAAGAAAATAGAAATAATGCCGGTAAACACACTAAGAATGAGGTAAAAAGGAATATCCTTAACAAAAAATGCATCTGAAATGGAATAGTTAAAAAGTACTTCGCTACCCGTAAATGTCCGGGTAACAATGGTGCCAGTAATAGCCGCAATAAGTAAAGGTATAAATGCGGGCACACTTAATTCCAAAAGCAAAACTTCAAGGCAAAAAATTATCCCTGCTATGGGCGCATTAAATACGCCGCCAATGCCTGCAGCTACCCCACAACCGATAAGAAGAGTTCGCTTTTTATAACTGAGATGGAAAAACCGCCCAAGGTTAGATCCTATCGCAGCACCTGTCGTAACAATGGGCGCTTCCAAACCCACAGACCCTCCAAACCCGACTGTGATCGAAGAGCTGATAATATGGGTATACATTTTTTCAGGGGCGACGAGGCTCGACCGTTTAGAAATATCCATGAGCAAACCCGTCATTCCATGCCCGAAAGATTGCCATTTAAATATCTTTTGCAATGTGACAACCACGAGAATACCAATAATAGGGTATATAAAAAATAAATAATTATGGTAATGTGCCGGTATGCCCAGCGTAAGGAGATATTTTACATAATGCGCGGCATTTTTCATAATCGCAGCGCCCAGGCCGGCGGCGATACCCGTAACGAAGGCTATCAGTAGAATAAAATTCCTGTTACTGAGATGTTTTACACGCCAGATAATGAATTTATGATATAACCGGTTAATATTCATTTTGCGGGAATACTGCTGCTGGAATTGGGTTTAAAAAGCAATACAAATTTAGAGGCATTAAAATATTAAACTACTTTTGCAGGAATAATTATCCGGACTATGAAAATACTGATCATTGCTGAAGAACTCGTGCAGTCAGAACTAAAAGCTAAACTGGGAAAAGGGCATAAAATAGATGCCTTCGAAGAAACTGATTTTTTTGAAATTGATGGTTTTGAAGGATATAATGCCATATTTGACATGAACCTTGAAATGCATTCAGATATCCTTGAAGAATACAGCACACTGGAAGAAACCATTATTGTAACATCGGGGGTGAAGCAATCTTTAGCTGAGCTGGTTTATCTTGAAATTATAGAAGAGGAAATGACCCTGATCGGCTTAAATGATCTGCCGGGTTTTATAAACAGGGAGAAAGCAGAAATTTCCCTGCTAAAAGACAGCGATGCCATTAAGGCCATTGCCTTTTTTAAGGAATTAAACTGGCCATGCCTGATTGTAAAAGATCGTGTTGGCATGGTAACACCACGTATTGTACTGATGATCATCAATGAAGCCTGCTATGCTTTGCAGGAAGGCACAGCTTCAATCCAGGATATTGACGAAAGTATGAAACTGGGGGTAAATTACCCTTTCGGGCCATTTGAATGGTGCGATAAAATCGGAATCAACGAAGTATATGAAACTCTTGAAGCCTTATACCAGGATACGCACGATGAAAGGTATAAAGTTTGTCCGCTCCTGAAAACGAAGTATTTAAAGAGTGAGAAATGGCTTTAGAAAGTAAATAGTGAATAGTAAATGGTAAATAGTGCTGACGCAAACGTAGCAATACTACTTACTATTCACCACCTACCATTCACCAAATTCATTTTTCCTGGGGTACAGCTACTCTTCGATCCATATAATAGCCCTTGTATTTCATAATTTCGAGCATGAGGACATAACTGCCTGATGGGTCTTTTTGAACGGAAACCCGCATATCAGCCTGCTCTTTTACACCATCTCCATGAGGATACATTTCACATTCAAAATTTACATTCCCCGTGAATTTATCCGTAATGCTAGCTTGTTTTTCTTTGTATTCATAATTATAACCAAAACAATCTTTTATCTGGTGCAGCAGATTATTGTAACTGGACCCTAATTTTTCCTTTTCTTCCTTCGTCATATACATCGCAACATAGGTAGTTTTACCGCCCGACTGATAGATGGTACAGTGCTTTGCACCTTTCATTTTGAAAGATTCCTTACAGTCCCAAACCTTTTGATCACCATTTTCAAGATTTACTTCTTTTGCCATTTCGAAATCCGATTCCGTTTGCAGCATAATGGATGACAAACGTTTGCAGAAATTATTTGCTGTGTCACGGGTTACTTCTTCATCGAAGTCATGATTCTGCGCCAGGGATTTTAAGGGACTCGCTACCACCACAAAAAATAAAAAGATGATATACAGGATGTGCGGAGACCTAAAACGCATGAGGAGAAATTATAATGCAATGGTAGCAAAAACAATTGAGCAAAGACCTTTCCTCTCCTGAGATGTTATCCACGGCATTGTGGGCAAGTGAAAATAGAGCCATCAATAGGACAACCGCGAGGGTTGCCCCTACCGAACCGCCTGTTTCAGGAATTTTTTAAACTCAGCTACTGAATGCAGGCCTTCCATCTTGTCTATCATCTTCGTATTTTTTCGGTCAAGCAGCACCACAGCAGGTACATCGTCAAGCATATATTTCATGGCATTGGGATAATCATAGATAAGATCCAGCTTATAGGCCATAAAATTACTGTCGATATAATTTATAATATTGGTATCAGAAAGAACTGTTTTATAAAAAGCAGGTGAAGCTTCTCCTTCATCCTGGTATACATAAAGAATGGCCGGCTTATGATGTTTGTAGGCAGAATCCTCAAATGCCGGTTCAGCTCCTGTAATCCAATGAATTTCCTTTGCAGGTTTTAAAGGTTCTGTTTTCTTTGTTTCCGATGTCTTTTTTGGCTTTTTGCTTTTTGAAGTCTGGGCATTAATTGCCCCGGCAGGCAAAAGCAACACCAATACGATGAAAGATAATCTTTTAATGATTTTCATAGTTAATAATTAATATTTTGGCAGCCGTAAATATACAAAAAAGAACAGGTTTGACAGAAATTTCGCTCCAAAATAGCATCAATGGTATGCGTCAGCCAACCTTTAACTTTCAACCTTCAACCAAATCTTTACATCCCCATCGGCACCTCAATCAGCAAAATCTCAGATCCGGCATCTATTTTAAAATCAATAATATCCGTTTCTGAAATACCTATAGCATCCCTTTTTGACAGCTTCTCACCTGCGACCTCCATACCTCCTTCAATCACAAAAGCGAAAAGCCCGTTTCCTTCTTTATGAATTTTGTAAGATTGGGTAGATTCTGTTTCGAATTTGCCTTTTGAGAGCCAGGCATCCTGGTTTATCCAGAGGGTTTCATCTGATTTATCCGGTGATACCATAACCTGGAATTTACCCGTTTGGCCTGCATCGCCGAAAGTTTTTTGGTCGTATCTTGGTTTAATATTCTTTTCTTTCGGAAATATCCAGATTTGAAGCAATTGTACTTCTCCTGCTTCAGAGGCGTGTTCTGAATGTACAATACCCGTGCCGGCAGACATAATCTGCACTTCACCAGGATTTAACCCGGTTTCATTGCCTGTATTATCACCATGCAGTATTTCACCTTTAAGGGCAATAGATATGATCTCCATATTATCATGAGGGTGCATGCCAAAACCAGTACCCGCTTCAATGGTATCATCGTTTAAAACCCTGAGCAAACCAAAATGTACTTTGGAAGGATCATAATAACCTGCAAAACTGAAACTGAACCTTGATTTAAGCCATCCATGTTCTGCAACACCGCGGCTATCAGCACGATAAATATTTTTTTTCATGTTTAAAATTGACTTGTTTAAAATCTGATTAAATAATACATGTTATAACATCTAATTTTGATTTTAGTTCCTTTTCAATGACCAATTATCAGTTATCACTAAAACAAAATTAAAAACATTGATCATTGTTTATTGACCATTGTTGTAACATCTTCTGCACCTCGGCTCATAAAACTCCATACCACCTACTTTAATGGTTTCAGGTGTTCCCACTTTTCGGTAGGTATGAGTAGCCTGCGCACCACAAACGACACAAATTGCACTAAGCTTGGTTACAAAATCTGCCATGGCCATCAGTTGAGGCATCGGGCCAAAGGGTTTACCGAATGAATCCATATCAAGGCCGGCAGCAATTATTCTTTTCCCTTCGCGTGCCAGTTTTTCAGCAATATCAGCCAATTCGTTATCAAAAAACTGAGCCTCATCAATAGCTACAACTTTTGCGCTTCCGGCGTGTTTCATCATTTCTGATGCTTTTTTTATAACAAGGGAAGGATAATAATTGGCATCATGAGATACGATGTTTAACTCACTATACCGGTCATCGGCCGCAGGTTTAAAAATAGCAATGGGCATGTTGGCTATTCTCGCTCTTTTCAGTCGCCTGAGCAGTTCTTCCGTTTTACCGGAAAACATGGGGCCGCATATTACTTCTATGCTGCCATTATTTTGGGTATTTACATATTCCGGTTCGTTAAACATACGTTGATAAATTTTAAGTGCCTAAAGATGCAACAAAGGTTGTAAAACAGGCAATATATTCTATTTTTGAAACAAAATTAAAGGTAATGGATAAAAAAGAAGCTTTGCAGGATATCATCTATAATTTAAAAGAAATAGAAGGCACAAGAATACGTCTAAGCGCTTCAAAACCAGAAGTGGTTGACCTCGAAATTGCGCTGTTAAACCAGCAGATTGTAAACCTGTACCAGCGGCTGCAAAACTATCAAAGTGGTTTGTATGCTTCCCGTCCTTCTGAAACCCCGGTACAAAAACCAGCTCCTGCTCCAGCCCAACCTGCAAAAGAAGAACCTAAACCTGCCCCGAAACCGGAACCAAAAAGAGAACCTGAACCTGAACTCGAATTAAAGAGGGATGCCAAAGATGCACAACTGCGGAAAGAAAGATTAAAAAGGCTTGAGGCTGAAGCTGCTAAAGCAGAAGCACTAAAGAAAACAGAAGAACCTGTACCCGCACCAAAAGGTGAGGTTGTAGATTTTACAAAAGCCGTTGATGAAAAACTGGATGAAGACTTTATTGCAGAAGAAGCCGCAAAGGCATCGGGAATAGCAGTCGAACATCATCCTATAAAATCAAGTGCCGACCAAACCCTGAACGAAAAACTACAAAGTGGCAAAAAACTGCCTGAATCATTGAATGATAAATTTGGTCAGGGTGAAAATAAAAAGACCCTTGCTGAAAAGATGAAACTTGGCCCGATTACCGATCTGAAATCTGCTATGGCGCTGAATCAGAAAATTGCATTTACCAATGGGCTTTTTAAAGGGGATGACAAAGAATTTAAAAAAGCACTGACTTTCCTGAACAACTGCCGGAATTTCTCCGAAGCCAAAATCTACCTGCAAACAGAAATTTCTAAAATAAATGGTTGGGACGACAATGATCCTTTAGCTGAAGAATTTACCGAGTTGGTGTATCGGAAGTTTTTGTAAAGCAGGCCGTCCGCAACTCAATAACCGTTATTTCAGGCCTAATGCCTGCCCGGCCCGGATAGCCTAAAAAGCCCAGCCCACGATTGACGTAAATATATTTTTTACCCTTTTTATACAATCCGGCCCACTGCTTATAAAAATATTGAGAAGGGCTCCATTTCACCAGCTTGGTATCTATCCCAAACTGGAAACCATGCGTATGCCCGGCCAGGGTAAGATCAAAATTATAAGGATGATCCAGGATTTGTGCATCCCAATGGGATGGATCATGGGACATTAGAATCGTAAAAGGATTATCCTTTATCCCTGCCGTTGTTTTATTCAAGTCTCCGTATTTTGGGAAACGCATAGAGCCACCCCAGTTTTCACACCCTGCTATTACAATGCTTTGTCCTTCTTTACTTAAGATTCTGTTTTCATTTTTAAGCAGGTCCCAGCCCAGGTTTTTATGCACATCAAAAAAGTCAGTAAGGTTTTTACGTTTATCGGAAGGTGTATCCCAACTGGAATAATCACCATAGTCATGATTGCCAAGAGAAGAGAATACGTCCATTGGCGCTTTAATTTGCTTAAGGATATCCATGTAAGGATATACTTCATCTGTCCTGTTATTCACAAGGTCGCCGGTAAAAAGTACCAGGTCGGCTTTTTCCGCATTTATCATATTTACAGCCTGTTGCAAATGATCAGTCTCTACAAAACTTCCGGTATGAATATCTGACACCTGCAAAATCCTTAAACCATCAAATGCTTTTGGCAGGTTAATAAAGCTTAATTTCATTCTTCTTACATTATAATCATAGGCTCCAAACATAATTCCATAAAGAAGTGACCCAAAAGGTAGTGCAGATACCACCAAGGCAGCCTGACTTACAAACAAGCTCCGGCTAATGGTAGGATGCTCGGGCGCAATGGATTCACCTGGATGATTGAACAAGGATATGATCCATCGGATAAGCCGACCTAGATCGTCAAACAACAAGAATATGACAATGATTAATTTGGAGAAATAGACCGCGAAAAGAAATCCGAGAATATAATTTCGGACCACTTTATGCTGGGTAAGAAAATCTGTGAATACGCCCGTTAATATCATTCCAAGCACAAGGACCGTAATAGCCCAGAATGCGATATATATCCATTTCCTGGTATTTTGGCTTAGGTTTTCAGTGGCAGTACGAATAGCCTGAAATGAATACAGGTCAATGCACAATAATATTATAAGCGGTATAAGGAACCGTAGCAAACTAAACTTCATTAATTTTGAGATTTATCTTTTATATAAAGACGGATAGGAACAAATAATATTTCAAGGATGCAAGTTAGGCCTTTAAACTTTTTTTTGCTTTTGTTTTTTTTGATGACCATATTTTCAAATTCCAAAGCTGCAGATACGACCTATCATTTCACACATGAAGACACACTTAGAGGCTCCCTAAATCCTTATCGCACTGCCTATGATGTTAATTATTATCATCTGACACTGATCATTCAGCCTGATAAGCATACCATAACTGGTACCAATGAAATAACTTTCACGGTGGTTCATGAAACCGACTCTATACAAATTGACCTGTTTAAAAATTACAAAGTACTGGGTGTGATGGATGACCGGATATGGCAGGAGTATAAAATCCATAACAACAGGATCATGGTCCACTTTTACAACAAACTGCAAAAGGGTGAAAAAAGAACAATTACTGTGCACTATACCGGAGAACCGCCTGTTGCAAAAAATGCACCATGGGATGGCGGCTTTGTATGGGGCAAAGATTCGCTCGACCGTACATGGGTTGGGGTAGCTTGTGAAGGGCTCGGCGCTTCTTCATGGTGGCCATGCAAAGACCATTTAAGTGATAAGCCTGACAGTATGCTTATTTCCATCGGTGTACCTGAAGGTTACTTCTGTGTTTCAAACGGCCAGCTCAAAAAAATCACAAACCTGTATAGTGGCTATTACCAGTATGACTGGCTGGTAACTTATCCTATAAACACCTATGATGTAACCGTTAATATCGGCAAATACGACAGAGTAAGGTATGAGTATCAATCCAAAGCAGGTAAACTTGACCTTGATTATTTTGTACTTGATTATCATAAAAACATCGCAGAAAAATATTTCCAGAACCAGGTAAAACCCATGCTGGATTGTTTTGAGAAATATTTTGGGCCATACCCTTTCACGCGAGATGGTTATGGTCTGGTGGAAACCAAATACTGGGGTATGGAACACCAGGGAGCCATTGCGTATGGAAATAATTTTACTGTGAATAAATACGGTTTCGACTTTATCATTGTGCATGAAAGTGCCCACGAATGGTGGGGCAATTCTTTAAGTGTACCTGACCAGGCTGAAATGTGGATTAACGAATCATTTGCCACGTATGCAGAAGCACTCTACCTGGAATGTACTAAAGGAAAAGCCATTGCAGACAATTATCTTGAAGACCAGAAAAAACTCATTACTATGCAACACCCCATGATTGGCCCATATGGCGTAAATTTTTACCAGCGAACTGATAATGATATCTACTATAAGGGTACATGGATGCTGAATACCCTGAGAAGTGTTATCAATAATGATCCTTTATGGTTTGATATTATTTTAAGTTTTCAAACAAAATATAAATACGGCGTGGTAACCACTGCAGATTTTGTAAACATTGTAAATGCCAAAACTGGCAAAAAGTATGATGCCTTTTTTGATGAATACCTAAGACATTCCAGCCTGCCGGATTTATATTTTAAAGCAGAACAAAAAGGGAGCGGAATTGAGTTGACTTATTACTGGAAGGGCGCTGTGAAAGATTTTAATATGCCTGTTGATCTATACCTTGCCGGCACTTCTTACCGAATTTATCCTACCGAAGTAACTCAGAAAAAAGAACTTAAAAGGAAAGACTTACCTGTAATTCCCAACTACCAAGTAACGCCAAGGGATATTAAGGTAAGGACAGATGCATTTTTAATAAATGTAATAGAAAGTACTGGCAAAAATTAGCAATTAACCAAACTGAAGCTTTAATTCCTGCAAATGGCCTATACTTTCTTTATCGAGGCATTGGACATTAATTCTTTTTACAA
>Ga0206919_1134_pt1 | contig 14481 bp, 11 predicted proteins | sample Alteio_BWOrgHeat_67_FD_152962 | JGI IMG/M metagenome (GOLD analysis project Ga0206919, IMG submission 152962) | Enriched cells from forest soil in Barre Woods Harvard Forest LTER site, Petersham, Massachusetts, United States -... | ecosystem: Environmental > Terrestrial > Soil > Temperate forest >... | reverse complement strand
CCAGTTGGTTCTTAGCGTCTTCGGCTGAAATACCGGCGATGGTTTCCAGTTGCTGTACATGCTGATTTTTAAGCGCATCTACTTCTTCGTGTATTTAACAGCGCCCGGTCCAATAAATCTGAGAAAGAGGTTTTTCAATAATGGACTTAAAATTTAGTTGCGGTTTTTTATTTATATATAACCTAAAAAGTAATAATGACATCGTTTTTATACATCATCATCGGCCTGCTGGCCGGGGTGCCCACCGGCATTGTAGTAGGCCGGTTCCTGCTGAAGAAACTCTTTAAAGACCAGGAGTCGGCAGCGCAAAGTAAAGTTAAAAAGATATTGAAGGACGCCGAAACCAGCGCCGAAATGCTCAAAAAAGACAAACTGCTGGAAGCCAAAGAGCGCTTCTTACAAATGAAAGCCGAGCATGAGCAGGACGTAAATGGCAAAAATAACGCGCTTAACCAACGCGAGAACGGCGTAAAGCAAAAAGAACAATCGCTTAACCAGCGTTTAGAAAACATGAACCGCAAGGAGAGTGAGCTGGATAATGTGCGCAAGAATTTAGAGCGCCAGACGGAATTGGCCGTAAAGAAACAGGAAGAAGTAGATGCGCTTAAAAATCAGCATGTACAGCAACTGGAAACCATCGCCGGTATTTCAGCCGAAGACGCTAAGAACCAACTGGTGGATAACCTGCGCGAAGAGGCCCGAACACAAGCGATGGTGCAGATCAAGGATATTGTAGACGAAGCGAAGCTGACGGCTGCTAAAGAGGCTAAGAAGATCGTTATTCAAACCATTCAGCGTACTGCAACAGAGAGCGCCATCGAGAATACCGTGTCGATCTTTAACATCGAAAATGACGAGATAAAGGGCCGTATTATTGGCCGTGAAGGTCGTAACATCCGCGCGCTGGAAGCAGCTACCGGTATTGAGATCATTGTGGACGATACGCCGGAAGCCATCATCCTTTCGGGCTTTGACCCGGTTCGCCGCGAGATTGCCCGTTTGGCCATGCACCGCCTGGTAACCGATGGCCGCATTCACCCAGCCCGTATTGAGGAAGTGGTGGCTAAAACCAAAAAGCAGATAGAAGAAGAAATTGTAGAAATAGGCGAGCGTACCGTGATCGACCTGGGCATTAACGGCCTTCACCCGGAGTTGATCCGTATGGTGGGCAGAATGCGTTACCGTTCATCTTACGGCCAAAACCTTTTACAGCACTCGCGCGAAGTAGCAAACTTTTGCGCTACCATGGCTGCCGAGCTGGGCCTGAATGTAAAAATGGCTAAACGCGCCGGCTTGCTGCACGATATTGGTAAGGTGCCTGATGACAATCCGGAACTGCCGCACGCTATTTTGGGTATGCAATTGGCCGAAAAATATAAGGAACATCCCGAAGTTTGCAACGCCATTGGCGCCCACCATGACGAGGTTGAAATGACCTCGATGTTGTCGCCCATTATACAGGCTTGCGACGCCATTTCCGGCGCACGTCCGGGTGCACGCCGCGAGGTGGTAGAAAGCTACATCAAACGTTTGAAAGAGCTGGAAGAACTGGCGCTATCCTACCCGGGCGTTGAAAAAACCTTCGCCATACAGGCGGGCCGTGAGCTGCGCGTAGTGGTAGAAAGCGAAAAAATAAGCGATGCGCAGTCAGAAGTATTGGCGGCGGACATATCAAACCGCATCCAGACCGAGATGACCTATCCCGGCCAGATCAAGGTTACTGTGATAAGAGAAACCAGATCGGTAGCATTCGCGAAATAAATAGTTAATTTTCGGTAATTATATTTGAAGCGTCCCGGTCAGGGACGCTTTTTTTAATCCATGAAAAAGACAAGAATACAGCAACGCGACATCGACATCTTATTTAACCGTTACACAGCTTCTCACCAAAACCCGCTGAATAAGCTGATCAATTTTATCTGCATCCCATTTGTGGTGTTTGGGCTGCTGGGACTGGCTTATGCTATCCCGTTCCCTAAACTGGCGTTCCTGGGCCAATATGCGGTTTACTTTAACTGGGTATCATTCGTGATCGCGTTCAGCGTTTATTTTTATATGCGGATATCGCCCATCTTATCGTACCTGATGCTGCTGATCGAGTTTTTGATGGGTTACGGCATTATGCAATTAAGCGACTGGTACAATACCGGCGGACCAAACCCTGTGAAGGTATTCGTGGTGATCTTGCTGGTAGCTTATACGCTGCAATTCATCGGGCAAACCATCGAGCGCAAGCGATATGCTTTTATCAACAGTATTAAATTTCAATTCTACAGCCCGATCTGGTTGTTGAGTTTGGTACTGAGAGCGTTTAAGGTGAAGTATTAATTATCGGCCTTCCTTTAAAATCTTCAAGTTTCTGGTTGTGATAATCGCTTTTGAAGCGGGAATATCAATTTTTGCCTGATAGGTGGTTAAAATACTTATTCAATACCGTTTTTTAACGGTAAGATCTGGCGTGCCCTATTTGGAGTTTTATAAAAAAATAAAATCACAAAAACTTCAAAACTCAACAGCATCATGAACTTAAAAAAACTAACTATGCTAAGTATACTCTTAATAGTATGCTTTTCCGCTTTTTGCCAGGATTGCGATAAATTGTTGCAGGACGGCCTTTATGCTTTCACGAAAATGAGCAACAGCGGCTCTTTTAGCAAGGATCTGCGGACTTACTACCTGTCGGATTCTTTTAAGGCCGATATGCACGATGGCAAATGGGGAAGCTCCCTGACCATACCTATTGAAGGTGTACCTGTGTCATTAGGTATGAACTATAACGAAAATGATTACCAGGCGTTTCGATCGAAAGTTTTGTCAATCAGCGAATTAAATGTATCCTCCAACTTTATACAAACAACTTTTAGTACCGTACCTAATACCAATTTATATGATGCCTATAATAAATGTGTGGCCATTGTTGCAAGCCCAGGTGCTACCGGATTTATACAGGGATTAAATGTTGAAACAGACAATGACGTTGTTTTTACCATTTATTACAGGCCTGCAGCTCCCGGCGATCCGATGCCGGTAATTTCAGATTTTAATGTTGAACCCGCCGGTAGTGTTATTAGCGGTGGCCTCCAAAAAGGTCAGAAATTAACCGCTTATTCCATGTACATTACTTGTAAAAGAAGCCCTGGTAAGGATTTGATCTTAACATTACAAACAGACCGGGGAGGTATTTCAAGCAAGGTTTCTGGTGTTGATAATCCAATGTCTGGCAAAGAGATACCACTTGGAACAGTGATTACTTCCTTTTTAAACCTGGAGCAGTTAAATGTTGCTACAAAAAACAACGTTAAAAGCCCTGGTGGTGTCTGGACATCGCAGTATAGCAAATGGGCTCCATGTGATGGAAGAGGTATACCAAATTCCCAACTCCAGAAAATCACGTCTCAACAAAACGCACCTGATCTAAGAGGTGTATTTATAAGGGGTCTGAATGCCTTTGATCCATATTACACCACCGCCCCTAAAGATCAGAGTCAATTGAATCCCAACCCAACCTCTTTGGGTGAATATCAGCCGGATGAAAATAAAGCGCATACCCACTACACAATTGTCACAGAACCACATTCTGAACATGGGCGGTTTACAAACGGTGGCGGAGGCAACCAGGGCGGTTCAGAGAATACAAGCGCATCTGGCGGAAGTGAGGCGAGACCAAAAAATGTCTCAATGTATTATTATATAAAAATAAATTAGCAATACTGTAAATCAAATTCTCAATCATAGAGCTACGGTAAGCGTTTTGTTTATCGTAACTCTACGATTGTGTTTAGACCAAGAATGCCGCAATAATATTATTGCTACAATTATAAGTTCTTCCCCAGCTTCTCCAAAATATCCTGCGGTACTTTTTCGAGGTCGAGCACCAGGAAGCCGTCCAGGCAATCGGCAAATTTGGGATCGATATTAAAACAAATGATCCTGGCATTAAGGGCTATGTATTGCCGCAGCAGCACCGGCACCTTCATGTTGTGAGTTTCTATTTCTGATATGATATTATCCAACCCCTTAAAGCCGTCTTCACCCGCCAGCAGCAAGTCTGTATCTATCCTGGAAAAGTCGACCCTGAATTTTTTACGCGGCCGCACATACTGCGCCATTTCATGATCGAAGTGATTACGGTTGATATAATCAACAATGAGCGACTTAGAGAATTTAGAGAATGAGTTACTGATACTTACCGGGCCAATGAGGTAGCGATAGCGCGGATTATCGATCAGGTATTTTAAAATGCCTTTCCAAAGCAGGAACAACGGCAATGGTTTTTGCTGATATTCTTTGCGTATCCACGAGCGGCCCAACTCCAGGCTCTTTTTCAATACAGGTGTAAATTGCTCTTTTATTTTGAAAAGCTCGGTAATGTAAAAACCGCTCTTGCCAATGCTGTAAAATATCTCATCGCCTAAGCCGATGCGGTAAGCACCTACTACCATCCGTGCGTCGGTATCCCAAATAAACAGGTGGTGATAATAAATGTCGTATTCGTCCAGGTCGATAGATTTGTTGGTACCCTCGCCTATTTCACGAAAGGTCACCTCGCGCAGGCGGCCTATTTCGCGAATCACATTCGGAATGGTTTCTGTTGGCACGATAAAGACCTCGTAGTTCTTTTCCGTCCAAACCACATAATCCTCACGTAAGGTCGCCACTTCTTTTTCCAGCACGTCGGCGCTGATCGCTGGCGCAATGGGCTGCGGCTCTTTTTTTATTTTGAAGAGGTTACGCGGGTTAAATATTTTTTTTTCGTCTTCCAGGCCGGTGCCTAATGCATAAGTTTTGGCGCGCAGAAAGTTGAGCAGTTTGGTACTGTTAGTATTGTCGGGGATATCCTCTACCTGTATCGGTTTACCGATGCGCAGTTTAATGGTATGTCCCTGCTTATTGAATAATTCGGAGGGTAATTTGGCGGTACGCAACGCAGGGTGGATCAAACTCAGCAGGTTAAACAGCAAGCCGTTGTTACCATGAAAATAGATTGGTACCACCGGCACCTTTGCTTTGGCAATGATTCTGCCCACTACCGGGTGCCACAGGCGATCTGTCACCTGCTTTTTATCAATTTTAAAAGTAGATACCTCGCCCGCAGGGAATATACCCATCGGCGTACCCTCTGCCAACAGGTTAAGCGTGTTCTTTAATCCACTGATGCTCGAAGAATGATCTACATTCTCGAACGGATTAACCGCAATAAAAAAATCACTCAGGTTGGGTATCTTCTTTAAAATGAAGTTGGCCATCAACCTGGCGTCGGGCCTCACAGTTAATAATATCTTCAGCAACACCAATCCCTCAATACCGCCATAAGGGTGGTTGGCAATAGCCACAAAGCCGCCCTCAGCAGGAATGTTCTTTAACTCGCGTTCATCGTATTCAATACTAACGCCGCAGCCGGCTAAAATAGCGTCAATAAATTCGATACCCTGTTTGGGTTGTGCCTCGGCAAAAAGCTCGTTTACCTGGTTGATCTTCATCAGCTCCATGAGCAAGGCAGCCAGCCCCGGCATGTGCAAACGGTCCAGTTTGGTGGCTTTGGCGAACTCTTCGGTCGTGATGATCTTCATGGAGGTAGTTTGCGGCCTTCGCCGATAAATATTATTTTAACGTCTTGAATTTAGCAAAATAATGAAAGCACCCGTTAAAAAATACCTGTCCATTACTAAAAAAGAATGGAACGGCCTGGTGGTGCTGGTTGTTTTAATGTTGCTCATTTTGTTGGCGCCAACGGTGTACCAACAATTGCACAAAGATAAGGCAATAGATACTAAAGATTTTGATAATGCCGCAGCGCTATTAAGCAAGGCGAAAGACACCGTATATAATGATGCGCCCAACGGCCGGCCGGTCAATCTTTTTAAATTCGACCCCAACGACGTTACTTTACAACAATGGGAACAATTAGGATTGAGTGAACATGAAGCAAACGTCATTCTCCATTACCTGGCCAAAGGCGGCCATTTTTACAAGAAAGAGGACCTCCGTAAGATATATGGCATAACGGCCGCAGACTACAAACGCCTCGAACCTTACATTGATATACCCAACAGCGGCTATGTTTCCAATAAAGTGGCAGCCGGTGTGGTGATCGAATTAAACAGTGCAGACTCAGCACGACTGACGCAGATACGCGGCGTTGGGCCGGCCTTTGCGCAACGCATCATAGAATACCGCACCCGTTTAGGCGGTTTTTTGCGGAAAGAACAATTGCAGGAAGTTTACGGCATTGATACTTCGCGCTACGCACAATTAAAGAATGAGGTGAGCGTCGATCCGTCGCGCATTAAAAAGATCGATATTAATGCGGTTGATTTTGAGGGCTTGCGCAAATTCCCCTATCTCACCAATAAACAAACCAATGCCATTATTCAATACCGCAAACAACATGGCGATTATCACAGTATAGCCGATATGAAAAATATAGCGATACTGGATGACGATATTTTACGTAAAATTGAGCCTTATTTAAGTTTTAAATGATAGCCGATCAGATCAAAGCCGCCATTCGCGATATTCCGGATTTTCCGAAACCGGGAATTACCTTTAAAGACATTACGCCTATTCTCAAAGAACCAAAACTTTGCGAGGCTATTGTAGAAGCCTTTGTAGAAAAGCTGAAAGGTATCCGCGTTGATGTAGTGGCCGGTGTAGAAAGCCGTGGCTTTTTATTCGGGTTGTCCATCGCCACACGCTTGGGTGTGCCGTTTATTCCTGTTCGTAAAGCGGGGAAATTGCCTTATACCATCCGTCAAAAGGCCTATAAACTGGAATACGGTACGGCTACCATCGAAATGCATACAGATGCTTTTGAACCCGGTCAGCATATTTTATTGCATGACGATTTGCTGGCTACCGGCGGCACCGTTACCGCAGCCAGTGAGCTGATCCAGGAAATGGGCGGCATTGTGTCGGGTTTCTCTTTTGTGGTGGGATTGGGCTTTTTAAATGGCCGCGATCGCATAGCGCCCATCAACGGCAACATTATCATCCTGGCCGACTACTAAGCAATTGTCATTATAATATACTATTTCAAGAAGCGCATTTTTTGAGTAGTAGCGCTGTTAATCGCGTTAGCACTATTCATACCATATACCGAAACTGTCTGTTTTCGCGGCGCTTATTGTTGGGGCTTTCCGTGTTATTTGCCGTTCCTTTGCAGATCAATTATAAATAAATGGATGCTTTACTAACCGACCTGAATACAGGTTTTAACTTTTCTTCTACCGAGAACCAGGATATGGTGCGCCAGATGGCGAAAGATTTTGCTGAGAAATATATCCGTCCGCATGTGATGGAATGGGATGAAGCACAGCACTTCCCTATCGACTTATTTAAACAATTGGGCGAACAGGGCATGATGGGCGTGCTGGTTCCCGAAGAATATGGCGGCTCGGGCTTTGGCTATTTAGAATATGTAGCGGTTATTGTCGAGATCGCAAAAGTTTGCGGCTCTATCGGGCTATCAGTAGCGGCGCATAACTCATTATGTACCGGCCACATCCTCGCCTTTGGTAACGATGAGCAAAAGCACAGATGGTTGCCTAAACTGGCAACCGCCGAGTGGATAGGCGCCTGGGGACTGACCGAAGCTAATACCGGATCGGATGCATTGCGCATGGAAACCACTGCCGTTTTAGATGGCGATCATTATGTGGTAAACGGTTCTAAAAACTGGATCACACACGGTAAATCGGGTAATGTAGCCGTAGTAATGGTGCGTACCGGCGAAAAAGGCGACTCGAAAGGCATATCAGCCATCGTCATAGAAAAAGGCACACCGGGCTTTACGCACGGTAAAAAAGAAAACAAACTGGGCATGCGTGCCTCTGAAACTACCGAACTGATCTTTGATAACTGCCGCGTTCCAAAAGAAAACTTATTGGGCGTTGAGGGCGAAGGCTTTAAGCAAGCGATGAAAGTATTAGATGGCGGCCGTATCTCTATCGCAGCATTGTCATTAGGTATTGCAAAAGGCGCTTTTGAAGCAGCGGTTAACTACTCTAAACAACGCCATCAATTTGGCCAGCCTATCAGTAATTTCCAGGGTATATCATTCAAACTGGCTGATATGGCTACCGAAATTGAAGCGGCAGAGCTGTTGATCGTGCAAGCCGCCGACCTGAAGAACCGCCATAAGCCCATGACCAAAGAATCGGCTATGGCTAAATACTTTGCGTCGGAAGTGGCGGTGAGAACTGCTACCGAGGCCGTACAAATATTTGGCGGGTATGGTTATACGAAAGATTTCCCGGTAGAGAAATTCTACCGCGACGCCAAACTTTGCACCATCGGCGAAGGCACTTCGGAGATTCAGAAAGTAGTCATCAGCCGTGAAATATTGAAGTAGAAAGTAGTATTATAGTTTGAAAGCCTCGGGTCGCCAGATCCGGGGTTTTTTTATTTTTAGCGCGAATTTATCTTATTAATCCCACGTTATCTTTACTTGCTGGTCGCCCGCTACTGTAAATTCTAAATTGCCGTCTTTTAAGCGTTCACTCTTTAAGCTTTTTGACCCGGCCTTTAATTTAATATCCGGTAATTTTTCCTTGTCATTTTTTAAGATCGTCAGGCGGCAACTCAGGCGTTCATTGCCCGGCAATTTAAAGGTGAATGATTTTTTCCCGTGGCTTTCGCTAAGAACAGGATAATCGGTGTAGATCATAAAATTTGCCCCGGGTACGCGATGGTAGTGCCGTGGCACAATACCAAATGCCACCCCCGCACCATACACTTCCTGTCCCACCTGGCCAGATTTTTCCCATCCGTCGCGTATATCCTCTAAGGCGATCCAAAGGTTAGGGTCAACGCTTCCCATTTTAACCTCATCGGAAAGCATTTCTTTAGGCAGATTAGGCGGATAATAATATTTAGCGCGATGGACAATATTGCGTATAAATTCGGTGAGTAAAAGCTGCACCGAGGGTAGTATAGCTTTTTTTGCGGAATAATACAGGTATGTATGCATAGCTAAAAACACCTCCTGCTCCTCGTAAGCGGCGGTATAAGGCGCATCATTCAGCGGGAAAATGGAAAAGAAGGTTGGATAACTTTTTGCGTAGCCGTAGTTACACTCCCACAACTGCGTATTCCTGAAAATATTGGCGAGGCATATATAGCTCAGGTCAAGATACTCCTGTTTATTGGTTTCGAGATAAAGCCATAACAGTGCATTGGCGGAAAAGGCCGTATTATTGGCCTGGTAAAAAAGTGCAAATCCTTTGCCCTTTAAAGTTTTTGCTGCTTTTTCTGCTTCGGCAAGATATTTTTTGTCGCCCGTGATCTGCCAGGAGTACATCATTAAATAGGCGTACAACCCAGCAACATCTTTCTCGCCACCCATCCCATCTTTGGTTTCGGCTTTTATTACTTCCAGCGTATCCATATTATAAAACACCGGCCAGTTATATTTAAAATGCCGCGCCACTTTTATCACAAAAGACAATGAATCAAGAAAGTATTTTTTACAATCCTTATCACCCCGCAATGCCATCCTGCCCAGGTTGATCAATGGGTGATGCAGGTACCATGAGTCCATCACGTTTGGCTTTAGTTGTTCTTCTTTTCCGTCCAGCTCGTCGGCTACAGCAGGCAGCCACCGTACCATGGTTTTCCGTTTCTTATCATAAAAACTACCTATGCCGTTTATTATCTTTTTCATTGCCGGCATTTCTTCACCACTCCATTTGTAATAATCGTGCAGGGGCATTAATACCGCCATTTGTACCATTAATTCGGGTGGCGTATCATAATCGCATACGTAGGCATTCAGGTAGTCCTCACTACCTGCGTGCGACCAGCAACCGTGACTGAACTGAAGATCAGTCAGGCCCATTTTTAAAATATCGGGCCAGGCGTGATATTGGGTAGCCGGCTTTGGCAGATGCAGGTAAACGGCACCCAGCATATTTAAAAACTGCGTTGCCAATGCGGTTTCGGTTTTCGGGCTATTTTCGTCGAACAATAAAAAAGCATCTGATAACGTAGTCTCATGCCCGGCAAGCAGTGGTTTATCTTTAGCAGGCGGTAGTGCAAACCCAAGCTCCGGCCAATGGGCTTTTACTGTATTGGCCAGGGACGTTTGAGTGGCTTCACAATAATTGTTTAACGCCGTGAGGTTTTGCATATATAACAATGCACCAGAATCCGGCTTATCAAACACTACATACTGCAATCCCGACCGTGTTCCTTCCTGGTTAATGTGCACTTCGCCTTCCGGGTAACCCTTGCTGCGTTTTTTGTGCACCACAACTATATCACGCGGCCAAAAAGGCATTAACAGGTCTTCTGCAGGGCGAAGTATCGTAGTATATCTTATTAAATTACGGCCCTGCTCCGGAAATTGAATTTTTACAGCATAACGCCCGATAGTTGCTGTCAGATGCAACTCAACCCCGTTTTCAATACTGTTCAGGCTGTTTAAGATCAGTTGATCCGCAGGCGAATACGCAGCACGTATTACTACTAAGGCGCCTTTTGGACAAGCAACACTTATATATAAGGTGTTATGGTCGTGGTAAACATTGACGGTATAATTTGTAAGTATATGCTCATAAACAGCCGATAATTCGCCCCTGTCAAAAATCTCTTTTACTGATGCCGCCCATGGAGATACGCCTTGCATAATATCTTTCCTTTCAATTTTGATGCAATAACTTTCGGGCAATTGATTTGTTTGCGTTATAATTTGCGACTTTTAAAAAACCTAACCCGCGCGCGTTATGTTAAGCAGCTATGCAAGATATAGCCCGACGCTTTCCGCAAAATCCGTTATTGTTACCTAAGGACCTGAAGTCGAGCAAGGAAGAGTTCCAGATCATTTGCCTGCTCAACCCGGGTGTGTTTACATTTAATGGCAAAACCTGGCTGGTGGTTCGTGTAGCCGAAACCATTACACAAAAAGAGGGCGTGATCTATTTCCCGGCGATAAATGCTACCGGCAATACCGAAATAGTTGAAATACCGCTGAATGACCCTGACCTCATTGCGACCGACCCGAGGGTGATCAGTTATAAAGGATTAGATTATTTGACGACCCTATCGCACCTGCGATTATTGAGCAGCGAGGATGGAATACATTTTACAGAGTCGGAAGATTATCCACCGTTGTTTGGCGCCGGTTACCTGGAGCGGTTTGGTATTGAAGATTGCAGGGTTGCCCAGATAGAAGACACTTATTATCTAACCTACACAGCTGTATCAGACAGTGGCGTGGGTGTTGGATTACGCACTACTAAAGATTGGAAGACCTTTGAACATAGAGGCATGATATTGCCGCCTCATAATAAAGACTGCGCTATTTTTAATGAAAAAGTAAACGGTAAATATTACTGCCTGCATAGGCCAAGCAGCGTTGAGTTGGGCGGTAATTATATCTGGCTGGCTGATTCGCCGGATGGTGTACACTGGGGCAACCATCAGTGTATTATTAAAGTGAGGCCGGGCCAATGGGACAATACGCGTGTAGGTGCCGGAGCCTCGCCGATTAAAACAGAGAAAGGCTGGCTGGCCATTTATCACGGCGCTAATGAAAAACATCAGTATTGCCTGGGTGCCTTTCTGATGGATCCGGATGATCCGTCAAAGGTGATCGGCCGCACGGTCGATCCGATCATGATGCCTTTAGAAACTTATGAATTGAGCGGCTTCTTCGGGCACGTGGTATTTACCAATGGCCATGTGGTTAACGGCGATGAGATCACTTTCTACTACGGCGCGGCCGACGAATTTATTTGCGGCGCTAAGTTCTCGATACAGGAGATTTTAACAGCAATAGAAACCATTAAAATTGCCTCGCCTGTAGCTAAGAATTAAAGCCTTACGGCCGTGGCCGCACTTACCGTTCTGATAAACGCAATGCCGTCATATCCTTCTATCCACTTATGCTGCACAAACACATCGTTAGTGGCGGCTTTTGCTGCGTAATTTGAACCGATGAAATAAGAACTCACCGTTTGGTTCAGATAGCTTTTTATCGCAGGATCGGTTGAAGCTGTTTTAAAATCGAGTATAAACCCGGATGATTTACATTGTGCCAGCAGTGCATCCGTGTTATTATCCATCGTTACCGGTGATACCTCAAAAATACCGGCCGCGTTACTTACAGTGGGCTGCGATTTGATAGTGCCGCTATTAAAACATAAGCCTAACAGGTAATAGTCATTCCCGAATTTTTCATTGAGATAAATACCTGCGCGAATAAGGCCGGTGCTGTTCACCTTCTTAGCCAGGTGTTCGCTATGCGACCAGGCTACGGCTTTTTTACTGCCGAGATAAGCGTACAGCCATTCCATGTTTTCGGCCATGTATTTATCTCGCAGATCGTTCTTTTCGTTGGGAGAATTAGTGGTTACCGGCGAAATATAATCGCTATACTGGGCGACCACCCGCACCAAATGTTCGTAAAACTTATCATCCGGCGTGTCGCCGAAATGAAGTTTGCTTAACCCGGCGGATGCGGCACTAATAGCTTTGCGGTCATCATCACCTGATCTTCCGCCTTTTTCCATAACCGCTAACCCGGCTTCAATAGCCGGATCGGTTTGATTAGTTGTCGCTAAATAGCTTCTCAGTGTTCGCGCCAGGTTAACGCCACGTGTCATGTCGAAGCCGTAAAAGTGGACCTTTTCATTGGCCGGTTTGGTATCGTTATAGCTTTTTATCCAGGCTGCCATATCCATAAACTCCTGGGTGTTCCAGACACCGCCGGAAAGCTGGCCGAATGCAGTTTTCAGATCACCTTTACCATCAACTACGTAATCATTCATGGCTTTTGTTCCGGCAAAGTCTGTTTCTGTGAATAATGCCTTTACGCCTATTTCCTTCACCATAAACTCCAGCAAACGTTGTTTAAGCAAAAAGAAGTCGTGCACACCATGCGCCGACTCGCCCAGGCCTATCAGCTTCTTGTCTTTTAATATATTTTTTAGCGGCTGCAGATCAGAAAAATCATTGCCCGGTTCAATGGTTTTGAGTGGCAACAATTTATTGTTGATGGCAGAAACGAGTTCGGTTTGTGCCATTACATGAGTAGCGATCATTGAAAATAATACAGTTGTGATAAATAGTTGCTTTCTAAACATGGCGCGTTAATTAGAAAGCGGAAAATAGCAAATACGTACAAGCTTTTAGTTATGCTACATCAATTTTTCACATCAAACGTGGGCTTTTTATTTTTCGGACTAAATTTTATCTTCGTTGCATGAGCCATCGCGATTACCTCAAACTAAAAAATCTAACCATTCCTTTACTTTGCTTACTATTTATTGCTAAAGCAAACGCGCAACGACAAAACGTTTACTTTTTTAACAAGGATAATAAGGTAGCTTCACGCGACAGTGCCGATATGATAAGAGTGGTGAGCGAACCCGATGCGGGCACTACCTTATATAATGTCCAGGAGTTTTATAAAAATGGCACTATAAAGTTCCAGGGTAAAAGTTCGACTATCGACCCCTTACTGCTTGAGGGGCAAGCGATCGATTACTACCCTTCCGGCAAGCGTCGCTCTTTGCAAACTTTCGAGCACGCGACTTTAAAAGGAGATGCCTTTTACTTTTTCGCTAACGGAAAATTAAACAAACATTTCGTGTACCTGGGCTATGTAAAAGATTTACCTTATAGTATGAAGATCATTGATTGTGTTGACTCTACGGGCAAAGTATTGGTTGCGGAGGGAAACGGCCACTACATGAGTTATGATGAAAAAAACGAGTTAACAGAAGAAGGTGATGTAAAAGACGGCGTAAAAAATGGCGTGTGGAAACAAAACTTCGATAAAAAAAGTGACCTCCGTTCTGCCACAGAAATTTATGATAAGGGGCGGTTTGTTTCAGGAACATCTACCGATAAAAATGGCAAAACAATAGAATACACAACACTTGATGTAGAACCCACATTTAAAGGTGGCACTCAGGCATTTTTGGCTTACCTGTCGAGTAACATTCACTATCCTAAATTTTCATGGGAAAACAGGATACAGGGTAAAGTATTTGTGCAGTTTGTGGTTGAGAGTAACGGTACCTTATCAGACGTGAAAGCTACGAGAGCGCCAAATGATGAACTTGGTGCCGAAGCGGTAAGAGCGGTGAAAGCATCGCCACCGTGGCAACCCGGCTATCAATACGGCCGGCCGGTGAGGGTGCAATATACGGTGCCTGTTAGTTTTACTTTTACGCGGTAGTCACATATTCCCTAAAACAAAAATCCCGGCCATTAGGCAGGGATTTTCTATATCACAATTGATATTTTCTTAATTAAGCTTGGCTAATTCTTCTGCCATGGCAGCGCCAATTTCGGCAGGTGATTCTACCACGCGGATGCCACACTCGCGCATGATCTTCATTTTAGCAGCAGCTGTATCGTCGGCACCGCCAACAATGGCACCTGCGTGGCCCATACGGCGTCCCGGAGGCGCAGTCTGGCCGGCAATGAAACCAACCACCGGTTTGGTACCGTGTGTTTTTATCCAGCGGGCAGCTT
>Ga0206919_1137_pt1 | contig 14517 bp, 11 predicted proteins | sample Alteio_BWOrgHeat_67_FD_152962 | JGI IMG/M metagenome (GOLD analysis project Ga0206919, IMG submission 152962) | Enriched cells from forest soil in Barre Woods Harvard Forest LTER site, Petersham, Massachusetts, United States -... | ecosystem: Environmental > Terrestrial > Soil > Temperate forest >... | reverse complement strand
AAAACTCGCCCAGGCAGAGAAATTAGGTGTCAAAGTCGTAAATGAAGAGGAGATGGAGAAGTTGCTGAGAGCAGGATGATACAAGGAAAGACGAATAGTCAAAGACACCCAAGCCAAAACCGAAAAAACCCACAATCTGTGAAAATCGGTGTAATCTGTGGATAAATGGTTTTTCGAATTTCGCCCGCGTTTTTCGATTTCACGGATTTGTGATAAATGCGCTGGATAAGCTCACGGCAGTACACGTATTGTTGCAAAAACCATTGTGCCTTCATTTCGATCCATATTGCGACAGCCAGACTTTTTTCGACTATGGGTTGGGCAGATTATCAGCTCCGTTGGCGACCGGTTTTATCAGTTTGCATTGCTCATTCTGGTTTTGGGATTAAACGCCGGAACACAGATCGGGAAAGAAAGTTCCCGGATCATTTTTATTGGCATGCTACCGGCGCTGATCTTTGCTCCATTCATGGGATGGGCGGTTGATCGATTTTCCCGCAAGGCTGTTTTAATCTTCTGTGATTTAGTCCGTGTTATATTGGTTCTGATTTTATTATCACTCTGGTTCCATTCGCGAAACCTGGTGCAGGTTTATCTGATCGTATTTGGCATGGGCGCAATGAACTGTTTATTCATTCCGGCGCGGCAGGCCGTCCTGCCACAATTGGTTCAGGCAGCCGAGCTCGTCAACGCCAATGCGCTGATCAGTTTGGTGGGAGTCATTGCCAGTTTGATCGGAACAGTATTCGCGGGACTTCTCTCAGCTATCTTTGGAGCCCCTCTGAATTTCATACTGACTGCAATTGGTTTCCTGTGTTCGGCATATTTTTTGTGGCGGATTGAAACATCCACGTACCCACCTGGATTACAAAAAGGAGGAGGGTGGAGAGCACATTGGGAGGATCTGAGTGAGGGATGGCGATACGTCAGTGAGAACAGTCACATTCGCTGGTTAATTGGGCTGTGTGCCCTTTTTTCCTTTGTTAGTGGGTTTTTTGCCATCTCGGTATTGGAATATGTTGTGACACATCTCGACCTCTCTTCAGTTCAGACAGTGACCAGGATTCTCACGCAGATTCTCTCGCATGTTGCGCCCAAGCCTCCGTTATTTGATTTAAAGGTTTTAGCTCTGGGTTTTCTACTGGCAGGACTTGGGCTTGGACTTGGGCTCGGAGTTTTCACCTGCGGACGGTGTAAAAGGTGGATGCATTGGAAAGGCTTGTCGTTGCTCGCTGTTTTTCTGAACGGTTTGGTGATGATACTATTGGCCATGGTTCAAAGCTATGAACTGGCTTGGTGTTTTTGCGTATGCTTGGGATGGTGTGGGGCCTTGTGGATGATCCCACTGGAAACCCGACTCCAACAAGGGGTCCCTGATATCCGCCGTGGACGGGTCTTTGCCCTGCGCAATGTGGCGACAACCGCTGGCTTCATGCTGGCCTTTGCCCTGAATTTAAGCGGCACCCTCCTGCGAGACCTCGGCCCCCAGAACCTTATCCAGATCCTGGGCTGCTCCACCGTACTCTTCGCCATCCTCTCCGCATGGATTCGTCGAAACGAATGGAGAGAATATTGGGATTAACCCAAATACCGCAAGACAGTTTAAACCGCAGATTACGCAGATTTTTACAAATTTATGGGGTAGGGAACAATTATGTTTTTTGGGTCTGTTTGGGAGATGAAGACCCTAAAAACCAAAAGAACAATCTGCGTAATCTGCGGACAAATAGTTTTCCAGGTTTTGCGCCCGATTGGCTGATTCCATCATTTTACCATTACTTGGCTTCGCCCACCCGACAGATCTCCCTGGCGAGATCGTCGAGGACCTCTTTCCCCTGAAGAATTTCAATTTCCACGCGAAGGTAGTAAATGGGGAGGGCTGGGTGAGTGATTTGAACAAAGCGAACGGAATCCTTCTCAGTCGTAATCACGGCGCGAGCATTACGTGCACGGCTGCGTTGGATGGTGCTGAGGATCTCCTGTTCGTTGAATCGATGATGATCTGCAAATTGTCGCGAGTAGGCAATATCGGCCCCCAGCTTCTTCAGTCCGCTTTCAAAACTTTCGGGCCGGGCAATGCCTGAGATGGCTCCAATGCGCAAATCTTTGAGAAAGCTCAGCGGCTGTCTTTCACCAGTGAACACATCCTGGAGATAACGGGGTTCATGGGTGCACTCAATCATTTTGGCGTGTCGGTTGTGTTGACGAATCTCCTCCTTAAGTTTATTCAAATCTGAGCCGTCGCATTTGGTGATAAAAATCACATCAGCGCGTTTTAAATGCCGGGGAGGCTCTCGCAACATTCCCCGCGGAAGGATGAAGCGATTACCAAAGGGAGCTTCCCGATCAACCAGAACGGCGTCGATCCGCTCTTTGAGGGGGAGATACTGAAACCCATCATCAAGTATGAGAGTATCGACGGCAAATTTTTCCAAAGCATAGCGCCCACTCTTCACCCGATCTCGATCGACGAGAACCACAACATCTTTGAGGTTTTTTGCAAGCATGTAGGGCTCATCGCCTGACTTAGCCGAATTCAATAATAGGGACCGTCCGTCGCAGACCACCCGTGGAGGATCGGCATGCTTCCGTCCCAGGAACCGATTTTTCAAACGTTGGAGGAGAGGCTTGGGATCACTGCGGTAGCCGCGACTAAGAATGGCCACTCGGCGTCCGCCCTGCGTCAGGAGTCGGGCGAGTTTTTCCACGATCGGAGTTTTTCCAGTCCCTCCGACTGTGAGATTCCCGACGCTGATCACCAGACAACCGAGCGTGTGTACTTTTGCCACTCGCTTTTCATAAAGCCATAGATGAAACGAGACGAGTCTCTCGTAGATTAAGGAAAGTCCATGAAGAAGAAGCCGTAACAAGCCTGCACGTTTTCCAAAACGTCGTTCCAAGATGACGTCGACGGCAAACTGTTCGAGTTGTTCGAGGGGTTTAGACACTAAAGTTTCTAAGATTAGGGTTTACTCCGGATGAACTCACAATGGTCGAGGAGAGAGTCTGCGGGATAGAGCAGTGGATCTTTACCAGCCTCCGGAGGCAGCAATTTGAATGCCGCCGTGGAGGTGACACTGAAGTAATTATCGGTTGCAAGATGCGCTGCATTTTCTGCTGAACAGGCAGTTCGAAGGAAGTTTTGTGCGGCATCGAGGTGCGGACTATTCTTAATCAGAGCCCAGTGATAAAGAGTGATCAAACTGCCATCGGTGGGGAGAACAATGATTGGCCTGGAAGGGTTGGATCCCGCAGAACTTGTGGGAGGCTGTGAGTTATCCACAGGGGATTGCGTCGGGGTAGAGGATTGAGACGGTAGTGGACCCGCAACCGGATTGGACTTAGAAGGGGAATTAAGCTGGGAGATGAATCCAATCGAGACATTGGTAAGCGTGAATGTCTTTGATGCGGTCTGAGGATTTGTTTCCACAAGAAAGTGTTGGCAGCTCTCCTTGACATTTATCTCTTCAGGCCAGGAAATCTGATTCGTCGATTTTCCCAATTCCTTCCATGTTGAAGGACCTGTATTGGGGACGGGTATTGCAACCGGATGAGTTTCCATTTTCGTCTGGAGACTCCCCGGGAGCTTTGAATCCTTCAAGGACGGTGGCGTGTAACGAAATCCGAGAAGCGTACATCCGTAAGGATAGGTATAAACATTCTCCTCATCAAAATAATGATGGATGTACAATACTCGGGGACGTGGAAGTTCATCATGAAGTGCTTTGGGAAAAGGCTCCAACGTCCCGCCTTTGATGAGATCGGAGATGAGTCGATCATTGATACTGACGACATCAAACTTGGCATCAAGTTTAGTCAGTTTATCCCTGAATTCCAAATCGGTGGCGTAGGTGACGACTTCGATCTTACCAACGATCTTTGCATGCACCAAATCCATTAACCAAGAGGGAGCATGCCCCGTTGGAACCAAAAGTCTTAGCGCGGGTCCATTATCAGTTACTGGCGTGATTAGTTGAGGTGCGGGTGCGCTCGGAATAATCGGTTGAGGAAGGCTCGGAGTGATATTGCCGGGCTGCGGAGTTTCTGTGGGCTGCGGCGGAACCGCGGGGGGTGTCTCAGTGCTGGTTGTGGTATTCGCTGGATTTGACTGGGGAGCTTCCTGCGGCTGAGTTTTGGAAGAGTCCGGGGGACGAGAGCAATTAGATATAAGAGTAAGAAGACAAAAAGATCCGACCAAAATGGTAATTCGCGAACAATACTTCATATGCCGTTGTAGAGGCAAAGGGAGGATGGTGGCAAATTATTATCGAGGAAATGCTATTTCTTGCAATATCTCGTTCTTCTGGAATGAATGAGGCGAAAACTTTATGAGCATGAGCTGGAGTTCAGGATTATCAGATCGTGAGGCGGTTGGAGGTTATGGTTTCTATCGTGATTTCCTTCGGGATGCCGATCATCTTCTACCGACATGCGTCTGGGACGGGGAGCGTTTCCGCGAACATGGGAATAATGGACGCATTCTTTGGAGCTACGGTCTGCCTGATCATCGGACTCGCCGTGTCCTTGGACGTTCCTGGACCGGATTAACCGTTGAGGAACGGTGGCCGGGAGGTAGTCTCACACAGCATCTGCGAACGACCCTCCCCGGTCCCCTTGTCCAATCAGGGTCGAAGACCCTCCTTCTTAATTGGGCGGCAGGAAGCGATCGCCGTCGTTTCACTGAAGTTGAAACTGGCAAGATACATTCAGCAGAACTCTCTATCACCGGTGGACGTTCCCGTCTTTGGATTGCCGAAGGGGAAAGCACCGCAGTGTTGATGGTTTTTTCAACCGCTTTCCACTCTTTGGACTTCACTGCGTCCCGGCACTGGCAATTCCATTTCAAAGAAAAAGGAGCACGGATTTTACTGGTTCCTCTTCTGAAAGAGGTTTCGCTTACTACCCTCCGCCAAAATCGACGGATTTGGCTCGATCTCGTACAGCGACCCCCGCTGAGTTGCAGGGAATCATACCGTTTCCACGGGCAGCGACTTGAGCTGAAGCAATCTTTCACCGGAGCTTCCTGGTCTCCCCTGCCGCCAGCTTGGACTTTACGGTCTAATCCTGGCTTAATCCGATTACCCAAGGCGCGGACACTTGTTCCATCGCTCTTTGGCCCTTACCAAGTTGTCTCTGGTTCGAGTTGGGAAGGAGTAATGAAAGTCGGCTGGATGAAGGCTAGACATGTTTGCAACCACGTGGATACGTCGCTCCGCTCCGCTCTTCCGGAGGAACTGGCGTATGCAGGGGATTGGACCTGGGACGAGTCGACCCCCTTAGACCAGTGTCTCGGCTTGCGCACCTGGGCTCCTCTCATCAGTGGAATGGAGGAAAAAGAACGGGCCATCCTTTTGCGTCGGCTCAGGGTGCCCACTCCGACAGCCTTTCGCCGCTCTCTCCTCTGTTTTCGCGAACCCATTACTGGCAGAAATTGGTGGAGAGACCGTTCGGTTTGGGCGGAACGTGGCGACTGCGCTTATGATCCGGATTGGTACAATGGTCTGGGCCTTTCAGGATTGGCTCGGGCAGCAGAGTGTAACGATCCCCGACTTTCCGGCCCCGCCAATCGCACTGTTCGCGCCTGCTCCAGGGAACGGGAGCAGCTTACCGATTATTTTGAGATTTATCACGATTGGATGCTTGGATCAGCATGGTCGGACCCCCGAGGGAGTCTCTGGCTTCCTGATTGTTGCCACAATGGGATGGAGGGAATTCTGGCCGAAGCCCGACTTTGCGAACGGGAGGGAAGAAAAAAGCGTGCAGATCGACTGCATTACCTGGCAGGCAAGACTTCCATCACCCTCCTTGGTGCAATGGCCTGGCCCAAGTGGATGAAAGGGTTGCGTGCCGACATTATCGTGAAAAACGATGCCACAAAAACGCACTTCCGCAGGCCTGCCCCGGACGAGCGCCTGCTTGGGGTTATTGCCTTCTTTCCACCAGGCCGTGTTTATCCCTCGACACCAGCCTCGGTCAATCCCTACCTCTTCGTCGGCCATTCACCCGAATACAATGCTTTACTCAAAGCTCATGGACCGCTCGCCAATCTGAAACGGGTCGTCAAGATTTGGGAAAAGGAATTCCCAGAACGATATCGGGACTGGATCAGATTCTACGTCGGCAAAGACATGCGCCGTCGGTTCAAGAAACGAGAACAGGAGGCGCGGATCCAGGCACCGGTTTTCTATCATCTTGCTCCGGAGATCTGCTTCCGACTCTGGGTTCTAGAGGAAGAACCTGCCTCGATCGCCCGCCGGTATCGGACTCCGCTCAATCGGGCTGAAGAACTCCTGCTGCGGACTGAGTCGCGGTTGGTATAACCCGAAATCCGAGACTAACCATGCTGAATCTTCATAAGATCTTGGGCAGCAAACCATTCGTCCTTCTTACAGTATTACTTTCTAATACAGTTTCGTCGCTCCTTATGATTTTCTGTTCCAAGCTGTTACAAATCTTCAACACGTTTAATCTCGGAATTCGGGTTTAACCCGAAGAGGCACATAGAAATGCAAAAACACGGGCACCCGGATGAAACAGAAAAAAACCGAAAAAATCAACGTGTCGATGGAATCAACTCCGATGCAATCACTGGCCTTTACCGCCCTGGGAAATCTCGATGGCGAACAATTACCGAAGGGGTTGGAAGTTCCGGCTGCACAAAAGATTGAGATGTCGAAAGAAAAGAAATCTCTTCAGCAACATTTGATTCTTCGTCGGGAAAAAAAGAATCGTGGCGGAAAAACGGTGGTGGTGATTTCGGGATTCAATGGGAATCCTGATGCCCTAGACGATCTTGCCCGAAGCCTCCGAAAACAATTAGGTTGCGGTGGCACCGTCGAACATAGGGAGATCATTATTCAGGGAGATCAGCCTGGCACCGTTGCGGAGATATTAAAACGAATGGGCCACGAGGTGAGAGGCACCGTTATCAATTAGGAGTTAGCCTGAATATCTCACAGTCCCTGTGAGAGCTCGCACAGGGGGCTTCGACAGGCTCAGGGCTAACCTCGAGCACAGTCGAGAATTTCTCACTGGGGCCGTGAGAAATGGAGGTTAGTGGTTATTAACTACTAACTAAATAGAAGGGTTAGGCACGAAGGAGTTGCCACGGCAACGTTTTAGATAGTTAAGCGCGGCGACTTGCCCCGTCATTTCTAAATCGCCCTTATACACGGGGTCGTGCCATCCTTCTATATCGATGCATCCTCGGAAGCCATGTCGGCGAAGTTCACTGATCACGTCTGTCCAGTTGGTATCGCCAAAGCCAGGATGACGATGGTGCACCGCAGGATGGGGGCCATTAAAGCCATAGGTGGAGATAACGTCGCGATAGACGGTGGCATCCTTCCCATGGACATGGAATATTCGGGGAACCCATTTACGAAGCTGCGGGATTGGGTCAATGAGTTGACAAAGCTGGTGACAAGGTTCCCATTCGATTCCGATGTTACTGGCGGGTACCGCATCAAACATTAATTCCCACGCAGCAGGGTTTAGAGCAATATTCCAATCCCCTGATGCCCAGGTTCCTTCCATCCAGCAGTTCTCAAAAGCAATGCGAACCCCTTTGTCTGCAGCACGTTTGGAGAGCTCTCCAAATACTTTTTTGAAAACTGGGATACTCTCGGGAAGTGGTTTGCCTCGCACCCGACCTGCAAATCCGCAAACGAGGTTGGTTCCAAATAGATGTGCGTGATCAATGGCTTGTTTCCAGCCCTCAAGCGTGAGGTGATCATTTGGAGAGGTCTCCAACGGATTGCCAAAAATCGCAATTGAAGAGATGATTGTATCCGATCCGGCGAGGACTTCCTTAACCTCCCTGGCGAGATCGGGAAGTTTCACCGCTCCTAATGTTTGCCAGAAGGTGATTTGGAAAGATTCAAAGCCGTGTGGAAGGATCTGGCGAATATAGCCAGGGACGTTGAGGTTGCCATTGACGAGAGTTCCAATGCGGATGGCCTCTTGTGAAAGAGGCGAAGCTGAGGTATTCATAAGAAAAATGGGTTATTTTATTGATTCCAATGGGGGCGAGTTATTAACGAATTTTATATTTTACACCAGCTGTTTTTTACGTTTCCCGTTTGATACAAATCCAATGTTCGGGAATTAAATCTCTATTATCCCATTCCTTGTTCGCATACCATTGCTCAGGAGTGATCGTCCAGAGATGACCGGGGTTGAGTCGTTCTGCCAGATAGGCTGCCCACCAACCGAAGGTGGAGTTGGCGAGAATATGACTTCTGAATTTTGACATCAATCGAAACGAATCATAATCCGACATCTCATTAGACTGCACTTTGGTTATCCGACCCTTGAAGAGCGAATCAAGCTCCTGGCTAATCGGGTCCTCCCAATCGTCTGAAAAGATGACAAATCGAGGGTTTTTAATTTTACTAGAAAGCATGTCGATGGCCGCACGATAATAGGCGAAATCGGCAAGTTGATACAGGTTTTGCAACAGTTTCATGTCTCCGCGACGGATATGGAGCGCCACGTAAGATTCCAGTTCTCCTCCTGCAGAGGAAACGATCTCTCGAAAGTGTTTTTCGCTGACAGGCGTTGACATTTTGAGCTTTAAAAATTCCCCAATTGGCAATCCAGCAAAATATTTCCAAGATTGCCAGTATCCATCGAGCAGACAGATGCAGGATCCCTCCGCCTGATCCAGGCAGTCTTCCGAATAATACGAACTGGATTTTTCATTGATCACTTTATAGAGTTGCTTGCCGAAATGCTGTTCCAGAGCGGTGCGTTGATAGAGATCAAACGTTTTAAAAATGGCCTCCTTTGTCTTCTGCTCTTCAATATTTATTCCCTTTCCCAATCCGAATTCTGCAAGAGCATATGGTCGACAATGAGGTTGAAGTGTGGATCCCATATCGATGAGAAGCCTTCTTCCGAGTCGATGTGCAAAACCCAGACCGGCATAGTATTTGAACAACTGATTGCCCAAGCCTCCGTAGACTCTCGTGATGATCATAGCGCTTTTATGGCAACGATCTGAACGGACTCAGCAACGATGGTTGCGGGTTGAGCGAAAGGTGCGAGGAGAGGATGGAACTTCTGCAAGGAGCTGTTGGTATACTTTGATGTATTGTGGGGCGGCGGACTCCCATGTGAATTTACTGACCCAAGCTTCTCCTGCTGTGAGACGTTCTTGGCGTTGAGTTGGGGTCATCGTGAGGCATTGGCGAAGACCCCTTGCGATATCCTCAACGGAGAAGGGGTCGACCAGGATGGCACTGGGGCCAGCGACCTCGGGCAGGCTGGAGGTGTTTGAGGTAACGACCAAGGTTCTTGCCCGCATAGCTTCGAGAACTGGAAGTCCAAAGCCCTCCTCAAGCGACGGATAACAGAATACAGCGGATTGAGAGTAGACTTGAAACAACTCCTCCTCTCCGAGATATCCAGTTTGGGTGATCCCAGGCTGAGCTAATAATTTTTTAATTCCCACCACGGGAGAAAGCTGGCGTTGTGGACGTCCCACCACCTTTAATTCGTGAATAATACCTTCCGCACGCAGTATCTGAAAGGCGCTGACCAGTCGAGTTAGATTCTTGTGCGGCTGCAAGGCTCCCACACAGAGGATATACTTCTTCTCTGAATCCTGCTGGTAAACGACCCTTTGGAGTAATCGCGGGTCGATTGGGGTGACACCATTGTGGATCACCTGAATCTTAAGCGGATCGAGCTTCAAATAACTTGTGACCTGCTTTTTCACATACTCGGAAACCACACATACACGTTCGGAATGAAGCAAACTGGGAATCACACACCGTCGTAAAAAGGTCCGGAATGACCAGCTGTACCAATCATGATGAAAGATAAAGTTAAGATCATGCAAGGTTACTATTTGCTTGAGACCATTGCTCCATATTGGACTGGTATTGATGGGGTGGTGGGCTACGGTACAGTTGAGTTTTCGGGCAAGAACAGGAAAGACAAATTGCTCCCATAGCTGGGAGGTATAGCGGGTCCAACTCTGGAAAGGAACTTCAACCCAGCGGACTCCGGAAAATGTTTTCCATGAGGCGATTTTCTTAAAACGCGAATCCGCGAAAATCGTTAACGTAAAGTCTCTGGGTAAACGGATGATGGCATCGAACAGGTTATAGGCGACGGTTTGGGTTCCAGTAGGATCTTTTGTACCTGAAAATCTGCCATTAAGTGCAACGGAAGCAAGCCCAACCGCTGGCTCGGCTAAAGAAGTTTGCACCGGAGTCATCTGAAGTTCATTTAGTAGCAGATCTAAAGTTAGATGCAATAAAGGGTGTTATTTTAATGCTTTACTTGCCCGCACTAATACTTGCAGACTCTCACAGTTGCACTTTGAAAAACATGCATATTCCCTATACGCTGATTGCAACCAAACCATTGTATGCCAACCGGCAAATTGCTGAATGAATATACTGGTTGTAGATGACGTGGAAGCCATTGGAATGATTGTTTCGCGCATTTCTGCGCAGGGTGGATGGCAGGCGTATTACATGGATAACACCGACAACCTACTGGAAACCATTCGAGAGAAGAAGATCGATGTGGTTTTGTGCGATTATTTCATGCCAAGGACCCAGGGCTTGGAAGTGTTGCGTCTGATTCGTGGGGAATACCAAAAGCTGCCAGTCGTATTTTTTACTGGCAATGTCGAAGGTGTGGATATGAAAGCAGCCAAGGAACTCGGTATTTTCAAAGTTATGAACAAGCCTTTGAGTGTTTCCGAACTGCGTTCCACCTTGAAGGAGGCGTACCAGTCTCAACTTAGTACCACTGGACAAAAAGTTTAGATACATCACCCGCATGAGAATTATTCATGCGCTCCTGGCTCTCGCCACCCTTTCTTTGCCATTCAGCTATGCCTTGACGCTGAATATCGGGTTCCCCCTCAAAATTTACGAGGTATGCCTGTTCTTGGCACTTCCCCTATTCTTGTTGATGGGACAAGGACAGTTCTGTCTTAAGCACTGGAAGTTTCTTGGACTGTTCTTTTTCTTTATCAGCGCGACACTCGTTACTTTATTCTATCGTCTGGATTACCCTGGAGCAGGTTATGATATTGAAAGTGCCGAGAATCGCTTTAGTCCATTTACCGATAGTGCCCTAAAGATTGGATATGCTGCGCTCAATTTTGGCGGATTTTTTTTATATGGCTGGTTTGCAAACAAGGAACCGAACAAATTTCTTAATTACTGGATTACCGGAGCGGTTATCAGCGCTCTTTACTCGATTTATTGTTTTCTGTTCAGTAGTTTAAGTCTTCCAGTCTACATTCTTCCTGGGATTGATGTCGTCCAATATTTCAGCGACACAATCATTCGCAATGGCACCTTCCTTGAGGGGAACTATTCCGGATTGTTCTATTTGATCTCAGCGGTTCTTGCCATTAAGCAGCGAAATTTTCTGGCCTGTGCCATCCTGGCTTTGGGTGTGGTCAGTTCTATTTCCACCGCTTCCATCCTCATGCTTCTGGGCACCATTGTAATCGTAGTTGGATTCGAGTTACGTCATATCCGGTTTGTTACCTTCCTCACCATTGTTCTTAATGTTGCTTTCTTGGTTGCCATCTTCTTTGTCTCCGTTTCCCAGACCAAATTTGGCGGCGACATGGTCGATAAGATTCTGGTGGAAAAACAGGGAGTCGAGCCCTCTGATTCCGCATTCTCTCGTGACAACCGATTGGATACTGCAGTCACAGGGCTGAGAATGTTCGATGAACACCCTTTGATTGGGGTGGGAATTGCCCAGTACACCTATTATTATCTGAGCAAGACCAAATTTCCCATCAAAAATTGGGTTCCGCAACGGGTGATCCCGAATAATGTTTATGCGGAAGTATTGGGAGAAACGGGGTTGATCGGTTCAATTCCCTTCTTTATATCCGTGCTGCTCGTCTTCGCGTTTATTTACAAGGCTCGAGATTTTTATTTCATGTTGGCGATAGTCGAGGTGTTGGTTGCGTGGAATGCGTTTCCATCATTTTCGATCATGTACATCTGGGCATTCTTCGGTGGTGCGGTCGGTTATTTGAGCAGCCCCATGGTTCTGGCACAAAAGGTTGAGATGTCGGCAAGGGAGCAAGCAGCCGTCCGGGAGGCAATGGTACTCGATGAGAGAAAGTCAAAAATCACGCGCGGGGCCTACCATATTCGACGACGGCGTTCCTCCCTCCTCTCGAGATTTCGCTGGCCTTCCATCAGAATCCCATGGCCGGTTTGGGTCATGTTTGGGGTGATTCTCATTGCAGAAGGCCTTTACTTATTCATGAATCGATCTCCGGTGTTGGGAGAGATTCCACCACAAGGCTTTATCATGGGGATTAACGGAAAGGCACCGGAACAGGAGATGTACGAGTTTATTCCTCCGGAAGAACAGATGAAACTCATCAGGGAGTTAGGTATATCCTGGTACCGAGTGGCGTGGAGCGATCAGTCGACGCCTGAACAGATCGACCGAATTCTAAATGCTGCTGACGCAGCTCATATTACCATCCTGCCTGTTCTCACTCCTAGAATGGACCTGAAGATGGATCGACCTCTTTCCGAATATGAGGCAGAGGCGGAGAAGTATGCCCGAAAATGGGTCGGACGCTATTCCTCGCGAGTGAAGACTTGGGAATTGCAAAACGAGCTGGATGTGGAAGCCATTCTTAAGAAAGGGGACATCAATCCAGCCAATGGCAAGTCATGGGATAAAGACTCACCAGACGGCTCGGAGATTCTTCATTATGATACACAGCGATTAGCACGGACTCTTGCAGTACTGAAGGGATTGAGCCAGGGAGTTGCAGCCGTGCAACCGTCAGCCACACGACTGATTGGGACGGCGGGTTGGAAGCATTACGGATTTCTAAAAGCCGTGGAGCAGGCGGGAATTCCCTATGAATTAATCGCTTGGCACTGGTACAGTGAGATGGGAACTCTGACTAACGCAGGAGGCACAAATGTCTTGAGAGAGTTGCGTCAATTTCATCGTGATATCTGGATTACAGAATCGGGCAGACGGGATGGCTCAATCTCTCACGCTGAGAATGAGCAAGCAACTTATTACCAGCGGGATTTTCCGCGCATGGTGAGTTACTACCCTCAGGTGAAGGCCTACTTCGTTTACGAGTTACTGGACGAACCAACCCTGGGACTGATGAATGGGGAGTCCTACTACGGGATGCTTAAAGTGGAGGTGGATGAAGATGGGAAATGGAAAATTTCCGATCGAAAACCAGCGTTTAATGTCATCCAATCTCATGCCAAGTGGCTATATCAATTTAAACCTGAAATTGGAGATTAAACTCGATTTTGTTTTAAAAACTTACAAGTCCTCTTGCCATTTAATCGCAACCCCACTATCACATAACCTGGTATAGAAATGCATCATGGAGCTGTGGCTGAGTGGCCGAAAGCGACGGTTTGCTAAACCGTTATAGGGGAAACTCTATCGGGGGTTCGAATCCCCCCGGCTCCGAGTCTTTAATTATCAACAAATTTTCATTGAATGGGTATTTTTGATAATTTTTCCTAGACAGAATACAAGCTTGGGTCACACTAACGTCGTGCTAAGCAATATATTAAAGAAAAACGATACTTCTTCGTACGCACCACCTGCGTCCACTCCACCTCCCTCGCGTACCTACGCCGAGGAATCAACCCCATCCGTTCAAGTGAAAGAAATCAAGCCTGCGCCGGTCGATCGTACAACGACGGTTCTTACTGCTGAAACTGAATTCAATGGAACACTAGGTTTCAATGGAGACCTCGAGATTTATGGACGCCTTGAGGGAGCGATTGAATCAGAGAACGGACTGTTAACAATTGGTGAGAGTGCTGTGATCAAGGCACTCGTCAAGGCGCAGAACATTATTATTTATGGGAAAGTCCAGGGTGACATTGTGGCCTTGGGACGGATCGAACTACGTGGCAGGGCTCAGGTCTATGGGGATGTTAAAACTGGACGTTTGATCGTTGAAGATGGAGTTACATTCGTCGGACGGTCCGAAAACATGAGTCCAAAGAATGAAGAAAAACCGGACTTCGATCATATTTTCAACAAGTTGGGCACCACTTCCACTCAGGGTTCCAAGACGGAAACCAAAGTAGAGAAGCCCCCCCTAAAATAGGGGTGAGTTTCCCATTGTAGGGAACACCCTCAGCAGAGGGCTTATGATTAGCAAATCCTACGTAGCGGTTTTCTCCCAACCGCTGAATCAATCCCTCATTGAGAAGTGTGTTCTTTCCTGGCTCGAACGTTTTAGCACCGTCGAGCAGCTGGTTCCAGAAAAGGGAGGATTAGGTGCCGACTATGGTTTGGCAATTACCAAAATCGAGGATTTGATGTGGGCAGAGCACCTTCAGTTTCGTGTGACTGAGGGAATCGACTTCACCTGGATTTATCTCACCATAGATCGACGTGCGATTGAAACCACTGGCCTGCCCTCGGACAATATTTCACTGCACCTCGATGTGCTTCTCGAACTCCCCTTCGTCACCGAGATCGTTGATGGCGCAGAAGAGCGACGCTTGGATCAAT
>Ga0206919_1185_pt1 | contig 14582 bp, 14 predicted proteins | sample Alteio_BWOrgHeat_67_FD_152962 | JGI IMG/M metagenome (GOLD analysis project Ga0206919, IMG submission 152962) | Enriched cells from forest soil in Barre Woods Harvard Forest LTER site, Petersham, Massachusetts, United States -... | ecosystem: Environmental > Terrestrial > Soil > Temperate forest >... | reverse complement strand
GCCGGTAATAAAACGCTCGATGATCACGCTGCGGGAATAATTCTTTGCCGCCTCAAAAGCCTGTACGGCCTGCTCCCAGCTGATGATATTGGTGGTGTTGCCCTTGCCATGGTTGCCATCGATCGGTTTGATCACAAGCGGGAAACCGTATTTGTCCACTGCTTCGCGCAACCCTTCGGGTGTGCGGATGGTGGTGCCGCGGGGTACCGGTATTTCCGAACGCTCGAGCAGGTTTTTTGTTTCGTCTTTATCGCAGGCGATGTCTACCGCAATATTGGAAGTGGTGCTCGCGATGGTGGCACGGATCCTTTTCTGGTGAACGCCATACCCCAGTTGCACGAGGCTTTGCTGGTTGAGGCGGATATAGGGAATGCCGCGGCGCGCAGCCTCTTCCACAATACAGCCGGTGGAAGGCCCGAGGCGGGTGTCTTCGCGGATCTCCCGTAGCTGCTGAATATCGGCGGCCAGGTCGGGAACAATAGCATCCACCAGTTCCTGCGCAATGCGGACGGCCGCGCGGGCCGCGTACACGCCTGCTTCCTCTTCCATATAACTGAACACTACGTAATACTCCCCCTCACCGCCCGTTCCCCGGGTTCTGCCAAAACCGGTATCCATGCCCGCCAGCGTCTGGAGTTCCAGGGCAATGTGCTCGATCACATGGCCCATCCAGGTACCTTCCGCTACACGCTGGAAAAAGCCGCCGCGCTCGCCCACGCTGCACCGATGTTCAAACATCGATGGAAACGCATTCGACAACCGCTCGCCAAACCCTTCAATAGTATTTGTGGGCCTGCTCTCGAGGTCTTCCAGGTCCAGCTTCATCTGTATCAGCCGGGTGCGCCGGATGCTCCAGTAGTTGGGTCCTCTCAGTATTTTTATTTCTTTGATGTTCATAGTGACTGATTGAAGAAGGTAACATCACCGCTTTTGTGCGGTGATTGGAAGGAAGGTAAATAAAATACCCGGACGGCCTAACCGCCCTTTTTTCGGGGAACTTCAATGATGATAGAAGAGCGGATGCGCGCCTCGTATTGAATGAGGATCAGCACTTTTCCCGGAACCGGGCCGGTGCCCGCTTCGGGGGCCGGTTTTTCTGCAGGCGATGAAATGATCGATGCGCTGAGGCCGGTACTGACTAGGTAATCCCTTACCGCTTTGATCCGTTCGATAGACAATTTTCCCTTCGGGTCGTTTTCTCCGGTGCCTGTATACGCATAGATACGGATATCGGTGAGAACGGTAAAGGTGTCGGGAGGCATGATACCATCGAGCGCCGAGCGTGCCGAAGAATCGAGTATCGCGAGGTCCCTGGGAAAGAAAACCTCCTGGCTGGTGGTGTCCGCGGCCGAAACAGCGGTTGACGACAGCAGGAAAATGCCGAGCAGGACGGCAACGATCTTTGGCAATATAAGATGGCGCTGAAAAAGGCCGGTTGCAATATTTATTCGTTTCATGTATGGATATCTATTAAGAGGAAATACAATAACCGTTCCTTATCCTGCGCTCATGTATCGCAATTGAACATTACATTTGTTCCAACGTCAATTCTATGGACATTCCCGCAGGAAAACTGATAGCCATCGGCGGCGCTGAAGACAAAGGCACACGCCAGGATAAAGATACCACATATACGGGCAACCTTAACTTCGTGGAAAGGGGCATCCTCCGCCGTATTGTGGAAGAAGCGGGAGGTACTTCTGCCCGCATCGAGATCGTTACAACGGCCTCTACCATTCCCTACGAAGTAGGAGAAAATTACCTCGACGCATTTGGCAAGATAGGCTGTATCAATATTGGCGTGATGCATATCCGGGGACGCGAAGATGCCACGCGGAAAGAATACGTGGAGCGCGCAGCCAATTGCGCAGCCATCATGTTCAGCGGTGGCAACCAGTTGCGGCTGACATCGGTCTTTGGCGGCACGGAATTCATGCAGGTCATCAGCCGCAGGTACCGGGATGAAAATTTCCTGATCGCCGGTACCAGCGCCGGGGCCATGGCCATGAGCCACACGATGATCTATGAAGGCAATGCCGCGCGCGCCCACCTCAAGGGAGAAGTGAAGATCACCACCGGTCTTGGTTTTATGAACGGCGTGATCTTCGATTCACATTTTGAAAAGAGAGGACGCTTTGTGCGCCTCGTGCAGGCAGTATCGTCTAACCCTTCCCTGATCGGGATCGGGCTGGGAGAAGATACGGGCATGCTGGTTACAAAGGGAAATAAAATGGAGGCGATCGGCAGTGGGCTGGTGATCATTGTAGACGGGCATGATATCCGCCACAGTAATATTGCGGATATTCCCGAAGGCAACCCGATCAGCGTGGAGAACCTGACGGTTCATTTCTGTGAGAAAGGAAATGGCTACCTTGTTGAAGAACGGAAATTCCTGATGGAAGCGGAAAAAGGCTCGCTGGCTACGCACCGCGTGCACGTAGAATAAACGGTTTACCCCAAACACCTGCGCCATGTACCCCAAGCTCATCCTCATCGGTCTATTTGTCGGCTCCATGATATTGATGTCGTGGCGGCATGACCGCAAAAAGAAAGTATTGTTCTTCGGCGATTCGATCACCGAACAGGGCGTGAAGCCGGGCGGTTACGTGACCCGCGTGGATTCGCTGATGCGCAGTGAGGGACTGGTCGATAAGTATGAGATCATCGGTGCCGGTATCAGCGGCAATAAGGTGTATGATCTCTACCTGAGGATGGAAAACGATGTGCTGGCACAGTCGCCCGATATCGTGGTGATCTTTATCGGCGTCAATGATGTATGGCACAAGCGTTCATTGGGAACAGGTACGGACTTCGACAAGTTCGGGAAGTTCTACGAGGCGATCGTGCACAAACTGCGCGCGGCCAATATCAAAGTGATCGTTTGCACCCCCGCCGCGATCGGCGAGCGGAATGACAACAGCAATGAGCTCGACGGCGACATGAATCTCTACAGCAACTGGATCAGGGGATACGCTGCAAAGGAAGGGTTGGACGTGGTGGACCTGCGCAAACTCTTCATCGATTATAATCTCCACAACAATCCCTCGAACAAAGAATCGGGTATCCTCACACGGGATAAGGTGCACCTGAACGACAAGGGCAATGAGCTGGTGGCGGAAGCAATGTGGAACATAGTAAAAGGGGTGAAGGCCTAATCCTGGCGCTGGCGCGGGTGTTCCGATCCGATTATCGTCAGCCAATCATAAGTATACGCAAACAAGGATCGGGTCACCCGTGTCTATTGATGCTCCCGGTCTGCGACCGGGATGAAGAGAGGATATTCCATAGTTTCTATAGTATCCAAATGACAACCAAAACATAATAACCATGCAATTACATTTATTAGAGACCGGTGTTTCTGGACTTGATTCTGAAACGTGGATAACAATCGTTATCGCATACTTCGCCAGCACGCTAATCGTTTTATTCATGGCCAAAGTCGTATTTCAAATTCCCCGAATTATTAAACTTCAACGAGTGCAATGCAGACTGTTAAGCCGAATTGCCAAAGCTCATGGCGTAACAAAAGAAGAAATTGACGAAATGTACAAGTTGTAAACGTTCGTCCCGTTACCCAAAGTCTAATGCATCTCTATTGATGCCCATCAGTGGCAGGCAACCGGAAGAAGGGCCATCCCATCAACCTAAAAAACCTTAACTAACCTTACCGCCATTTTTCGCTTATATCATCACGCCAAACGATACTTTTGCAGGATGAGGATCGTAGGCACGGGTACCCGCGTATTAAATTTCCTGGCAGATCATTTTTTTGTGTTCCTGCTGGCATTTTTTTCATTTCACATCCGCAACTGGTATGTCGTGTATTACCATGTGAAGCATTTCAATTTCTGGTATTTCTTTTTCGGGTGGGAGTTCCTTTATTATTTTTTGTGGGAGTGGGTATTTGCGCGCACGCCCGGGAAATGGCTCAGCCACAGCCGTGTAGTGAATTTGCAGGGACGGCGGGCCTCCTTGGGCTGGATCTTCATAAGAACCCTGGTCCGGCTGACAGTGATCGATATGTTTTTCATTCCGTTCTTGAATAAACCCCTCCATGATCAGCTGAGCAGGACGGAGGTGGTGGATAGTTAAGGTCGTTTTTAGTTGATTGGATGTGCGTTCCCGTATCACCGGCCAGGGCCGGGAACATCAATAGACACAGCCTGTTCCGCTCGCGCGGGAGGTGAACCCGATCCTTACTTGCCGACATGCAGGGATCGTTGAAAGAAACGGATCGGAACACCCGCGCCAGAACTTTCCAAAAGTTATCTTTGCCCCATGTCACAGAACTCACTGATCGAAGAACTGCGCTGGCGCGGGCTGGTGCAGGATATCATGCCCGGTACGGAAGAACAATTGAAGAGGGAGATGACGGCGGGTTATATCGGTTTCGACCCCACGGCAGACAGCCTGCACATCGGCAGCCTGGTGCCCATATTGCTGCTCATTCACCTCCAGCGTGCGGGGCACAAACCTGTGGCCCTCGTGGGCGGCGCCACTGGCATGGTGGGCGATCCCAGTGGCAAAAGCGAAGAAAGAAACCTCCTGAGTGAAGAGACCCTGCGGTTCAACCAGGCGGGCGTTAAGAAGCAACTTGAAAAATTCCTCGATTTCACGGCAGGAAAAAAGAACGCAGCGGAGATCGTAAACAACTACGACTGGTTCCGGGAAATGAGTTTCCTGCATTTTATCCGCGACGTAGGTAAGCACATCACCGTCAATTATATGATGGCAAAAGACAGCGTGAAAAAGCGGCTCGAGAGCGAGAATGGAATGAGCTTTACCGAGTTTACCTACCAGCTGGTGCAGGGATACGATTTTTACTGGCTCTACCAGAATAAAAACTGCAAACTGCAGATGGGCGGCAGCGACCAGTGGGGCAATATCGTAACCGGCACCGAGCTCATCAGGAAGAAGACCGGGGGTGAGGCATTTGCTTTTACCTGCCCGCTCGTTACCAGGGCGGATGGGGGCAAATTCGGGAAAACCGAAAAAGGCAATGTGTGGCTCGATGCAGCCAAGACTTCCCCCTACCAGTTTTACCAGTTCTGGCTGAACGCCAGCGATGAGGACGCGAAGAAATGGATCCGCATGTTCACCCTCCTGGACAAAAGCGAAGTGGAATCACTGCTGGCAGCGCATGAGCCCAACCCGCACCAACGCATCCTCCAGAAAAAGCTCGCCGAAGAGCTCACTGTCTTTGTGCACAGCCGCGAAGACCATGCCTTTGCCGTAAAAGCATCGGATATATTGTTCGGAAATGCCGGCGCCGATGCGCTGCAGGAACTGGATGAAACCCGCTTCCTGCAACTGATGGACGGCATACCGGCGCACCGGGTGAAAAAAGAACAACTCGGCGCAGGTTACGATATCGTCGGCTTCCTGGCCGATACGGGCATCTTCCCCAGTAAGGGCGAAGCGCGGAAAATGTGGCAGGCAGGTGGCATCAGCATCAATAAATGCAAGATCGGCACCGACAAAGCCACTATTGCCATGGCAGACCTCCTCCGCGACAAATACCTCCTCATACAGAAAGGGAAAAAGAACTATTATCTCGTAGTGGCCGAATAGAAGAGGCAGCAATCGCCCCGCGCGCTTCAACTCGTCCGTATCTTTGCAGTCATGGCAAAGATCGCAATCAATATAGCCACCGGCAGCCTGCAGCAACCAGAAATGATCGTGGGCATCGACCTCGGCACCACGAACAGCCTGGTGGCCATCATCCATCCCGAAACGGGCAAACCCGTTGCACTCCGCGAGCACGACAGCAGCAGCCTCGTGCCGAGCATCGTGCATTTCGACGCCTCCGGAGCGATCACGGTGGGCGAAGCGGCTCGGCAATACCTCGAAACAGATCCGCGCAATACCATCTTCAGCGTAAAGCGGCTGATGGGCAAAAGCTATAACGACATAAAAAACAATGCCGGTTTTTTCACCTATAAAGTGATCGATGACCAGGCGGAGAGCCTCGTAAAACTCCAGGTGGGCGATCGCTTTTATTCACCCGTGGAGCTCTCGTCTCTTATTCTCAAGGAGCTGCGCGCGCGCGCCGAGCACATCCTGAAAACACCCGTGAGCAAAGCGGTCATTACCGTGCCGGCATATTTCAACGATGCGCAGCGGCAGGCCACCCGCGATGCAGGAAGACTGGCCGGCCTGGACGTACTGCGGATAGTGAACGAACCAACGGCCGCGAGCCTGGCGTATGGACTGGGCACGGGAAACAACGAAGAAGAAAAAACGATCGCCGTATACGACCTGGGCGGTGGCACTTTTGATATATCGGTGCTGCGTATCACCAATGGCATCTTCGAAGTGCTGAGCACCAATGGAGATACCTACCTGGGTGGCGACGATATCGACAGGCAGATCGTTCAGTACTGGATGCGTGTTTGCGGTATTGCGGCAGCAGCGCTCGAAGACAAGGAACTCGCGCAGGGATTGCGGCTCCGCGCAGAGGAGGCCAAGAAAGCACTGGGCGCTTCCGATACTTTTTCCATGCAGTGGAAAAAATATACCCTTCAGATCGATGTTGCAACATTGAATACACTCATACGCCCCCTGGTAGATACCACGCTTGCCTGTTGTGCACGTGCATTGAAAGATGCAGGACTGGGCACGGCCGATATACAGGAAGTGGTGATGGTGGGCGGCAGTACGCGCATTCCCTCGATCAAAAAAGCGGTGGGTGAATTTTTCAAACGGCCGGTGCATGACGAGGTGAACCCCGATGAGGTGGTGGCGCTCGGCGCGGCGATACAGGCGGATATCCTGGCGGGAAATAATAAGGATGTGTTGCTGCTGGATGTTACGCCGCTCAGCCTGGGCATTGAAACGATGGGCGGGCTGATGGATGTGCTGATCCCGCGCAATTCGAAGATACCCGTAAAGGCATCCAGGCAATATACCACGCAGAAAGACGGGCAGGGAAGCATGCGCATCAGTGTGTTCCAGGGAGAGCGCGACCTGGTACAGGACAATCGTAAACTGGCTGAATTCAGTTTGTCGGGGATCCCGGGCATGCCTGCGGGAATGGCTAAGGTGGAAGTGAGCTTCCTGATCAACGCAGATGGGATTTTGCTGGTCAGCGCCAAAGAACTGCGCAGCGGGGTGGAACAGGTAATCGAGGTAAGGCCGCAATACGGGCTCACTGATTCGGAGGTGGAGAGGATGCTGCTCGAAAGCATCACACATGCGGGCAACGATGTGGCCACACGGGCGCTGATAGAGGCACGTACCGAAGGAGAACAGATATTACAGGTAACGGAAAAATTCCTTGCAAAAAATGCGGCGCTGGTCACACGCGAAGAGATGCTGGCCACGGCCCAGGCCCTGCAGGCCCTGCAACTGTCGCTCACGATGGACGACAAGAGCCTGATCCAGCAGAAAACAGAAGAGCTGAACACGATCACCCGGCCATTCGCGGAACGAGCTATGGATGCTGCCGTAGGAGCGGCGCTCAAGGGGAAAGCTGTTTAGTTTACCGGCGGAGGTGCAGTGTCCGCTGCACATATTTCCCGATCACATCGAACTCGATATTGACCGTATCGCCCGGCACGACCGAGCGCATGTTGGTATGATCGAAGGTGTAAGGAATGATGGCCACCGTAAAGGAATCCTCCGATACGTTGAAGCAGGTGAGGCTGATGCCGTTCACCGCTATGGATCCTTTTTCTATTACCAGCGGGGCGAAGGCGGCATCGAACCGGAACCGATACGCATGGCTGCCATCGAGTTCTTTCTTTTCCAGGCAGGTCGCGGTTCCGTCAGCATGCCCCTGTACGAGGTGGCCGTCGAGCCGTCCATTCATCTGCAGGCATCTTTCTATATTAATGACGGTCCCGGGCTGCCATCCGCCCAGGTTGGTCTTCTGAAGGGTCTCGTCGATGGCCGTTACCCGGTACTGGCTATCGTTCACCTCTTCTACGGTAAGGCAAACCCCGTTGTGGGCCACGCTCTGGTCGGGGCTGAGTTCCCCGGCAATGGGCGCGCTGATCCAGAACCGGCTGTTGGAGCCTTGTTTTTCGCATTTTTGCACCAGGCCGGTGCATTCGATGATGCCTGTAAACATATAGCGGTTTGATGATGAGAGCCGGGAAGACAGGGCCCGCCGGGTTTCAAAATAACGGATTTCGGGGCAGACCTGCTTTGTTTTGGAATTTAAAAGGCAGTTCTCTATCTTTGCACCCCATATTTAATACCATTATGCTCATCATTGATTCAAAAGATTGCGAGAACATCGACAAGGCGCTCAAAAAGTATAAAAAGAAATTTGAGAAAAGCAAGACCCTGCTGCAGTTGCGGGAACGCCAGAGCTTTACCAAGCCCTCTGTAAAACGCCGTGGCGAGGTACTGAAAGCTGTTTACAAGCAGCAGCTTTCCAGTGGAAAATTCGAGGATTGATCATTCTTTATGCCCAAACATACCGGAGTAGCCTGAAGTGAGTAGCTTTAGGCTACTCTTTTTATGCCCATCAGCGAAAAATATCCTTTCCTTCAGCCCTTCCTGGATTACCTGGCCTTTGAAAAGCGCTATTCAAGGCATACCCTTATTTCGTACCTCACAGACCTGGAGCAGTTTTTCGGCTATCTCGCCGCGGAGTTCGATTCACCCCCGGTGGAGCAGGTAACGACGCCCCTGGTCCGAAGCTGGCTCGCGACGCTGAAAGACAACAAATTAAGCAGCCGCTCCATCAACCGGAAAATATCCTCTCTTTCCTCATTTTTCCGTTTCCAGCTGAAAAAAGGAGGGATCACGGTAAGTCCGGTTACCGCCATCATTCCCCAGAAAACGGGGAGTCGCCTGCCCACCTTTGTAGAGGAAGACGATATGGCCACCCTGTTCAGCCACGTGGAATTTCCGGATACCTGGAAGGGCCGTACCGAAAGGTTGTTCCTGCAACTATTTTATGCCACGGGCATGCGCCTGAGCGAGCTGATCAAACTGAAAGAATCCCAGCTCGATGTTTCTTACGGGCAGGTAAAGGTCACCGGTAAGGGCAACAAGGAACGGATCATACCCGTGCCTGCTGCGCTGCTGGCGGAATTATCGGCTTATGTAGCGGCCAAGCCCGTTACGGGCGGCGCCACCGTTTTCGTAACGGAAGCCGGAAAGGAGCTGGCCCCCGCCTCGGTATACCAGTCGGTGAAAAAATACCTTTCGCTGGTGACCACGCTGCGCAAAAAGAGTCCCCATGTGCTGCGCCACAGTTTTGCCACCCACCTGATGAACCAGGGCGCCGAGCTCAATGCCGTTAAGGAACTGCTGGGCCACAGCAGCCTGGCAGCTACCCAGGTATACACCCACAATACCATTGAGAAGCTCAAGGAAGTCTACAAAAAAGCCCATCCCCGGGCCTGATCCCGCGTTCACCGGAAAACCTAAAAAAAGGGCGCGGTTTTGGCTTTATGTTTCCGCAAACAAGTGTTAAATTAGTAGTCCTGTATTAAAAAAAAGCCCCATAAGAAAACGGCTACCCGATAAATTTATTTTTTCATTTAAATGTGAGTTGCCATGAACATCAACATTCAGTCAGTACACTTTGATGCGGATTCAAAACTGGTATCGTATGTATCGGAAAAGCTGAAGAAGCTGGACACTTTTCACGACCAGATATTAAAGGTGGATGTTTTCCTGAAGCTGGATAATGTAGTGCATACGATCAAGGATAAGATCGCGGAGATCAGGGTGCACATTCCGCGCCATGATTTCTTTGTAAAATCCTCTTCCAAATCATTTGAACTGTCGTTCGATACGGCCATGGAATCCATTGTTTCGCAGATCAAGAGAAAAAAAGAAAAGCTGGCTGCCTGAGCAGGCGGTATGAAAGGGGAGGGGAAGCACCGGTGCATTTCCCTCCCCTTTTTATTGCCCCGAAGGCCTGCAGGATGTTTTCATTGGAAAAACCTTGCTAACTAATTTTGTAGAAATAAGTTTTCCATTACCTTTGCCATCCCGAAAAACGGGGTAGTTCTTTTATTCGCCGAAGTAGCTCAGTTGGTAGAGCAACTGATTTGTAATCAGTAGGTCGGGGGTTCGACTCCCTTCTTCGGCTCATTGGATGCAGCAGCGGCAAAGGCCGCTATGTTGTATTTGCTGGGGCAGTTTCCAGAGCGGCCAAATGGAACAGACTGTAAATCTGTCGTCTTTCGACTTCGGTGGTTCGAATCCACCACTGCCCACGGTTTTTATCAGCGGAAGTAGCTCAATTGGTAGAGCGATAGCCTTCCAAGCTATAGGTCGCGAGTTCGACCCTCGTCTTCCGCTCAGTTGATCCCGTTGCTGACAATGGCCCGTGGCCGTTTTCTGATCAGCCGTTGTAGCTCAGGGGTAGAGCACTTCCTTGGTAAGGAAGAGGTCGTGAGTTCAATTCTCATCAACGGCTCACTGGTTTGCCGGAAATTTTGGAAATGACGGAAGTTTCCAATGGTAAAACGGGAACTAAACAGTAATTTTGCGACCCGCCATAAGGCGTGTCCGATTTTAATACAAACACAAAAAACAGATAAAAATGTCTAAAGAGACCTTTAAGAGGGAGAAACCTCACGTAAACGTTGGTACCATTGGTCACGTGGATCATGGTAAGACCACCCTGACTGCTGCCATTACCTACATTTTGTCAAAGAAAGGTCTGGCAACGGCAAAAAAATATGATGAGATCGATGGTGCGCCCGAAGAAAAAGAGCGCGGTATCACGATCAATACGGCACACGTTGAGTACCAGACGGCTTCCCGCCACTATGCTCACGTTGACTGCCCGGGTCACGCGGATTATGTAAAGAACATGATCACGGGTGCCGCCCAGATGGACGGTGCTATCCTCGTTGTGGCCGCTACAGACGGTCCGATGCCCCAGACAAGGGAACACATCCTCCTGGCCCGCCAGGTAGGTGTACCCGCCATGGTGGTTTTCATGAATAAGGTAGACCTGGTAGACGATCCCGAACTGCTGGAACTGGTTGAAATGGAGATCCGCGAACTGCTCACCAAGAACGGATTCGACGGAGACAATACCCCGATCATCAAGGGTTCCGCTACTGGCGCCCTCGCCGGTGACGAAAAATGGGTGAAGGGCATCGATGAACTGATGGACGCCGTAGACAGCTACATCCCGCTGCCTGCACGCCCGATCGATCAGCCATTCCTGATGAGCGTGGAAGATGTATTCTCTATCACGGGTCGCGGTACAGTGGCCACCGGCCGTATCGAACGCGGTATCGTGAAAGTGGGTGAAGGCGTTGAGATCGTGGGTCTGATGGATCAGCCGCTGACCTCTACAGTAACAGGCGTGGAAATGTTCAAGAAACTGCTCGACCAGGGCCAGGCCGGCGACAACGCAGGTCTCCTGCTCCGCGGTATTGAAAAGAAAGATATCCGTCGTGGTATGGTAATCTGCAAACCAGGTTCCATCACACCGCACACCGAATTCAAAGGCGAAGTATACGTACTGAGCAAAGATGAAGGTGGCCGTCACACGCCGTTCTTCAATAAGTACCGTCCTCAGTTCTACTTCCGTACCACAGACGTTACCGGTGAGGTAACCCTGCCCGAAGGAACTGAAATGGTGATGCCCGGCGATAACATCGGTCTGACAGTTAGACTGATCCAGCCGATCGCTATGGAAAAAGGTCTGAAATTCGCTATCCGCGAAGGTGGCCGTACCGTAGGTGCCGGACAGGTGACTGAAATTTTAAAATAGGCCGAAAGGCTTGACAAACATTGTTTTTCATATGTTTGTGATATAACTAAAAGCTGTCCCGAAAACCTTCGGGATAGCTTTTAGCTTTCTACGGGCATCGTACAACGGTTAGTATAGAGGTCTCCAAAACCTTCGATCTGGGTTCGAATCCTAGTGCCCGTGCGAAATGACCAGGTACCGTCCCGGTCGCAATTTTTTACATTTCAAGAATAAACAGATGAACAAGATCTCCGCCTATTTCCGCGACAGTTACTATGAGCTCACAGAGAAAGTGACCTGGCCCAACTGGCTGCAACTGCAGCAGAGTACGATCATCGTACTTATCGCCACCGTGATCATCACGCTGATGGTAGCCGCAATGGACTTTGGCAGCAATACGTTACTGAAATTCATTTATTCATTGTTCAAGTAAACGCACCATGGAAGAAACAGCAGTGACACAGCAGCCGGAAGCGGATGCAGCACCGAAACAGGAAACAAAATGGTATGTGCTCCGTGTAGTCAGCGGCAAAGAGCGGAAGGTAAAAGAATACCTCGATAAGGATATTTCCCGCAGCGGCTGGACGGAAATCATCAAGCAGGTATTCCTGCCCATGGAAAAAGTATACAAAGTGCAGAACGGCAAGAAAGTGATGCGCGAAAAAAACTATTTCCCCGGATATGTGATGATGGAAGTGCTCGACGGCAAGCTCAATGACGATATCGTTCAGCACATCAGCAATATCAGCAATGTGATGCACTTTCTTACCGACGGAAAAGGCTCCAAAGGCAATATCATTTCACTCCGGAAAGCAGAAGTGAACAAGATGCTCGGCAAGGTGGATGAGATGAATGACCAGGGTGTTACGATGAGCGAACCGTTCATTATCGGCGAGACCATCAAGATCATCGAAGGGCCGTTCAACGACTTTAACGGCGTGATCGAAGATGTAAACGACGAAAAGAAAAAGCTGAAGGTTACCGTAAAAATATTCGGCCGTTCCACCCCAGTGGAACTCAGTTATATGCAGGTGGAGAAGATCAACTAAAAAACTGCAAAGAAATGAACCGACCGCCTTACGCAAGTAAGGCGGTTTTTTTATGCCCGAACGGCCGGCGCCGGAATGGCACGAAATATCCCCTCGCCGGGAAAAAACGCGCATTCGCCGAGGATGATGTAAAATATTGATAATACATCGTAAAATATATATAGAAAAAATAAATTCATTATTCGTTGATAATCATTAAAACATGGCAAAATTGTCACGTTTCTGTCATATCAGAACGATTTCGTAGATTTTTTTAACAAAAAAGCAGCATTTCAGCGGTTCCGGATGCCATGGTTTTCACATACCATTTTTTTTAACTGCCTTAAAATCGTCTTATGAGAAAATTCCTGCTTTTATTCTTATGCTTATCGGTTGCCGCCAGCCAGTTGCTGGCCCAGAGCCGGACCATCAGGGGAAGAGTAACCGACCAGGCAAATAATCCTGTAGCGAATGTTTCTATTGTGGTAAAGGGAACCAACACCGGAACCAAAACCATTGAAGATGGAACATTCACTTTATCGGTCCCGGCTTCAGCGCAGACACTGGTCGTTTCCTCGCTGAATTTTAGTTCCAGGGAAATCAGCCTGGGAGATAAAACAGACATCAGCATTCAGCTGACCGGCAGTTCAGCTGACTTACAGGAGGTGGTGGTCACTTCCCTGGGTATTACCAGGGATAAACGCTCCCTGGGTTATGCCACGCAAACCATCCGGGGTGATCAGCTGGCGGACAGGGGCGAGGTGAACGTCATCAATTCATTACAGGGAAAAGTAAGTGGGGTGTCTATTACCAATGCAAGTGGTGGCGCCGGCGCTTCCGTTAATATTAATATCAGGGGGATCACATCTTTTACCGGCAGTAATCAGCCCCTGTTCGTAGTGGATGGTATCCCCATCAGTAACGACGTAGACAGGACCAATGGTGGTACGTTGGGTACACTTGGCGATAATCAACCGGCTAACAGGGCGATTGACCTTGACCTTGGTAATATAGAATCGGTGAATGTGCTCAAGGGTGCAGCCGCTTCCGTGTTGTACGGTTCAAGGGCTGCCGCCGGAGCCATCATCATTACAACTAAAAAAGGGGGAAGCGGGAAAAATAATTCAGAGATCACTTTCAATTCCTCTTATTCCATACAGCAGGCAATCGGGTTACCGCAGGTACAGAATTCTTATGGCCAGGGAACAAATGGCGCCTTTCTTTCCACAACAGGATTGTCGTGGGGGCCTAAATTCGGAACCACTCCCACCATTGCAAATGGATTGATCGTGAACGGAACGGCGGTGCCTTACCAGGCTTATCCCAACAATATAAAAGATTTTTTTAACCAGAATGGAGCGGGAATACTGGACAACAGCCTGACCATTAACAGTGGCGATGCGAAACAGAATTTCAGTTTTTCTATCAGTAACCTTAACCAGAACGGTATCCTTCCCAATACGGACTTCAAGAGAACGTCCATCAAATTCGGCGGCAATACCATCCTCCGCAACAAAGTAAGGCTGGGTTCTTCCGTTACCTTGATCAACAGCATACAGGACGGGATCCTGGACGGTAACGGCGCAGGAAGCGCGATCGGCGTACTCGCTGGTTTCGCGAGGAGCATTGATCTGACCGGATATAAAACACACGGTACTTATGTAAACCCTGACGGGTCCAACAATTTTGTACTGCCCAGTACAGACAATCCATATTTTGACGCTTACCAGAATACATTGAAGAGCAACCTGTACCGCGTGATTGGTAATTTCAATGTTGGGTTTGATATCAACAGCTGGTTGAACGTAAGCTATCGCCTGGGTGTAGACGTGTATACAGATCGCCGTAAACAGGTGTTTGCCGTGTCTGCCGCCAAC
>Ga0206919_1184_pt1 | contig 14615 bp, 14 predicted proteins | sample Alteio_BWOrgHeat_67_FD_152962 | JGI IMG/M metagenome (GOLD analysis project Ga0206919, IMG submission 152962) | Enriched cells from forest soil in Barre Woods Harvard Forest LTER site, Petersham, Massachusetts, United States -... | ecosystem: Environmental > Terrestrial > Soil > Temperate forest >... | reverse complement strand
CTGCGTAATCTGCGGTTTAACCTCCTCGGTTTTGGAAGCACTCCGAGGTTAAAGATAGTCTTGAGCACCCACTGATAGGGGCAAGCGCGACCCCAACAAGTTTGCTTGCTCGATAACTCGTTTTGAGCACTGATCAAAACGATATCCATGACAACTTGGACACATAATCGCCGCGTTGGTTACAATCGAATCACACCCCTCACACACCTTATGGTTATCAGGGGTTAAAACAATCATATCCGCCCTTTTTCTGCGATCTTCCATCTTATAATGACTAAGCATAAAATAAGTGAGTATTATTTTCCTGCCCTGATTCGAATTGGACTTAATTTCTGAAAATCAGAAGAATATTAGTCCATTTTTCGGTCAAGGAGGATAATATCAATCCATCAGCATACGCTATGCCGTTCCCGATCCGCTTTACCGAACTTAGCACAACCTGGATTTTATGGTTTTAGACTCTTTTAAGGTTGACATCATATGAGACTGAGTCTCATCATGGTCGCCCCACAAAATGAATGTTTCCCCAGTTCAGTCCAAGTTTGCTACCAATCTTCTCCTGATAGCTTTTGCTTTGGTTCTTATTGGGGTATTCATCTGGCAAGGCATCAGCGCAGGGGGGGCACCCGATCCCACGCAGCCGAACACCAGTAAAACATCAGCCGTTTTTGACATCGGAGTATTGGTCTTTCGGGAGGGGTTGGAATGTATTCTCGTATTGACAGCAATCACCGCCAATAACCCGGTGGCAGCCTGAAGGTTAAGAGCCGAAACGGACTCGGATAGTTTGTTGACAACTCCTATGGCTATAAACCATGTGATGAATTGGTTTTTCCATAAGGTATATTGGGGAGGCTGGATTAGGTTGCACAATCGGAGGAAAAATGAGCTTTGGGGTCAATCTGCTTCATCGACCACTAGCACCCGACTTTTATGGGGATTGGGTCTATTGGGATTTTCGTCCCTCTATCGCGAAGGTTTTGAAGTGGTACTCTTCCTCCAGACCTATTACTTGCAACTTGGGGGATATATCGTATTGACTGGGGCTGTGCTCGGACTGATTTTGACCGCTATTGTCGCCATTCTGAGTTTCATTGCGCACCGACGCTTGCCTTATCGTCAGATGTTGATTGCAACGGGTATTCTATTGGGAGTTGTCCTATTGGTTATGGTCGGTGAACAGGCACAAGAGATGCAACAGGCGGGATGGATACACACAACCAATATCGCGTGGCTAACTCCGCATCTCCCCGATTGGATGGGAGTCTGGTTCTCCGTTTTTCCAACGGTTGAAACCCTTCTGGCGCAGCTTATTGCCGCCGTTGTAGTGGTGGGATCTTACTTCCTTTACCGTCACATCTCACACGAGACGATGGAACCTATCAATTGAGAATCGGGTCATGGTTCGCGGTTCTGTGTTGGTAGTTGGGTATTTGCAGTACCACCGTCCTCTGTCTTTAACCCCCCCCGTCGGCCCGTGAACCCAAGAACCAAGGACGTCATGGCCACCGCACTGCGAAAGCCCGATCGAAAACAAAAAATAATCTGTGAAATATCAGCGTAATCTGTGGATAAACGTTTCTCCGTATTCTCCTGCCCACGTCTACTCTCTATCGAGAGTAGACCTTCAGTCGAACCCACGAACTTCGTCCTAGATTAAGTCCGGTCACTTCCTGAGTTTTCCAGCCCTCTGCGGAAAGTTGTGAGATCTCATCCGAATAATCCTTTCCGTGTAGAGGAGCGACTGGCTGGTGTACCATTTTCTGAATCAGCCATCGGAAGCTCGGGCCGATCGACAACTCCTCCTCCAGTTCGATGACCAGTCCAGGGCCAGTGTGGTTGAGAGCCTGTTGAAGAGCTGGGAACGACTGATCAAGCTGCCAATGACGGTCGGTATAAAACACCAGACTAGCTTCGCTGAAGCCTCTCGCCGTGCAGGGGGCTTCGGCGGGGAGACTGCTGGCGATCTGTGCAATGGATATGGATGGTGCGAGTTTTTGAAGAGTGGAACCGATGAAAAACCAGCCCGAGGCAATAATCAGGATTTCAAGAACAATAAGTCGCCACCACTCTCTCTGAAAAGCTTGGAGAAGAGCGAATAAACCAAGAAAGAGGAGCATTAGTCCCCAAAAAAGAGGTCTGAGTTGTTCGCCAATCACTAGGCTCAAAGTGAGAATCAGTAGAGCGAGAATGAGATAGAGTGATCCAATACCCAGACGCACATGCGAGGCCCAAGCTGGTTGCTTCGGTCTCAGGGTCACGATCTGCCCCAACAAGAGAAAAAAGGCCGGAAAGGCTGGCATCACATAATGTGGCAATTGTGTCGCGTATAAAGTAAAGAGAAGATAGGTAGCCAATATCCAGGAACCAAGGAAGGCATTCGTGGCGTTCCAATTCTGTCGCAGTACCAGCCATCCGTATCCCACTAGCGCAAACCATGGACACAGGCTGAATATTGAGGTGAGGAAGTAGTACAGAATGAAGTGGGAGCGACCGTTAAAGGGTTCAATTCCCCGGTTGAGGACATTTTCTCCAATGCCAGTGTTCCACCATTGCCCATGTGTTTGAATCAAGGCAGGAATACCCCAGATGCCTATCAATCCAAGCATCAGTGGAATTCCCAGCTCAAGTCGCAGTCGTTTCCAAGGAAGCGGTTTTCGCCAGAGGGCAAACCGGAAGATCAGCAAGGTCAAAAGGGTGATGATTTGCACCACTGGTCCCTTGGCAAGAAAACCGAGAACTTGAGCCAGGTAAAATAGCCAGAAATCCGTCCAGGAACGCTTTTCCTCTCGGGGTAGAATGATCACCATCAACATGGCCTGGGAGATTGTCAGCCCTAGGATCATAGGCATATCGGCGACTGCAAGTCGGCCATGGATCAGGATTTGCAGGCAGGTGGCCAGACCAAAGGCAGCACAGAATCCGATGGTGGGAGTGAAAAATCTTCGTCCGATCTGGTACGTGGCAAGAATCAGAAGTAAAGTGCTCAAAATTCCTGGAAGTCGTGCGCAAATCTCGTGGGTGCCGAAGAGAGAATAGAATGCCATCATCGTCCAGTAAATGAACGGAGGCTTATCCAAACGAAACTCCCCATTGAAATAGGGGATGATCCATTCGTGTCGCTCCATCATTTCCCGCGTGGCCTGCGAGAATCTTGGCTCATCCATTGTGATGGGCAATTGGAACGACCCACTCATCAGCAATACAAGCGTAGTGAGAGTAAGAATAATCAAATGAATCCGTGGAGTGAATTCAGGCACCTTCGGCAAGGCAGGACGTTCGGGAGCAACGGTATTCATTTGGAAGTATCATGTTGGACATCTTTCGACCATGTGTGCAACCGAGTTTTGGTGAAATCCTTGAGTCTCTCAAAGGGACGAAAGCATAAAAGAGCAGGGCGCGCCTCCGTATGCGCCCTAACTGGATCCCGCTCGTTCTAATTCATAACCCGGCTTGGCGGTACCAAGGCCAATTGGAAGGAAGATCAAAAGCGGGGAAGTATTGCCAGATTTCCGATCTTATTTTTGTGTTTTGGGGATGCCATCGCGAAAGTGACAAATACATTCCAGGGCCACCAATCGGAACCGTCGGGAGACAAAGCGGTGTCATCGCCACCGCACTCCACATAAAAACGAATACCTTTCCAAATATAAACAAAAACAATCTGTGAAAATCTGTGAAATCTGTGGATAAAAATCCCCTCTTCGACTCCTAATTCCTAATTTTTAATTCCAGCTCCCTTCCGACATATTGCTTGTCTTTTCATCACTGGGTACAAGTGTTCAGAGATATTATGCCCGAGACTACTGCAGCTGACATTGGATGCTCAAATCATGAGCTTTTGAATTGGGTCGACAAGATGGCGGCTCTCTGTGGGCCAGATCGAGTGGTATGGTGTGATGGGAGTCAGGAGGAATATGACCGGTTGTGTGAGCTATTGGTGAAGAGTGGGACTTTCCAGCGGTTGAACCCTGAGAAGCGTCCGAATAGCTTTTTAGCACTCTCCGATCCGAGCGACGTAGCTCGTGTGGAGGAGTCCACCTTCATCTGCAGTCGCAGTAGGGACGATGCTGGTCCGACGAACAACTGGATGGCACCCGTGGAGATGAAGCGAAAGCTGAAAAGACTCTTCAACGGTTGTATGCGAGGCAGGACGATGTATGTCGTCCCCTTTAGTATGGGACCGATCGGATCTCCCATTGCGCATATTGGGGTGGAGTTGACCGATTCGCCCTACGTGGTGGTCAGCATGCGGATCATGACTCGGATGGGGCGGGCGGTGGTGAAACAATTGGGGGCGGATGGGGTATTTGTGCCGTGCATGCATTCCGTGGGGCAACCGTTGAATGTTGGTCAGTCGGATGTTTCCTGGCCTTGTAATAAGGAGAACAAGTATATTGTCCATTTTCCCGAGGAACGGTCGATCTGGTCTTTCGGCAGCGGATATGGTGGCAATGCCCTGTTGGGCAAGAAATGTTTTGCCCTACGCATCGCCTCATGCCTGGCCCGGGACGAAGGGTGGCTGGCGGAGCATATGCTGATCCTGGGGTTGGAATCACCGGAGGGTGAGAAGACCTATGTGGCGGCGGCCTTTCCGAGTTCCTGCGGCAAGACGAATTTTGCGATGATGATTCCACCAGCAGCTTTCCCGGGCTGGAAAGTCTGGTGTGTCGGTGACGATATCGCTTGGATTAAACCGGGACCCGATGGCGTGCTCCGAGCGATCAATCCGGAGGCTGGACTTTTCGGTGTAGCACCGGGGACCTCAGCGAAATCAAACCCCAATGCGCTGGCTGCCGCCAGTCGGGGAACGATCTTTACGAATGTGGCCAAGACACCCGATGGCGATGTGTGGTGGGAGGGCTTGACGAGCATGCCGCCACCGATATTGACCGATTGGCAGGGTGCGGAGTGGAAGCCTGGACAAGGGCGTCGAGCCGCACACCCGAACTCGAGGTTTACGGCACCGGCCAGTCAATGTCCATCGATCGATCCCGACTGGGAGAAACCGGAGGGCGTTCCGATCAGTGCCTTTATCTTTGGAGGACGTCGCGGCAAGGATATTCCTCTGGTCTTCCAGGCTTTCAACTGGGCACATGGCGTTTATCTTGGTGCTACGATGGGATCCGAGACGACGGCAGCGGCAGCGGGGAAGGTGGGTCAGTTTCGGCTCGATCCCATGGCGATGCTGCCTTTTTGCGGGTACAACATGGGCGACTACTTCCGGCATTGGTTAAAGATGGGGAAACGTCTCACGACGATGCCGCGGATCTTCCATGTCAATTGGTTTCGAAAGGATGGGGAGGGAGAATACCTCTGGCCGGGTTTTGGCGAGAATGTAAGAGTATTGAAGTGGATTACCGGGCGCTGCAACGGCCATGCCTGGGGTCAGGAGACTAGTATTGGATGGGTTCCTCGGTATGAAGACATGGACTTTACTGGTCTCGATTTTCCCCGGGATCGCTGGGAACAACTGATGTCGGTCAACCCTGAAGCTTGGAAAGCAGTCCTCCTTGACCACGAAGCTCTTTTCCTTCGCCTGCATGAGCATCTCCCAAAGGAGCTTGTGTATGAACGACAGTTGCAGATTTGTAGACTGTAGGGTAGAAAAGCTAAAATGCGGGAAAGCTAAAAAGGGGGGAGCCTAACAGTCTAAAAAATGAAAACGAGAGGAGAAGAGGGGGGTGTTAATTAATAGTTAGCAATCAAAAATGGGAAGATCAGGGGAGAGGAAAGGGGAATAACGTGTAGTAACTTTTGTGCAAATGGAGTGTTGAACCCGAACGTGATTGTCTATCTAATAAAAAACCATTAACGCTTTTGCCATGCATCCGAGCACTTCCAATCTGCTTTATTCCAAGCCGGAATTGTACGAGTTACTCTATCCAGAGAAAGATGAAGCCACGCCTCGGATGTGTCTTGAGATCCCTTCTCATGCTATTCTCGATTAAATACATCCGTGTTCTGGATAGGTCCTCGGCTGGAAGTCGCCAGACTCGGGAAGGCAAAGCGGTGTCTTGTCACCGCACTCCATATCGGATTCGTCGGGTTAGAAAATAATCTATGAAGATATTGTCTACCTCTCAAATCCGCTCTCTGGAAGAGAGGGAGATTTCGGCCGGAACCCCTGCGGAGGTTCTGATGGAGGGCGCGGGAAGGGAGACGGCCCGTTTGATTATTGCGGAGTATCCGCAGGTGAAGACTGCGCATATCTGGGTCGGGAAGGGGAATAATGGAGAGGATGGTTTGGTGATTGGGAGGGAATTGATAAAGGTAGGCTGGAAAATCTTGGTCTGGTTGGCCTATCCATCGACGGAACTCGGAGAACTAGGTATCCGAAAGTTGGCAGAGTTGAGAAGTGAGTTTCCTGCCGTGTTAGTCAAGGAGAAGGGAATCGCGAGAATCTGGCCGAAATCGGATGAGTTATTAATCGATTCCTTGTTGGGGATCGGCGGGAAGGGGGATTTACGGGGGGCGATGAGAGAGCTTGTTGCAGAGATTAATAAGGCCCGGCGGTGCTGCTTTTTTAGGACCGTGGCGATTGATTGTCCCAGCGGATTAAACGAGGAAAGTCGTTCCCTGAAGGAGAACCTATTAGGTGGGGATCAGGCGATTGTGGCCGATCTCACGGTTACCATTGGGTATGGGAAGACTTTTCTGTTTCGTGAGGAACTTTCGTCTTGGGTTGGACGCATTCTGGTCGCCCCCATTTTTCAGATCGAGCCAGAGGCCAACACCAATTCGGAGGCGATTGTCGCAGAAGAGGTCCGACCATTACTCCCCCGACGAAATGCCGCATCCCACAAATATGATCTTGGTCGGGTTCTCATCATCGCTGGTTCACCGGGAATGACAGGAGCTCCAAGGCTCACATCAGAGGCGGCATTAAGGGCTGGTGCGGGATTGGTTACTCTTGGTGTGCGAACCCAGATCTATCCGATGCTTGCAACGGCTGCAGCTCCCGAGTGCCTGGTTTTCGATCTGGATAATTCTGTTGCATTTGAGCAGTCGCTTTCGAAAGCCACAGTCGTTGCGATGGGCCCAGGAATGGGACTGGATCCGCTTGCCGAACAATTTCTTCGCCAAGTGATCGAGCGATATGATGGCCCTTTGATACTGGATGCCGATGCCCTGACATTGCTGGCGAAGGATTTGTCATGGCTCAACAATGTTGCTCACATGTCAAAAAGAAAGAGTCAGAGTTCAGAGAGACGACCCATTATTCTCACGCCACATCCTGGGGAGATGAAACGTCTTCTGGGTCAGGATTTCACTCTCGGTGAACGCGAATCTGTGGCTCGGGATTTTGCCTGGACACATGGTGTGCATCTGATTCTGAAAGGATGTCGAACAGTCGTGGCGCATCCCTCCGGAAAAGTTTGGATCAATACCACAGGCAATGCCGGAATGGCCTGTGGTGGTTCTGGAGATACACTTCTGGGAATTCTGGCCGCGCTGGTTGCTCAAGGCCTTTCTTGTGAAGAGGCTATGAAACTCGGGGTCTGGTGGCATGGTCGAGCGGCTGACTTGGCACTCAGAGAACGTGGTTGTGAGGAGGGCCTACCAATTGCCGAGGTATTGAGATGTCTTCCGAAAGCGTTGAACGGGAGTTTGAGCTCATGAGCCATCAACCTGTCGAATCCAAGTGCGAACCCTGGCAGTGGGATGAGGCCCAGTGGCGCGGTTTGGTCAACCAGGTCCGCGCTGGTAAACGCCTCGCGCCCAAAAGCTGGAAAGACGGTGCGCGCTGCGCCGTAGCACTATCGTTCGATTCCGATCATGAGACCAACGAGTTGCGCGACGGTGGTAAATCAATCGGGCGGATGGCCTGGGGACAATACGGCAACCGGGTCGGCGTGCCACGTATTCTGAATATCCTCGCCAACCATAATGTACGTGCCAGCTTCTACGTGCCAGCCGTTGCCGCTTTACTGCACCCGGATGAGCAGCGTCGCATTGTGGCTGAAGGCCACGAGATCGGCCTTCACGGCTGGATCCATGAGCCTAACTCGCTCCTGTCCTACGAGGTCGAACGCGAACTGATGTTCCGTTCCGCCGACACCCTGGAGAGACTTACTGGGGTGCGACCGGTCGGGCTACGCACTCCTTCTTGGGACTTCAGCCCCGATACACTGCGAATCGAGACCGAGCTTGGACTTCTCTACGACTCTTCCCTGATGGCAGATGAGGAGTGCTACGATCTCCTCCTGAAGGGCGAATCCACTGGCATTGTAGAGGTTCCGGTTGAGTGGATCCGAGACGATGCGGCCTATTTCACCATGAACAGGGCACAGTCTTTGCGGCCGTATACTCCGCCAAAAGATGTGCTCGACATTTTTCTACTCGAATTCAATGCTGCGTATAACTCTGGCGGTCTCTTCCAGTTGACCATGCACCCGTACATCATCGCTCCCCGCTCGCGCATCTGGATTCTCGAAGAAGTCATCCGACACGCAAAAGCCAAAGGTGACGTATGGTTCGCGACTCATGCCGAAGTGGCTGCATATGTGAAGACCCATTGACCGGGGAAAATGCATTAAACCTAAAATATCTACGTTTTCTGTATTAGAACAAAGCTATGAATGAAGTCGATCCTTACCCTTGCATCTCCGATCTTGCACCTCGTCTACAGGACTTGACCGCAATCCGTCGGCACATTCATGCTCATCCGGAACTGTCACATGAGGAAGTTGCTACCTCCGACCTTGTTGCATCAAAGCTGGAAGATTGGGGCTACCAGGTGACTCGACATATTGGTGGGCATGGAGTTGTTGGAGTTCTTCGTTGTGGTGTTGGCCAGCGTAGTATTGGCATTCGGGCCGATATGGATGCTCTGCCCATTCATGAACAGACGGGGTTACCCTACGCGAGCAAGCACGCTGGAAAGATGCACGCGTGCGGCCATGACGGTCATACGACGATGCTACTTGGTGCCGCAGAATATTTAGCGCAAACACGTCGCTTCAGCGGCACTCTCAATCTTATTTTCCAGCCAGCGGAAGAGAGCGGAACGAGAAGCGGCGCAGCAACCATGATCGCGGACAGGTTGTTTGAACGTTTTCCGTGTGACGCCGTATTCGGCCTTCACAATCATCCCGGCTTGGCGATGGGCAAGTTCCTATTCAGACCTGGCCCAATGATGGCCGCCGTCGATACAGTCTTTATCACGATCCACGGCAAGGGTGGTCACGCATCAAGACCCCATCTGTCCATCGATCCCGTGGTGGTTGCAAGCAGCATTGTTATGTCGTTGCAAACTGTAATCGCTCGCAATGTCAATCCAGCGGAGACTGCAGTAATTACGGTCGGCTCTATCCATGCAGGTGATGCCCCGAACGTGATTCCAGAATCGGCCAAACTTTCTTTGAGTGTGCGCTCGTTTACAAGCGACATTGGTAATTTACTCAAAGCCCGCATTCATAAATTGGTGGAATCGCTCGCAAATGCATATGGTGCGACGGTTGATATCGAATACATTCACGGGGCTCCCGTGGTGATCAACTCGGATGTGGAGACGGCGTTTGCGCGAAAGGTTGCCGAAGAGTTAGTCGGTCCGGAGAACGTCGATACCTGCCCACTGCTTACTGGAAGTGAGGACTTTGCCTATTTGCTCCAGCAACGGCCCGGATGTTTTCTTCGTCTAGGTAACAGCCTTAATTCTTTAATGCTCCATAACCCTGCGTACGACTTCATCGATGAGAGCCTGCCAATCGGCGCTGCATTCTGGTCGCGACTGGTGGAGCGCTATTTTTCTACCAATGAAAACTAAAGATCGAAATTTCGCCAGCGACAATTATGCTGGCATCGTCCCGGAATGTCTTGCTGCGATTATGGAGGCCAACTCGGGCCATGCCCCAGCTTACGGAAATGACGTGTGGACCCGCCGCGCCTGCGCCACGATCCGCGAAGTTTTCGAGACTGCCTGTGATGTTTTCTTTGTCTTTAACGGTACCGCTGCCAACTCCCTGGCATTGGCCCATCTCTGTCGCAGTTACCATTCGGTAATCTGTCATACCACCGCCCATATTGAGACCGATGAGTGTGGCGCGCCAGAGTTCTTCAGCTCTGGATCAAAGGTTCTCCTCGCCACCGGGGAGATGGGCAAGGTTTCTCCGGTCGAGGTGACGAAACTCGTCAAATTTCGTAACGACATTCATTATCCTAAACCCCACATTTTAAGTTTGACCCAGGCGACCGAGATGGGGGGTGTCTACCGTCCTGCCGAGATTGCCGAGCTCGGCGCATTAGCGAGAGAGCTAGGGCTGAAGGTTCATATGGATGGGGCCCGTTTTGCCAATGCAGTGGCAGCACTGGGCTGTGCACCCAAGGACTTAACTTGGAAGGCTGGGGTCGATGTACTTTGCCTGGGCGGGACTAAGAACGGGATGCTTGCGGCTGAGGCGGTCATTTTCTTTAATTCGGAACTTGCAGCTGAATTCGATTTTCGCTGCAAACAGGCAGGGCAGCTTGCCTCGAAAATGAGGTTCCTCGCTGCGCCTTGGATTACTATGCTCAACGACGGTTCTTGGTTACGACACGCAGCACATGCCAACCGGATGGCAACACTTCTGGCAAAACGACTCCGCACTATCTCCGGTCTCTCTTTCGATGGTAAAACGCAGGCCAACAGCGTTTTTATCACTCTTCCAAAGCCTGCGATCGCAAAACTACGAAAGCGAGGGTGGAGCTTCTACGAGTTCATCGGTAATGGTGGTATCCGACTGATGTGTAGTTGGGACACCTCTGAACAGGATGTCCTAGACCTCGCTACTGACGTCGCGGCAGTACTCCATTGACGCGGCTTCGCCATTTACAGGCCCACAAAGCTTGTGAATTTCTTTCGTGCGGACAGGAATGTCCGCCCTGGGTTAAAATTTCCATGCGTCAGCCAAAGGATATTCCACACTGTCCTCTTCTTCTAATGTCTCCAATGGCAAAGCTTCAGTCAGAGGCCAAATATGAAAGCCACCTTTTGTTGCACTGGTTGTCCAAAGTCCCCAGATTCCTCTCCCCTCCCGATATCCCTTGTAGTTAACCATGTGTTTACCTACGTACGCCTTATCCCATATGCATTCCAGACTGTTGGGACAATAGACACCACTAAGAACGAAATCCCCTATTCCATCCAAACCTTCCCCAGAGATCACCTCATTCCGAAACTCAAGGGTGAGATCCATAAGATACTTCCCCCCACGGTGCGAGTAGGTATAAAAACCAATCCATCTGCCTGAGGAAAATGCTGGAAAGTCCATAAATCTGTTTACGCCTGAGTTCTTCACAGTTATGTCAGACTGCAAGTACCGTTCAACCCAAAAATTCTGTCTAGGAAGAATTGGGAACGGGCGGGATCGAATTAGGGCGCATACGGAGTTTCGCCCTTTCAACAAGTTCCTAATAGTGCCGTACGCATTCTCTCCACTGTTTGATGTCGCGATTCTATTTTTGAGAAAACTGAGGAGCTTCCTCCCACTAGAATGTTAGCACCGGCCTGGATCATCTTCGGAATATTTTCCCAGCTTACGTTGCCATCCACCTCCAGATCGACCGAAAGGCCCTTCTCATCGAGATATCGTCGAGTTTCGCTGATCTTGTCTATGCAGTGAGGAACGAGTTTCTGTCCGGCATATCCTGGGTTTACTGTCATGATTAGAACCTGATCAACGAGGGGAAGGAGATGCTTGAAATGGTCGAGCGGCAATCCGGGATCGAGAGCGATCCCTGCCGAGGCTCCTGATTGCTTGATCCGATCAATCACCCTGACAGGTTGTCGAACGGTCTCCGGATGGAAGGTGATCCGTGGCTTGGGCAGTTCCAGAAACTTGTCCAGATGCTGATCGGGACTCTCAATCATCAGATGGATATCCTGAGGAATTTTTGAATATGTAGCAACTGCCTGGCAATAATCGACACCCAGAGCGAAGTTAGGAACATAGTGCCCATCCATGACATCCATATGCAGCCACTCAATTTTCAAAGCGGCAAAAGTATCGAGTTCCTCAGCGAGGTGTAGGTAGTCGGCGCACATCATGGAGGGCGCAATCTGAATGGGGCGAATTGACATAATATTGTACTGAATGATCAAATTTCACACAATTTACTTGAAAAAACTAGAAAACAATCAGAATTCATCTCGCGACACTAAAAAAATACCATTAATGCTGATGAAAAATTTGATTTACCGCCTGGACAAGCCTGGAGGCCAGTTCAGTTCGAGCGAGGAAACCTTACTTAAACCTGGGCCAGGTGAAATCAGATTGAAAACAAAGAGAACATCGGTCTGTCAATCCGATGTTGTGATATATCGGGTTGGCCTACCTCGGATCAAAACCTGGCCTGCCGTTCTGTTGCACGAAGCCAGTTGTGTGGTGGACGCAGTGGGAAAAGGCGTTGATAAGTTTCAACCGGGAGACCTTATCGGTCTCGGTTGTGACATCCCCTGTGGAAACATGGAATGTATTTACTGCGGCGAACACGGGACTGGAGATTGGACATGCTGTCCGAATACTCAGGCGACCGGCCACGAGTTTCCGGGGTTTGCCCGTTCCCATGCAATCCTTCCGGCCTGGTTTGTGCAACTGGGTCCCATCATGAAGTTCAAACCTGGATTTAATCCGGATCACGCCTGCCAACTGGAGCCATTAGCCTGTACGTTGGAGGGGCTAACCCGAGTGAATAACTGCATTGAAAATCGTGTCGTGGTACTAATTGGAGCGGGTTCCCAGAGCACTTACGCTTTGCAATGTGCCCAATCCATGGGTGCACGCAAAGTTATCATGATCAATCGGGGACCCGAACGACTCGAACGTGTGATGCGCGACTTCGGGAATACAAACGTCGTAGGGTTAGCCTGGGATGCACACGTCGTCGAAAATGTGTTCCAAGCCTGCAAGCCTTTTAATGAACCGCATTTTGTCATGGTCAACGCTTCCTGTGAGCCAGCCTATAAACTTGCCACTAAATTAATGGGCTATGGCACCGTGATGGACGGCCATGCAGGGGTTAAAGGCGCGGGTGGTAAGCCCCGCATTGCCCATGAAGTAGATCTTAACAATGACATCCATTATAAACTTCAATGCTATCAGGCTACTCATGGATCGAGTATGCACGGTATACGATTGGCTCATAAATTATTAAGCGAAGGAAGGCTGTCAAATATTGATCGGATGACAAACAGCACCGAACGGTTTCATCACACTCAAATTTCCCAAGCTATCCAGCGGGCAGCTGACCCGGATAGTCTAAAAGTCATTATTGAATGGGATTAATTTCTCCTCATGAAAATCTATAAAATCGCAGTTCTTGCTGGTGACGGTATTGGTCCGGAAGTGATGGATGTCACGCTTCCATTGCTCGACAAGGTCGCCAGCAAATTTAATTTCAAATTCCAATACACCCCTGCTCTTGTGGGAGGTTCGGCGATCGATGCCACAGGAAAGGCATTACCGGAAGAGACGGTAGAAATCTGTCGACAATCCCAGGCGATATTATTTGGATCGGTAGGAGGACCTAAATGGGAAACTCTTCCTCCCAATGAACAACCGGAGCGCGCCGCACTGCTACCACTCCGAAAAATATTTGGTCTATATGCTAACTTGCGTCCTGCCATCTGCTACAAGGAACTGATTCATGCCTCACCCATCAAATCCGAAATCATCTCCAATGGCTTCGATCTTCTCGTCGCTCGAGAACTCACAGGTGGCATCTATTTTGGTAAACCAAAGGAAACCACCCAAACAGTGAACGGCGAACGCGCAGTTGACACCCTGGTATATGAGACCCCGGAAATCGAACGGATCACCCACGTGGCTTTCAAAGCGGCTCAAAAACGGCGCAAGTTGGTGACCCTCGTCGATAAAGCCAATGTGCTCGAATCCAGTCTTCTGTGGCGCAAGACAGTTAAAGCAATTGCCCCTCAGTATCCCGATGTCACATTAAATTTTATTTATGTTGATAATGCAGCGATGCAGGTGGTGAAGAATCCCACTCAATTCGACGTGATGTTGTGTGAGAATATGTTTGGCGATATCATCAGCGACGAAGTTGCCGCTGTCGCAGGTTCACTCGGTCTCCTTCCCAGCGCCTCTCTTGGTCAACAGGCCGGTTTTGGTCTGTATGAACCGAGCGGCGGTACGGCCCCGGATATCGCCGGTAAAGGCATTGCCAATCCCATTGCCCAAATCCTTTCCGGTGCCCTCATGCTTCGCTACAGTTTCCAGGAAGAATCTTCCGCCGTTGCCATCGAAAATGCCGTGCGGCAGATGATCGCGGCTGGATTTCGAACAGGCGACATCTTCAAAGAGGGCGACCAGCGAGTGAACACCAAGGAGATGGCAGCAGAAATCATGAAGAGAATCTGAAAAAGCTCAGGCTTGAGTTTTTCAGTCCAACAGACATCATTAGCAACCCCCTATGAATCAATTAACAATTAGTAGATATTGGTTGGTAAAATTTCATTCTCAATTTTCAACTCCTAATTGTTATCTCCTAACTACTAATTAAATAAAGCCCATGCTCGCCCCCCTTAGCTCCACGACCGCCAAAGCCAAAGTCTTCAATGGAGAACGGGTCACTGTGGATGAGGCACGCGAACTTTATCATCTGCCATTGACCGAACT
>Ga0206919_1183_pt1 | contig 14627 bp, 14 predicted proteins | sample Alteio_BWOrgHeat_67_FD_152962 | JGI IMG/M metagenome (GOLD analysis project Ga0206919, IMG submission 152962) | Enriched cells from forest soil in Barre Woods Harvard Forest LTER site, Petersham, Massachusetts, United States -... | ecosystem: Environmental > Terrestrial > Soil > Temperate forest >... | reverse complement strand
TTTTATGCAGAACCGTTTCGACAGCGCCTATTTCTATTCAAAGAAAGCGTTCTACAATAAGCCGAGATCCGGGCAGTACTATCGCACATTCACCACTATCTGCGCCCAGCTTCGCGATACAACAGATTTGCGGCAGGCATTCGAGCTGTACACTTCCTACCGCAAGGAGCCGGAACCATGGGTGCTGTATACCGATGCATTGCGTTACCTGCAGTACCCGGTTGCCACCGTCAGCGCTCTTACCGACAGCGCCCTGCGGTTATTCCCTGGCGATACGTCTTTACGGCTGAGGAGCGCCGCCCTGCACACCATTACTCCTGCGGTATCATCATCCGTGGCCCCGGCTTCGTATTTCGAGATGGCTACCGCTGCTTTCAGGGCAGAAAACTATCCCGTTGCGGCGCGGGATTTCATCCTTGCTTCCGAAGCGCACACGGGTGGGTACGTGAGCATGGAAAATGCGGGGTTGTGCTACCTGGCTATGAAGCAGTACCAGAAAGCCATTGCTTGTTTCAACACGGTAATCGGCTCTGGTGCATCCTCGGACGGCAAGAGCGAATGCTACCGGGGCATCTGCTTATACGATCTTGGAAAAAAAGAGGAGGGATGCCGGTCGCTGCAGGCCGCCGCCGCCAAAAAATATCCGGAAGCTATGACACTGCTTGCCAAAAATTGCCGGTAGGGGTACACAGAAATAAAGCAGGAAATCCCGGAAAACGAATTAAAACTTGGGGCAGTGCAGCGGTTTTTCGCTGGAAGGCTTGTTGGTATAAACCAGCGAAATTTCTACCCCGCCCTGGCCCAGCGAACCCGGCTTGAGTGATGAAAGATTGATGTCGTAGGTGGTGCCCAGCCTGAAATCGCCGAACTCCAGCCCTATGTAAGGGATCAGCGCATCGTTTAACCGCATCCACGCGCCGAGGTAAAGACTCGCCGGCTTTTCTACACCGCTTTCTGGAGTGAACTGCAAAGCGCCGCCAATGACCGACTCCGTAGTAGTTCCCTGGAACGTCTGCAAACCGCTCAGGTGCAGCGTTGTCATCTCGCCAACGGGGAAATAAGTGCCCGCATGGATGGTGGCTCGCTGACTCAGTGAAAAAAGGGCGCCCGTAAATGACTGGCTCGGGCGCGTAATATGGTAGAGACTCACCCCGAAATAAAAATTGTTCTTATCGTTTGTACTGCCATTGTATAATATTCCGGCATTTACATCCACATAGTTGGATTTCAATACCGATCCGCTGAATATTTCGCTGGTAACGCCCGTGAACCCCGAGGTGGTCAGCTGGTCCTCGAACTTGAGGTTAGCCGTATTGATGAGCATGTTGGCGTAGGTTACCTGCACGCCCACCCCCAGCTGGTGATAGCCCTCCTCGTCCAGACCCTTATGATAGGCGGTGGAAATGGTGGCGTAATTGAAGTTAACCGCTCCACTGGCACTGTTGTCATTATATCCCATGAAACCTACGCCCCAGGTATCATTGGAGGGAATGTGGTTTTGAAGGATATGAAAATCAACGGACGCAGTGGCGGTACTAAAGGCGTTCAGGATGGTGGCCCATTGGTTCTTGTAGTCACCCGTTACGCGGATGACGCCATCGAACTTGCCGGTAAAGGCGGGATTGAGTGTGAGTGGCGAAGAAAAAAATTGCGAGAAATGCGGATCCTGGGCATGGAGTTTCCCCAACGCCAGGCAGGCAAGAACGATAATGAACAATTGCTTTTTCATCCCTATACCAGATCGTTTCGGTGGCGACGGCCGCCTGTTTCGCTAACTTATTGTGGATGAATGGCCTGTTGGCGCTCCCCATCCCGAATTCAAGACACCTAAAATAACTGAAATGCTGTAAAGGAGGCCAATTATCGGCGTATTTAACAAAATTAGACCGACAAATGACGAAGAAAGGGTCTAAGCCTGCACTTTGGTACCGAACGCGAGATCACCCGCATCGCCCAGGCCCGGAACGATATAACCCTTGGCGGTCAGTTCCTCATCGATATCGCCACACCAGATCTTGATATCCTGCCCGCATTCGCGGTGAATGAACTCGATACCCACGGAACAGGCAATGGCTGTTACCACGTGCAGTGCGGCCGGCGTATGTTCTTCGCGCATGAAGTTGATCGTCTTCACGAGCGAGGCACCGGTAGCCAGCATCGGATCGCTGATGATGATCGTACGGCCATCCAGCGAGGGACAACTCATATAGTCGAGGCTGATCTCGAAAGAACCATCGGCATGGTGCTTCCGGTAAGCGGAGATAAAAGCATTGTCGGCCCTGTCAAAATAGTTCATCATACCATGATGGAGCGGTAACCCCGCGCGCAGGATGGTGGCAAGCACAGGCTGGCTTTTCAACAGTTTACTTTTGTGAATGCCCAGTGGCGTTTGTACTTCCGTTTCCGTCCACGCAAGTTCTTTGCTGATCTCGTAAGCCGTTACCTCACCGATGCGCTCCAGGTTGCGCCGGAACCGCATCCTGTCTTGCTGAATGCTGACATTTCTCAATTCGGATATCCAGTTGCTGACAAGGCTGTGCGTTTGGCTTAGATTAACGATCATGCAGTAAGGGTATTAAGACGGCGGCCAGCGGCAAGATGCCGGTACCGCTTGCCATCAAAGATATATTTTATACGATAATCACCAGAAACCCGATTTCCTGTATCTTGACATATAAAATCATTCTTATGAGGCAACTTGTCCTCGTGTTGCTGGCGGGTGGCTGGCTGTGTGCCTGCCAGTCGGCCGACAGGAAATTCGATAAGCAAACCTACGAGCAGCAAAAGGAAAGCCTGCTCGATAAGGAGAGCAGTCATTTCGAAAAGTTCCTGGTAGTGGAAGGAGAGGATCGCAGGAATATCTGGGGTCAGACGGTATACCGCGGCAAGATACATAACCGCGCCACTGTCTGCTCGTATAACAACGTGCGTGTAAAGCTGCTGTATTATAAAGACGGTGCCCAGGTGGCCAACCATGAAGAGGTTTTCGACCACGCATTGGCACCAAAAGAAACATTGTCTTTCAAAGCAAAATACCATACGCCGAGAGGCACGGACAGTGTGGCCGTATCGGTCATGAGCGCCAGCCCCGTAAAATAGTCCGGCGGCCCCGGTCCCTCTCAATTCATCAGGGAGAACGTATCTCCGTCGAACAGGCCTTTGTCGCTCAGTTTGATGTGCGGGATCACCAGCAATGCCATAAAGCTCAGGGTCATGAATGGGGCCGACAGGCGGCTTCCGAGATTTTTGGCCATGGCATCAATAGCTGTATAGGCCGTGGCTACTCGATAGCCGTCATCGGCACTCATCAGCCCCGCCACCGGCAATCCCAAAACTTTCTCTTCCTTTCCATCCACACAACTTACGCCCCCTTTTTCACGGATCACCAGGTTGATCGCGCGGGCGATGCTTTCATCGTCGGTACCTACCGCAACAATATTATGGCTGTCGTGCGCCACGGAAGAAGCAATGGCACCGCGGCGGAAGCCGAATGCGGTAATGAAACACGCGGCTGGTGGCGCGGGATGATACCGGTTGATCACGACCATTTTCAGCCGGTCGGATCCCAGCGATGTCGTCCATTCCCCGTTCACGGGATGGGCCTCCTGCCATAACTTACTGGTGATGAGCTGACCATCGAGCGCGCCGATCACCGGTATCTTTCCATCCGCTTCGGGATAGGAACCAACCGGTATCGCCAGCTGGCTGGCGCTGACCGCTGCGCAGTGAAAACGGTTGACAGGGGTGATGTCTACTGACGGGATGAATGAATGGCCATTCTCAGCTACTTTTTCGCCATTGATATAAGTGGCCAGTATGTTGAAATGGACCAGGTCCGCAGCTATGATGAAATCGGCCGGGTCTCCTTCCCGCAGCAATCCCACCGGCAGACCATAATGCAGTACCGGGTTGATGCATGCTGCCTGTATGATATCAAAGATATCGATACCGCGTGCCATGGCACGTTCGCAAAGACGGTTGATATGACCGGCTACCAGGCTATCGGGGTGTTTATCATCGCTGCAGAACATGATCTTTTCGGGATGATCGGGAAGCAGGCCGATGAGCGCATCAAAATTCCTCGCGGCACTCCCTTCGCGGATAAGGATATGCATTCCACCCGACAGTTTGTCGAGGGCCTCTTCCGAGGTAAAACATTCATGGTCGGTGCTGATGCCCGCAGCGATGTAGCGGGCCGCCGTTTCACCGCGAAGGCCCGGTGCATGCCCGTCCACCGGTTTGCCTGCCTTGTGCGCCGCAGCGATCTTCTTCATCACTTCCGGATCGTTGTTGAGCACACCCGGGAAATTCATCATTTCACTGAGGTAGCGTATTTCAGGACGGGCAAGCAATGCAGTCACCGCGGCACTGTCTATGGCATCGCCGGCAGTTTCAAAAATGGTCGCAGGAACGCAGCTCGGTGCCCCGAAATTGAATTTGAAATTCACTTTGCGGCCATTGTCGATCATGAAATTGATACCGTCGATGCCGCACACATTGGCGATCTCGTGGGGATCGCTCACAGTCGCTACCGTTCCGTGTACTACGGCCAGGCGGGCAAATTCTGAAGGCACCAGCATGCTGCTTTCCACATGCACATGGCTGTCAGTAAAGCCGGGCAGGATAAAGCCGCCTGTGGCGCCCACCCCTTCTTTCCTTCGTATGGCGGAAATTTTTCCTTCTTTCACCGATATTTCGGCGGGATAGATTTGTTTCTTCCAGGGATCGACTAAATTTCCCTCGATAGTGAACGAACGGTTGCTCATGCTGCGAAATTAAACTTTTGCAAAACAAAGAGAACGTTCCTTCCGGTATTCTTCTAATCAGTTACTTTTGCCCTTCCATTTTTCACATAATAATTTTCGTTGAATGAAAAAATTGATTTCACTGTTATCGTTGTTCATCGTGGTAGCCTGCCAGGCACAAACGGTGGATGAGGTGCTCGCCAAATTCGAAAATGCTGTTGGCGGCGAAGACCGCCTTGCTGCGATCAGGTCGCTTCAGATCACCAGCACGCTGAAGTTCGACATGATGAATCAAAACCTTTCCATTACATTGAATACCATCCGCGACCGCAATAAGTTTTTCCGGCGCCAGGTATCGGGCGTGATGGGCATGGGTAATTCCTATACGATCCTTACAAAAGACGAAGGATACACTTACTCGCCGATCGCGCGCGGATTTGGCGGCAATGGATTCGGCGGCCCGGGTGGTGGCGGTCCCCCGCGTGGTGCCGCTCCCGGCGGCGGTGGCGACAATGCGAACAAGCCCGTTGCCTTGGATTCACTCCAGCGCGGAAACCTGGCATATGAACTCGAACTGGAAGGCCCGTTTGCACCGCTGATCAACTATGCGGCCAAAGGCCACAAAGTAGAACTGCTCGGAACGGCCAAGGCCAATAAAACAGATTGTTATAAAGTGAAACTCACCACGAAGGGCGGCCAGGAAATGATCTACTATATCAGCACCACCGACTACCTGGTAGTGCAAACGGAAGGCGCAGTGAAGGTAATGCTGAACGAGATCGGCATGACGCCGATCCTGAACATGATGGGATCCGACCCCCGTGCCAACCAGAAGATAACGATGCAGTACAACGAATACAAAAGTTTTGGCGGGATCAAATTCCCCGTAAAGCAGCGGTTGCAATACAGTGCACTGGATATGCAGATAGAAACATCGGATATCAAGATCAATGAGCCGATCGACAACAAATGGTACACGATGGATTAATGGGTCGGCTGAAATAACGGAGCTCCGCAATAGCGATCACTGCCATTGCGGAGTTTTTATTAGAGCAGGTCGGGCCTTTTCCGGGTGGTAATGTCCATGGATTGCTCATGTCTCCATTCATCTACTTTCCGCGGATCGCCCTGGAGCAGGATATCGGGTACTTTCCAGCCATTGAACTCCGCGGGGCGTGTATACACCGGCGGCGCCAGCAGGTTGTCCTGGAACGAATCAGAGAGGGCCGAAGTTTCATCGTTCAATACACCCGGAAGAAGACGGCCGATCGCATCGGTAATCACGGCGGCGGCCATCTCCCCGCCGCTGAGCACATAGTCCCCGATCGAGATCTCCATCGTTATATAATGATCACGGATGCGTTGATCGATGCCCTTGTAGTGACCACAGATGATCAAAAGGTTTTCCTTGAGTGACAACTGGTTGGCCATTTTCTGGTGGAAGGTGGCACCATCGGGGGTGAGGTAAATGACCTCGTCGTAAGAAGTGTCCGCGCGCAGCTGTCCGATCGCATTGGCCAGCGGCTCGCACATCATCACCATGCCGGCGCCGCCGCCGTATTGATAGTCATCCACCTGTCCATGCTTGTTCACGGCCCAGTCACGCAGGTTGAAAGTGCGTACGGTGAGCAATCCCCTTTCCTGCGCTCTTTTCATGATACTGTGCGCGAAGGGACTCTCCAGCAACTCAGGCACTACGGTGATGATATCGATCTTCATGTTGTTTATTTAATGAGCGCAGGCGTTGAAGTAGGTCGTAGGCTCCTGGTCGTAGGCTCCAGCCTACGACCAGTTTCATTTGTCACTCATCCATAAAACCATCCAATCCCCTTCTTTCTTTTTTTGTGGGGCGGCCGATCTTGCTCATCCGCTTGCCCGTATTAAAGGAGGGTGCCTGCGAACGTGCCCGCTCGGTTTCCGCTGCCGGTGTTGAATCTATATAAAATGCAATGGCCTCGCTGTAGGGTACCCGGTGGTCCAGTAAGCCCGTTACCTGAATGATCCAGCGGCGGGTTTCGGTTTTAATATCATACTCATCGCCAAGGTGAACGGTGCGGGACGCTTTTACGGAATCACCGTGAAACTTAACTTTCCCCTTGTCACACGCCTCGGAGGCCTGGCTCCTCGTCTTGAATATCCTGATCGCCCACAGGTATTTGTCGATCCTCAGCTTCTCAGTTTGCATGGGATGGTGTAATAGGTAACGATATTCAGGAACCGCTATTCCCCCTTCTTCATTTCTGCATAGAACTGGTGGAAATACGGGATCGTTTCGATGCCCTTATAGAAATTGAACAGGTCGAATTTTTCGTTCGGACTGTGCAGGTTATCGCTGTCAAGACCAAAGCCCATGAATACGATGCGGATGCCGAGCTCTTTTTCAAACAGCGAGCAGATAGGTATGCTGCCGCCGCCGCGGACCGGTATGGGTTCCTTGCCAAAAGTGGTGTGGATGGCCTTTGCCGCTGCACGGTATTCGATCGAATCCACCGGCGTCATATAAGGCTCGCCACCGTGGTGCTCAGCTGCTTTTACGGTAACTCCTGCGGGGGCTATGCTCACAAAATAAGACAGCAGTTTTTCAGTGGTCTTTGCAGAAGACTGGTTCGGCACGAGCCGTGCGGATATTTTTGCAAACGCTTTCGATGGCAGAACGGTTTTGGCGCCCTCGCCTGTATAGCCGCCCCAGATGCCATTGACCTCCAGAGTCGGACGGATACCGGTACGCTCATTGGTCGTGTATCCCTTTTCGCCCCAGAGGTTTTTTACACCCAGGTCTTCGCTGTATTCTTTTTCGTTATAAGGCGCTTTTGCCATTTTTTCTCTTTCTGCGGGAGTAGCTTCCACCACATCGTCATAAAAACCGGGGATGGTAATATGGTTATTGGCGTCGTGACAGGAAGCGATCATTTTGGCCAGCATGGTGATGGGGTTGGCCACTGCGCCGCCATACACACCGCTGTGCAGGTCGCGGTTAGGGCCAGTGACCTCCACTTCTATATAGCTCAGTCCGCGTACCCCTGCGTCGATCGAGGGCGTGTCCATTCCCAGCATTGAAGTGTCGCTGATCAGGATAACATCCGCTTTCAGCAATTCCTTCTGCTGTTTTACAAATTTGGCAAGGTTGGGACTGCCTACTTCTTCTTCTCCTTCTATGATGAACTTGATATTGCAGGCAAGGGAGTTGGTTTTTGTCATGATCTCCAGCGCCTTGATGTGCATGTATACCTGTCCTTTATCGTCGCAGGCGCCGCGGGCATAGATCTTTCCGTCTTTGATTACAGGCTCGAACGGACCGCTGTGCCAGAGTTCGAGCGGGTCTGCAGGTTGTACATCGTAGTGTCCGTATACCAGAACGGTGGGCAGCGACGGGTCCGTCATTTTTTCGCCATAGACCACGGGATGTCCTTCCGTGGGGTACACTTCGGCCCTGCCCGCGCCTGCTTCCAGAAGGCGTTGTTTCACCGCATCTGCGCAGCGGATCATATCGGGCTTATGCTCGCTGCGGGCGCTGACGCTGGGTATCCGCAGAAGGTCGAGCAACTCGTTCAGGAACCTGTCTTTATGCTGTTCCTGGTATTCTTTCCATGATGGCATGATATCTTTTTTTGGTGGGAGGGATTGCGAAGATACAGGTAAGTTCAGACCGCACCAGCAGGGGCATGGGGGATCGAGCCGGCCCGCTGGGCATTGTGCTTCTGGTTGGTGAGGAGGTTGTCCAGCGTCCATTCCATCCGGCCGGTGAAGGGATGCTCGCGCCGTGTACAATCTTCCTTGATGCAGATCGTGCACTGGAACGGCAGGCATCCATCCGTATGTACAAACAGTTCGATCGCATCGCCGAATTCGCGGACGATCAATGCTTCCAGCGCATCCACTTCGGCATGGGCTTCGTGGATATTAAGGTACCAGGGAACCGTAAGATGGCAGTCTACATGCAGCGTAACGCCGTACCGGATAACGCGGAGATTGTGCAGGTCCACCCAGTTGTGGCGGCGGTTGGCATTGAGGGCTGTCACAAATTTTTTAAGAAGGCTCATATCGGCTTCGTCCATGATCCCGGCCAGCGAGGCACGAACGATACTGTACCCGTTGTACAGGATAAGGCAGCTGATCGCCAGCGCTATCACCTTGTCTATCCAGTACAGGTGAGTGAACATCATCAGCACCAGGCCTGCAATGACCGCAAAGGTGGCATAGGTGTCTACCTGCAGGTGCCTGCCGCTCGACTGGAGCGCCAGTGAATTGTTCTTTTTGCCGATGGTGAGGCAGGCATATCCTGCTGCATAATTCAGCAGCGCTGTTACGGCTACCAGTGCGAGGCCCATATCCAGTTTCTGCACCGGCCTGTTCGCGAGTATATTTTCTATCGTCTCGTAAATGATGAGTGCGCCGGCGGCGAGGATCAGTGTGCCTTCTATTCCTGCCGATACGAACTCCGCTTTGCCGTGCCCATAGGGGTGATCGGTATCGCGCGGCTTGGCCGCAATGTACAGTGAGTACAACCCGATAAACCCGGCCAGTACATTCACAATGCTCTCCAGCGCATCGGTGAGTATGGCGAGGGAATGCGTAAAATAGTAAGCGGCGATCTTGGTAGCGAACAGGGCAACGCTGAGGAGAGTGATCCAGAACTGCAGGTGGTAATTTTGCCGGGCTTGTTGCAAAAGAGAAAGTTGAACGGCAAAAATAGGTAAATGCGCAACGCTACCCGACTGCCGGGCGGTTATCCTTCTTTATGAAAGTATACAGCATCTGCCTGGGCGAGGCAGGTCACTACCAGGTCGTTGATGCATACATTGGGCGGAAGCGTGGCCGTATAGTATACGATGTCTGCGATATCGCCGGCATACAGGGGGGTGAAGCCTACATAGGTCTGGCGGGCCTTTGAATCATCTCCTTTATAGCGGACCACCGAGAATTCGGTGTCGGCAGCGCCCGGATGTATCGCAGTTACCTTGATGCGGTGCGGCAACAGGTCGATCCGCATGCTCCGGCTCAGCGCATCCACGGCAAATTTGCTTGCGCAGTAGCCGTTGCCATTCTGGTACACTTCTTTCGCTGCCACAGATCCCATGTTGATCACATGTCCCCGCCTGTCTTTCACCATCGCGGGCAGTATCGCTTTGCTTACATAGATCAGTCCCTTTACATTCGTATCGATCATCTGTTCCCAATCGTCGATATCGGCCCCGTCGAAAGTATCGCGGCCGAGAGCAAGACCCGCATTGTTTACGAGCACTTCCACATTCTTCCATTCGGCCGGCAGATCGCCGAGTGCGCTGAAAACGGCATCACGGTCCTGCACATCGAATACCAGCGGCAATACCTGCACGCCCAGTTGTCGCAGTTCGGCAGCCAGGGAGTCGAGCCGTTCTTTTCTTCTTCCCGTGATGATGCAGTTCCAGTGGCTGGCGGCGAATTTCCGGGCGATGGCCTCTCCAAAGCCAGAGGTGGCGCCTGTGATAAGAATGATCGGGTTCATACGGTCGGTTGACAAATGCTGAAAAGGATACGGGATACGCCCCGGAATGACGATGGGCGATTACAAAATTAGGAAGTCTACTCGTTTTTATATACCACACCGTTCTTCATCACGAAGCGCATCTTACCCATCATGTATACATCTTTCACGGGATCGCCCTCCGTTGCCACGATATCGGCATATTTTCCTTTTTCGATCGATCCCATCATGGCAGATGTGCCCAGCAGGTCTGCTGCAGACACGGTAGCCGCACGTATCGTCTCGAGTACGGGCATGCCCGCTTCGTTCATGTATACAAATTCCATCCAGTTCTTGCCATGCGGGTACACGCCTGCATCGGTGCCGAAGGCGATCTTTACACCGGCTTTGTAGGCGCGTGCAAATGTCTGCTGTATGAGCGGCCCGATAGCCAGTGCCTTGGGTGTTACCAGTTCGGGATAGTAGTGCGGGTTCTTTGCAGAATCAGCCACAGACTTGCCTGCAATGATGGTGGGAACATAATAAGTGCCATGCTGTTTCATCAGGTCCATGGCTTCCGCGTCCATATAGGTGCCGTGTTCAATGGAGGCCACGCCCGCGCGGATCGCGCGTTTCATGGCTTCGGCGCCGTGGCAGTGCGCGGCTACCTTGAAGCCGTAATCGCGGGCGGTCTCAACAATGGCACGCATTTCTTCTTCCGTGAACTGGGGGTTCTCACCGCTTTTCGCCACGCTCAATACGCCGCCGGAGGCCATGATCTTGATCACATCACTTCCTTCCTTGTAACGCTGGCGCACGGCCTTGCGGGCGTCATCGGGACCATTCACCACGCCTTCCAGCGGGCCCGGATCGCCCATCAGGTTCTTCCGATAGCCGTTGGTGGGGTCTGCATGGCCACCCGTAGAGGAGATGGCCTTGCCGGCGGTGAATACGCGCGGCCCCTTGACCAGACCCTTGTTGATAGCATTGCGCAATGCAATGTTCACACCCGTGCCGCCGAGATCGCGCACCGTAGTGAACCCGGTCATGAGCGTCCGCTCGGCAAATACCACCGACTTGAATGCATAGTCTGCGGGGTTGAGCGTAAACTCCTCTGTATACTGGTTCGGACTGGTCTCGTGCTCGAGGTGAACATGGCAGTCGATCAGTCCGGGCATCACTGTGCGGTCCTTCAGTTCTATCACGTGGTCGCCGGGTGCGGGGTTGAGATAACCGGCCGCTACATCGGAAATAAGATTGCCATCTACCACAACAGACATTTCAGTGAACACTTTCATTTGCTTTACATCCACGAGACGGCCGCAATGGATGATCGTTCGCTGTGCACACAATATCGCAGGCGCGAGGAGGAGCAGGTAAAGTATTTTTTTCATAAGCAGGCAAAGGGTTTTTATGTAAACGCTAAGTTCAAGGTATCGGTTCAAATTCCCGCGAAAATCTGGCAGGGAGGCGGTGTCAAAAAAAATCCCCCGCCGGTCGGCGGGGGAAAACCAAAAAACAAGTACAACAAAAAACCTATTATGAAGATATAAAGCGATCAGGTCAGTCTTTGTCGGGCTGCGGTGTATATCGCAGATAGGGCTTTATTACGTTCACGCCTTTTGGAAATTTCTTTATCGCATCTTCCGTACTGATGGCGGGCACCACGATCACATCATCGCCCTGCTTCCAGTCGGCCGGCGTAGATACGCTGTAATTCGCCGTGAGCTGGAGTGAGTCGATCACGCGCAGCACTTCCTGAAAGTTACGTCCCGTAGAAGCGGGGTAGGTAAGTGTGAGCTTTATTTTTTTATCCGGGCCGATAATAAACAGCGAGCGTACGGTGAACGTTTCCGATGCGTTGGGATGGATCATTCCATAGGCATTGGCCACTTCGCGGTTCTCATCGGCAATAATGGGAAAATCAACCGATACCCCCTGTGTTGCATTGATATCGCCGATCCACCCACGGTGTTTTTCCACGGGGTCAACACTGAGCGCCAGCACCTTTACGTTGCGGCGGTCGAACTCATTCTTCAACAGGGCCGTTCTGCCCAGTTCGGTCGTGCAGACGGGCGTATAGTCTGCCGGGTGGGAGAAAAGGCCCCATCCGTTGCCGAGGTAATCATACAGGTTGATCTCGCCCTGCGAGGTGGCGGCGGTAAAATCGGGGGCGATATCACCCAGTCGTAAGCTCATAGTGGATCTTTTGAAGAAAAATATATTCCGGGTGCAAATATAACATTATCCTACTAATTTAGTAGGATAATAAAAGATTTACTTTTTTTCTTTTTTTATGGCACGGGCTTTCTGGAGCGATTGCCGGCCGAACTTGCCTTTTACTTCGTCGATGGCCTTGTACAGGTCGGCCTTCCGTGCGGCATCGTCGAAAAGGCCGGTCTGGATAGCCTGGTTGCCGAGATCGCTCAGGCGAACGCCGAGCAGTCGGACGGGCTGTTTTTTGTTATACAGCTTGTGGAACAGGCTGATGGCGAGGGGGATCAGTTCATCATCGCGGAAGGTATGGGGTATGGCCATCTGTTTTGAAACGGTCTCGAAATCGGGATAACGGATCTTTACGGCGATGCATCCCGCGGTCTTTTGATCGTCGCGCAGTTCGTAAGCCACTCTCTCGGTCATGCGTACCAGTTCGGAGAGCAGGAACTCAATATCGAAGCGGTTCTCCTCGAATGTATTTTCCGTGGAAATGGATTTGGCCTCATGAAATGGCTGCACTTCGCCGGTGTGGATGCCCTGGGCCTTGCGGTAAAGATCCGCGCCCCATTTGCCCAGCCTGTCTTCCAGTTCCGCAGCGGGGTGATGCAGGATATCCCCGATCAGGTGAATGCCCATGCTTTTAAGTGTGGCAAAGGTCTGTGCGCCCACGCCCGGGAACTTGTTCACAGGAAGAGGAGCGAGGAACTGTTGTTCCCTGCCGGGCTGTACAAATATGTAACCATTTGGTTTCGCTTCATCGGTGGCGATCTTGGCGATCATCTTATTGGTGCCCAGCCCGAAGGAGATGGGCAGTTTTGTTTTGTCGATAATTTCCTGCCGCAGCGCGATCGTCCATTCATACGGGTCAAAAAATTTATCCATCCCCGTAAGGTCGAGGTAGAATTCGTCTACACTGGCCTTTTCGAACAGGGGTGCGCGGGCGGCGATGATATCGGTGACCCAGGCGGAGTAGCGGCTGTATTCTCCGCGGGTGCTTTTGACCACGATGGCGTGCGGGCAGGCCTGTAATGCGCGGCTCATAGGCATGGCGCTGTGGATGCCGAATTTACGGGCCTCGTAGCTGCAGGCCGCGACCACACCGCGTTCGCGGCTGCCGCCTACCAGTACCGGTTTGCCCGCGAGCGTGGGATTGTTGAGGACTTCCACGCTCACGAAAAAGGAGTCCAGATCAAAATGGGCGATATATCGCTGCGCGGTCAGCATGAGGTGAGCTTGCAGGGTAATTTAACGATAAATGTCGAGCAGGCCTTCGGGCAGCACCACGTGCACCTGCTTTTTTTTCCGGTCGATCCTGGCGAGTGTTTCTGCATGAAGGGGTATCAGCGCCTCCCGGCCGCCGAGGGTGATGCGCAGCAGCACCTGGTGTGGCTGTTCGATCACTTCTTCGATCTCCGAAAGTGTTTCCCCTTCATTGATCACGAGGTAGCCCAGCAGCGAAAGGGGCGCGGAGTGCCCGGCGAGGCGGCGAAAATCTTCATCCGGCAGCCATACGTTCCTGCTCACCAGCACGCGGGCCGCTTCGCGGGTTTCGATGCCTTCGAGCTGAATGGTCAGCAGTTCTTCGTCCCTGCCTTTGGCGTGCAGGATGAAGTACGGGATGTATGTTTCACGGCGGGTTTCAATGAATACCGCCTTCGTGTTTTCGAGGCTGGTTTTTGTTTTCAGTACATGGGAGATCAGCAGCTCTCCTTTTGTGCCGGTAGCTGCCACCACTTTCCCTATGTGTATGTACCCGTTCATTCGTGCAAAGTAAGGTCAAAAAAAATCCCGCACTGGTGCGGGATCTGTAGACGACAATTATATAAACCTAGGCTTCTGTGCTTTCGGCGGGTTTGTCTTCTGTTTTCTCCTCCACCTTTCTTACAACGGGCGTCGACTGGCGGCGCTGGCGCTGTTGCTGGCGATGGGTATCGCCACGCTGGCGGATGGTCTTTTCATGCTCGTCGTGCCAGGCCTGGAACTTGGTCATGGCTGCGGCATCGTCGAACAGACCGAGCTTTACACCACGCAACAGGTGCTTGAGGTACAATACACCCTTGAAAGACAGGATACGTCTTACCGTATCTGTGGGCTGGGCTCCTTTATGAAGCCAGTCAAGGGCTTTTTGACGGTCTAACTGGATGGTCGCCGGAACGGTGAGCGGGTTGTACGTTCCAATTTTCTGGATGAACTTGCCATCCCTGGGTGCACGGCCATCGGCC
>Ga0206919_1117_pt2 | contig 14733 bp, 12 predicted proteins | sample Alteio_BWOrgHeat_67_FD_152962 | JGI IMG/M metagenome (GOLD analysis project Ga0206919, IMG submission 152962) | Enriched cells from forest soil in Barre Woods Harvard Forest LTER site, Petersham, Massachusetts, United States -... | ecosystem: Environmental > Terrestrial > Soil > Temperate forest >... | reverse complement strand
GACTGCCAGTGAGTTGCGCTTTATCATCACCTAAGCCTCGAATTTGACCGAAATAGGAAACTCGTCGTATAGGCCTTTGTCTCTTACTCCCAGTCTCTCACCAGTTATAGGATATTTTCTTTCGCATAAACGAGTGAAATGCTTTTCTTCAATCTGCCCGTCATGCCTAATTATTTGGCACCTTCACCTACCCAGGTCATTTCTTGTTTCCCACCCTGCGAGAAATAATTTTTCTTCACTATGTGCTCACCGAAATATTTGACCGCTGCTTTGGGCGCTCGCATACAAGGATCATCAAATCGAACCATGCCCTCATCATCGCACACGACACTCGTAGTTGTCGCACGCTGCTTGGTAGTTTTTTAGAGTCTTCGTGACTACAACATTGTTCATTGATATGAATATTAGATGTCTATCACCAATAATTATTATCCCTCGCCATAATCACTTAAAGCCAACCATAGGTACTGATTGGCTTCACTGTAATGAAAGGATTCAAGGAACATAAAGAGGTCAGAGAATAGTGCAGTGAACACGCCACCCCGAACGTGGTTCGGTTAAAGGCCAAAGTGGAGTGCAACCCATCACGGAAGCGTCATGCGCGCTCATCACCGTTCGTAATCATCGTCAACCGCCATTGCTCATCGTTTACCATCGTGTAGCCCCACTCATAATTGACGATCAGCGTCGATCACCAGCATTCGTCCGCCGAGGTTTGCTCACTGCTAGATGGCACTCGTCATAGGACGGCAGCCATCTCGCCGCGCTGCTGCACGTCACGATGGCTGCTTCTCTGCAAGCGTGTTTTAGCCGCATTTGTTTCCGGCCCAGTTTGAGCGGGGGCCGGGAAACAAACGCGGTGGTGAGGTGACTCCCGTTGGTCGTTGTGGTGCTTCCTCGGTTACGGAGAATAATAACTGTCCTGGTTTGTGCTCATCGGGTTTGCCACGTTGGTAATGCTTAACTGTCATTGTGCATATGCACCTGTCAGACAAGTGAGACGAGGAAATTTCAATCACGGAAGCACGATAAACGATCCCGAATTGACGATGAACAATGAAAAAACGATGCGTGAATGATTCTAACCGAACAGCGTTAGGGGTGGCGTGTCTCTCCCACTATTCCCTGATTTTCTCTATTTCTTTGGAATAAATTTACCCTTGGTTGATGATTGTTGTTCTCTAACTGAAGATGAATTACGGATAAAGAGATTCATGACAAGTCGATTAAGACTGGCAAATAAGAGCATTGTCAGGAATTAGAGACGGTGACTAGAGAGGGGATGATTTAATAAAAATCGCTGCTGAGTTCTCATGACAACTCAGATGTAACGACGCTGTACCTGTGTGTGCTTTGCCATTGGAGTTGAAGTAAATTTGAGCCGTGATGACCAAGTGACCGAGGCAATGATGATCTAGTTCAACGAGGAATGATGAAGCACCGTATGCCCGATTAGTACACCGGATGCAACGTCACGTGCCTGAAGTTGTTGCAGCAATTTGGAAAAGGTGACGATCTTTGAGGACATAGGATAACGGTGGACGACGATCGATAATGATGGTGACGGTGCATCCAGTTGCACTGATCCCGGCAAATGCCGATTAATGGATTTAAGGTTTTCACGTAGCAGGCCTGACCTGCGGAGTATGAGAGTCCATCGCTTTGGATGGTGTGGCGCGGAATGGGAATTGAACGAGGTTTTACGAGAACTAGACCTTTCCGCTATCCTGAGTTCTTCAAAAAATAGACCTGGAGCACTCTTGCCACCCCTCCCAAAGTCGGCCTCGACCAGGTTTGGAGATTGCCAATGCGGTCTTAATTCCTTAGCCGCCTCCAGGACTCAGGCAGCTAAGGTAAAGGTTGCCTCCCCCCTGAGCCGCTTAGCTGAAGCTTGTTTTGGCCCCCACTTCCTTCCTCGGGCCAAAACAGCGCAAGCCCGTTTCCCTTGTTTGCCGAAAGCAGCCAACGTGACGGAGTCCCTCAACGGCGCGTAGGCTGCCCCGGCCTGATTCACCCCCCCCGTTTTGTTCTCACATATTTATACATTTCCACACAAATCTACACATCCTGATTCGGATCCTCGCAGATATGTGGAAACATGTGGATTACTGTGGAAGCTTGGGTCGCGTCGGATCGCCCTAAACCCTCGTTAGGGACATGTCTGACAGTGATTATTGCCCCCTCCAATGTGGGCTTGGCCTGATCCGTCGTCCCCAGCTCCCACAAGATTCCCACACCTGACAACGGGAAGTTCCCACAAGTTCCTACAAAACTCCCATGCTGTGGGAAGTTGTGGGAATAAATTGCTCCTGACATTTCAGCGTTGGGCAGTGCCAAGGAGGGATGTCTGTTGACCTTTTATGCTTTCAGTGGAAGCGAGTAAATCCAAAAGCCAGCAATCTACTCGCTCCAGCGTGACACCCGGCTAGCCCTGTAGGACTCAACTTTAACCGGGATCTGGTGGTAAATACTGAGCTTCAGAGCTTTTTCCAAGAGAGAAACCTTTGGACTGTTATTAAAATTTGGATACCGGGGAAGTATTCTATATGGGTATTTGTTCATCCGGACTCTTGTCGCAGAATTATGGAACTTTCCCAATGGGGTGAAACCCTACATGTAATCAGACCGATTCTCTCTTTGCCTGAGTATAAATAAAGGATAGGGCAAGGAATAGAAGAATATCCCGCCCCAAAACGGAGAAGTTTTTCCACACGGAAGGAGGTTGATTGCCAAAACACCCGCAATCTATCGGCAGATCACGGATGAGTCCTTGGAGCAGGGCGAGGATGAAGAGGCCGCTCAAGACCAGCAGGGAGAAGGAAATCAGTCGTTTTTGCCAGCCCAGAATGAAGAGCATTCCTGAGATTATTTCAAAAGGAGGAAGACCGAGGGCCAAGAGATTAATCAGGGATGGGGGAAGAATCTCAAATGTGTGGATACTATCCGCAAAGGCTTGAGGAGTTCGGATTTTAAGCATGCCCGCATAAATGAAAATCGCCCCAATAAGGAGTCGAAGGAAAAGTAGGACCCATTTATTTGTGAAAATTGACTTCATGGAGATTTCTCCACAGGAAGGTTCGCCTGGGTCCACTCAGCCCAGCCACCACGGAAAAGAGCCACATCCTTATATCCCAGACGAATCAGCATTCGTCTTACCAATTCACTGTCCCCGCAATTTATATTTGAGCAATAGATCACAAGGGGAAGATCCTTGTTTAGCTGATTTTCCAACAACTTGTATGAATTCAGAAAGGTTTCCCCGGACAAGGATAAGGCTGCTGGGACATGACCCTGGTTATATAAGTAACGAATCCGTGCGTCTAAGATGATGCCATGCCTGGAATTGACGAATTCGTTAAATTCCTCAAGCGAAAGCACCTCTGCGGGTGGAATACTGGTTGGCGCAATGGGAATTTGAAGAGAGCCTAATTGAGAAAGATCCTTTTCGAGTCGCTCCTCCCTGGATTGATATTTCCAGGGGAGCGGGTCGTGACGAAATAGATTGAGTGAAATCCCGAAAAGCAAAGAGAGAGCCGCCAGGATAAATAATCCCAAAAGGTCATGAATCAAACTTTTCAAGGTGAGCTTAATCCAGTATCAAACGGGCTTGTTTAACTCAATGGATTTCTAGAATTAGTTCCATTCCAATAAAAACTTCTTTAAATAATGGAAGGACGTTTTAATTACTATTATTGAAACTCTAACGGTCTTAGGATTGCGAGGCTTTTTACTATCAACGAGATAGGCTAAGTCAGCCGAAATGAGCCTATAGCAATAGTTCTAATAGATGAATTACTTTACCAAAATAATATCTTGCTGGATCTGAGTAATCTAATTACTGTCCGCACCCGCTACGGAAGACAACTCCTTTCATAGCATTTTTTAATATGAATAAAAAAGATTCGTCATCGCAGCAACCGAGATCATTTTTCCCAGGGGGACTCCTCTGGATCGGAGTGCTTGCCGTGGCAATCTTCACATTTTGGATCGTTCGCAATCCAGACAAACAGCTCACGCAAGCCTCTTCTGCACCTTGGCAGGAAAAATTACATCCTGAAACTGTTCCGGGCACGCCAACAGGTGTTGCAAAGGCCAGCACTTCCAATGACTCGGTTTCAGTGAAATCCTCGACGGTGGCTAAACCGTTGCCTCCTGAATATCAGATTTACACTCCGGTCAAGTACGGAGATGGACGTACCATGCCAGCCTGGAATGGCCCCAGTGCAGAAGCTTTTGTCCGTTCCGGAGATCAGAGAGTGTCACTCACTCCCAACCAGGCAGGCCACTTTCCTTATGTTTATCTTCCGATGAAAGGTTCAGCGAGCGTTGCCGTGCAACTGCCGGAATCCGAACCCGGAACAAAGATTGGGGTTTCAGTATTGGATGGGGGATTTATTGGAGAGAGCAAGGCAAACTCCAATGCCACGATCATGCAAGTGGACGCACAAAATATGGTAAAATTCACGTTCCAGGCAGACCAAAACGATGGAACTTTTCGAGTGTTAGTGCAAGACGGCAACACGCCCATGGTGGTTAACTTCTGGGTAGGAGAGCAACACCCTCAAAACTTGAAGCTCGCCGCTGAGGTCGCCAAATAATTTATAATTAAATTTCAGGGACATTGATTAAAAAACAAAAATGAAAAACATCTTCACATTCACTTCCTTAAAAGGAATTCTTGCCACTATAGTATTGAGTATCGCGTTCTCATTTTCAACAGCCTATGGATCGTGCGGAAACGGCGTCGACCCTAGTAACCAGCCTTGTACGCCGCCAGGTCAACCTCCGGGCACATGTCCTTGTCAGAACGGTCCAGGAGGGAATCAGAATTCCCCTGGGGACTCTGACAATGACAATAGCGAGAATAAAAATGGTCAAGCTTGTCCGACTGGCGGCACCATGGACCCTTATACAGGCAATGGCTGTGAATCCGTCCTCGACCTAAACGTCTTTGGGGCAGTTGGAAACGGCCTTAAGTGGCAACGGTTTATCAATACACGTATTGTTCCCGGAACCGGCAAGCCCTTTGGTGAGGCTTCAAATTTTAGACATCTGTATCAATACGAGATGTTCGACGTTGGTCCAACCTCCTATACTGATCCAGTAAGTGGCGTGGTCAGCTCCTTGAGTAGGGTTCAGGTTTATCTTCCCCAGGGAGGTAGCATGGTACTGACGCAAACCCCAACCGATCCCAATACCTATGTCGGACAGGCCGATATAGGGACGGTTTTAGTGCGTAGTGGGAATAATTATACGCTCCAGTTTAATGAGGGAACCAAGGTACTCTATTCGGTGGTTGGTTCAACCGGGAGCGGTAATATCTATCGTGCGATGAGCGTGAGTGACGCCTTCAGCAACACAGTGGTTTTGAGTTATGATGCAGAGGGGAGGCTTGTCACGATCACCGAACCAGCAGGACGCTACCTTACGCTTTCCTACGCCAACTCCACCGCCACGCTCGATAATGGTAATTGGAGTACGCTGGATGTCATTACCACGGCTCCAGCCGCTGGCCAGTTCACCACTTATATTCCGACGGGCAATGCAGGTGCCCCGCGCTATCTGCGTCTCCGAGCCGCCACCACTCAAGGATCGTTCCATGTGGCTGAAATCCAGTTTTATGATAAAAATAATAAGCTAATTTCAGGCACTCCCTTCGGCTCGATCCCCAATGTGGATAGCACAACTTCTTTTACCAACGCCTTTGATGGCAACACCGGCACAATCGCCGCATATACAGCCCAAACCGGAGGCTTCTTCGGAATTGATCCGGGTTCCTTTAACACCATCGCCTCAATCCGCATCTACCCAGCTCCGGGTTATGAGAACGAACTGGTCGGAGCCACTATCGAGGGTTCCGAAACCGCTCTATCCTCTTCACAACTTATCACTCAAGTCACGGCCAGTGATGGACGTAGTGTCAAATATGGATACACCAAACTTGTCGATCCCTCTCTTCCAAACACCATCTGGAATGAACTGACCAGTGTCAGTTATTCGGACGGAACCCAGTCTGTTCTCACCTATGCCCAGACTCGTCCTGGCGTCGCCCCTGTACTGACGTATTACTATGAACCACGCGTAACCAGCCGGATAACTTCAGTAATCTGGAACTATTCGCCCAGTGGCCCGGTTGGGCAGATTTCCAGCGAGTGCAATCCGCTAAGTGGAGTGGCGATGACAACGCGGGTCGATCAGTCTGATGGCCATACCGAAGGTCTCACCTATTCCAATGGTAAAAGTGTCTTGTACCAGTTTTGGGGCGGCACAGGGGAATTAACCACGATCTTCGATTCGTTTGGCAAAAAATCGAGCTTCACCTATTCAGGCGGCAATAATTCTGGATTCTTGACCTCACGCACAGACCGTCAGGGCAACCTAACCACTTATACCCGCGACTCCTGGGGCCGAATCCTGACTGCCAATTACCCCGACGGCACGGTGGAGACGTTCACTTATGATTCCAACGGACAGACTCTGGTCCACGTCCTAGACGGCAAGACCACCACTTATGTTCGGGACGCGTTCAGTCGTCCTCTCTCGGTGACATACCCAGATGGCACCACGGAAGCATTTACCTACAATAATTTTGGTGAGGTTCTCACTCACACTCTCAAAAACGGTGGCGTCGTGGTGAACACTTACGATGCTTTCGGCGACTTGCTCACCATGACAGATCCTCTGGGCAATGTCACCACCAAGACCTACAACGCATTGAGCCTCCCGGCCAGTGTTACCGACCCACTTGGTCACACCACAACTTATAATGCTTACAATGAACGCGGCCAACTTCTTAGCGTTACTTACGCGGATGGTTCCACGGCGAGCAGCACCTTCGATCCCGCAGGTGATCTGATTGCTAGTACCGACGAATTGGGCCACACACGAACCGCCACGTTCGATGTTTTCAAACGAAAAACATCCAGCACGGATGCCTTGGGAAGAACCACAACGATTTCCTATATGGATTCGTTAAGCGGTTGCTCCTCCTGCAACACCGAGGCCAAACCCTCTCTCATCACATTGCCTTCTGGTAAACAAACTAAATACAACTATGACGTGGAATGGCGAATGACCAGCTCCACTGTTGGCTTCGGCACAGCGGATGCTGCCACGACCACCAACACGTTCGACAATTTGGGAAACATGCTGACGACGACCGATCCCCTCGGACATAAAACAAGCGTCATTTACGACGGGCGCAACCGAAAAATCTCCGTCACCGATCCACGGGGCAACAAAACCTCGTTCACTTATGATCCATCCGATAACAATCTCACAATCACCGATGCTCTAAATCGTGTCACGACCAACACGTTCGACTCGATGAACCGAAAGGTGAGTTCGACCGATCCCAAAAACCAAAAAACAACCTTCGCCTTCGACTCGATGGGGAATCTATCCGTTCTCACAGATGCCAAAGGACAGGCCAGTTCGTGGCAATATGATTTGGATAACCGAAACACAAAAAAGAGTTATGCCGACGGAAGTTTTGAAATGAGCACGTTTGATCCGGCAAGCCGTCTGATTTCCTGGCAGCGGACTAATGGAGTTATCGCCTCCTATTCTTACGACACCCGCAACAGAATGCTCACTACCACCTGGAGCGACAGCACATCTGGTGTGACAAAAAGTTATGATGCTGCCGGTCGCTTAATTACCTCAGCCAACAGTGTTTCGACGTGTGGATATTCTTACGACGTGGCAAATGAACTGCTTAGTGAAACTCAAACCGTTGCCAATATTCATCAGCCTTGGTTAATTTCATATAGTTACGATCTCGACGGAAATCGAGCGAATGTGACATATCCTTCAGGGATCTCAGTTGGATATAGCTATACAAATCGAAATCAGGTTAGCTCCATTTCCCAAGGCAGTATAGGATTAGCCCAATATTCATATGACTTTGACGGAAACGTACTGAATAAATCCCTAGCCAACGGGACTCAGGCAAGCTTCAGTTATGATTTAAATAACAACCTGACCACGCTTAACAACACTCTTTCCGGTACAAGCTTTGCCCGATTTGATTATGGCTACAACGCGGTAAATATGAGAACTTTCGAGCAACGTGATAGCGCCAAGGGCGATGTCTTTTCATATGACCAAGTCGATCAGGTAACTGGAGTCAATTACGATACGACAAACCCCAGCGGAGCAGCTACTGGGCCTGATCGCACAGTGGCCTACAGCTTTGACGCCACCGGAAACCGCAGCAATGTGGTTGATTCGCTCAATGGCACAAGCAGTTACACGGCCAATAATCTCAATCAATACACGGCGGTTGGAGCCTCGGCTTTGAGTTACGATCTCAACGGAAATCTGGCCAACGGAAACAACGGAGGACTCTTTCTCTACGATTCGCAGAATCGACTGCTCACAGCCAAAGTTGGGGGAAAAGTCGGCACAATCGATCAATTCTCTTACGACAGCAAGAACAGAGTCGTGGAACGACAGGTCAATGCTGCAATCACCTACCTGATTTATGATGGATGGAATTTAATTGAAGAGAGGGATTCAAACGGCAATGTTCTGGCGACCTATATCCACGGAGTTCGCTCGGATGAGATGCTTTCTAAGACAGCCTCAGGTGCCACGGTGTACTATCATGCTAACGCCCTGGGAAGCGTCACCGATTTGACGAGTTCGGCGGGTATCGTGGTCGAGAGATACAAATATGATATTTACGGCAAGCCTGCCATCAGCAACGGTTCAGGCAGTCCGCTGACCGTTTCGGCGTACGGGAACAGGTTCATGTTTACAGGAAGGGAATTCCTGACCGAGGTCAGCCTATATGACTATAGGAATAGATTCTATTCGGCGGATATTGGAAGGTTCCTTCAGAGAGATCCGGCTGGAGAAATTGAAATAGATGATGGCAATGGTGGAGTAGTTGGGGGATTAAATTTGTTTGAATACGTAAAAAATAATCCGGAAGATTGGATGGACCCGTTTGGGCTTGGCTATACCCAGACAGGTCCATTAAGCATTGATACTGATACGAACACACCAACTCGCACTCCAGGAGATCCATTTCATCAGAATCAGCTGCCGCCGGGATCTCCAGGAAATAATGACACTCCGGGGGTTGTTGCGCCGCAACAAGCAACAGATAGAGGAGTTAAACCTGGCGATCCAGCAACGCTGAATACAAATGGACATTGCGTGCCATGTAAAGTTTTTGACACTAGCAAAAACACACCGAATGATCATACGCACAAGCCAGAAGCGAATAAAGCCGCTGCTCAAGCCGCAGGCTTACAAGTAAAGCCAGGCCCACAAGGTCCATATCCTTCCGCAGGGCCGGGAGATGCCGCTGTTCCTGCATCGATTTATTTTCCAACTGCCCATTAAGCTAGTTTATGAGATTTAAACTAACTTACCTACTGTTCGCTATCTGGCCGTTAGCTGGTCTTGCACAATGCATTATACCGCCTGAAAAAGTGTTTGTCTCGCTCGATGGGTCAAAGTCGATTAAGCTGTTATATTTTGATAGAGTATTGCATTACTCTATCACTGACGAAAAAACGGGTAAAGTATCTATTCTTGAAGATCCGTTCGGCCCTGTTTTTGCCATTGCCTGGAGCCATGATTCAAAATCGGTCTATGTTGTTGAGCACGTTGCTAGAGGCATCCTCGTCCAAATTCTCCATTTAGCTAAGAATGGATGGAAGCAATATACTATAGGTGGTCCTGAGACACGAGATAGTGAGAGCATGGTACTGGATTGGAAAATACAGCGAGACTATTTAACACTTGTCTGCAAGGTAGGCCTTGAAAGGGCCAATGGGACGTTTTACGCATTTTATGTAGGCACCTTCGACGTCAATCCCTCAACTGGTGAGATTTCGAATCTGAAAAAGAAACCGATAACGTATGAAGAGGCACTTAACCTTAAAAGCAAGTTTCCTCCCGATTGATGACGCTTTCGGCAAACCGACTATCACGAATGGCTCAGGCAGCCTGTTGATCGTTTCAGCACAAGGAAATAGGTTCATGTTCACTGGACGGGAGTTTCTCACTCAGGTCAATCTATATGACTATAGGAATAGAGTTTATTCGGCAGATTTGGGAAGGTTTTTGCAGACTGATCCGATTGGGTTTAAGGCCAAAGATGTAAATCTTTATAGGTATTGTGGGAATGATCCGGTTGATAAAACTGATCCTATGGGACTAACGACCTGTTGGAAGCGCGTACGCATGACTACCTTCACAGATAAACAAGGGGCTTACAAACAAGGCCCCCTTGGGCCAAATGATATCGCTGTTGGAAATTATGGTGCCGGGTCTAATACACCAACAGATGGACAGTTAGCGCCAGGGCAAACAGATCAACCGGCATATCCAAAGAACTCCAATGTAGGAGTTTATCCCGATAGTGGAACATCTTTCCAAGGCACCGTAAGCGATTGGGGGTCGTACAATATAAAACATCCAGGGACGCCAACAGATGGATGGGTCGACATTCATAATTCAGACCATAGTGATTACGGGTGGATAAGTTTCACTGTACCCTGTAAATGTCCTTCTGGGTCTGTTGACCAGAGTAATCCTTTTTCTAATAATTGAGGATTATCATATGAATCAGCAATTCATTTTTGGACTGATATGTTTCATTACGCTGACTTCCTTAAATGTTAGTGCTCTAGGGGATATTTCTCTTCGGTTTGGAGACAGGAAGGTTTCAGACCCACTTGATGGTGTGGAGTTTAAGTCAGTTCAGCCCAATGGAGGAAACTTTAAGTTAATGTGCGTAATTGAAGGTAGAGATGTTTATGTGACAGAAAGTGGTAAACCAATTTTCGACATTCACCATATTAGCGAGAACGTAATCGTGGTCACGAAACCTGTAGGATTTTGCACACCGGTGGGAGTTTATCGCCTAAATAAAAAGGAGGGTAAAGTCGAAGCACTTTTTGAAAGTTGTGATAAAAGAAGCGTGGACTACAAACTTGAAGGATTCGATAATGCAAACGGAAAAATTACTTTTCAAGTATTTGAAAATCTATCCTACATAAATACTGATAAGGCAGCTCGACTAGTCGCTTTGGTTTACGTCTATTTGTGAATAGACGAGGTCATCACACATACACCCAAACCTCAACCTCCCCGCCCCGCAGCGGATGGCGTCATAGCGGTCGTAGTCGATTGGGGGGGGATTATGACCGGAATGTAAGCGTCAATCTGAGTGCCCCCTTGACAGCTTTAGGATATTTGGACCGGCTAAGGTCATAGAAGTCATAGCATAGGAGTTATGACAAGTATGAGGGGATGAGTTGAACGACTCAGGCTGCTTTTTGCAGTAGATCGACAGAGCGTGCCTTGGCCCATGCCTCTGGGGTGAGTCCTTTGATCTGGAAGTTGGTCGAATTGGGTAACCGAGTAAGGACATCCCGCAGATAGGTGTTACGACTTTTTCTGGCATCATAAGATTTTTCCGAATTAAGCGCATAAGAATTTCGATGTGTTTCCACGCTCTTTAGGTCTTTTGGAGGAGAAAACGCTCTGAGGGATCATAATATGATCATTTGGGCAGTCCCCCAGCCGAGCGTGACTGAGTTGTTGAGGGGGGCGGATTAGTTAGTCACTCCTTAGAAAGCCTTAGAAGGCTTTATTTATGAAGGAAGAGAAGTGGGAGGAGAGTAATAAAAACGACCAAGAAAGAGATAAATTGGCATAAAAGCTGGTCGAAATAGTATCAGGATGAGAGCGAAATCGAAGAGCGGATATCAAGGATCATTTTTATTACCAACACTGCGTGAGCAGCTCGATGCCCGTCAGGGACTCTACAAGTTGGGAGAGAAGATTCCGTGGAAGGATTTCGAGCAGGAGTTTGGTTGCTTTTACAGTGAGGAGGGCCGCCCTGCGAAACCGATCCGACTCATGGTGGGGCTGCTGCTGCTAAAGCAGATGCATAATTTGGGAGATGAGACGGTGGTGGAGCAATGGGTACAAAACCCGTATTTCCAGTTTTTTTGTGGGCAGGAAGAGTTTAGCTGGTCGGCGCCGTGTGAGCCGAGTGATCTGGTGCATTTTCGGCATCGAATAGGAGAGGGAGGTGTCCAGATTATTTTGGCAGTGAGTGCGGGAATCCATGGGAAGAAAGCCCAGGAGAAGGAAGTGGTGGTGGACACGACGGTGCAGGAAAAGTCGATCACGTATCCAACAGACAGCAAGCTGCATCGCAAGATCATTGTACGGTGCTGGAAGGCAGCGGATCAGGAGGGTATCAAATTACGACGTCGCTACCGCAAGGAAGTTCGCAAGTGCGTGTTATCGCTACGTGGGTGGAGAACCCGGCATGGGCAGAAAGCGGCACGCCGTGGAGCGAGGAAATTAAAGACCATCGCTGCGCGTTTGGTTCGGGAGCTAGGCCGCAAGTTGAGTCAGCCAGGATTAGAGCGACAACAGGAGAACTTGGCCCTGTATGCACGGGTACTCAAACAAAAGCCTGGGGACTCAAACAAAGTTTACTCCCTACATGAATCACATGTGTACTGCGTCTCTAAGGGCAAGGAGCATAAGAAGTATGAATTTGGGACCAAGGCCAGCTTAGCGATGACCAAGACGCATGGGATTATTGTGGGAGCACTGGCATTGGAGACCAACCAATATGATGGCCATACGCTGCCGGAAGTTTTAGAACAAGTGGAGGCAATAACCGGGGAGGTACCGGAGAAAGCCATTGTGGATCGGGGGTATCGCGGCAAGAGCCGGGTGGGTGAGACAGAAGTGTTGGTACCAGCAACCTCGACTAAGAACCAATCGGCCAAGGAGATCAGGGAAAACAAGGGACGCTTTCGCAGACGGTGCGCAATCGAACCCACAATAAGTCACCTCAAGCACCGGTTTAGACTCTGCCGCAACTGGCTCAAAGGCTTTGAGGGTGACTCGATCAACGTGATGCTGGCCGCAGCAGCTTGGAACCTCCGTAAATGGATGATCCTTTTTTGTGCCTACTTCCGGCTCAGCCCCTCGTTGAACTCCAACCTCTGGATGCTCCTACCATTGGATGATTTATTGCCCGATTTGAAAAAAGGCTTTTTAAGGAGCGACTAGTTAATGATCGTGACTTATTTGGGTTTTTATTCATCGTAAAACTTTTATGCTAAAATGTCCAAGTCCCAAGTGTGAGCAGCAATTTGCATCGCCAAAAGTTCTCGGCATTGATTTACCAATTGGAAACTCTCCATTGCGTGGATTGGCATACGTCTGTCCATACTGTAATGTGGCAATTAGTGTTCAGGTAGACCCTATAGCGGTGATGAGCGAAACGGTTGAGAGACTGATGAAACGTCTAAAAGGTTAAGCACCTCACCATTAAACTCTCTGTAGCGGATTGTCAGTCTGTGGCAGAAGCCATTTGATCTTAATGATTCATCACCCAAAGTTTTGGAAACTTCTCAGTGAGCTTTTTGAGAAGCTACCCAAAAAGCTCAGGATTATTTTGATAACCCTGGGACTGGTGCTTGCTTTCGTACTTCTCATGCATCACCGCCGCTAAGGATAAAAAGTAACTTTAAGAAATTATATTATGCCAAAACCAAAAAAGGCCACGGATGCAGGCGAAACATCCGGTGACTCAATTCCGCAAACAACAGCTTCAAAACTAAGGAAGCTAATTATCCAGAATTTTGGCTGCATTGGTGCTTCTCCCGTCATCGTGGAACTTGACGATATTGTCGTATTGGTTGGAGCAAATAACGCTGGTAAAAGCACGATCCTACGGGCCGATGAAAGAAGAGGCAAACATCAAAAAGCCGATGGTAAAAGAGGCATACATGAACCTAACCGCAGTAGTAACGATAGCAGGTTTTGCAGAGGTTGCTTCAGTCGGTGATGTCATGGATGGCACTTTATCCCTTTGAGGGAGGTCTTGTCATGCTCATATTTTGAAGCTTCCCATTTCACCGCACTCTGTCCAATCTTCCTCCCAGTGAGTTGCGTTTCAACACCTCCTAGACCTAGACCCGTGGCGCGGGCGCGATCCGTTCATGCCAAGCACCGCCCGTCTCGTCCGGCGCCACGTCCTATCCCTCTCTGGTTTCAACAGACCATGCTTCTCACCGCATTCGTGGCGATGATCCTCAATCCGCCCATGGCCCAGGAGATTTCGATGTCAGGGGAGAAAAACCGCGTCGGGGATTTTTTTAATGGAAAGTTACTTTTCACTGGGACTTTTCCATCACAAGTCATTGATCGCGCCAGGGATAATGAAGTTTTAGTTGGGAAAAGTGTGTCGGGCCGTCCAGTTGGAGTCAACTACGATACAACCAATCCGAACACCACGGCCACGGGCGCAGACCGGACAGTAGCCTACAGCTTTGACGCAACCGGAAACCGCAGCAATGTGGTAGACTCGCTCAATGGCACAAGCGGTTACACGACCAATAACCTGAATCAGTACACCGCTGTTGGAGCCTCGGCTTTGAGTTACGATCTCAACGGAAATCTGGCCAACGGAAACAACGGAGGACTCTTTCTCTACGATTCGCAGAATCGACTGCTCACAGCCAAAGTTGGGGGAAAAGTCGGCACAATCGATCAATTCTCTTACGACAGCAAGAACAGAGTCGTGGAACGACAGGTCAATGCTGCAATCACCTACCTGATTTATGATGGATGGAATTTAATTGAAGAGAGGGATTCAAACGGCAATGTTCTGGCGACCTATATCCACGGAGTTCGCTCGGATGAGATGCTTTCTAAGACAGCCTCAGGTGCCACGGTGTA
>Ga0206919_1182_pt1 | contig 14766 bp, 13 predicted proteins | sample Alteio_BWOrgHeat_67_FD_152962 | JGI IMG/M metagenome (GOLD analysis project Ga0206919, IMG submission 152962) | Enriched cells from forest soil in Barre Woods Harvard Forest LTER site, Petersham, Massachusetts, United States -... | ecosystem: Environmental > Terrestrial > Soil > Temperate forest >... | reverse complement strand
ATAATTCGGAAGTATCCTGGAAGATGGGAAATCACCCCCGACACCAAATCACCACCACAAAGGGAGAGCGACCAGATCGCTACACCTCCCAGACAAGAGATCATCTGAGTAGAAAATGTGCCCAGCACAAATGTTAGCAATAGAAGAACCTCTCCGCTAATAAGATATAGGATGTTGTGTTCGATCAACAAACCATAAGGAATTGTCCTCTCTCCTTTTCCCAGCCAGATGGACAAAGGAGAGATGATCAGCAACAAATAAAGCGACCAGGAGGTTAAAATGGCCAGCGATTGTCCGAGTGCCACCCTCCAAGGGAATATCCCGGCGGCAATCCACCACTCCAACAGACCATTATCCTGAATAGTTGAAATTGCTCGACTGCCAAGGTAGGGAAAGCAGATCCCTTGAGCCAACCAGGCAAGCAACAGGAGAGACTGGAGAGCCGCAAGGGAATTAGGAAGGCTCTGAGCAGCATCTAAATATTGCGGCATCCCATAAATGATCAAAGGAATGAAAATACTCAGAAGACACGACATAAACCACATCCTGGAGTTCCAAACAACTCCAAGCTGATAGAGAAAAACTCGTTGCATCCTTATTCAGATCGGACAAAGTTGAGTATTTGCAAGGAAGATTGATTTCTCGGAATAAAATTGCTCTGATAATACACATGAAGATTCACAGGCCTGTCCGCATACTATCTCTGATGGGGGTACTCGTGATAAACGTCCATGCCATCGATATCGATCCCAGTAAGAAAAATGTTCCAGATATGGGTGGCAGCACCACCCGATTCGATATTTTTGCAGGTGATCCCGCCCGAATCCAACGGGCAAACGCCATTGACTTTGCCGATATCAAATCCTCCCTTGAGATTGCCGAACCCGAACTTTCGTTGTACACCATGAAAGAGGAAGGTTTGCGTCCTAATATCCGTCTAACCTTCAAGATTAAGAATACCAGCCCTAAACGGACTTATACCCTTTCCTTTCCAAATGCCCAACGATACGACTTTATCGTCCGGGATCAGAGTAATCTGATTATCTATAAATGGTCAGCGGATAAGAAGTTCGTTGAAACTGTGGGCACTACGATGATCAACCCTGGAGATATTTTGGGTTATACCGACCAGTTACCAGTATCCGATTTTTATGAACCTCTGGCTGAGGGTACTTACACGATAGAAGCCTCACTGGCGAACTATCCAGAGGTTATAAGCAAGGCCTCACTGAAGGTTTTCACAGGGCAGCCAACCGCAACGAGTGCTGGCACTCTTCCAACCAGCACCCCTCCTACTGCAAAAGAGGCTTCGGAGAAACCTGAGGAGAAGGGGCAACCGTCGGTTGAGTTGCTTCCGAAAAATTAGCCCCAGGCGCGTGGCCCTTATTTAGAAGTTCTTTGACCTCATCAATGGTCAGATCATGATCGGGCAGTTCATGATTTGAGTTGAGGCCCTTGTTTACCTCGACAATAGTTTTTCTCATCGTTGGTGCGAAAGGCCCCGTGTACTCCTTTGCCTCGACCTGCTTATTAAAACCGACCAACGACTTTCTCCCTTCCCATGGGGTCTTATCCGTTTTGAATGTCAGTGGGTGCTCACTGAACGAGGATTCTTTTGACGTAAAATCCAGGTCCTTAGTGGGGTAGTCCTTATTGAAATCTAAATCCTTTGGAATAATATCCTTTTTCCCGCTGTTGTATTCCTTGTCAAAAAGATCAAGGTCCTTGGTGGAAAATGACTTGTTGAAAAAGTTGGCACCCCCCTTGTCACTGCCAAATTCATCAGGGTTTAAGCTCTTGAATTCGAGGTTCTTATTGAAATCCTTATACTCCTTATTCTCATCAAAACTACTGCTGCCTCCCCACTGAACATCCCCAGCCAATAGCCAGCCGGGAACAGCAAGGCAAAATGCACAAAGAATAGCCCGCATAATGATATATGCCGGAAGTTTACATCAGTTCTGAAAGAATATAAATACAATTCTTACAAATCAGCAGCTGAACGGATAATCTTTCCCACGAGACCATATTCCTTGGCCTCTTCAGGTCCCATCCAGAAATTGCGATCGGTATCTTTCTCGACACGTTCCAGTGGCTGACCTGTCTGCTTGGAAAAGCTTTTATTCAAGCGATCTCTCATCTTCAATATTTCCTGGGCCTCAATACTAATGTCGGATGCCTGACCCCGGACTCCCCCCATGGGCTGATGCAACATGAACCGGGTATTGGGCAAACTATAGCGCTGCCCAACGGGAGGAGCGGAGTAGATCAACGCCCCAGCGCTGGCAACCCAGCCAGTTCCGATAACTTTTACGATCGGCTTGACGAAGCGGATGATATCAAAAATGGAGTCGCCAGACTCAACATGTCCTCCGGGTGAATTGATGAATACCTTGATATCCTCCTCACCCAAAGCTGAATACATAATCAGCTTGCTGCAAACTTTCTCCGCTAGTTCCTGGGTGATTTCACCATAAATCATGATCGTACGGCTCTTGATCATTGCCTCTTCAAGCTTCGAGTGAAGCTTGCTGGCCTCTTTGTTCTTCTCCGGCTCTTTCTCGTTATCCTCTTCTTCTTCTTTGTATTTCATGTCAGGTTAGTCTTGCGAAGTTCAGCCTATCGTCAATCTCCGTCGTGAAGAGAGGTAGGGCGCATATGGAAATGCGCCCTCCACTAAAGCTCCTAATAAAATCTGCGTAATCTGCGGTTAAAATCCCCATCCACCGCATTCTGTCATCCACTTATTTTAACTCAGCCTGATGGAATGCATACCAATCATCCAAATTATTCAGGTTAACAGCGTCCTTTGGAGCTGTAGCAGTTTCAGGGATCTTATTTTCGCTCAGGATCCCTTTGCGTGTTGAATCGTTATGGATATAGCCGGAAATCGATGCATTGAGTTTCTCGACCGAAGCTTTATCTAATTTAACGCCAGGTTGTTTGGAAACCCATGCCTCAAATTCGGGATAGGTTGGTTTGGCGTCTTTGATGTATTTCCTCACAGCAGCCTCCGCTAGACCTAAGCCGTTGATCACCATCGAGTCATATCCGGCACCAATACCCGGGTAACCATCGGCAAGTTTGCCTCGCTCTTCGAGTGAGGCTTTCAACCACAAACGAGGAAGATGTAAAACACCAAGGGGTCCAGCAATACCCGAGCTAATAAGAGGAACTATTTTAGTTGTCATATTTTTTAAATTTGGAGGATCATCTCCATCCACGCTATCTTGTCCAGAGGTTTTTTGGTGATGTCCGATGTTTTAACTCGAAATCCGAGATTAAAGTTCTACACAAAATTAAAAGATGGGTTGACGGAAGTTCAGAAACTCCAAAGAGGAGGATTACAGATTATATCAGTCATGAAAAGGTTTTTGACTACACAGTGAAAGGAATTTACTTCCGTCGTGACTGACGTTTCCTCATATTTGACAGAGAGATTTATGATAACCATCGACCCAAAGCCCACCCTGATCGATGAACCGTCTCCCTCCCTAGTGGAGAATGACAGATCCTCCCCCCTGCCTCCCGAGGCCTTCCAGATGTTGGAGGAAAGATTTGGCTTCCGGCGTTTTCTGGATTCGCAGGAGCCGGTGATTGCCGCGATTCTAGGGAGGACGGATGCACTGGTAGTCATGCCAACTGGTGGAGGAAAATCACTTTGTTACCAGCTTCCCGCACTTCTAAGAAGTGGGACCACTCTGGTGATTTCGCCGCTGATCGCGCTGATGAAAGATCAAGTAGATGCCCTAAACCGAAGAGGGATCGAAGCCACCGTTATCAATAGTCTTCTTTCGTCGGAGGAGCAGCAGGATCGGATTCGTCGAATGCGGAAGGGAGAGTACCGCCTGGTTTATGTTGCGCCGGAGCGCTTCAGACAAATCACCTTCCTTGCGGCACTGAAGGAGTCCCCCCCATCGCTAGTGGCAGTGGATGAGGCCCACTGCGTTTCGCAGTGGGGACATGATTTTCGACCGGATTATTTGAAGATTGCTCGGGCACTGGAGGAATTTGGAAAACCACAGACGATCGCACTTACTGCAACGGCCACACCAGAGGTTCGAGCGGATATCATCAAACAACTCGGCCTACGGAATCCGCAGGAATTTGTGGCTGGCTTTGAGCGGGACAATCTGGAGCTCCACATTATGGAGGTACCCTCGATGGTTGAGAAACTTATTCAATTGGAAAAACTAATTGCCCGACAGCGGACCGGGATTATATACGCTGCAACTCGAAAAAATGTTGGGAAGATTTCAGCCCACTTGCAGGCCCGAAAGATCAATCATGTCCGCTATCACGCCGGAATGAGTGACGAGGCACGAAAGGAGTCCCAGGATAAGTTTATCTCCCGAGAGGCGCCCGTGGCGGTCGCAACGAATGCCTTTGGAATGGGAATTGACCGGGGAGATCTGCGTTTTGTCGCGCATTTCGACATTCCAGGCAATCTCGAGGCCTATTATCAGGAGGTGGGACGAGCCGGTCGCGATGGAGAACGAAGTGAGTGTGTGCTGCTGTTTAACTTTTTTGACACCCGAATTCAGGAGTTTTTCATCGAGGGCACTAGCCCATCACGAGAAACCTTGCATTTAATTTACAACTATCTTCAATCCCAACCCAATTTCGAAATTCGCAAGCCTCTGAAAGAGATGTCGGAAGAAATCCCCGATTTGGAAAATGGAATAGCCCTTGGGACTGCGATCGGTATCTTTGAAAAGATAGGCTACCTTCAGCGTTTTGAGATTCCAGGCGAACGAATGCACGGGACACGATTGCTCCAACCTCATGTTGCGTTTGAGAAACTCCCGATCGATTTTGACGCGATTGATAAAAAACGACTGGCAAATGAGGCGAAGCTTGATCAGATCATTCGCTTCGTAAATCACCGAGGGTGTCGTCAACAGTTCATCCTGGATTATTTTGGTGAAAAAAATGCGGACCGATGTGGACTCTGCGACCACTGCCTATCGGGTCAGCACCACACGAATCGAGCAGGGACAGAGGCCGAAGTGGAAATTGTCCGTAAAGCCCTGAGCGGAGTGGCTCGAATGAGCCTTCGAACCCACTCTGGATGGCAGGGGAAGTTTGGCATGGGCCGAGTCATCCTGGTACTTCAGGGGAGCCGGTCCCGTGAAGTTTTGGAATCGCGTCAGGACGAACTTTCAACATACGGTCTTCTCCGTCACTTACCCGGAACCTACCTACGGGAACTATTCGAAAGCTTGAAAGTCTCCAACTATCTCTCGGTTTCTCAGGGGGAATATCCGCTAATTGCTCTGACCACCGAGGGCGAAGCTGTCATGAAGAATCAGAAATCTCCGCTGATGAATTGGCCTTCTCTTTTAAGTTTCAAAAAGCCCCCTACTGATAGACCTATAAAATCCTTCAAACCCACTTCCGACACAGTCGAAGAGTCGCTCAAACTCCTATCAAGTGGATTATCAGTTTCAAAAGTTGCAGAACACAGAAGAATGAATGAAACGACCATTGAGGAGCACATCGCTAAAATCCTTTCCCGGAAACCAAGCCCCCTCAAACTCGATGATTTTGTTGATCCCACTCGTCAGTCGCTCATCCTCTCCACTGCTCCATCCATTGTTACCAAACTCCGCGAGGTCAAGGATCAGCTACCCCAGGATTACTCGTACGCCGAAATTAAGTGGACCCTGGCTGCACATGAGAGATGGGGAGTCTGTTGAAAACCGAGAATCAAATGGATTTTTGCCAGGATTTACATGATTTTCCTACGAGACCTTGTCAAACAGCAAAAACCCCGTATTAGTTGATAGGAGTGGGGAGCCCAAGGTTGCTTAACGGTGACATGGCTGAGAGGGTTGCTGCGGCAACCGACCCAAAAAACCTGATCCGGATAATGCCGGCGGAGGGAACGAGAGACGATATAGGTTCCTCGACCCCATACGCCATCGTTATTCTGGTTCATTGAAAAAGAACGTAAGGAGACAAGTATGATTGCTACAAAAGACTCGATTGAACCGCATAGCAGTGATGTTCTGCCAAAAAGCCAGCGTGTCTATCTCACTGGACAGTTACATCCGGATATTCGCGTTCCCATGCGGCAGGTCACTCTCAGCCCCACTAAAAATTTTAACGGCCAGATTGAGATCAACGACCCGGTCCGAGTGTACGACACCTCAGGACCGTGGGGAGATCCCGATACCGTCTCCGACTCTTCTCGTGGACTGATTCCACTTCGACAGGATTGGATTCTCAATCGAGGTGATGTGGCTGAGTACGATGGTCGGGAGGTGAAACCCCAAGACAACGGTTATCTGACTGAAAAACATGCTGAATACGCCAGTCAAACCGAGCGCAATCGTCTGGTTGCCTTTCCTGGACTCAAGCGTAAACCCCTCCGAGCTTCAAAAGATCATCCCGTCACGCAACTCTGGTATGCACGTCAGGAAATCATCACCCCTGAGATGGAGTTTATTGCAATCCGGGAAAATCAGGGTCTTGAAACATTGCGACATGCAGATTGCACTATCCGGAATTCCTTAAGTCACCGACATAAAGGATCCGGACAAACAGCAAACCACAATCCAAAATCTGACTATCAACCCTCGGTTTTTCGCCGATTTCCCCAGCGGATTCCTGAAATCATCACCCCTGAATTTGTCCGCGCCGAAGTGGCCGCAGGTAGGGCCATCATCCCGAACAATATTAATCATCCCGAATCAGAACCAATGATCATTGGTCGAAATTTCCTTGTCAAAATCAATGCCAACATCGGCAATAGCGCCGTGGCCTCTAGCATTGATGAGGAGGTTGAAAAAATGCGTTGGGCCACCAAGTGGGGAGCCGACACGGTGATGGATCTATCCACCGGCAAGAATATTCACGCCACCCGCGAGTGGATTCTGCGAAACTCTCCCGTTCCCATTGGAACCGTACCAATTTATCAGGCCTTGGAAAAGGTCGGGGGAAAGGCCGAGGAACTCACCTGGGATATATTCCGAGATACGCTTATTGAGCAGGCAGAGCAGGGAGTCGACTATTTCACCATTCATGCTGGGGTACTTCTGAGATTCATCCCACTCACCGCTCAGCGGATGACCGGGATTGTCAGCCGTGGCGGCAGCATTATGGCTAAGTGGTGCCTCGCACATCACAAGGAGAACTTCCTATATACTCATTGGGACGACATCTGCAAAATCCTCGCGGACTACGATGTCAGCTTCAGTATTGGCGATGGACTTCGCCCCGGCTCCATTGCAGATGCTAACGACGAGGCTCAGTTCGGAGAACTCGAAGTGCAGGGCGATCTGACCACAAGGGCATGGAACCATCACGTTCAGGTCATGAACGAGGGTCCGGGCCATGTGCCTATGCACATGATCGAGGAAAATATGGCGAAACAACTAGAATGGTGCCACGAGGCCCCGTTCTATACCTTGGGTCCGTTAACCACCGACATCGCCCCGGGATACGATCATATTACTAGCGCCATTGGAGCTGCCATGATCGGCTGGTACGGCTGTGCTATGCTCTGTTACGTCACACCGAAAGAACACCTCGGCCTTCCCAATAAAAAGGACGTCAAGGACGGGGTCATCGCCTATAAGATTGCGGCTCATGCCGCTGATATTGCCAAAGGGCATCCCGGGGCGCAGTACCGGGATAACGCGCTGAGTAAAGCCCGATTTGAGTTCCGTTGGGAAGATCAGTTCAACCTTGGTCTGGATCCTGTCACTGCCCAGGAATTCCATGATGAAACCCTGCCGCAGGAGGGTGCCAAGAGTGCCCACTTCTGCTCCATGTGTGGCCCACACTTCTGTTCCATGAAAATCACTGAAGATGTTCGCAAATATGCGGCTGAACAGAGAGTCACCAACGAGGAAGTCATCAAAAAAGGCCTAGAAGAAAAGTCGAAAGAGTTTTTGGATAAAGGGGCACAGGTTTACGCAAAAGCGTAAGTAAGCGACTCAATCACACCGGAGACCGGAGATCAGATACTTTTTATGTCCGACGATCTCTTTGAATCCGAACAGGAGATTTTACTCGGTAAAATGGCGAAGGAGTTGAAAGAGATCGGGCAAACAGAGATGCCATTTGGCCGATTTTCAGGACGTAAGCTCTACGATTTGCCTGCTGAGTATTTAAACTGGTTCCAATTCCATGGCTGGCCAAAGGGACGTCTGGGTCACTTGATGCAGATCGTCCATCAGATGAAAGTGGATGGAGCCGATATTGCTTTCGACCGTTTTCGGACCTCACCTCCCAGGCACTCTCGCGCTGATGAGTGATCCTAAAAATCGCAGACAATCCATTCTAAAGGATGCAACTTCATTTTATGGGAGGCTGGCCAAACGACTGTATGAACGCGCTGGTTTCCGTGAGATCAGTCGAGATGGTAACGCAAGTGTCTTAAAACGAAATAGAAGATGACAATCAGCGCACACATTCCCACCCCAGTCCCACGATCACGAAAAACTCACTGAGGGCACTGATTCTGGTTGGCGGGGTTTGCAACATCAAATTACTTCCAATCTTTCGCCTCTTGTCCAAATAGTCCAACCTGAGGCTTTAATCCGCAAGCAGAATAGAAGGGCAAAGCTGCTTTGTTCGACCAACTGGCGATGACAATATCGTTCAATCCGCCAGCTGCCCGATGAGCACGATTCAGAAGAGTGCGACCGATTCCTCGGCGTTCATATCCACGTGCAACACCTATGTCGGTGATGAGTAGAAAATAGGAATAGTCAGTCACGCCTAAACATACTCTGACAGACGATTTTCCTCTCTTGCGGTGATAAAAACATCAGCATTTCGGAGAAGCCTTCTGATCCGTTGATTGAAGTTCTTCTTCGGATACATCCGCCCCAGCTCAGAGATTTTGAGAAACTCAATATATTCCGCAAAGGCCGGACGATGCGTGACAGTGGTGCTGTATCTGATTTTACTCACGTTGCCGTTATCTCCCACACCCCGCCCCCAAGACCAAGCCAATTCCCATCTCCCGCTACACCCAGGCTGTTCAACTCCTAATTCTCAATTACCAATTGTCAATTAACACCGCCCCCCTCAACAACTCAATCGCGCTCGGCTGTGGCGATTGTTTACTTCTATTTCAGGGTTCTGAGTGTCATTGTTGAATAGAATAACATTGGCTTTTTCATGAGGAAGTTCTGCTTCCAGGTATATCTTCTGACCCGGAACGTAACGCTGGAGGTATATTTCCCTAACCTTATCGGATGTCCCAAAAAGGTTAAGGTCGCGTACCATCGCCCGCTGTACCGTAACCTCGAAATCTGCCTGAACAAAAACACTAAAATCCCAGTGGTTACGTAGTTCAGGGCGATGTAGGAATATCCCATCGAATCAAACTGTCCCGATTTATATCTTAGATCACCTTCAGGCCCCAAGGGAATCAATACACATTCCGCAATAGCAATAAGGTTGAAAGAATCCTCATAAAATCCACGAGGCGAATTGTTCCCTTGTCGTTTTCGGATATGCCGTGGGTTATGAAAGCCATCAATGGAAGATCGAATAACATGTCGACCCTTCTTTTGAAGAGGTGTTACAAGCTCATTGGCCAGAGTAGTTTTGCCTTGAAGCATCAACTCCATCAATGCCAACGCGAACAGGATGTGGGAGAGATATTCTGAAAATTATCTCTGCAATTTCTTCGAGAATTCTATCTCTGTTCATGATAGGAGGTGTTACACGCAACTCACTGACCCAACCTGACCGTCAGTGAGGGGCAGCAGCAATGTTCGCCCCTTTTTCTTTTTCACTCAGCCCTGCTTCGCCGGATGCGTCAACGCATGAACCTTCTGCAACTGATGAACACTGACCTGGGTGTAAATACTCGTCGTGTTCAGGGCAGCATGACCGAGCAATTGCTGGATATACCGGATGTCGGCTCCATTCTCCAGCATCAGCGTAGCACAGGTATGCCTGAACAGATGGCATGATCCTTTTCTCCCAAGATTGGCATGTTCCATGTACCCAAATACCGAATTCCGAGATTAAACATGCTGAAGGTTCGTAATAGCTTGGAGCAGAAAATCACTCTCGCTTAACTCATTGAAAATCAAAGGTATTATCGACACAGCCGATTTTTTTCCTCCTGCAGTAAAGGACATTTTGAAAAACCGGTTCCTAGACTGTTCGATCCCGCTTGCCATTGGGATAGCAGCCCGATATTCTCCAGCGCTTCTTACCACGGATAGAGATTTATATTTGTAAGTAGCTAAAGCCCATGTGGTGAAATGGCAGACACACAGGACTTAAAATCCTGAGAGAGTAAAATCTCGTACCGGTTCGAGTCCGGTCATGGGCACTTACGCGAAGCGTAAGGGGCGATTGGCAATAGGGTCGGAGGAAGACATTTTTTCCACAGATTACACAGATCAAGGGTTCACGGGAATTCATCCCAAATACCGCAAGACAGTTTAAACCGCAGATTACGCAGATTGGTACCGATTAGATATTTACAAAAGGCACTGGCCGAAGAGAATAGGGAATTGATTCTTAAAAAATGGAATGAACGTCCTATTGGGACACTACTCTTTGTATATACGTTCTGTATAAAGATGCTTGGAGCCACCATCCTCATACCAATCAATACCGTAAGTGAGGGAAGCAAAGCTCAAACCCGTCGCATAATACACTATGCTGCCATTTGTTTGATTCTGAATCTCGATAGTACACTTGTAAGAAAGTGCTGAGCTAGGCACCCGATAGACCTGAAGGGTCAGCAAATACTCAGTTTTATTGGCGTAGGAAGCATAGGAGGGAAGACCGTAGACGACCGGCCCACCACGTAGATTCACAGCTCCAAGAAGATAGTTACCAGTATCCTCTATCCATTGAAGACTATTTACACTAACTTGCGCCTCTGCGGAAGCCTGACTCCATGCTAACAATCCAGTAACAGCAAGCGCGAGGATTAAAGATTTTAGTTTCATATTAAACTCCCTTGTAAAAATTCCGAAATTTATGGCATGGTGCATTTCAATAATGAGATGTCAATGGATTTTGACCGGCAATATCATCATGTCATCAATTTGTAACTTGAGAAAGGAGAGAAGAGATCGAAAAACCTGCAAACATGAGGTTAAAGATTTAAAGTGGGTCACCGTCGTGGCAATGATAAATACTTTCTGGGGGAAGTACGCCTGCGCAGTAGCGCAATGCAGAATATGGGGAAAGTAATTAGCATCGTCGGGAGACAACTCTGAACCGTCGAGAGACAACGAGCATCTCCGTATGTGCCCTAATTGGATCTCGGCCCGTTCCCAATTCCTAATTTCTAATTCCCAATTTCTAATTGATAACTGAAAGGCCCCCCAATTTCCCGACAAGTGGGCGCATACGGAGATTCGCGTTGCCTCCCGGCGGTTCCAATTTGTTGCCCCAGTAAGGTTTTGTCGCTTTCGTGACGGTGACCCACTTTATTAGGCATCCTGTGGCTTGTGAAAACGTATTGCAAATTACAGATCTCATCGCATTGGACTTGTATGAAAAGCTCGTTGGAAATGTATGAAGAGTTGAAAGGCACGCACTTGACTGAGAATCAGGCTCGTGCGATTATTAAGACCATGCAAAGCTGTGTGGAGGATCGAATTTCTGAATTCGTCACCGTCCCAGAGTTCCGAATGGGAATTCGCGAGCTGGAAGTTAAAATAGAAGCGGGACGAGTCGATACACTGAAATGGATGGGGACACTGCTGATGGACGGAATAATCATCATCCTGGGAGCGATGTATTTTATGTTTACAATGTTCCTGCACCATTAGGAGTCTGTTGAAAAACTACCATGTTCCGCGCGCATAAGGAGAAGGTATGAATGACGAGGAACGAGTGAGGAACATAACTCTAAGCGGACCCCCCCTCCCCTCACCCGCCACTTCATGCGGCGGGTAGCTTCTCAGAAAACGCAATCTGTTTACACTTACATAAGAGAATTATACACCAATGAGGCATATATTTTCCCATTATGGCGATGAACATTTACATTAGCCTCTTTGTTTAAAACGATTTCTTTACCAAAGAAACCATTTTTAACATATCCGATCGTTGCTGTATCGCCATTTCGATCCGTCGCTAGAAGGCTCGCTCCGTCTTTCCCAAGTCGAACTCCTGGAAAGGCCAGACTGTATTCCTCTGTTGCGATTGGATTAATTATGCTGTCTGCGTAATCTGCTGTCGAATACTTGACATCGACAACGAGCATTCCACGAGCCGAGTCCCATCGAAGATTTTTTGCACTTTGGTGAACGCCCGAAACATCCCACGTAGCTGGATGATCCGGACTCTTAATCGACAGGAATACCGGCGTTGAGGGAATGTTTGCTAGTACACTTGCCCCGGCCAGTATGAGTATCGCAGCTGAGCGTAATGCTATTTGTGATAGTTTTTTCATATGTTTTCATTATGGTTAATTGCATTCGCTTTCTTCCATCTATATATTCTCCTCTCTATAGAGTTAGACGGTCTACGTCCATGTGAGGTTCAGATCTTAATGCTTTCCTCATTATCCTACTGCTGCATTCGCTCGATACCGTCCCGTAGGGGGATAAAAGTCAGCATTTCAAACCTGCTATACCGAGGGAAAGAGTGGAGGAGCGTTGCAAAATGCGATTATTTTCAGAGTAACCTCTATTAATTTGATCTTAATGTGATCTTAATGTTCTATTAGGAGACAATTAATCTCTTTAGTTTATCGTCTGGCTTATGAGAATTCTTTTAGTGGAGGATGAGGAGAAGGTTTCTCGATTTGTAGCTCGTGGCCTGAAGGCAGAACGATACTCTGTGGATGTTGCGGGCGACGGGAAAGCCGGATTGGAATTCATCCTCAGTTTCCAGTACGACCTGATTATCTTGGATCTCAATCTACCGGTTCTTTCAGGTTCGGATCTTTTGCGCGAGCTGCGTAAAAAGAACACGACTGTCCCCGTCTTGATTTTGACGGCGAAGGACAGTGTCTCTGACAAAATTAAAAATTTTGAAGAGGGAGCCGATGATTACCTGACAAAGCCTTTCTCTTTTTCGGAGCTGGCGGTCCGAATCAAAGCTCTTTTGCGAAGAGGCCCGGTCAATCGGACCGATATTTTGAAAGTTGGTGATTTGGAGATGGACCGTTCGGCACACGTCGTTAAGCGAAATGAGACACGGATCGAGTTAACAACCAAGGAATTTTCATTGCTGGAATATTTAATGCTGAACGCAGGGCGAGTGGTCTCTCGCACGATGATTGTGGAGCAGGTCTGGGACCAGAGTTTCGAAGGGTTTACCAACATTGTCGATGTCTACGTTAGACAATTGCGAAAAAAAATTGACGAAGGGTTTAATGTCAAACTAATCCGAACTGTCCGTGGAATGGGATACAGTATCGAGGAATCCAATCCATGAAATGGTTCCACTCGATTCGCTTTAAATTGCTTTCGCTATACATTGTTTTGTTGACGGTAGTTTTTCTGGTCTTTGGACTCTTTGTCTATTGGAATTTTCGCGCTTACATGATCGATTACATGAAGCGTAATTTAGCAAGGCGCGCGAATCAAATTGGGATTTCCCTAGTTAAAAACATCGATGAAACGGGTTCTGAGTATATCGTCAGGGAGATCCAGGCAAGGTATGCCCCGGAGCTTAATGATCGGTTTATTTTGATCCGTAAGAAGGACGGAAGCGATATTTACACCTCCCGTAACACCATCAACGTGCCTCGGGAATTAATCCACAATTTAATCTCCAACACATTGAGCTCTTTACAGACTTACCAGGAGACAAAATTAACAAGTGAAAAGAAGTCGTTATTCGTGACACAACGATGCAGCTCTCAGTCTGGAGAGGATTACTTCATTATTGTAGGGACTAGTGAGGAAGATATCGCTTCCGCGTTGCAGAATTTGATTCGAAACCTGGGGATCGGTTTCCCACTCCTTTTGGGTCTATCGATTATTGCGGGCTATCTGCTGCTTGGGAAAGCGTTGCATCCCGTGGACGAAGTCCTGAAGGCAGCTGAATTCATCACGTTGAAAAATCTTGGTAAACGTTTGCCAGTACCCAATACAGGGGACGAGTTTGAGCGTTTGGCATTAGGATTGAATCGAATGATTAAACGACTGGATGAGGCATTTCAACTGAATAATCGATTTACCGAGGATGCATCCCATGAACTTCGCACCCCATTGACCATTATTCAGGGAGAGTTGGAAGTCTTTATAAACGATCCCTCACAATCTCGTCAGTCCGTTGAGCGTGTCGGTGATATTCTAGAAGAAGTTGTGCGTCTTTCTCGTATAGTCGACGGACTTCTTCTGGTTTCCCGATTGGAAGCAGGCGAAGCGCACATGAAAATCGTGAAAGTCGATTTAGGGAAAATGGTTGCTTCCGTAGCGGAGCAGATGGAGCTTCTCAGTAAAGACAAGTTACTTACTCTTAAGTATGACATTAGCGATCACGTCATTGTGGAAGGGGATGAACTTCGGTTACAACAGATCGTGGTTAATCTCATCGATAATGCGATCAAGTATACACCAGAAGGCGGCACTGTGAGTCTTAAAGTTGAAATGAACGAAGACCGGGCGATTATTGAAGTTGCCGATACTGGTATGGGGATTTCTGCAACAGCACTTCCCCAAGTCTTCAATCGTTTTTTTCGAGCCGAGGAGGCGAGGTCTGGACGAATCCAAGGAACGGGTTTGGGCCTCTCCATTGTCCAGTCAATCACAGAGGCTCACCGAGGTTATGTCCACGTCGAGAGCAGTGAAAACCGTGGAACCAAATTTCGCGTTG
>Ga0206919_1181_pt1 | contig 14829 bp, 16 predicted proteins | sample Alteio_BWOrgHeat_67_FD_152962 | JGI IMG/M metagenome (GOLD analysis project Ga0206919, IMG submission 152962) | Enriched cells from forest soil in Barre Woods Harvard Forest LTER site, Petersham, Massachusetts, United States -... | ecosystem: Environmental > Terrestrial > Soil > Temperate forest >... | reverse complement strand
ATTTGAGGGTTCGGGGGGGGCAACCGATTTTCTTCAGGAGGTACCCGAACTCCTGATTCCATATCCTGACATCCGTTTAATGGGCCGGACGCTGGTTGACTTGAAGGATGACTCCTCACGGCGCTGCGAATATGGGAAACTCCTGCAACGGTGGAGTGTTAAGAGTTTTGACTTTTCTAACCAAGCGGCACTTATGATGGATAAGATTGAGCAATTAATTGCCCCAATGGGTTAAAGATTTTGAGCTTTTCCACAAATGCGCTCTCTTTAATTTCATTGGGTTGGCAGATTATATGGAGTGCGATGGCCATGACACCGCTTTGTCTTCCGAGTCCAGTAGCGATCGGACGAGGTGGGTGGGAAGACGGGCATCCAGTAGGTTGTGAGGCGAATAGATGATCTTTAATTCGTGGCCGTTTATATTTGTTTTTTTACCGATATGTCTCGGTGTATTTCATTTTCTGGCAAACAGGCGGATGCTCTGGGCGCAGATCTGGGTGATTCTCGCCTCGCTTCTCTTTTACGCATATTGGAAGATAGAGTATTTACCTCTTCTTCTAGGGTCCGTGGGATTTAATTTTACCCTCGTGTGCACGATGAATTCCAGCGCTTGGGAGGGACACCGTAAGTTTCTCCTAGTGCTAGGTCTTGCATTCAATGTACTTCTTCTCGGGTTCTTTAAATACACAAATTTTTTCCTGGCCACCTTGAAGGCCACCGCATTACACGTCCCAGGCTCATTTCACGTTGTGGAAATGATGGCATCACACGTTCCCGGCCCGTTTGACATTGTCCTGCCTTTGGCAATCTCCTTTTTCACCTTCACGCAGATTGCCTACCTGATTGATGCCTATTGGGACAGGAACCTGAGGCATTCCTTCCTTGATTATTCCTTTTTGGTGGTATTTTTTCCTCATTTGATTGCGGGTCCTATAGTTCGTGGAGGGGAGATTCTTCCTCAGCTCAAAGATTGGGGAAAGCGGTTGGGATTTCAAACCATTGCCGTCGGATTAATGTTGTTCACGATGGGGCTTTGCAAGAAATGTCTAATCGCTGATGCTTTGTCCCCACACGTGGAGAATGTATTTGGATCGGCAACTCAGGGTGTTGTCGTGGGGATGAAGGATGCGTGGATGGGTGCCATCGCTTTTTCATTTCAAATTTATTACGATTTTTCCGCTTACTCGGACATGGCTCTCGGACTGGCACTAATGTTTGGGATGCGATTCCCTGTTAATTTCAACTCCCCTTACACATCACTTGACGTAACGGATTTCTGGCGTCGATGGCATATGTCTCTTTCGAGATTTCTGAGAGACTATATTCACACTACCCTCTCGCTGGCTTGCACGCGTCGGGCGGTTGAATCGGGATGTAGATCATTCGGTATGTTTATGATGTCCGTATTCATTCCCTTATTCATCACTTTTTTAATTTCTGGTATCTGGCACGGTGCGGGTTGGAATTTTGTGATATGGGGTGGATTGTATGGGCTTTGCCTGATCGTTGCGCATGCCTGGCGGGATTTCACTAGAAAGGTTGGCTTCCCTGAATCAGCCGCAATTAAATGGCTAGCTCGAGGGTTCACCTTTGGTGTGGTTGTACTGATCAATGTCTGGTTTCGTGCGGCTCATGTTCATTCGGGCTGGGCATTGACACGTTCAATGTTGGGTCTGCAGTCCGGGTTCACTGGTACGCCATTGATTGGTTCAAGTCTGGAGGCGTTCCTGCCTGTGCTTCTCTTGATCGCCTGGTTTTTGCCCAATACGCAGCAGCTCTTGGCCGATTATGAGCCAGCCTTGGGCAAGGTCGATGCTAGATCTAGTTGGAAAATTAAACTTAATTATGTTTCGGTATTCATCCTCGGTGTGGTTTTTCTGATTGTGACCAAAGAGTTGTTTGTCACCAAGGCCAACGCCTTTATCTATTTTAAGTTCTAAAATGAAAAAGCTTTCTTGCGCCTTTGTAACGCATTATCCAATGCCTGATTTACGGGCTTTTTCGGGGGTCAGTTATTTTCTGAGTCGGCACTTGGAACGAGCAGGCATAGACGTTCAGTATGTTCATGCCACTCCGCCGACTTATACTTCGCTCAGCTTTCGTCTTAGACGTAAGTTTTACAAAAAGGTCTTTGGTTGGGGTATGCGTGAGGACCGAGAACCTTGGGTTATGAAAAGGGCTGCGAGGGAGTTGGATGAAAAGTTAAAAAACTTGAAATTTGATTTCATCTTCTCGCCAGGATCGCTTGCGGTCTCCTATTTGCAGAACAACAAGCCCAAGTTTTTCTGGAGCGATGCCACTTTTGCGGGATACATCGATTTTGCACCGGAGTTTACAAACATGTCTCCAGAAACTATTTATAAAGGCAACCGGCTTGAGCAAAATTCGATTGACAATTGTGCAGCGGTGTTTTACTGCTCAGATTGGGCTGCCCAAACAGCCTTGAATTATTACAAGGCTTCCCCCGATAAGGTTAAGGTAATATCTTTTGGAGCCAATTTCGACGAGGTGCCCGACCAAGAGACTTTTCAACGCATTATAGAAAATAAATTCTTCAAGCAATGTCGGTTGGTATTTTATGGAGGTGAATGGGAACGTAAAGGGGGTTCATTGGTCTTGCGGGTGGTGGAGGAATTGGTTCGGAGGGGAACAAAGGTAAGTTTGGATATCATCGGCTGTAATCCTTTGATTCCCGATAAATTGAGAGATTGTATTATAGCCCATGGCTTTATTAGTAAAAAAACCAAAGAAGGAAGTGATAAAATATCGAGTTTACTTCAACAATCACATTTTCTCATTCTTCCTGCTCAACAGGATGCCTCTGCGCTTGCATTTTGTGAGGCAGCAGCATTTGGGGTGCCTGGTTTGGGGAGTCGTGTTGGCGGTTCTTCAACGATTATTAGAGATGGGGTTAATGGGCAACTATTCCAGGTTGGTGTTGATCCCGGAGTTATTTGTGACTATATCCAAACTATCTTCTCCAATGTGTCAGCCTATCTAGATCTGGCGAGAAGAACCCGTGGCGAGTTTGAAACCCGACTTAATTGGACGAGTTCCGTGGCAGCCTTTTTAGAGCAAATAAAAAAGTATATATAAGAAACCAGGAAGGGAACTCTTATCCACAGATTACGCCGATTAATTTTTGTTCGTGGGGATGACGGATACGGTGTATTTAATCCTGTTAATCCTGTCTAAAAATGTATTTAGTTTCCGATCTTCAATCTGTATGATTCGCTGTCTTTGAGATGGAACCCTTTTTATGAACAATGGCGAAGTCATCGATCTCTACCTGGATCTTCTCAAGAAATCCCTCACTAATACCTTGTATAAGGAGGAACCGAAGGTCGAACAGGATAGTGAGGATAGATTTGTATACGATTTTATTGAGCACTATATCGATGGAGGTGCCATTTCCATGTTGCCGATGTCCAGAATGGACAATCTGCAACATTGTATCTTCCAAGTGATACAACAAAATATTCCCGGTGATTTCATCGAAACAGGAGTCTGGCGAGGCGGGACAACAATCTTTATGCGTGCTGCGCTCAAGGCTCACGGAATTACTGATCGGTTGGTCTGGGTTGCGGATTCGTTCGAGGGTTTGCCGAAACCAGATGCGGAGAAGTTTCCGATTGAAGCCAAAGCGCATGCAGGAGCCGTGATGAGTAAAGCGTATAACCATTTTGCCGCAAGCATGGAAGAGGTTCAGCGCAATTTTAAAACCTATGGGATGCTCGACGATCGGGTGCGTTTTCTAAAGGGCTGGTTTAAAGATACCCTCCCAACGGCTCCGATTGTGAAGCTGGCAATTATGCGGTTGGATGGAGATTATTATGAATCGACGATGGATGGTCTCACGAATCTCTATGATAAGCTATCGGTGGGGGGATTTGCCATTATCGATGATTACGGTGAAGATACTTGGACATACTGTCGTAAAGCGGTCGATGAATTTCGAAAGTCCCGAGGAATCACGGAGGAGATGATCCGGGTCGACTCAAAATGTTATTTCTGGCAGCGACTTACATAATCCAACCTCGAATCATTGGAAATGGACAGCATAATGCGATTAGAAACTAAAAGATTGATTCTTAGAGAATGGAAAAATGCGGATCTTGAAGATCTAGTTGAAGGTTTGAATAATTTAACTGTTGCAAGGTGGCTTGCATTTGTACCGCATCCATATACCAAAAAAGATGCAAAAAACTGGATGGAGCATTGTATCAAAAATGCCAAAAAGGGGGGTAAGAGGTGTGCATATGAAACTGGATTGTTAAAAGAGGAGTGGAGGGAGGGTATCCGGTGAAGGACCATACCGAACTCAAATCCATGAGACTCGCTATTCTGGGCGATGTTGCCACGCAATTCATTGCCCAGGAATTGTCCGGAGTGGGTAGGGATTACGGATTTGCCTTTGATATTTATGAGGCCGGATATGAACAAATCACTCAACAGATATCCGAAAAGTCCTCTGCGATATATACCTTTTCGCCTCGGGCGATCATCATCATCCAATCCAGCGAAAAGCTTTTGGATCGTTTCTATCACTGCGCGTTAGCAGATCGTGATTTGTTTGCTGAAAGTGAACTCATCAGAATTAAAAAGCTATTCTCCAAGTTGGCCGAATATGCCCCGTCGAGCAGTGTTCTCATCAGTAATTTTGTTGAGATCGATGATTCGGTCTATGGCAACTATGCCAATAAGACCCGAAAGTCCTTTATCTATCACTTGCGGAAAATCAATCTGGGGCTAATGGATGAGGCTAGTTCAAGGCACCAGGTCTCCATCATCGATTTTAATTCGATCCAAAACCGGATCGGGCGCAATGTCTTTTTTGATCCTCGCATGTACGTCAATGCCTCCATGGTGCATTCTCTGGAGTGTGTTCCCACTATCGCTAAAAATATCTGTGACCTAGTGGCAGTTACACATGGAAATTTTAAGAAATGTGTAATTGTCGATTTAGATAACACACTTTGGGGGGGGGGTGATTGGTGACGATGGGGTTGAGAAGATTGAGATAGGTGAATTAGGGGGAGGCAAGGCATTTACTCTCTTTCAACGATGGTTAAAGGAATTACAACTCAGGGGAATTTTATTGGCTGTATGCAGTAAAAATGATGAGGCAGTTGCTCGCGAACCCTTTATCAGCCATGCGGACATGGTCCTGAAATTGGAAGACATTTCAATTTTTGTCGCAAATTGGAACAGCAAGGTTGACAATATTCAATATATCCAAAAGCAGCTGAACATTGGGTTTGATGCAATGGTTTTTCTTGATGACAATCCATATGAAAGAAGCCTGGTGAAAAGCAGACTTCCCGATGTTACCGTTCCGGAACTTCCAGAGGATCCGAGCGAATATTTGAGCTGCCTGCAGGCGTTGAATTTGTTTGAATCGGGCATAGCAAGTGAAAATGATCTTTTACGGACGCAACAAATTCAGGATAAAATCCGTACGGAATCGATCAAAACCAGGTTTACCAATGAAAACGATTTTCTTGATAGTCTAAAAATGATTCTACAGGTCTCTGGTATCACAAAATATAATACTCCCCGGATCGCTCAATTGAGCCAACGATCAAATCAGTTTAATCTACGCACGATACGTTATAGTGAAGAGGATCTCAACAGACTGTCGAACGACTCCTCAGCCATTTGCCTTGCACTCTCTCTCCGTGACAGCATTACAAATCACGGTTTGATCTGTGTCATTGTGTTGAGTGAGAACGAGAGGGAGTTCTTTATCGAAAACTGGTTCATGAGCTGTAGAGTTCTTCAACGGGGGGTTGAACAGGCGATATTGAATCATATGGTGGCTTTGGCAAAAAATCGTAAACTTAAACGAATTGTTGGAGAGTACCTTCCAACAAGTAAAAATCACATTGTTCAAAACCACTATCAAAGCCTTGGATTTAGTGAGGAAGGCAAGAACAGATTTGTGTTGGATGTCGAATCTCATACGACACTGAGAAACTTTATAACCACAGAGGAGAATTATGGATAGATCGGAATTACTTAAATCAATTAACGAAGTATTCATCACTGTTTTTAATGATAAAACGATCAATATAACTGAAAACTCCACGGCGGGTGATATCAAGGAATGGGACTCTCTCAATAATATTAAATTGGTGGTTTCAGTTGAAAAGAAGTTAAAGATCAGATTTAGGGCAGATGAGATTCGCGATTGGCAAAAAGTTGGAGACATGTGTGATTCCATCCTAGCTAGGTTCCCTTGAAGACGGGGGAAGGTGACTTCTATCCACAGATTTTCATAGATTATTTTTAGGGTAATAGTGGTTTGCTATTTTATTGATGTTATTTGGTTAATGATAAGGGCACGCCAGTTAATAGATGTGCCTTTAAGTCATATACGGAGATCCACCCTCCACATTAGAAACAATCTGAGAAAATCTGTGTAATCTGTGGATAAATGCCTTTTCCCCGGTATTTGCCCCGTTTCCCTTCATGACTGCCCGTAAGTTTCTACTGGCCTTTGTACCGGGAATTATTCTTGGGGCATTAATCACTTGGCTGGCGGTGATTATTCAATTGGGAGTGCCCAATCCCACAACGGTTAGTCTACGTGATCTTGTGAATTTCAAGAAAGACGCGGCGCGCAAAATAAACACCCCAAAAATATTGATCAGCGCAGGTTCTTCGGCATTGGAGGGACTGAGGGCCGATATATTTACGCGGTATACCGGGATCCCGACCATAAATCTGGGGGCAGCGGGTGGTCTGGGAATGCCGATATATTGTCGTTGGGCGCGGGAACTTGCCCAGCCCGGCGACACCATTCTGCTTGCCTTCGAGTATGACTTGTATGACTGGAACGATTTTAGTTGGGGGCACGATTCCCAATCTGGGCGCTTTGTTCAGTACAACGTTGAGTATGCTGATTATTTGGTTTGCTATGAACCTGATTATTTTCTCGCCATGCCTTTCCTGCAACAGGCTAAAACTATTATCGCCCTCCCGAATAAGAGAGTGGTTGACGGATTGCTGAGAAAAGTCGGCATGTTGCTCGATCATGGAGAGTCCCTTCCGGCCTCTGATTGCAGTTACCTAGATCAATATGGTGATCCTCTATCCACCTCAGCTGGTAATCCCCCTCACTTCGATGAGAATGCTTTGGACGAAACACTTGCCTATGGACTACAAAGAGAGCCAGCTGGATTTATTTGCTTGCGGGAGTTTATTGGATGGTGCCAGTCGCATCAGGTCCGAGTTCTGGCCACCTGGCCTAACCTGCTATATCGTCCCGAGTACCTCTCACCGATTGGCCGGGCCACAGCTTCCAAAATTAGGAACTTTTATGAATCGATGAATGTACCAGTTCTCGGGGATTATCAGGAGGTTTTGCTTCCAAGGGATCAGTTTTATGATACCATTTACCATCTGCGCGTCGATGCAGCTAATACCAGAACCCTCCGGCTCTTGAAATACTGGCCATCCAAGCCTATCGCTACCAAGGAAGTTCCAGAGAATTTGCAATGAAGATAAAAGAAAGTTATACATTAACTATTATTGTGCCCTGTTACAATGAGGTGAATTCGATTCACGAGATTCTTCAGGCCGTTTGTCAGAGTCCCGTTCTACAAAAAGAGATCATTGTTGTGGATGACTGTTCAACTGATGGAACTCGGAAGGTTTTGGAGGGAGATCTGGGATCGATGGTTAACAAGGTGATTTTTCACGAGAAAAACTTAGGCAAGGGAGCAGCCTTGCGCACAGGAATCAAACATGCAACGGGAGATTACGTTGTCATTCAAGATGCAGACTTAGAATACGATCCGATGGAGTTCCCCCTTCTTCTCCAGCCTCTTATTGCAGGTAAGGCCGACGTGGTATTTGGGTCGAGATTTATCGGAGGTCATAGTCATCGAGTATTATACTTCTGGCACATGGTCGGAAATAAGTTGCTCACCCTTTTTTCGAACATGATGACAAACCTCAACCTGACCGATATGGAGACATGCTATAAGATGTTTCGCCGGGAGGTGATTCAATCAATTGTGATTGAGGAAAACCGGTTTGGCTTTGAACCGGAAATCACCGCTAAAGTAGCCAGAATGGGATGCCGGATATTCGAGGTTGGAATTTCCTACAGTGGTCGAACTTATAAAGAGGGAAAGAAAATTGGATGGAAAGATGGAATCCGTGCATTATGGGCCATACTTAAATATAATACGCGAAGGCAGTGATTTAATAGATGTGCCCTTAATAGTTAGGGAGAATTGAACCTATATGTGCTTCGTCTTCAAGAGTAATAATCTGTGAACATCGGTGTAATCTGTGGATAAAATGCCCCTCAGCTTCCTTTCGGGTTTCACTTTTGAAGAGTTATGAAATATATTTTTCAGCAATTGATCAATAGCCTGTTTCTATGGAGGCGACTGGGTATCATCAATGGCATCCGGTACTGGAAAGGAAGCCATAGTCGCACGGGTGCGGTCGATATCCATCCGCCAAAATATCAGCATCCCGTTTATCTGCGAAATGGGACGAGTGATTACGATACTTTTTCCAGTACATTTTTATTTGGTGAGTTTAATCTCTCTCTTCCTCTTCCTGACAAACCTGTGATTTTAGATTTAGGAGCCAATATTGGCTGTTCCTCTGTTTATTTGGCGCATAAGTATCCTCAGGCAAGGATTATCGCCGTGGAACCTGAACTATCGAATTTCGAATGTTTGGAGCGGAATACCAAACCGTATCCTTGCATCAAATGTTGTCGGTACGCTTTATGGACTCACAATGACGGGGTTGATGTAGTCGATACAAAATCAGGAAAATGGGGTTTTCGTACCGAAAATCATCATTCCGATGCAGGTACTACCAGCACTCCTTCAATCACTATAAATAAGTTATTATTGAAAGAGGGATTAGACTATGTGGATTTGATGAAAATTGATATCGAAGGTGCGGAACGAGAACTATTTTCAGGAGGGACAGGGTGGATTCGCCAGGTTGGTGCCATGGTTATTGAATTGCACGACCAATCTCTCAAAGGTTGTTCCCGTGCATTTTATCAAGCCATCACTCAATACGATTTCAAACAGAGTTTTTCCGGTGAAAAAGTGATCATACGTTTCGATCACGCGCGGTGATAAGATTGTACAAAAATGAGATTAAGGGTTTTGAAGTGTTTTGCAGATGCAAAAATGTTATAACCGAATAAGCCCATTGTTAAACATGCATAGAATTTTTGAAAAACTGAGAAGGTGGAATAAAAAACGCCAATTGGATCGTCTCTGGAGAAGCTCTCAGGGAGATTGCCATGTAGATTATGGATGGATTCGACTGCCTTACAACAAGGATGGGGATTTTCAGGAGTTACTTTATCATGTTTACAATAGGGAGTGGAGAAAGAACGAGCTTGATGCATTTTCTCGGTACGTCCACCCGGGTGATTTCGTAGTGGATGTGGGAGGGAACATGGGTTTTGTCTGCACGATCCTTTCCGAGCTGGTGGGGAGTACTGGAAAGGTGGTTTCGTTTGAACCGAATCCACTCACTTTTAAGAAACTCCAACAAACGACAGCGATCAATAAGCTTTTAAACGTGGAATTGCATAACTTGGGATGTGGAACCTCTGCCTCGACAGCGCAACTCTCATGGGTGAGCAATTCCTCAGGTCATTGTCGGATCCTAGATCCTACGGAAAATCAGTCGCAACTTAATCTTCGCACGGAAACCATCCAGATTGTGCGACTTGATGAGTTTCTATCCGTCTATCCGCAACGCGTTGCATTCTTGAAGATAGACACGGAGGGTTATGAACCGGGTGTTCTTGAGGGGGCTCGCGGAAGAATCACCCAGGACAAACCAGTTATTTATATCGAACTTGCGGAGGACTTTAAGGAGAGTGCCCAGGGTGCACGGAAAATTCTCATGGAACTTGGATATACTCTACCAGGTTTAGGTGACCTTGTAGGTGTCAGCAATGGGGCAAATTTCATCGCTCTGCCGCCGGGACATAAGTCATCTCAAGCAGACTCCCAGGAGACTGCTTGAACATACATTGAATTGACAGAAATCTGTCACTCGCTATGTTTAAGCATGCAAACGACACTTCGGATTGATGATCGGCTTTACCGAGAAGCAAAGGCGGAGGCAGCTAAGGAAGGCTTAAGTATGACCAAACTAATTGAGGATTCCATTCGGTTACGTTTGACGCGTCACCGCAAGCATTCTGCAAAAGAAAAGATATCTTTGCCCACCGGTCATCTCACTGTAAGAGAGGGCGTTAATTTGGACGACAATCGCGCTTTACAAGATCTGGACGACGAGCATGATTTCGTGCGATATTAACACTTTGATCTATGCCTTCAATGCCGATGCCGAGAGACATCGGGAGTATCGAGCATGGTTGGAGAGAGTTCTTCATGGTCGTCGTGTACTTTACTTGGCCGATTCGGTTTGGAGTGGGTTTCTTAGGTTGACAACAAATCCAAAAATCTTTTCAGGTACCTTATCGTTGAAACGATCATTGAGGTTTATCGAGCAACTGAAAAACAGTCCCAATTGCCGCCCTCTTCTCCCAGGGGCACGACACTTTCAGATTTTCTCACGACTGTGCGAAGAGGTAGACGCCAAGGGAAACGATATCCCGGATGTTTATCTGGCTGCATTGTGCCTCGAATCTGGATGTCAGTGGATAACGACTGATAGAGGGTTTAACCGATTTAAGGAGTTGCGGTGGCAGCATCCGCTGGAATCGTGAATATTGAAATCCTGAGCCTTCCTGAGCCTCCTCCTGAAAGATCTGGCTGGCCTTGGAATGGTGAGCCTTCTTCAATCGCTCATGAAGGATCGTTACCAAGGATAAGTGTTGTCATTCCCACATTCAACCAGGGGACTTACATCGAGGAGACAATCCGTTCGATACTACTCCAGGACTATCCGAATCAAGAGCTGATTATTATTGATGGTGGGAGCAACGACGAGACGTTGCTTGTAATCAAGAAGTATGAGCCTTGGATCACGTACTGGGTGAGCGAAAAGGATCGGGGTCAAACACATGCGATCAACAAGGGCTTTGACCGTGCCACAGGCGATTGGGTGGCTTGGATGAATTCCGATGATTTATATCAACCGATGGCACTGCATGCACTAGCACAGGCCGCAGAGCTGAACCCGCAGGCCGACGTAATTTTTGGAAATAAGGAGTCGTTCAATTCCGATGGTAGTTTTCGTCAGGCATTTATCGCTTGCACGCCTGACTTCCACACGATGTTACCTTGGCAATGTATATATAGTGAGAGTACATTTTTTAAGAGAACGACCGTTCTGAATGAAATCAGACCAAACGAATCATTTCACCATTACATGGATTCCGATTTTTTTTGGAGACTGTTTCTCGGCGGAAAGAGGTTTCATCATGTTCCCTTTATCAATGCAAAGTGGCGGATCCATGCGGGGTCAAAGTCAATTAAAGGCAAAGACATTGCCGATGAGGAAAGGTTTCAAATCATGCTAAGCGTCTTGAGCGATCCTCGTACTCCGCATTCCGAACACGCATGGGTGGTGCATCATCTCGTGCATGAATCTCTCAATACTTTTGGTAAGCGCATGTTCCAAAAATTTCGCGAGCAGGTGAGAGCGCTCGCTCGATGCATCGGATGTTTGAGGGTCCCGTCTGCGCTATGGTTCCGCTATCTTGTCTCTCCGTTTATGATTTGGAAAAGGAGGTCAACCATTAATCCCGATCTGGAAAGTAAAAACGTCGAGCCGTACCGAGCTTCTAAAGTTGAGAGTTAAGAATTCAGGGCTTCGAACAGGGAACTAATTGGTTCGTAGTTCGTTATTCTGTGTTGGTAACTTGTTGTTTGTAGTACCACCGTCCACCGTATTTCTCCAGACCCAACAATAATCTGCGAAAATCTGTGTAATCTGCGGTTAAGGGTGTCCTTCCCCGATTCCATCTTTTGATCACTCTCACTTACTCATGCGCATTGTTCAGATTAGTCCAACTTTTTTCAGGGGGCAGTCGAATCTGGGCGGAGGCGAGCGTTATCCGTTGGAATTAGCCCGGTACTTATCCAGGACCCATGATGCTTACCTGCTAAGTTTTGGGAAACAACGTGCTCATGAGCAGATCCAAGGAGTACCTCTGGAAATCTATCCAGCTCACCTTCTCAATAATAATATTCTCAACCCTTTCAGCCTCCGTTTTTTGAAGTCAACCCTCAATTCAGATGTGGTTCATGTTCATCAAATTAGTACTATGGTGGCGGACTTATCCTGTCTTTCGAGGCTTTTGCGCCGCAAACCAATATTTCTAACAGACCACGGTGGCGGTGGCGACGTTATTTTGAATAAGAGACTCCCTTGGTTGCATGATCGGGCAACAGCTATTTTACAATCAGAATTTACTCGTTCGTTTGTCTCTGCCAATTTGAGAAATCGGGCTGTGGTTATTAAGGGGGGCGTGGATATCGAAAGATTCTTTCCCGATCCATTGGTCGTGAAAGATGGATCCATCTTGTATATAGGCCGAATCCTACCTCACAAGGGAGTCAATTATCTCATAGAGGCCTTTCGAAAACTGAATCGCGACGGCTTGAAGTTAAGAATTGTTGGTCATATCTATCATCAGCGATTTGCCGATGATTTAAAAAGTCAGTCAGCCAATCTCAATATTGAATTCATTCATGGCGCTACCGATGAAGAGATTATTGCGTATTACCGAAGAGCTGAGCTAACCGTGCTCCCTTCGGTTCATACGGATCTTTATGGAGGCTATACCGCCACCCCTGAATTGATGGGTTTTACTTTGACTGAGTCCCAGGCATGCGGAACTCCAGTAATCTGTACAGATGCTGGGGCCATGGCTGAATTTGTCCAACCCACTCGAACAGGGCTGGTGGTGAAGCAAAGCTGCCCCGATTCTTTAGCAGAGGCCATGAGATCGCTCCTTTCTCTTTCGACTTCATCCCGACAATCGATGGCTCGGAACTGTCGAAGCTGGGCCGAGTCACTGAGCTGGGACTGTGTGTCGAAAAGGCATCTGGAGCTTTATCAACGTGTTTAACCTGCATGCTGCTGCGCGAAATGTTCAAGATTTTTCTTAAGTGGAGGGCGAATTTCCATATGCGTCCACTTGTCGGGGCGATGGGGGGCATTTCAATTATCAATTAGAAGTTAGGAGTTAGAAGTTGGGAACGGGCGGGATCCGATTAGGGCGCATACGGAGATTCGCCCTCCACATTAATCCCCTGCCTCCCTGCTACCGGTGCTACGCCGGATTATATTATATTTAATATGAACGCATTCTTTCAAAAAATCATTCCTGAACGTACTCGTCAACGACTGCGGATCGTCAGACAAGAAATTTCAGATGACTTCTCCGAGTTGATGTTCTTGATCAACGTGTCTGAGCGTTCTAAAAACAGGAAAAGATTAGACTCATTAAGTCAACTGAATGACCTCTTCCAGTTTGCAGCGGAGGAATTTCATATTTCTCAAAATCCTACTGAGATACTGCCATTCATCGAACTAGCCAGGAGTTATCATCCAACGGTGATTGGAGAGGTTGGTACTTTTATGGGCGGCAATGCCTTTTTATTCAGTCGATCATTTCCTGCATTGCAAAAGTTGATCCTCGTGGATTTGAAGGTGAAGAATCGCAATAAATTGCATTATTACGCCCCAGAGGGAGTCAGTCTCCAGAGTTTCAACGGATTTTCCTGTGCTACAGAGACCTTGAAATGGGTGGATGGGGTGCGCGATGATAGACAATTCGATCTGATTTTTATCGATGGTGATCATGAATATGCAGGAGTGAAAGAGGATCTTGTGCAATATAGTCAATGGGTTAGGGAAGGGGGATTGATTGCCTTTCATGATATCATCCCGGATCATTTTGTGAGGTTTGGACGAAAAGGCCCCTTTTATGCTGGTTATGTTCACCGCTTATGGGCGCAGCTGAAGCCCCGATTCAAACATTGGGAGTTTATTGCCGATCCTAATCAAAATGGGGCGGGAATTGGCGTGATTGAGTGTGATTCAAAAACGAGAGAAAAACTTTTAGAAATTTCCAAGTTGAAAAGAGAAGACACATAAACCAAAAATCCGCAGATATTTTAACCACAAAGAGCATAAAACAAGAGGTTTATAGAAAAGTTTTGGACAAAATGCCCCCCCCAATGTCCCGACAAGTGGGCGCATACGGAGATTCGCCCTCCACTTTTTAAGGCGTTCCTGTGGGATGTTGTAATTAACAAAGATGCGGAATCTCATTGCTATGGTTTTAGATAAGGCGCTGATGGTCTATCACATTACTAAGTACCATTCATTAATGGTGCTTAGGGAGCTTGCCAATCGCTTTCTGGCCTCCTTTTCGCAGTTGCGCACGAGGGATTGGCCTGAGGTGACGGTTTTTATCAGCAGTTTTAATACGATTTGGCCCCTGAAGCTGACCCTGGCCTCAATGCGAGCTAATTCAGGGTACTCTCCCAAGCAACTGATTTTTGGAGAGAATGAGTCAAAGGACGGATCCAGGGAGTTTCTCGAGAGCCTTGCTCAGACGGATAGCAAGGTATCGCTCATTTTGGAAAAACCCAAACCACATGGTCTGTGGATTGACTTTGCTCTTCAAAGGGCAACCACTCCTTATCTCGTATGCGTGGATTCCGACATACTGTTTTTTAAAGGAAACTTTTTAAAGAGTGCAATCGATTATATGGAACGGAATCCTGATTGCTGGCTTCTTGAGGCAGATCGTCGTCCTGCAAGTCCTTACCCGGAAAATCCTGAAATCCATTGTCCCGAAGCACTCTCAACTTGGCTGTTTATCGTCCGGACTGGATTAAGAGATAA
>Ga0206919_1159_pt1 | contig 14830 bp, 16 predicted proteins | sample Alteio_BWOrgHeat_67_FD_152962 | JGI IMG/M metagenome (GOLD analysis project Ga0206919, IMG submission 152962) | Enriched cells from forest soil in Barre Woods Harvard Forest LTER site, Petersham, Massachusetts, United States -... | ecosystem: Environmental > Terrestrial > Soil > Temperate forest >... | reverse complement strand
GGATTGCATCGACACTCATCGTGCCTCGCCTTCCACGCAAAATTCCCTTCAGCCCCAATCGCTTGGCGTTCATTGTCTGCCAGTGACGCTCGGCGAAGGCACGCCAAGCCGACAGCCATGCCCGGGCACGAGCTTCGACACGTTGCAGAACCTCGAATGTGGGCCATCGTGCTCTTACCAGGGATCGTCTGGCCTCCAGTGTCTGCCAGCGACGCTTGGCAAAGGCACGCCAAGCCGACAGCCATGCGTGGGTACGGGCTTCGACACGCTGCAAAACCTCGAAGATGCCCCTGCTGGCCGGCGCATCGGGTGCGTCTTGCGGTAGTGAGGATCCAGTGGACCCTTCGGCCTGTCGAACGGTCGGTTCATTCACCGCCGAGCCGGCAGCGGATGTAGCCTCGTGATCGTCCGCGGTTCTGTCTGGGACGAGACTGGGATTTTGCAGAGGATTTTTTCCGACTTTTCTATTCATTCTCTCCCAGACCCGACGAAATGGATCGAGCTCCGGCAATCTTACGCGTTAGTTCACCACACACACTTCCTCTGGCGCATCCCCCGGTCTGTGTGACAGCTTGCCGCCGAGTTTCACGGCTTGGCCATTGGGCATCGATAGCACGCCGCCACCTTGCTCGCTCAATTCCAGAACTGCAACGGTCATCGGCGACCGAGATCTGATCGAGCCAGGTCGGGGGCAGAACAAGAGCTACTCGAAATCATACGCCGCCTATATCATCCAAAGGCATAATAATGTTGAAATTGCTGATGTTTTGTTAGATTCGGGAGCAGTTGGCGGAGGTGCCTATGGCTGAAGATATTTTGGCGATTTTGTCGCGGGTCACGACGGCTTCTGACATGACGCAGGCGTTCTCCGACGAAGATCACTGCTAGCGATTGTTGTAGGCGATGGTTTGGCCGCGCGGGCAAATCTGTCCAGCCAGCGGCTACAAACGGTCGACGTCGATCGCGGGACGCGACTAGGGCAAAACCGAACGCGTGGGCCTGTGCCAAAGTTCAAGCGGCTCGTCATCAACGGTTACGCCGGCATCAGCCCGGATCTCGCGGTCCGCCTAGAGCGAGCAGGAGTTAGCACAGCGCGCTTCTGGACGAGGCTGCACGCAAATTACGAACTGTCGCGGGCCGATAAGCGGGATCAACCAGTGGTGCAACGGTTACAACCGGCTGTGCAAATGCCAACGAGGGCCGTCCCGTAAGGGAGCGTTTTCCGCGTTGCAGACCTGCATAACGTTCCTGGATGATATACAATGTGTATCCTAAATTGGAGACGGACCACATGCAGGTCTTGATATCAAAATGGGGCAATTCCCTCGGTTTGAGGCTGCCCCGAGCGCTCATTCAGCAAATGGGCGTTAGCGAAGGACAGTTGGTGAGCGTGATCGCGGAGGGCAATAGGCTGATAGTGGAAGCAGCTGCCCCCAGCTATCGCTTAGAGGAGATGCTGTCCAATGTGACGCCGGAGGCCATGCGCGCGGCGTTTCAGTGGGACGCAGACGTGGGCAGAGAGGTCGTAGATGACTGACGTCACCTACGTGCCTGACGAAGGCGACCTCATCTGGACCGATTTCGATCCTAAAACGGGTCGCGAGCAAGGCGGCAGAAGGCCGGCGCTGGTCCTCTCGCCTATCGCATTTAGTAGAGCCGCTGGCCTTGCCATTGTCTGTCCGATCACAAGCACGATCCGCAACTTTGGCACCAGTGTCATTCTACCGCCTAGACTCGCGGTTTCCGGTGAGATTCTGACCAGCCATGTCGGCAGCATCGACATCTTAGCTCGTCCTATTCGCCACGCTGGCGGAGTGGTGCCCGCTGCGACATTGGCGGACGTACGCGCAAAACTGAGCGCGTTGTGCGGGATGTGACGCGGTAGCGTCCCAATTAGGGGCGGCCCTAAGCCAAGTAATGTCGAGACCCTAGCAGCGCAGCTTCAATAATATCCCGTTATATGGTCAGATTCGATGCTGATTTTTAAGGGGATACTACGGTGTGCTCTCTCAATCGTTTTGCGTTGATCGGAAACATTGCATCCGTTCGCCCGTTCGACAAAGTGGTCAAGATCGCCACAGCGACGGATCGCGAGCAGAACGACGCCGAGGGCCGTGCATCGAAAGCGACTGATTTTGTCCAGGTGTCGATCCTGGGCAAGAAGCGGCGTGGATATCGCCGCTATTGCCATGGTCACACATCGGCATAGTCAATCGATAGGCTTTAAGCGACGGCCCGGATCTCCCTATGGCAACCGGGGTCCGCCACGGACCGGGTCGCTACCGGCTCCAGAATGTCGGCAGCCACACGGTCGCCGAACAGCAAGATCGCGATCTGGGTGACTGACATTTCGTCATGGGGAACTACCGCTACCGGATGCAGTGATGACGAGTGCTCCTGGCGCAAAGTTGCTGAAGGATCTCCACTTCCAAATGACTGGTTTTGGGATCTTCAGCTTTGTTCTTTGATAACTTTGTTGGGTCGGAGGCCGAATTGGGAACTTTCGGCCTGACATTGCGTTCGACCAAGTATTCCAACGCCGAGGAACACCCATGAAAGCGCTTTTTGCCTCCGCAATCATCGCAGGTACGACATTTGTTTTGGCAGGGTCCGGCACAGCCATGACGCTGGCCCCGCAGGACAGCCCTTCGCTGGTGCAAACCGTGAAAGACAGGACCTGTAACGCTCCCTCGCGCAGCGGGCGCTGCCAGTGGTACGGCATGCCTGGCGTCCACAAGGGACCCAAGTGGCTGCGCCAGTCGCAACCGGGGAAGCATCACTATCACCATCGCAAGCGCGTGAAGGAGCCAGTTGTACACAAGACGACGGCGCCTGCGCCGACCCCCGCGCCCGCTCCTGCGCCCGCAACACCGGCGCCTACCCCACAGACCACAACACCCCCCTCCACGACACCTCCGGTTCAGCAGACGCCGTAAGGATCCGATAGAGGTCCATTTTTTGGGCCCGCGCCCTTTTATGATAAGCGGCCGATGTTCGCGGGAATACCGGCCGCTTTGTTTGCTCCCGCACAATCGCAACATTGGGGGGTGGTGTGCCGGGCCGCAGTCACAGGCCAATACGCAAGTGTTTCAACAGCTCCGGTAGCCAACCCCACCCGGTTTGAAGTGAACGTCAGCTTTCTGGCATACGATCAATGCCTGCTCCTGGCGCAAAAAGCGCTCCCGCAAGCCGCGCAATGTACGGCTCCGAGAACCCGTGCCAAGCCGTCGAGTGACGGGCTTGGGTCGTCGACAGCCACTTGTTAGTGAATGGTTTGACGCGGATCCGTAGCTGGAACGGAAGTTTGCAACATTGCCGGATCGGTGGAATAGCGTTGCGCCCAATCGACGAGATTGCCCGGCCTATACGCTGGATCCGCGCGCCAGCGCTCGAAGACCGAGGCATCAATGGTTTCATTGATCCTGTTCGTGGTGGCCTGAGTGCCAACCATCGGAGGCATGCCTACAGGCCGATAAAAGGGCTGGGATATGTATTTGTACAAACCATAGGCGAACTGGCCATAGGAATCGGCAATTGGCGGAGCGGCGTTGGACGTATCGATGTCAAGGCCGGAGGTGAAGGCGAGCCCGGCGGCGCTGGCTTTGTCCATCAACCATTTGAGAGGCGCCTGGGCGAGCAGATCGCTTGCATAGCCGCCACCCACATTGGCGTGGGCTCCTATAAACCAGCGCTGTTCAACCTGATCGAGCGGGCGTGGTGGTGAGCCCGGCTGACCTTTTGGAACGGTACGGGTCCAGAAAGTCGGCTCGAAGCTGCTGCGATGTTCATCCAAAGCCAGTGCATGAAATGCAAACTGGTTGTTTCGATAAAGGTGCGTGTCAAGAAAGCGGTACTTCTGCACCTTTCGGCGGATGCTTTCAAACGCCAGGCCAAGGGACCCGACGGTATCCCACACTCCCACAAATTTGATCTGCGTCGGCATCGAGTAGCGGACAAGCCATTGCTCTTCGAGCGTAAAGCTGCTCGGTGATGCGGCGCGCAGAAGCTGGTCGATTCTTTGCCGGGCGCTTGCCTGCTTATAGCGATCGTACAACTGCTCTATGGAGAGCGGCGCGCCCAGTCTGAGGATCCCGCATTTCGTGATGAGTCCCGAGAGGCTTCTGGCGGTGTAGGCGCCGCGGCTGAAGCCGAAAATGAATATCTCATCGCCTTCGTTGAAATTCTGGATCAGCCATGTATAGGCGTCAATGATTTCGTTATCGATGCCATACCCGAGCATACCGCCGCGTATTTTCTCACCGTATCGAGTGCCGACTCCCTGGCTGTAATAGACGAACTGATCAGCCATCTTGGCACAAAGAGACTTGAGCCTCCAGACATTCGTATTATTGTTTAATGTGTTCCAGGTTCCGTCGAGAAAGATCGCAAGACGTTTCATGGTCGATCTTCCTGTTGATTTGTCCGGTATGTGCTGTGAATGGATACCCCTAAACCGGGAGAGTCCAGGCGCGTTGTTTTGTTGAGGAAAGATTTGAACACAAAATGCAGCCGCGGTGCCGGTTGCTTATTCCTTGATGCAGAAATAGTACGCATCTGCATGGATATCGGCGATCTCATCGCCAATTGATGCGATGCGCGCGACCGGATCCGCCCTAAATTGTGGATCTGCGAGAATGGTAATAACTACCGCCCCGCGCGCATCCTCGGGACGATAGGGCGCCTCTTGCAAACTATTTCGGTCAATGCCCGCTATTGGGAGGCGCCATTAAGGCGTTCAATGACCGAGGGGGTCGGTAGCTTGCCTTCCAGCTTTTCGATCCGAGAGTCGCTGCACCTGTTTGGAACGGTGGGGCCACGCGGTTACAGATAATTTTTCACCCGCCATCTCTTGGACCAATAGATTCCTAGTGATTTTGTGGTCGAGGGGGAAAGTGAAGGTTAAGCGTTCAGGACTTTGCGCAGCGAGGCCTCGATCTGGCCACCGCAATAGGCGTCGCCGTAGTCTTGCTGCGCCTTGGCAGCCAGCTTAGCCAGGGGTGGCAGATCGGAGATCCGCCGCGATAGGGCGGCAGTCATGGGTGCGGCTTGCTGGAGGATTGCCTCGATCGTTCCGAAGCGGTCGGCCATGGTCGACCACAGTGTGGCTGTCACAACGTCGGCGACGCCGGGCGCTTCGCCGCCTAACAGGAACCCGGAGTGCGCCTTCAGGCCGTGACGGTGGCCGGTCTCCTCCCAGAACGACATCCACTTCTTCAGGCGAGGGACGAAGTCCTGCCAGCGTTTCTGCGTCCACATCTCTCGGCCGCCATCCAAAGTGATCTCGTCGATCACGTCGTTGGCATCGTTGACGATCTTCATTGTCATGGCGCGCAACGCAGGGGCGGCGGGCATGAGGTTAAGTGTCTCGCCCAGATAGAGGACAGTGGCTGGCATCTGGGCGATGGCGAAGTCCGCCTTTTTGTCGATCAGCATGGGGGGGCCCATGAACGGGACTGGCATGTCTTTCACCGGCCCATCCATCAGCCGTGCGATCGCGCCGTCGCCGCCCTCGGTCCAGGACTTGCCGGCATAGGCCAGGACGGCGCGCACGAACTGGCCGCGGAATGGCACGGACCAGTAGTAGAGGTCGTAATCAGACATCTCGGTTGTTCCAGGTCATGTGGTCGATGTCTGCAATAACCCTGCAAGCCCCTCTCCGTCCACGCGATCGGCGCCATCCCCTGAATGTTCGCGCTAGGTAAGACCGGTCTGGTAGTTTAGTGAGCAGGATGATCTGCCTGCGAGTTGCCGCCTCACTTAGGATTTCGATCATCATGTCGAGACGACCGTCATCGGAATAAACGAGCGGATCGTCCAGGATCAGCGACACCGGCTTGCCCTGCTCGAGCAATAGGTCGGCGAACGCGATCCGCGTCAGTATCGCGAGCTGCTCCTGGGTGCCGCGCGACAGGTTGGCGCAACTCTCGTCGACGCCGGCGCGGATCACGCTCTCCAATGCCGGGTCCTCCCAAAAGGTCGGGTCGCTGTCCGGTAACAGCTGCGCGATGTAACGCTTGGCGCGCTTCGCGACCGGCCCGGCGAATTTGGCCGATCTCTCATTTCGCGCGATTTCGAGCGTATCGCGGAGAAGCTTGAGTATATCGGCTTCCTCAGTGACGCGCTGTAGCGCTGCGTTCGCCGCCTCTACTTCATCTTGCGCAGCAGCCGCCCGATCGGCGAGGCCCAACCCGCCCTCACTTTCAATCGTGCGCTTGACCCAGGGATGCCGAATGCTCGCGGTCGTTATCTCCCTATGGCTGAGCCAGTGTCGTAGAAGGCCACTCTATCTAACAGCACATATACTTTTAACAGTATCGATGTTAAATAGGACGCATGGTGTTAGAAAAGATCCCCGCTATGCAGTTGGAGGCGCTCGCCCAAGCGGCGGAAGCGTATGTCCAGCACGCCTTCGGGCAGCGGCTCGAACTCACGCCGATAGCGCCTACTAACCTCCCGCACTTCGTACTCGACCGCTACAGGTTGTGGCAAGGGTTACTGAACGGTCGCTCTCTGGTTCTCATGGCCATTCGCGAACCCCGGCAAGGCGCGACCACGGACTATCTCAAACACCGTGATCTGGTCCGTCGCCAACTTGGCGTCGATCTCATCCTACTGCTGCTTGACCATATGCCGAACGCTATCCGACGCCAGATGGTGGAGCGGCATATCGGCTTCATCGCGCCGGGCGCGCACCTTTATGTTCCGGAAGCCTTGCTCGACCTGCGCGAGCGCTCGCCGGCAATCGCTATCACTCCCGCCGACCGGATCAGCCCCACTACGCAATTGGTACTCCTCGCGATCCTGCAGGGTGTCGCCCTTGAGGATGAACACCTCACCGAGCTTGCCGAGCGGTTCCATGTGTCGACCATGAGCATAAGCCGTACACTCGATGAGCTTGAGGCCCGCCAACTTGCAAAGGCTCGCTATGTCGGCCGACAACGCCGTCTGCACATGCTCTTGGGTGGTCACGAATTGTGGCAAGCAGTCCAAGAGCGATTGCAGTCCCCCGTGCGCAAGGTTCGCGTCATAAGTGGCCGGATCGAAGACCATGTCGCACCGCTCGCCGGCGAGAGCGCGCTTGCCCGCTACACCATGCTGGCGACTCCTCGGGTCGAGACGCGAGCCATTTCCTCGGCGCATTGGAAGCGCCACAAGGAGAGGCTCGCACTCAACCCAGCCACGGCGTTCGATGATGACCGCGTTGAGATTCAGACCTGGACCTACGACCCGCAGATCCTCGCACGCGACGCTGTCATCGATCGGCTCTCGCTGTATCTCAGTGTTCGGGAGAGCTCGGACGAACGGGTTAGACAAGCGGCGGAAGAGTTATTGGAGACGTTTGAATGGTGACCGGGGTCGACCGCTTTCGCGCGCATTTTGCGGGCCATGAACATCAATATGTGCTGATCGGTGGCGCTGCCTGCGAGCTTATCATGGACGAGGTCGGCCTCGACTTTCGCGCCACCAAGGATCTCGACATCGTGCTGATCGTCGAGGCGCTTGACGCTGCCTTCGCGGAGCGCTTCTGGGCCTTCGTCGAGGAGGGCGGGTACGAGATCAGGGAGCGAAGCCCCGGCAAGAAAGTCCTCTACCGCTTTCAGAAGCCGAAGGCCGAAGATTTCCCCGCCATGCTCGAACTGTTCTCGCGGTCGCCCGAAGGGCTGACGCTTGCCGAGGACTCGCATCTTACACCCATTCCGATCGACGAAGCGGCCGCGAGCCTGTCAGCGATCCTGCTCGACGAGGACTATTACGCCTTCCTTAAGTCGATGGTGCGCGATGTCAGCGGCATCCCCGTGCTCAACGAGGCAGCAATCATCCCGTTCAAGGCACGCGCGTGGCTCGATCTCAGCCGGGAGCGCGATGCGGGCAGCAGGGTAGACGAGAAGAACATCAAGAAACATCGCAACGACGTCGCACGGCTGCTGCAGGTATTAAGCCCGGAAGCCAGCTATCCGCTGCCCGAGACCGTTGCGAAAGACTTGCGGGTATTCGTGGAGGAGGCGACAGCGGAGGTCGACTATAATCCCCAGCAGTTTAAGGTGAATATGACGCGAGAGGATGTCGCCGGCCGGCTCCGTGCCGCCTACCAACTCTGAATGGGCAAATCCTGCAGGTCAGCTATCGAACCGAGGTGAATCCGCTTCGCTCCATGTAAGTCAATGTCCGCTTTCAGCATGACTTAAATTGGGTTGGAAAGAGAGAAACGAGGCGCGATGCCGAACGTCCACTATCCGCTTGGAAGCCAATGTCCGCTTGGAAGCCAATGTCCGCAGCTGGCGCGAAGCCGCCAATGTCGCGGCTGCGCAATGCCCAGTTTTGTTGTGGAGCGGTGAAAAATTTGCAGCCCCGGAGCGACGAAGATCAGAACTGGAACATGATCATTCAGCGTTGTTGGTTTAGGAGCCACAGCCGAGAAACTGTGTGAACGGCAACTAGAATTGAAATCAGCCGAGATCTGAAACATTTGTACTCGGGCTTCTGCCGTTCTAACCTCCAAAGGAGATTTCATTGGAGTGCAAGCAATGTCCCGATTTCTGGTGATGCCGGTCGTCGGTTGCTGCATTCCGATCTCTGCATTGCCTGCCGCTTTCGACGGGGCCATATCAATCACGAGTCCGGTCGGTCAAGGCCCGCTGGCACGCAATCTTCCCGATGACGTCAGGACCATTCAAGAGGCGCTCAACCAGGTCACCGTCAATGGCCTGCCGGGAGGTCCGATACCCTTCCTTGTGGTCGATGGCATAAAGGGTCCGAAGACGCAGAGCGCGATCATCAACTTCCAGCGTTTTCAGGTCAAAGAGATGGGCAATCCCGACGGCCTTGTGGAGCCCGGGAAGAAGACTATCCTTCGCCTCAACCAGATTGTGACGCCGCAATCTAAGTTCGACCTCAACGCGAAGCTGGCGGTAGCCCTGCCTCGGGCCAAGGCGGGACTCTCGGCAGCCGCGCGCAATATTGCAGCCGTCATTAGCGGCGGCCCCGGCGCTTCTCCAGTTGCTGAAGATAGGCTCAACCGGCATTTTCTACTCAATACGCTCGACCCGGCGAAGCAGAGTTCCGCCCGCATTACGCTATTCGAAACCTTCAGCGAAATGGGGTTCGTGATAGATCAGCCGGAGCTTTTTGGCATGTTGGGCGCTATCGAGGCCTTCGATGTCGATCCGAGCAACGCTAAGATCGCGCTGACGGCGCCGGGAGGTGTTTTCGAGCCGCCACTGATAGACGGGGATGATAATCCGGCGAGACACATTCGCTTAGGCTTTGGTTTCTTCGCGCCGTCAGTCACTCCGGATTTCGGATCTTTCATCATCACGCACGAGCTGTCGCATTTCACCGGACGGCGTGACGGCGAGACTATCGGCGACAATGGGCGCGGCTGGTTCAACGACACGTTCATCGTACCACTCAGCGCCGCCGAGCGTCTGCTCAATGCCGACAGTTACGCGGGCTTCGCCTATGAATGCCTAACGGAGAGCGCGGTCAAACCGCCCTTCGTGAAAACCGCGCCAGGTGGCCGCGGCGGTGCTCGTTGACAGGTTGGGTACAGTCTGTGGCGATGTGGCTAAGCCCCATTGTCGTCGAGACTGACTTGGATGCTGCCCGCCCGCCTTGGGTTTTCGAGCCGCCGCGATCCACTTTCGCAGATCCGGCCGCCGCATGAAACGCTGCCTTAACACGCAACGCTGACCGTCCGCTGCCAGGATCGGAACGAATGCCAGCCCCTGGCGCGATGGCGACCTCACCAGAGCCCTATTACCCGACTTCGGCCAAAGCTAGCCTGGCAAGGGTTTTGGCCGCCTCAAATCCGATCACAAAGCAGAATTCGTCGCCCGTAGCCGGTCAACGATTTCCGCCAGCACATACCAGACGAAATTCGGCGTAGTTTCAACCATATATCGAAATTGCCTTGCATCGAGCAGTGCAATTTCGGATACCTCCATGGCCTTTGCCGTAGCTGAGCGATGTTTTTTGTCGATCATCGACACAACACCGAACGCCCGCCCTTCAGTAATACACTCGATCACTTTATCATGACTACTAACTTCAACTGTTCCTTTAAGAATGATGTAGGCGTAATTTGGCTTGTCGCCCTCTCGAAATACAACATCCCCAGCGGCATAGTTAATGACAGTTCCCAGACCGCGAGCCAACTGACGAAAATCGATAGGCGAGGCTGCAGGTCTAGTCATTGAGGAAAGGTCGTTCATCGTTGCCTCGCCCAGCCGAAGAATTGTCATCTAAATTTCATTTTATAGTCATCATATCGTAATAATCGGTTCCGTTCCAATTCAAAGTTAGATTGGTCGTACCTACTTTGGCGGTGGATGCTTACCTGCCGCGCTGGCCATGCATCTGGCATGTGTAGAACCAAGCGGTCGGCGAAATTGGCCAAGTAGGCTTGGTCCATGGCATTGGGATCACTGCGGAAACGCAACTCGGAATCGAAAATAGCCCCCTGCATCTGGCGATGCGGTGGCTAAATGTTTGATTTCGAGAACCCTGTCGAAGTTTCACTATGGTCGAGCGCGTAGATTATCCTGCTTCGGATCTACGAAGATGCCCTGGGATCCGCATAGATGGGGGCTATGGAACAGCCCGCCACCAGCGGATCGCGGTCCGCCAATGCGTAACTGACATGTCCGCATCCGAGCGACTAGCCAAGGTTGGGAAATGGCGCCTCACAGGCCAGGAAAGTAGCCCGCCAACCACGCTGTCTACCCGTGCATCAGTCAAGCTTGGCACGTCGCAATTATCGCTGAGCCACAATGTTAGGCGGCTAAAATACAGCTCCCCGCGCGCCTACTGATCCCGAATAACGCGAAGCGTCGCCCGGACCGATGTTGGAGAGAGGCAGAGCGAGGCTGGTTGAAGCATGTTCGTTGCGCCTTTGTGAAGCACTCCGCCGCTCCCGGCCTTTCCGGTCCCAGAGCCGGGCTACTCTGGCGGGGAAGAGCCTATTGGCGCCGGCGCCTTCCCGGGCTGATGCAGTAAGGTCAGCGACAAGAACGAGCCGACCCAGGAACCTACCGCCGCAAAGAGCACATACACCCAGTTCTCCGTGTAGCTGATCACGGCGAAGGACGAGAGCATGTACCAGACGCTCGACCAATTGGCGGCGGAGAGGCGCTTGCGCGCCACCACGGCCGATGTGAAGGCCACATAGCAGGCATCAGTCGCCGCCGTGGCGACAAAGACGCCGAGCGCGATGAGCGGATCGAGGGCGGAAAAGGCAGTGAGAATATGTTGCATGGGCGGCCAAGGAAGACGGAGGATGGTCGGATGACCTGCGCCCTCCATCATGGCGCAAGCGAGTGTTTGGGCAATGGATTGGTTCGCCGAATGTCTGACGCTGTGGTTGGCGCCTGCGGGAACAGAGGTAGATCAGTATGGCCCGCAATGGCTAAAGCCTATCAGCGTCGGTTGTACCCACGGGTGCGACGCCTGCGGAACGGGACATAGAGGTCTCGCTCGAAGCCGAGACGTTTGATAGATCGCTGCGATCTGCGAAGGACCGCTGTCAAAGGGGCAAGCCATAAGCCTGAAGGTCCTACCAGAGTCGTCAGCGGCACGGCTTTTGGGGTGTGATCAATGCGGGAGGCACACGTTGATGCCGATCGGCCGTCAGTCGCCGCAGTCACATTGGCTGCATAACAATGAGTTTGATCAGATACGCAACATTCGCTACCGCTTCAACATGAACACAAGCGCTTTGCCAGCTCGCACCTTCGCCGCCTTCCTATTCGATATGGATGGCACAATTCTCAATTCGATCGAAGCCGCCGAGCGGGCATGGGCTGCCTGGGCGCGGAAGCATGGCCTGGACGTCGAGGCCTTTTTGCCGACCATTCACGGCGTGCGTGGCATCGAGACAATCTCACGTCTTCAGCTGCCTGGCGTGGATCCCTACGCTGAAGTTCGCGAGGTCTTGCACGCAGAGATGGAGGACATGGGCGGCGTCAGAGCGATCGCCGGGGCGCCGAAATTCCTGGCTTCACTTCCGGAGGATCGCTGGGCGATTGTGACCTCCTCGCCTCGGGAGCTTGCAATCCGTCGGCTCGACGCGGCTGGCTTGCCACATCCAAAAAATTTCATCACTGGTGAGGATGTCGAGAACGGCAAGCCGGCGCCTGATTGCTTCCTGCTGGCGGCCCAGCGGCTCGGGCAGCCAATCGAAGACTGCCTCGTCTTTGAGGACGCGCCGGCTGGCATTCGGGCCGCCGAGGCAGCGGGTGCAAGCGTCGTGGTTGTCACCGCCGCCCACGAGCGGCCGATTGGAACAGTACATCCAAGCATCCTGAGCTACGAAGCCCTCGTAGCCCACCATCTAGCCGAAGGGGGTCTGCGGCTCGGTCCAGCGGCTTAGGGCTCAAGGATTATCGACGCGCTGCAGCAGAACTTGAGCTTGTCGGGCGCTGGAGCGAACCAGCAGCTTGGCCATGTCGGTGTTCCGCAGAGCGGCGGGTGCCACTCGTTCATCGATGCTGGGAGCCTGGAGTTGCTACATACCAATCTAGGCTTTTGAGGTGTGCATCTTCTCTTTGATGAGAACAGTTTGCCCAAGTAATAATCGATACCTCAGCCATGGTCGCCATCCTTTATCGGGAGCCCGATGCGCGACGACAATCAAGGTGAGATCGCATTTAGTTGAGCCGCCGGCTTTGCCATTGTCTGTCTGATCACAAGCACGATCCACAACTTCGGCACCAGTGTCATTCTTCCGCCTGAACTCGCGGTTTCCGGTGAGATTCTGACCAGCCATGTCCCCAGCTTCGACATCTTAGCTCGCGCAAAACGATATCGTTGGGATAAATGGCGCGGCTGTTGATCAAGGAATGTACGACTGGCAGCAGGGCGCCACTGACTAAATTCGATCAGTCTTGCGCCCTGAACTTGTCGTGCGCAGTAAGTCTCCTGGTTGGCGGTTCTGCATCCGGCCACTGATAGATCTCCGCGCGGAGGTAGTTCAGTTCGTTATCGCTGTCTTCTTCAGCAACGTCCGTCCACCACGCCTTCGGTCGGCCGTCGCTCCCGTCGGACCAGCGATAACCCCGGGCTTTGAGGTGGTCCTTCATCTCGAATGGACTGTTTGTTGCCCAGACGCGTACGCGCGCCTTTCCCGAGTTACGCAAAAGGTCCTCGAACGGGGTGCTTGCGCTATCGGTCCACGGCCTTGCCAACACTTCCAAGAGGGCGTGACAATCGTCCACGGCGCGATGGCCATCGTGAAAATAGCCGCATTGCCCGATGAGATAGCCGAGCTTTGTCCCCTCGAAGCCATGATCGGCCCACGCGATCTCCGATACCGAACAAGCCCAGGCTTTTGGCACAAAGCCAGACGCCAGATGCTCGCAGAACGGCCGGTCAAACTTGGCATTGTGGGCAATTACCAAGTCGGCCGGCCCAATAAAGGCTTCGACGGCGTCGAGCGAAATCGTCCTCCCGGCAACCATCTCGTCGGTGATGCCAGTGAGCCTGGTGATTTCGGGAGGAATGGGGGAATAGGGCTGGCGCAGCGCGCTAAAGACGCCAATGACATCGCCGATGCGACCATCATCATCGTAGGTGAAGGCCACCATGCCGAGCTCGATGATTTCGCACTTGTTGTGATCGAGCCCTGTCGTCTCAGTGTCGGTCAATACACCTATGCGCGGGTAGGGGCTCAGTGCCCGCGGCACAATGGGGCGAGGGCTGAGCTTGCGCAGAACGCGGTAACGACCGGTTTCTTCCAGCCTGCGCGCGGACGCTTCTTCGTCATCGGCGCTTGAAGCCTGACGAGCGACGGCCGGCTTTTTCCGGTGCGTGTCTGACAGTGGCTCTGCGCGGAACAAGTCAAATTGCTGGCTCATATGATATGACGGCGTCCGTACTGGCCGTGGGCGACAGGCATTCCCACATGGCAAAGCGATAATATGTTGCTCGAGCCTGCAAATCACAATCCGGCGGACTTGCCCCTCAACGGAAATCTCTCGGCTTCACCTTGATCGTGTCGATATGCATACCGGAAAAGTAGATGTCGCCGGTGCGCAGGCCTTTGGCCGCCAGCTCGCGCGGGTCGGGTCCCGCCCCGCCGTTGCGAACCTGATCGCCGCGGCCATACGGGAGCGGGAAGGTGGCCTCTCGATTGCCGACGCTGGCAAGCTCCCCGGAAAGATCGGTGAGCTGCTGAGCAACCAGATGAACAACTTCGCCCTCGCGCTGGATCCTACCCTGCACGGCCATCATGCTGGCCGACACAACCACACGACGATATTTTTTAAAAGGATTTGACCCACACCACGAGATGTCGGTACGGCGGGTTACCGCGTCGGCTATCAAACGCCGTCGCAGTTCAGCCGCGAGTACAGCCGTCGCTTTGGGATGGCGCCGTTTCACGATGTGGAGCGCATAAAGGCAGCATCCGCCGGAGGGGTCGGCTTTGAATTGGGGTAATCCAGCCCTTCTCTCGCAGCGGGTTCCAAGCGGTACTACCACCGACAAACGCGAACGCCCGTCCATATTAAGTAATAGATTAAAGAGGCCTTGGTTCGATGCAGTTGTTCATAAGAAGCGCTTTGTCCGAAGAGGAAATCGCCGTTGCTGCCTTGTGGCGAGCCTGCGACCTGGTATCGGGTTCGAAAGACCCGATTGCCGACTTTCGTTTTGCCAAGTCTTCCCCAGGCTCGGATGTATTGGTTGGAGTCGACGAGGCCGGACAGATCAGAGCCACGGTGATGGTGGGGCATGATGGTCATCGCGGCTGGCTATACTACGTCGCAACCGATAGCACCGCGCGTGGCGAGGGATTTGGGCGGCAGATGGTCGCGGCGGCAGAGGATTGGCTCCGTCA
>Ga0206919_1180_pt1 | contig 14848 bp, 16 predicted proteins | sample Alteio_BWOrgHeat_67_FD_152962 | JGI IMG/M metagenome (GOLD analysis project Ga0206919, IMG submission 152962) | Enriched cells from forest soil in Barre Woods Harvard Forest LTER site, Petersham, Massachusetts, United States -... | ecosystem: Environmental > Terrestrial > Soil > Temperate forest >... | reverse complement strand
TCCTTTCGTCATCTCGTTCGTCTTCATCACATGCTGATGTGTTACGATACCAACACCATGGAGTTACACAAGTTACCCGATGGTTCTTCCTTTCCCACTAGAGATGGAGAAGCCTTCGTCAGGGAGATGATAATCAGGTTTAATCCCCAACCAGAAGCGATGAACGTAGTTAGAAGGTATTACTATCAGTCCATCTTGAGAGGAATGAGACTAAAGGCGGAGTATATAGATGTGGTCATGGAATATGTATCTCCTGGTGATGCCTGTCCGGAGAAGTTTACACAGGCGATTGAGGAGGTAAGGAGAGAATTTGCCACTGTTCAAACAGGAGGTACGTCTACCTGGTATCCCGGGTTCTTCATATCGTTGGTAGCAGCCGAGTGTCCGTGGAACGTAGGCGTATTACTTGGTATGGGAATGAGAGTGTACAACTACAGTGACCACGGCAAATATCGCTTCAGGATGAAAGATAGTTATATCAGGCAGTGGGATACGTGGGGAGAACACCCTCATATTGATGTGTTGGCTGTGGCTTTGATCGGTATGGGTGAGGGAGGGGAGTGAGTACAGGGGGTGTTTTATGTGTCGAATGATACGTACTGTCTATCCGAGGGGTATCTAAGGACTGCTGGTGGAGAAGAAGGTCTTAAACACTCTCAGTCACCAGGGAGGATACCTTTAACAGCCTTAGCTATATTGTCACTGTGTATAGTAGGGGAGAATATCCTTCCATCCCTAATACTACACAGAGTAACCACAATCCCCTCTCCTCCCTACCCGGGATTACTGTCATCCTCCGCCACTACACGCTCGTATAGTGATTATATCAAGGGAAAGGGAGAGAGTATATCCTATATGATGGGAAATGGCTGAACGTGTCTCTTCGCTCACTCACTTATCGTTACGTAGTCTATCTGCCTCTAACCAGCCACCACCGGAGCAATTGAAACAACTATCAGACAACCTCACCCTCCTCCGTAAGATAGCCAATGATTACCCCATGGGAACGTTCCACTTCATATCCTACGTAATAGACAGTGAGAAGTGGTACCTGTTGGATCTATTAGAGAGTAGACCAGAATACGATTACGGGTGCAAATCTTTCTCTTTAGGGGATCTACTAGAGAACGCACCAGCGAATGTGGAGGTAGACCATACCGTGTTGGAACGTATTGACATGATCTACGCCCTTACTGGACTGTTAGATATCCAATCGGTCTATGGTTGTTATGAGAGTCTTAACCCCGATATGTGGAAAGAGTACGAGGAGATACTCAGTAGAGTGAACAAATGTGTGGATAACAGGAGACCATTCTGTTTCGTAGACTTTCCAAAGGAAGTTGCTCGTGCTAGGGAGAACTGTGTTGGTATCAAAGTCATCCAAGTTTCAACGTATGAGATGTTGATGTTTCGTCACCTCACTCGTCTCCACCACATGCTCATGTGTTACACTAAGGATGTCATGGAATTACATAAGGTACCCGACGGTTCTCCTTTTCCCGTTAGAGATGGAGAGGCGTTTATAAGGGAGATGATCTCTCGTTTCCACTCTGAACCAGAAGCTCTACCAGGAGTAAGGAGATATTACTATCAATCTATCTTGAGGAAGATGGGATTGTCCCCGGATTACGCTGGTGTCTTCATGAGTTATGTAGCCCCCAGTGATGCCTGTCCCGAGGAGTTCACTGAAGTACTTAGTAAGGTACGGGAACAATTCTCTATCGTTGAGGCGGGTGGTGAGTCTAACTGGAACGTGGGATTCTTTGTGTCTCTGGTAGCAGCCGAGTTCCCGGAGAAAATTAGTGCGTTGTTTGCTATGGGAGTGAGAGTTCATCAACCAGTGAATCTCCGTATATATCGCCTTGAGATAAAAGGAGGATGGAACGAAGATTGGTGTAGATGGGGAGAGTGCCTTCATCATGATAGAATGGCTCTTGCTTTGGTAGATATGGCCACAAGGGAGGAATTAAGATAAGAAGGATAAGAATAGGATATAATATCATTTTACATAGACCGATCGGTTGGTGTTACTGTATAGAGTAATGGAATAGAGGGGAAAGAGGGAGAATATATCCTATGTAACAAGAAATGGCTGAACGTGTCGCTCCTCTCTCGCACTTGTTGTTATCTACTCCACTCACTCCTAAATCCGCTACCCCATCTCATTTAGCCCCACTAGCTGATAACCTTGTCTTCCTGCGTAAGATAGCCAACAACTATCCAGAGGGAACGTTTCACTTCATATCCTATGTTGTGGAGAGTGAGAAGTGGTACCTACTAGACTTGTTGGAGGATAGAGTGGAGTATGACTTCACCTCCTTCTCTTTGGGAGGTTTGTTGGAGAACGCTCCTACAAGAGCCGGGGTAGATGAGAGAGTGATTGAAAGGATTGACATGGTCTATGCCCTCACTGGGTTGTTGGATCTACAAGATGTCTACGGTTGCTACCACGGGATTAGCACTAACATGTGGGGAGGGAATGAGAAACTGTTTGACAGCGTGGAAGCGTGTATAGAGGATGGAAGACCGTTCTGTTTCGCCACACCAGGGGAAGTCACCACCATTGAGAAAGAACACCCTGAGATAGAAGTTTTCGTCCGCTCTAACAGTGGAGTTGAATACTGCCGTCATCTCACTCGTCTACACATGATGTTGAAGTGTTGTACTACTTCAGTAATGGAGCTCCACAAACTCCCCAACGGTTCTCCCTTCCCTGTGAGAGACGGAGAGAGCTTCGTACGGGAGATGATCGTTAGATTCCACCCCGAACCAGAAGCCCTCGATGGAGTGAGGAGGTATTACTACCAGTCTATCCTGAGAAAGATGGGGTTAAAGGCGGAGTATACTGATATCTTCCTATCTTACGTCAGTCTTTCCACAGCTTCTCCAGAGAAGTTCACAGAGGTGCTTGATGAGCTCAGAAAAGAGTTGGACTCTATCGAACGAGGAGATGAGAGTATCTGGAATCCCATGTTCTTCGTGTCGTTGGTAGCCGCTGAGTGCCCAGAGAAGGTGGGAGTGTTATATAATGCGGGGATGAGAGTAGATCAACGTCAAATGGATCACCACGTGTACAACTTTGTTATGGGAGGAAGGACTGGGGAATACAGTATCTGGGGAGAGCTCCCTCATCATGATGTGATAGCACGCGCTCTCATAGCTATGGAGGAGAAGCAAGAGTAAAACAATAACTTATGAGTGGTTCCACTCGTAGTAAATGGGTACAGCACCTAGTGAGGAGAAGGATAAGAAGAAGATAACAGTTAGGGTAGAAACGCGATGTCCCGGAGAGTGTTCCTTCTATGTGGCTCACGAAGGGCAATCTCGTTGGGATAGAATCTTACCAACGACGACAAACGGTGATCAGGTATTGGAGTACGATCCTATCTGTCAGTGGATAACGATAGAAGAAAAGGGTATAGGAGAGACGTTCAGCTCTCAGTTCTATTTTCTCGGGGTTAGTCAAGTAGAAGTTAGTAGAACAGTGCAGAGCAACAGACGTGATGTATGCGCCAAAATGGATAGAGCGACGATACCATGGACTCTTACTTACTACCGTTGTGGGGACAAAGTGAAGGTTATTAACATGAGTGAACACAACGTAACTATTAACAGGGTAAAAAGGATCCGCTGGTCGTTCCTTCTGGTTCTTCCATGAAGTCAGATCACTTCGACGATCTCATGACCTACAAGGGGACGAGTGTTGATGTGAGGAGATTTACGGTGAAGGGGGACAACGTGGTGTTCCGACATCGTCATCTCGCTGACGGATTGACATTCCGTTGTGTGAATGGGGAGGATGGAGTAATTACAATAACGATTACCAATGAGATGGGAGGTTAACAGTTTAACTATATGTATCGTTCGATACGTAGCTATAATAATCCCTAATCCTCTTCGCTATCACTCTCGAAGTCATCATCCGCCCTGAAGATCTTCACTTCACCGTTTCCCATCACAATGGCAGATCTAAACCCCACAGAGGAAATGTTGACCGCGTTGTTCACTCCTGGTACTAGAGTAGGTGTAAGAAAATATCCCTCCTCTGTGGAGAAGAACCCAATACTGTCGTGTCCAAAGAAGTAAACCAATCCCTCTATAGTCAACGCTAGGGAATGATGGATACCGGCAGCTATTTGTACAACATGATCCAACCCATGAATCAACGTGGGCTTGTCACAGTAGTCTAACTCCCCCATCCCAAGTTGTCCTTCCATATTATAACCAAACCCGTATACCTTCCCATCCACAGTGAGGACTAAGGAATGGATCCCTCCAGCAGCCACTTGAACGATGTTGTTTAATCCAGTGATCAATGAAGGGAAGAGAGTATCAGTATGTTCCCTTGGTCCCAATTCTCCATGGTAACCATCTCCACCAAAACTATACACCATTCCCTCATGAGTAAGAGCTAGTGTATGTCTAATGAGAGAAGAGATCTGGATAATGTTCTTCAAGTGTGGGATTCTTGCTACCTCCGTACTACTATAAAATTGATTACCCAATCCTAGCTGTCCCTTGTCTCCATATCCGCGTACGTATACACTACCACCACATTCCAGGGAAGTGATCATGAAGATACAATGAGGGGCAGAGTCTATCCGAACGATATCTTCGGGTACGGTGATTGCTCTCATAGAGGAAGATTGGAATTGGAAAACCTTCTTGGTGTCTCCGGTTAGTACAGAAGTGTGATGATCTCCACAAGAGATAGCAGTAATATCATTGAGTCTCGCTTTGTTCACATATTTGTCTCCGGTGACTGTACCATCTTCGTTCAACACTACATTAAACTTGTCAGTGAATCCCACACACTTCTTGTTATTGTGTATCTTCAACAACCTTATCAACCATCTTACACCCATACTACTAACATCAAACCGGGTCAAACAACACACCTTCTTCCTAATAACATTCAACCCTACACCACTACTATAGAAGGAGTTAAATCGTTCACATACCATTCTCATCAACAATAAACACCAAACATCCAGGTCACTCGAGATAGTCAACAAGAGTTCGTCCGATAGGGTATCCATTTATTTCTTCTCTCTCTCTTCCTCTCTTTTTCGCCTATTACTCTTACTACCTCCCATTACCTCTACTATTCCTCACTACCTCTACTACTCCTTATTACCTCTACTATTCCTCACTACCTCTACTACCTCTACTACCTCCTTACTACCTCTACTACCTCCTTACTACCTCTACTACCTCCTTACTACCTCTACTACCTCCTTACTACCTCTACTACCTCCTTACTACCTCTACTACCTCCTTACATTGATCGCTCGACCAATATTATCCTAATCAACACTCCACCAACTTCTGTTGTTCTATGTTCTCGTCCACTAACCTTCTTCCTTCCTGTAAACCTCCCTTGGTAAGACTTATCTTGGAATACACTCTTAATAGGTCACACAACCCGCACTTTCCCAAGATGGTTGTTAGATAGACGGTCTCCGCCTCGGTATAATATGGTATCCCGCTGAACAACTGGAAGAACAGGCGAGTGAGAAACCGAGGATCATCCAACAAAGAGCAAACCATCTTTGAGGTTTCCCGTAGTTGGAGTAAGCTGTGTACATCACACAAGAGGTAGGGGATAGCAGGAACAGACATCCTTTCCTAACATCTTGTTCCCTTTATCCTCTCTCTTCCTTCTTCCCTCCTCTGCTATTTCCCTCCTTACCACAACATCTATTGATGACTGCATCCCCAACAACGCACTCATCATCTTCTCCCTCTTATACATGGAAGCGGCGTAGATGTTACTACGGTGAGTGTCCTCGTAGAATCCCATATCCCTGTAATGTCTATCCACCAACACATCGAACACCCTATCACTTCCGTGTACAATGGCTGTGTGTATACAACACCTGGTATCGCACCACTCGTACTTGATAGCAGCGGTGACTATCTCTACTTGATCACGTTGGCAGGCTATATCAACATATTTATCTATAGGAGTAGAGGGATGGTAACGGAGGATAACCCTCATAACATGTGTATGATTGTAGGTGGTGGCTTCCTGTAGACACTCATCCACATCCTCTGGGGTAAGACACTCAACCTGTTCACGGGTAGGGAGTATACCATAACTACAGTAACGGATGGTTATAGTGTTGTGGGGAAGGAGGAGGTGGGATAGGGAGGAGACAAAAAGAATGGCGTGAGACTTGACTAGCGTGGTGAGATCGCACTGACCACAGGAGATTACAGTGTGAAGTTGTTGGATATCAGGATACTGTAGGGTATCTTGATGGACACCAGAGAACATCAACGAGTAGAGACGGGAGAGGAACGGAGGGAAGTCAAGGGAGGTAAGAAGAGTAGTACACGTCTGTCTCAGTCTTATCAACGTGCGAGCATCACAACGGAGGTAAGCTATAGGGGACGACAACATCTTTCTACTATTCTCTCTTCCTTTACTGTCTCTTGTGGTTTCCCAGTATCGGCTTGGTAGTGGAGAGGTGAACAGAGAGGTCAGTGGAGAAGTGCCGTCCTGGTATATAGTATGGTGGGGGAAGTTGTTCTCCTCCTATTATATACCAGGAATGGTTGGGGAAGAGGAGGGTACCTTAAGAGTGGTTGGGGAAGAGGAGGGTACCTTAAGAGTGGTTGGGGAAGAGGAGGGTACCTTAAGAGTGGTTGGGGAAGAGGAGGGGTACCCTGTGATATATTGATAGGAGAGACAACTTTCTCCTCTACCATACTATATACCAGGACGACATTTCTCCACTGACCCCTCTTATCTCTGTTACCCGACACGAGACGCTCGTCTTGTATATCCTATCTACCTTCTTCCTTTCCTCTCTCTTGTTACCTGATAGTTATCCTCATTGCCCTCAGCCTAATACGTGGTCTGCTACCGTTAGTATCACAGTACGGTGCTACCTCCACATCAATCTTCATGTGATAGCGCTTGACCCGCTCCATGAACACTCCTACCGGCAACAGCTTCTTCCCCTTGTACACCGGAGTGACCGACCCTATCTTCAAGTAACGTATGTAAGGCCAGGAGAACCCCTCCTCTTCCAACCGACGATAATGTGGTTCTGTCTCCAGGAACTCTCGAAGGAAATGATGGACAGTCGCCCGTAATAAGTCCATGATACCTTTAGTATTCTCGTTGATACTGGTCTCGATAGATATTAACTTCTTGCCTCTCTCACCGTCCTTATCGGCTATTTCCCCACGATATACATCCACCCCTTCTACGAACAAAGTAAACGGATGATCCCCGTTACGTAACTCTAATACACGCACGCGACCTTGTTGTTGGGTATGCACGTAGTAACTCTTAATCGTTATCTTCTTCCCTTTCTCTTCTTCGTTGGTTCCTTTCTTCTTCCCCTCATCATATCCACTACGCCAATGCTTATCATACTTAGTCAGGTGTCCACTATAGTGTAAGTAGTTGGGAGAGAAAAACAACTGAACTAGATATAACAAGCGAGCATCACTCTCCGTGGTGTAGTGGATATACTTGTTCAATCCCTTCTCCACCTCTGTACTTGTTGTCATCGTATCCCACATCACGTGCTTAGCCCTCTGTTCTCCGCTATCATTCAGGATCGTAACCCCGTCGTCTATCTGGAATGACACCCCTCTACGGTGGTACTTGGCGATGCGATGTAGCTTGGCACTACTGTTAACGTAACACTTCTGGTAGATTAGGGTACATAGGAATGCTGCTGTAGCTACGAACGTGGTACCGTCATAGAACACAGCAGAGGTAGGGAGATCAAAGTCTTTGATAACTTGTGTTGGGCTGTCTACACAACTGTCTATTAACTGTAGGGAACGCTTACGATTGGGGAAGAACACAGTTACTACGTTACGGTTCACGAAGGCTTTCCCTCCCTTGGCTACCAGTTGGTCAGTGATCTTCTTCATATTGTTGATACTATCCTTCCCATAGAAGAACAGGTCTACGTCCGCTTCAGGGTAATCGTCAGGGTTGAGTCCTAACTGTAAGGACAAGTGCAGACAACCACCGGCTACTAGCACTCCCTTGTAGTCTATATCTTGTAGTAACCCTTCACTAAACTTGTGTAACCTTTCCTTACTCTTCTCTCTATCACTATCCACCACTGGGTCATCAAAGGAGTAGTGAGAGGGACACAGCAACTCCCGGTAACCTTTCTCCGGGGGAGGTGGTGGAACAGGAGTAGGGACAGGAAAGGGATTAGGATAGGAGGGAGTAGGGATAAAGTAAGGAGGGAAGAGAGTAGGATGATAGGCATAGGAAGGAGGGTAGGAAGGAGGGTAGGAAGGAGGGTAGGAAGGAGGGTAGGAAGGAGGGTAGGAAGGAGTGGGAAGAGGAAAGGGTTGGAGATAAGAGTAGTCTTTTGTTAGGGTAGGAAGAGGACAACCGGAGTAAGGATCGAGATAATGTGCTCCCATGGGTTGTGGAGCAGAGGAAGGGGAGGAACCAGGGGAAAAGACAGGAGACGGATCTGGAAGAGCATGATAGCGAGGATAAGAATAAGAGGGTGGAGTTGGGGAATAGATGGAAGAAGGAATGGTCTTGATACAATCGTTGCTATTCGAGCGTAGACCAGTAGAAGATGATCGTTTCCCTCTGTATGTTAGTGGGAATTGGTGTACATCGAACAACTCTTCCTCTAGTGTCCATTGTAGTGCTGTTAACGGATCTTCTCCCTTCTCCACTAACCATATGACATCGTTGCTGTTCAACATCTGATCCACCGGAGCTCCCGTGCGTTGTCGATACAAGTACGCCCACTTGTCGAACACTTTGTGGCGGTGTTCGATGTGGTAGATAATCTCCTTTCTACCCTTCTCCTGTATAGCGAAGAAGTCCAACAAGAACAAGGTAAGGAAGGGATTAGTGACGGTCATGTTGACATCTTCCTTCCCTACCAGGGTAGTGAGGTGTTCCACATCCTTAGCAGTAATGTCGAACAATGGAGAGGAGATGGTAATGTTGATGGGATCTTCTGTTAACTCCTGGGTGTACTCTGTGAGTAGAAGAGAGTATTGGTAGAAGGAGAAAGGGAACGCAACTTCTTCACTGTTGACCGTGGTGACTAGGGGAGGACCTTCCATGGCTTTCCCTACTCTCTGTTCCTGGTGGTTATTTTCTCCCCTAATATCAGTCGGTTGACCAGTATGGTGTCGTAGGATCACGTTAATCGGAGAGGGAGAGCGACAACTCCTGAATGGTCATCTATTGAGAGTAGATTGGTCTCCAGAAGGAGAGAATTCTATACTCTGACCGGGAACCACATCACCTCCTGGAGACCAATCTACTCTTAAGAGATGGCCATTACGGAACACAGCAAGAGAAGGAAATTTCTCGCTCTAATACTCAGTCATTGCCATCAACTACAGTGGTAGCGGTCAAAAAGGGCAACATGCGTATAATTAGGAGAAGTGAAATGGAACGCACCGATGAAGACAAGATGAGCTGCGAGGAATTAATCCAACGTTCCCTGGAGATCGTTGGCGATACTTGTCCCGAGGTTACACGATGTTGTGAAGAAATTCTCAACAGAAACAGGAACTACTTCTCCATGAGTGACTTCGAGTTGCTCATGAAAGTTGCATCAGAAAATAATCAGGTAGAAGTAGTTAGAATCATTCGCCCCAACACCTCCTACAAATGTATACAAAGGGTTATCGAGGTTGCTACAGAGAAAGGTTACACGGAGATGGTGTCCGTTCTAACATCGGTCGAACGATAACTTAGACATGATGGTTGACACAAGTACTAGACGGTCGTCTGGTAAGTAACGGGGTTGAGGAGGATGTGAGGAAGAGTGATTCATCAGATTGGGTGACAAGGATGGTGTATGTTAATAGGATGAGGAGGGGAAGTTCTCCATTAGTATATAGATAGTGACCCCATATACAATCCAGCTCCCACCCCGGGGGTAATGATAGGTAATGAATCACTATCTATATACTAATGGAGAACTTCCCCTCCTCATCCTATTAACATACACTGGATCTACCCTCTCCTCGTGTTACCACACACGGGCTGAGATCGCAACAGAGGATAAGGAATCAAACCCACTTCCTCCCCTAATGTGATGTTTGAACCTACATCCGACCACCACTCTAGCAAGGTACAGCGGGGACGTGGGAATAGAGAAGGAAGATGGATGGAAACGAGTACGACCAGAGAGATCACAATACACGTGTTCATTTGCTATCGAAAGGGAAGTGTTATGTTGAGAATGTGTTCACGGTATATAATATAGAGAGAGGAGATCTCCCTCCCCATTCTACACTGTGAGCACTACCCCTCCACAGTCAACCACCAGGACAAGGAAGAAGGTATCCTTAAGACTCCCTAGCCAGGAAGAAGGTATCCTTAAGACTCCCTAGCCAGGAAGAAGGTATCCTTAAAGTGTGGCTTAGGAGAACGAGCCCCACCCCGGTTAGAATATGGAGAAGGGAGAGACTCTCTACACAACTCCACACTAGGACACAATCCCTTAACCACTCTTAGAGATACCTTCCTCACTAACACACCCTCCCCGGTATAGAATGAGAAAGACAAATTCCCCCCTCCTCATCCTCCACACCGATCGCCCGACCGTTGTTATCTTATACATCCCATCCTTCTCTATCCTTATCTTTCCCCTATCTACTCCCTCTCCTTCTCGTGTGGTAATGGTATACTCTGCTCAAAGTTGAACACGTTGTGTGGATCATACCTCTCCTTCACCCGCTCCAACCTCCTACTGTTATTCCCCCAATAAGCCAGAGGATACTTCTCCTTGGACAACAACCGATCCTTGAAGTTAACATACAACCGTCCCACTCCAGTCTCCTCATTCAAGTTCCCCCTAGCTAGCAGCCCATCGTACGTCATCCTCACCCACAACGCCCGCTCTGGTAGGTCATCCTGTACTTTGGTGGTCCCTCTAATCAACAACCAGAATAGACTGTCCCGCCACGGGAAGGCTGTCTCCCTCTCCCCCACCTCTGCCACCTTCCCTCTCAACGGGTCGAACTCCAACGAACATCCCACAGGAGCGATCTCCATCCTCCTCTTCAAGAAGGTAATAGCTTTGTCCGTGAATGGCTCTACAGCAAATAGATTAAGGAAGTTCAAGAAGAAATTAGGATAAGGAGTAGCATGATGAATGGCAGCTTCCTTCACCGTGGTGCGCCAGATCTTCAACTCCTGATATAAGTCTTCCCACACTCGTAATATCTCCCTTAGTTTTGTCCTACTTCCCTCATACTGTCCGCTGATCAAGATAGGGAACTTCCTATTCTTATCCTTCAGTGGGTACAAGTCTAACTCTGCTGTGAGGCTGTTACTTTGGTGTGGAGACCACTCCTGCCACAGTCTAAACACCTCTTCGAAATCGTCAAAGCTGAACCACATCTCGAACAACACCACGGTATCTAACTTGTAAGTACGGAAGGTGAACTCAGTTACCACTCCCAAACTCCCTCCCCCGCCACCCCTTAGAGCCCAGAATAAGTCTTTGTTAGTGGTAGAGTTAGCAGTAACCTCCTTCCCATTAGCTAGTACTACTTTAGCTTGTAACATGCTATCTAAAGTGAGGCCGTACAACCTCCCCAGAAACCCTATTCCCGCCCCTTGAGATAGACCAGCGATACCCACATTCTGACACGTTCCGGTGGGAAGTACACGTTTGTATTTACTCAACTCAATTACCAACGCTCCGATAACAACCCCGGCACCCATGGTTACCTCATCATCACACACATCGATATAGTTAATGTTGAAGACATCGATGATAATCCCGTTGGACAAACAGAAGCCATGACTATCATGTGCCCCTGCGCGGATACGGAAGGGAATGTCCAACTTCAATGCCGTAGCCAATGCCCACTGAACGTCTCTAGTACACTTACACAAGACGAGAAACTTTGGAAAGAAGTTAGGAGCACGATTGTACGCTAACCTCAGACTGTTGTACCCTGCATCCCACGGGTACAAAATGGGATGACACTCTTGCCACCCTAGTAGCTGATCGAGGGAGATCCCCTTCTCCTGTTCGAAGAAGCGTACAGTCTCCCTAGAGATATCGGTAGTGTACCTCTCCAATAGTACAGGTATCCTGATAATCTCATGAATGTCCTGTGCCATCGCAATTTCATAGGAGGAACATTTCACCCTAGTCACTGCTGTCACCCTTAGGTTAAAGTATCTGGAAAGGAGAGAATTTCTACCCCTAACCAATATACTATAAGGATCCCCATCCACTCCCCGTTATATCTACCCTCTTCCCGCAAAGTAACATGATCCGAAGGAAAAGGGTCAGATATAACCAATACCTAGCTAAACGATGGAGTCTGCCGACCTACCCACTCAACTGATCGACCGCCTTCGCTCTCTATCCTCTGATGATGTCGTTCCCCACTGTGATGCTATTCGTCCCCTACTGTGTGATCTGTTCGCTAAAGTCGATGGACCAGGGATGGCTCTGATCACTCATTACTACCTAACGGGGAGACCTAGTAACTCCACCGAGATGTTAACTGATCCAGCCTTGCAAGCTCACTGGTGCCACGACAATCTCCCGTACTTCGCTCCCGTAGCCTCGAGTATAAGGATTATCAGGAACAAGCTAGTACACAATGACACTCTGCTACTCATCTATGTGATGAAGGTGTTCAAGACACTTGTCAAGTTATCGCACAAACCGTCTACTGCTAAGTTCATCATCAATTTACTCGTATCACAGATGTCATCCATAGCTAAGATCATCTTAGGGGATACCAGTACCAGTTGTAGTCACTGTCCACTATGTGGGTCACGCTTAGCCACTCCTCCTTCTCCTGTTACTCCTCCTGGTTTCGCTCCACCAACTCGATCCCTTCCACCTCCGGCTGCTGTTGTCCCTCTTCTCCTTCCTCCATCTCCTCCCTCTATTGTTCCTCTCACTGTTACCTCCCCATCCATCCTCTGGCAGCTCAAGGATGCAGGTATGAAGGACGATATAAAGGGTCGTCGTATAGAGATCATGGATGGGAAACACAAAGGTAAGACCGCTACCTTCAAGTCGTGGGCAGGGACAGTGGTCCACGTGGATATCGATGGATTAGGAAGGATGAGTCTCTGCCTAGATAGGACTGTAAAGCTAATCAACTAACACTCCCCCTCATACTACACGCTCGTGTGGTAAGTAAGGATATGTCATGGTGTCAATGGTAGGATGCTCTGATGGACAGTTGAAGTGGGATGTGCGATGGTGTAATGTAGAATAGGAGGATGGGCATACTCTCTTGCTACATTACACCATCGCACATCCCACTTCAACTGTCCATCAGAGCATCCTACCATTGACACCATCCTGGGATAACAAGGAGGGAGTAAAGAGAGGAGAGAGTAGAGAGAGGAGGGAATAGAGAGAGAGGGGAAGAGGAGAGAGTAGAGAGAGGAGGGAATAGAGAGAGAGGGGAAGAGGAGAGAGTAGAGAGAGGAGAGGGAGAGGAGTGTCATCATCGAGCGATAGTGATCAGGTAACGGTGGGAAATTGAGAGAAACGAGAATAAAAGTGATTCCCTGAGTGTAGTGTCAGACGGAGCTTCGTGTCTAGTGATCTCTGTTGTCTGGTGGACACACTCATATCTTAGTTAGAATTGGGTAATTCTCTCTCCTTCTCATAGATCTCACCAGGAGTACAACCAAACCTAACCACCCTCACTCCTTAAGACCCTGTGTGACCAAGTCTACTCCTTAAGACCTCTTCCCTATAGGGTAGTCCACTCCCCATTTAGGATTGGAGAAGTCTCTCTCTCTCATAGATCCTACCAGGAGTACGACCAAACCCGTCTACCTACACCTCAAGACCCTCTCCTCCGGTGGTACCCAACCTTACCTCTTAGGACCCCTCTCTGTAAGACAGTCCACTCCCCAGTTAGAATTGGAGAAGTCTCTCCTCCTCTCACAGATCTCACCAGGAGTACGACCAAACCTGACGACCCTTGGATCTCATCTCCCAACCAGCCTCCTAGCCTTCCTCTTACCACACGCTCGTGTAGTACGTCTTTCCCTCTTCCCTTACCCTCTCCTCTTACCCTCCCTTCTCTCCTCCTCTCTCGAACATCTTGTTACACCTCAAGCAAGTAACCTCATTCTTGCTGTTGTACTCGAACTTGAACTTCTCCCCATTCCCCCTCTCCCCACATCCCCCACAAGTAATATCACTCTCCACCCCAACCTTCCTACAAGTATCACAGAACGCCGGCCCTGATCCCTTCTTAGTCAGAGTAGGAGGACTAGTCGGACAATAGTGGAATATCAACCCACACCCAGGACACAGTGTGTTACCTCCGTCGAAGCACAAGTCTCGACTGTTGGTACTACCACCACACGCAGGACAATCATCTCTTGGAACAACTTGACCCATCCTCTATTTGTATCCCCCTATTTTACCTTATATCTACCCAAATATGAACTCAGGACTGTAAGTTGCTATCCTCCTACCTTCCATATTCTCATAATTGTTACGTGTCCCACAATAGAATGACCCTTCCCCACCCATATCACTCAATACCCACAACAACGTTCCCCACATCTTATTGTACAATCCCACCCCACCAACACAACCCACACAAGATATCAACACCAACGGTATGTTAACACCCCTGGCAAAGCGATCGATACCGCTATTACACGCGATAATACCATCCTTCCCCTTTACCTTGTAATGAGCCACCACCACTAAAGTATAACCACCAATCAACCCACTGCGTAACCTACACAACTTCCTCTCTTCAATCTTATCCCCCTCTCCTAACAACACTTGTAGATCAAATATCATTACTTTCTTCACCTTGGACCTATCTATCCCAATAGTATTATAGTAACGAATAGACCTATCCACAC
>Ga0206919_1179_pt1 | contig 14862 bp, 14 predicted proteins | sample Alteio_BWOrgHeat_67_FD_152962 | JGI IMG/M metagenome (GOLD analysis project Ga0206919, IMG submission 152962) | Enriched cells from forest soil in Barre Woods Harvard Forest LTER site, Petersham, Massachusetts, United States -... | ecosystem: Environmental > Terrestrial > Soil > Temperate forest >... | reverse complement strand
GCCATCTTTCCATTAATGTTCAAAGCAAGCTCACCAAATATTCACTGATAGCCTCAAGTCTACGTAACGACTATATTCAAGATAAAGTAACAAGAGGAAAACCATTTTTAAAAATTAAAGAAAGACACATTTGCATACGTCCCGATTTACTAACATCCACTTTTGGAAATTTTCCATATTTTTATTTACTCAATTCTTTAACTCACAACAAAAAAAATATTCTATTTAACGAATTTGGAAAGGCCTTTGAAAAATACATTGAAATTATTGCTGAACGATCTTTAGGTGATAAATCGGTCACACATGCACATAAAAACAACAACGAATCATCCGATCGTCATATAATTATTAACGACGAATCTAGGGCTATCATCGAAATTAAAAGTAGTCGAGAAAACGACAATATTATGTTGGGCTCATTAGAAGACTTAAAAGATAAATTCATCCACCTCAAAGGAACAAAAAAAGACCCAAAAGGAGTTCTTCAACTTATTAAGGACATTGAAAAATACCGCAATGAGTCTGGTTTCAATGGTAAAATTTTTCCTATAATTATCTTTTATGGCAATTTCCCTGAAACTAGCGATTTTGATGAACTCGTAGAGAACGAGATAAATAAACAAATTGAATATCAAACTCATCTTCAAAACAATAACAATTATCCTACGATTTGGTTGAGCTGCACCACAGCAGAATTATTTTTCTGCCTAGTTAAACAAGAGCCTTCGTGTCTAGAAGAAACGCTTATCCGTTTAGCCTCAAAACCACCATCAAAAATAAAAAATGAAATTCTTAAACTCATTGCTGAAAAAAAGCTCAATTCATCTTTAAGCATTCTTTTTCGAAAGGAATTAGAACAACTTTTGGAAAAGAGCACGCAAATGATAAGTGAGGATTAGAGACTTTGAAATCAACCTTTCTAATTAAATTGAGAATCTAAGTATGAGCAATCAAAAGTATTTTTCAGGCGCAAGTCACTACTTCATTTTGGAAGGAGAAGCTCGATTTATATTGGAGCATTTTGGTTCAGATGATCCATTATTCCAAGAACGCATCGAGTTTAAAGAAAACTTGATCAATGATTTAGTTGTAAGAGTGGCTGATGCCGACCTTAAAATTAAGTTACTTATGAAGGCGAAAGAAACATACGAAGAAGAAAAAAGAAAATACTTATCAGCCGAAGGATCTCTTGAATGTAGCATTATAGAGGATGCGCTGCAAACAAGTTTGTTAGAAATAGCAGAGATTCTCGCTGAATTTTGTAATAGGCTCCGAACAACAATTCCAGCTCGAGGTCATTTATTTAGGAAATCAAAAAAATATCTGATTACAATCAGCACTGAATGTCAAGAAACTTACGTCCAATCTCGATCATTTTTATTTCCTGAATTAGATGATGCTAAGAATAATGGAAAGGTCAAAGACAGTTATTTTCATGCTGTAGCAAATCGACTGGAAATTACAGGATACTCCATCCTAAAGTTTAGAAACAAAGTCTTAGCTCACAAATATGATAAAGAAAGATTCGTCACTCAGCTATCCTTTGAACAATATTCAGAAATTATTGGAACACTTTTTAAAACTCTTAATGCTATTGCGATAGTGGGGACGTTATTAATAAACGACTGGTCTAAAACTAGGTCACCAACAGAAATTCCACGAACGGCGCAATGGTTAAATGAAGGGTTAATGGGCGCCGCTTGTCCTATTCGTTGGAATATGGGTGTTGAGCCACGTTATGTTAAACATGGCATGAAAACTGTGCAAAGTCCCAATAAACCGACTGATGTTAGCCAATAAAAAATTTTAACATCCGGCAAAATCCGTAGTAATCGGGGTCATAATCGCGGTCATAATCGGGGTCATGCCTGACATCCTGACGTTCTAATCAAAAGTTGCAAACGTCAAGATGTCAGGCATGACCCCAATCATGACCCCAATCATGATTTCTCAAATAAATTCACTTAATCAATAGGGCCTGACCCGACAGTCGTGTCACCAGCCGCCACTTGGTTAAAAAAGATATATGGACCGGCTGGTTCATATGAACAGAAAGATAAGGTTTTGAGAACTCGCGTCACTGGATATGCGACATGGGAGATAGCCTTTTGCTTATGATAAATCCGCCGTATCAAATTGATAAATGAACCAATCCGCGCTCCAATCATCTTTTTTAATATGCCTTACGGTTTTTTCCGGTGCTTTACCGATAAATTTTGTAATGGCTTGCAACCAAAATGCGCATGCAATCTCATTTTCGACGAGAACCCTGACTTGCCAACGACCTTTAAATTTCTTCCATATCTGCTGGACTACCGCAGTGCCAATACCTTGTTTCTTGTATTTTTTCAAGATGAAAAACTCAGCTATATCCCATATTTCTTTATCATCAGAAATCGGGGACCCTTTTTGTACCATTACAAGACCAGCGATTTTATTTTTAACGTAAATAATATAGGGATATCGATTAGGATCGGACCAGTAGAGAGGCAGATTTTCATAGCCATAGAATCCATTATCACCAATATCAAATTTCCAATATTCTGTGAAATCATAAGCGTAAAGCTCTAACAAATTTGCTAAAATTGGCATTTGTTCAATGCTTGCTTGGGCGATTTTAATATCATCAAATGAGTCACAATTCATGGGGTTTCGTTCCTCTAATAGCGGAAGGTTTTGGTTGTTCATTAAAGGATCTGATGCCGTATTAAGGTCTTTCAGATCGTTTGAAAGTCCTCGCTTTCATATTGAGATGCAAACAGCAGCAATTCGTTAATTTTCCTTCAAAAGCTCTTCGAACGTTATATTTCCTCGGCTGCAAATTCAGTTGTGCAGTGCATTTGATCTGTTTTCATAAAAATCTCCAATTGATAAAGGCTTTTGAAACATTTCATCATCTTACCATTTTCAGTAAATTTCAGGCATCATTAACCGATCCGTTTATCAACTCAGATTGAAAATAAATATTGACATCAATGACTGCGACGTAACATATTTCTGTATACAACATATCCTTATTGGACAGAGGCAGCTATGATCAGCCAAAGGCGAATTCACAAAGAGATAGGCAAAGTAGCTAACTATCTGAGGGTTATGATTCTCATGACCCTGGTATTTTGTATCAACCAAGAGCTATATGCTCAGCCGTCCATGAGGGCAGCCTCTGATATCCTTGAGGGATGGAGGGTATTCTCGGGAACATTTCTCGTCGTCAATGATGGCAATAACAACGGCAGCAGCGATTTCGAAACTCAAGACGACGACGGTAGTCGCAGATGCTACCAGCGTATTGATAGGCTGCCCTCATTGCTGTATGGAGAAGCGCTTCTGAATGCTGCCAAAGACAGAGGAGTCAATCCCTGCTATTTCCGGCTCGTCAATGAAAGGCTTGCTCATGGCAATGAAATGGCTTACAGCTATGATATCGACGGCAATGTAAGTTTGATAGAAATAAAAGAGCCGATGTTGAATGCAACTTTATCATGGATGAGTTTCTCCTACGGAGAAGAGGGCGTTATCACCGTCATCAACAGCGACAAGCAGGAAGCTAAGTGCCAGCTCTCCTTGTTAAACCCAGATAATCTTCTGCGTAAAGTCGAAGATGGAGGTGCCACAGAATCTGTGGAGGCATTGGATCTGCTATTGTTTTCGGCATGTGGACACCACGATAGGCATAGAAAATGTGCTAGAGGACTTACGGGACCCACAGGAGCAACTGGTGCGACAGGTGCAACGGGTATAACGGGAGCTACTGGGTCCACAGGGCCTACGGGTCCTGCCGGAATCACTGGCGCAACAGGAGCCACGGGTCCTGCCGGAATCACTGGCGCAACAGGAGCCACGGGTTCTGACGGAATCACTGGCGCGACAGGAGCCACGGGCGCTACGGGAGCTACCGGAGCCTCCGGAGCGGATGCTAACACGGTATTTCTAACGGTTGAACCATTAACTACTAATTGGAATTTCACTGCAGCTTTTTTTCCCTTTGCTTACTCAAAAATCGGATCAATCGTGACCTTGTCTCTTTCGGGATCACTAAACCCTGTAGTTACCGCTGGTAGTCATGTGGTAGGTGAAGATTTTGCTATTCGGATCACGACTATCCCACCTTTAGTTGGTTTAAACACACCAGCTTTAGTTGGATCAGCAGTAGTCATAAGTCCATCAACAGGCGCGCCGCCAATGCTCGCTACCTTCGCGGCAATCAGCAGTGGAAATCTAGAACTACATTTTGGTATTAGCTCAGCTTTTACATTTTTAGGAACTGAAACTTATGCATTGCGATTCAATATTATGTATAAGAGTCAATAAGAGTTAACGACCACGACTATACCGAACGTGATTCAAAAATTGGTTTTTGACGGCATCGGCTTTGCATCAAAATTTTTGTCTTTACTCGTGCCTTGCCATAGGCAATGGTCACTCGTTCCAGACAAAAATTTTGAGCAGCCTCCTTGTCAAAATCCCAACTTTTGAACCACCTTCGGTATAACTGACGCGGAATCGTCTCCTGCCAAGAGGCCAGGTCTGGCGGGAGTGGCGAGCACGCAAGTGACGAAGCAAAGCAGGTCTCCATCACAGATGGACACTGGTCGCCACGGATTTAGAACAGTTGATCCAAAGCATGATACATGTTGAATCCATCAACAAAACAAATAACCCTTTCTTGTTGCATTTCTTAACCCCAAAAAAAAACACTAGTCTAATGGCAAAGTTTACTTAATTAAAAAAATATTTTAGGAGAAAGAATGACAGGCCCTAACCCCGATTCCCTATACCCCCTTAAAGATTACGACAAACTTGTTTTTTTGAAAAATTTTGTCAAAGCTAGCAATATTTTTGTTGGTGATTACACCTATTTTGATGATCGCAGATATGGTCCTGATAAATTTGAAGAGTATAATGTCTTGTATAATTATGACTATTCAAAAGTGAATCTCATCATTGGAAAATTCTGCGCTATCGCCGCAGAAACGCGTTTTATTATGACAGGAGACCATAAGCTTGATGCAATAAGTACTTACCCATTTCCCATATTTGGACATGGCTGGGAAAGCGCTTTTAATATCTATGATTTGCCAGTTAAAGGAGATATTGTTGTTGGCAATGACGTTTGGTTTGGATACGATTCTTTAATTAAAAACGGTGTAACTATAGGTAATGGTGCCATCATTGCAGCCAGAGCCGTAGTCATCAAGGATGTACCGGCTTATTCTATTGTAGCCGGCAACCCAGCTAAGGTTGTGAAAATGCGTTTTGATGATAAAACCATTGAACGCCTCCAAAAAGTAGCTTGGTGGGACTGGGATATTGAAAAGATTAATTGCAGTCTAAAGCTGATCTGCAATCTTGACGTTGATCGTTTAGAAGCTGTGAGCATGGAGAGTTAAAGTTTCAAAATTTCCTGATAAGCAACCCAATCATTATTACGAAGGCACCAGCTGATTCTTACTGGCCGAAAGCGTAAATGATAATTCAATACATTCATGTTCATCACTCGATTTCTGAGCTCAAATATGAAAAGATGGTTTATTTCACACACTCACTTCTCACACAAAAATATCATCAAGTATGCTGGTCGTCCTTACGAGGCTGTGAAAAATGAACGATCAACTGGGGTCTGTCGCCGCTTCCGCGGCTGGTCATTTTTCGTATTCGTACCCCAGGCTAACGCCTGGGGCTACATGCTGCTGCCGCTCCGCGGCTTAATCCCAATGCTGCAAGCATGGCCGTGAAACGGCCAAAGCATGTAGCCCCAGGCGTTAGCCTGGGGTACGAATACGAAAAATGACCAGCCGCGGAAGCGGCGACAGATGTTCGCGAATCCTTCATTTTTCACAGCCTCTACACAACTGTTGATGAAATGAATGAAAGCCTCATTGACAATTGGAATCAATGCGTTGGTACGGAAGATCAAGTCTTTTTTCTTGGTGACTTTGGGCTTGGTGATGTTAAGCATCTTCATTCCATTTGTTCTTAGCTTCAAGGCTAGGCAATGGTCACTTAGCTCCAGACGAAAATTTTGAGCAGCTTCCTTGCGAACAGTCATCATTTAATGATTATATGGAAAAGTTGGATACTAACGAAATTAGAGAGTCATTAAAAAAATTAACGAACATTGACGAATATTCAATTCCAAAAAAATTAAAGACAAGTATACCGAAGGTGGTTCAAAAATTGGAATTTTGGCAAGGAGGCTGCTCAAAATTTTTCGTCTGGAACGAGTGACCATTGCCTATGGCAAGGCACGAGTGAAGACAAAAATTTTGATGCAAAGCCGACGCCGTCAAAAACCAATTTTTGAATCACGTTCGGTATATTTCAGACACTCACTTCTCACACAAAAATATCATATTTCTATACCAATAAAAATCCTTCCGTTTTGATGTTTTTTCAAAAGCAAAAAAACTTCATTGCTTTAAAAAAAGTAATGAATATTATTATTTTAAAATCGAACTAATACTTTTATCATAGGATTATTATGTCACTCTTAATTCATTCAGGACAAATTATCGTTGTAACAGGTGCCTCTAAAGGAATTGGGGCCGAAATAGCGAGTACGTTAGGAAAACTTGGAGCCAGGGTTGTGATGCTAGCTCGTGACATAGATGCTCTTAACTATTTAGCTGAAGAAATTCGACAATCAAATTCCGGAGGAGAGGGATTGCCATTTAAAGTTGACCTGACAAATATTGAAGAAATAAAAGTAACAGTAGAAAGAATTTTTCAAGAGATTGGTGTCCCGGATGTTTTAATCAATAATGCGGGCGCTGGAAAATGGGCAACAATACGCGAGAAATCTGTAGAAGATATCATTAAAGATATTGCAGTCCCTGGTATCTCTACAATGACAGTAACGAAGTGTTTTTTAGAAAGGATGATTAAGAAAGGAACGGCAAAATCTCCAGTACATATTATCAATTTGACTAGTCCGGCAGGGCTTGGAATGTACGTTCCTGGTACCAGTTCTTATTCAGTTGCAAGATACATGGTGACTAATTTTACAGAGCTATTGAGAACGGATCTCAGACATCATAAAGATAGTGTGAAAATTTCTTTAGTTGTTCCTGGCAAGGTGTCGACGAACTACTTCAAATCAAAGGAAGAGGAAAGCCGCGTTCCAATGCAACGATGGATCCGTGAGTTATCCCCTATGGAAGTTGCAACCAAAATATCACTAATCATTAAGAATCGTGACGGTGTTGATCTTGTATTTCCTTTTACTATGAAAGCTCTCGTAGTTGCCTTCAAAATTTCACCTACTATTATGCAATTATTTCTTACTCACGTTTTCGGATGGCAGCCCCCCAAACCTGACATTAACAAAGACCCTAAACAAACGTTCAATAAATCATTTACTAACAATATTCCTACTATTGCATCACTTAGTTTAATCGCTCTTTTATGCTTACTCTTTCACAAAAACATTAGCTGTAGACCAAAATGACAAATGGGGTCAAAAGTTTAATTAATTGGTGTCATGTCTGACATCCTGACATGCATGACCCCAATTAGAACAGCTGTCTTTCCCGCAATCCAATAGCTATAAATTCATTATGACCTATTAAATGCTTCGAATAATCGGACAGATTTTCCGTGGAAAAAGCTCTCTTTTTATGTTATGATTTCACCGAAAGAACTCATAGAAGAACCCCCAGGTCCTACATGATTAGGAATATACTAATAGTAATTTTTAACCTTTTAACATTTATAGGCAGTTTTGCAGCCATTGCTTTAGAACCTATAGAAGATAGAGCAGATATCATGAATATACAATCGCTTCTTCAAGAATATGCACAAGATAATGGAACGCCAGGAGCTGCTCTTGGGTTCATTGATTGTGGTAAAATCCACTTCTTTTCCTGTGGAAATATGACTGGAAATGGGGATCCTATTTCTGAGAATACTATTTTTGAAATCGGCTCTGTTACCAAAGTTTTTACCACTCTTGCCTTAATGGATATGGTCGCTAAAGGAGACGTCCGGTTGGATGATCCAATTGAGCTTTATTTACCAGGAGTAAAAGTTCCAGAGAAAGATGGTAAAAAAATTACACTTCGTCATTTAGCTGTCCATAATTCAGGTCTTCCTCGTTTACCAGACAACCTTAATTATTCAAATACTCCAGAGAACCCCTACAAAGATTATACGATAGAAAATCTTTATGAATTTTTATCTCAGCATTCTTTACAACGGGCTCCTGGAGAACAATTTGAATATTCCAATCTTGGTATGGGTCTATTAGGTCATGTTTTGTGTTTGAGATCAGGTAAGAACTATGAAGAGCTTATTTCTAATGTGCTCACGCAAAAATTGGGGATGAATCAAACCCTCATTGAAATGAAGTCGGACACTCAGGAAAAATTTGCGATAGGCCATCAATGCGGTAAAGCTGTCCCCTATTGGAATTTTCAGCAAAGTACTGCTGGAGCTGGTGCATTACGCTCAAATATTAAAGATATGGCTCTATTTTTAGCTGCCAATATGGGACTTACTCAATCACCAATAACCAATCTTCTTCAACAATGCCATCAACAGTATGATCAAAATCCTACTTTCTCCGTAGGCCTTGGATGGATTCTTTCAAAATCCAATGATACAGAACTCATTTGGCATAATGGAGGGACAGGCGGATTTAGAAGCTATTTGGGTTTTAATCCGAAAAACCAAAGAGGGGTGGTCATTCTTTCAAATTCCGCAGAAGAATGGCCAGATGAATTGGGCCATCTCTTACTCGATCCTAACTACAAGCGTCCCGTCATCGATAAAACACTCTCTAATAATTCTGATTATCTGAATAAATTTTCTGGACCTTATGAAGCCACGATTTCAACAGATCAACCTCAGCAACAAGTTGATATCACCGTATACGGCAAGCTTTTAGGAATCGTATTTTCTGGAGGTGAAATAGGGATGCTGTATCCTGAATCTGAGGGAGTTTTTGGAGTCAAAGGGTTCCCAGATGGAAGAGTATATTTTAGTTTCGATGAAAAGGGAAATGTTGCCAAAGCAGAAGCACGACTCCTTTCCAGTGGAACGGTTTTATGGGAGGCTCTACCTAAGTCAAAAGGGTAGTACATGTATGGCCGTCAAATTCTTCAAATTTCTCATCAAACTCCTTGATGCTTGATGAAAAAATCTGGCCAATGTTGAACAACAGCAGATAGAATCACAGCCACTTCGATCATCCATGGAATGGGGCCCCAAAAATAAGTGAGAAACTTCAAAATCGGATTGACTTCCTTTTCTTCAATCTCATTAGGGCCATATTGGGCTAGCCGTTTCTGCGCTTCAGATTGAGTAAGTCCATCCTGTGACGATCCTAATTTTTTTTCCAATTCCGACATGGAAATGAGTAAGAAATATCATTTTCGCATCGCTAAAACATTTCTGTTTTTGTCTATTATTTTAATTTGTTATAAATCCAGGCTAAAAGAAATAAGCCGATAAATCCATCAAAAAACCCATAAACGAAACCAATGATCGCTCCCCACCATGAAGTGGTATAGCCCGGGTAAATATCTGCCATTATATTTAAAAATTTTGTAGAATAGCCGAAGTATATGGCCAAGACTGTACAGATAAACATACATAGCCCCCACAATAATCCTCCTGAAATTCCTAATTTTATTGGATTCAACATAAGCTCATACCTCGCTAGCTAAATTTTTTATTGGTTATCACAGATATATCGTTTCATTTCGTCCATGTGGCGGGGAATGATGTTCATAGTTTTTCCGGGTTAAATAGTCCCCATTTGGCGAGCAACCGATCATAAGTTCCATTTTTTTTGTCAGTTTTTAGGCCTTCATTAAACTGGTCAATTAATCTTTTAGATTCCGGAGTATCTTTTGCAATTAGACGCAAACCTTCTCTAGTTAATGGTATCGATGCTATTTTCAATTGATTACGATAGAATTTTGCAGTTTCGTATGCAGGTATCATATCTAAAATCATACCATCGATAACATTATTGATGACATCTTCGGCTAACTGAGAACGTTTGTTGTACTCATAAAAAATAAAGTTTATCGGGATGTCTTTTAATAGCGAACTAATTGGTTTAGATTCATTTACAATTCCTATGATTTTACCGCTTAAGTCTTTTAAACTTTTAATATGAGAAGATAATGGTACAACAAGCACAGGTCCAATAAGATAGTAAGAATTTGTGAATATATAATTTTCATTGTTTTCTTCAATTACTTCTAGTGAAAGAACTGCATAATTATTGCCATTTTCTTCAAGTACAAGCAATGAGGAAAGGACTGCCTCATATTCTCCCATGTCTAATCCTGTAAAAAGATTTTCCGACTCTACTTGTATAAATTGTATAGGTAAATGATGCTGTGAGGCTACCGCTAGGGTGAGCTCTTCTGAGAAGGCTGTTATATATTCTTCTTTGTTAAATAGGTTCAATGGATACCAAGTTTCGTCGATAGCGATACGATAAATTTTGGGTAATGAATTTCCTTCTGGATAATATTTGTAGAGTATTCCCCCTAAAAAAAATGTTGCTAAAATCAGTATTATGATAAACATTTTTTTATTAAAATTTATCAGTTTACTCACTTCATTCATCAAAATTAACCCTTTCTAAAAATCTGTTTCAAAACAGCACGGTAACTTTTAAAAATTAATTGAGTATGATATAAGAAAATAACCAACGAAGAATGTAATGAGCGCCGGAAAAGTTATTTTTTTCATGTACCACATAAAATCAACCTTTTCTATGGCCATGAATGCAACGCCGGCAGCTGATCCTATGATTAAAATGCTTCCTCCAGTTCCAGCACAGTATGCCGTAGCTTGCCAAAAGAATGAATCTGTATGAAATGGTTCCAATCCATACATACCAATCGTTGCAGCAACAAGGGAAACGTTATCAATGATTGAGGATGCTAATCCAATGAATGCAGGAATTATATTTGGGGTAGGCACATGCAGATTAAGCCATATAGATAATCTTTTTAGTAAACCGGCACTTTCTAAAGAATTAATAGAGAGAAGAACGCCCAGATAAAACAGGATGACTGAAATATCTACTTTCGGCAAAATTGAAATGACACGTAGATGGTTTCTTTCCTTAAACTTAAAGTGGAGTAAATCTGTTAGGACCCACATTACCCCTAATCCAAACATCATTCCCATAAACGGGGGTAGGTTCGTTAATAATTTAAAAAATGGCACAAATATAAGAGAACAAATACCGATTATAAGAACTACGGTCCCACCAGGCTCTGACTTAAGCACTTGAAGTTCCTCATTGGCTTCATTATTAATTTCACCTTTGAACCTAAAACTAAGCCATAACAAACTTGCTGCTAACCCTAAAATACTTGGAAGAAATAAGCCCCGTAATATTGCAAAAGTGGTAATTTGACCATAAACCCACAACAATGTGGTGGAAACATCTCCAATTGGCGTCCAGGCGCCCCCCGCATTCGCTGCTATAACAATAGCCCCGCCAAGAATCAGCCGTTCCTCACGATCATTGAGTAATTTGCTGATAAGGGAAATCATAACTATTGTAGTAGTCAAATTATCAAGAACAGAAGATAAGAAAAACGCTACTAAGCCTGTTGTCCATAGCAATTTTCGCTTTGAACGCATAACTAGGCGCTTGGTGATGACTTGAAAACCATTGTGGGCATTGATAATTTCAACAATCGTCAAGGCACCGATCAAAAAGAACACCACCTGACTGACTTTGAACATTTGAAAAGTCAAGATATTGAGATGTCTTGCAATCGTATCCCCTGGTTCAAAAAAAAGGATTGTCCAGCATCCTACAGCCATCAATAAGGCTGTAGCTGCTTTGTTAAATTTGACTATTTCTTCGGTAATTATAGCTAAATAGCCAATTGTGAAAATCAATAAAACCAAATAGGCGAAATGTGTAGTTTCTTCTAAGTTTACATCCATAAGAAATTTGTTGAACTAGTCCTTTGTCATATTCAATTTTTGTATGGCACACTAAAGCTCCTATCCCTTTCTTACTTTTCATCATTTCTCAATTGATTTCAACACTTTAAATATTGTATCTTATTGCTGTGAGCAGATGACAAGAATTGTCAAATGTGGGAACTCTGCGGACTCATAACCCGCTGGTCCTTGGATTAGTCCCAAAGAGATCGATGCTTTGGCGTAATCCTCGTCCAAGGAAGGTGAAACCCAATAGAACCGATGTAAATTAACCCGGGAAGAAAGGATTTATTTTAAATAGTCTTCCAGCAGCTGACCTCGAAGTGAATCATAATACACATATTTAGCTCCAGCATCGATAAATAACGCTCTTAAATCAGCCTTGGCAGGATGAAAATAGTTTACTATAGCCAAAGGAGAAGTTACAGGATGAATATAGCCGGAATCTTGCTTATAACGTTGCAAATCACTTAGATTTCCAAATTCGGCAAATGCATCCCTATCATAGTCATCCCAATAAACTGGGTCATGCGGTCCATACTCATATTCCGATATCGTAAGTAAATTGACGTTTGCACCCAACTGGATAAGGTAATTCAAAACATCAAGATCACCAGCTACACAGGCATAATGAATGGGAGCTATTCCTTTTTCGTTATGCCAATTTAATAGACGCTGTACATAATCTGGAGAACAGGTTTCTAATAGTGTTAAACCCTCAAGCCAATTTAATTTGACCAAAGCAAAGATGTCATTCAGTCCTATTTGAGAGCCATATTCAATTAAAAGTTTAGCCATTTCTAAATCTTGATTTTTTATTGCAATAGTGACCGGTGTCTCTCCTTTTTTGTTGACGACACTTGGATAATAGCCGTTTTCCAAGGCCTTGTGCATGAGTTCCAGATTTTTCGATTTCGAAAGACGATGCATAAGCTGATTGCCAGAATTATCAACTAAATTTGGGTTAAGTCCGGAGGCTATAAGGTAATCCTTAAAAGGGTCTTTGGAGCTGTATCCATTCGATTCAAACAATGTAAGCAATTCACGATATGGCATCAATAGAGCTTTATGATAGGGTGTCTGCTCTAAAGTGTTTGCCTGATTAATGTCAGCACCTTGCAAAATTAAATACTCACAAATTGGAAAATTGCCCTTTGAAGCTGCTATATGCAAGGGAGAATCTCCTGCTTTATTGGTACGGGAAACACTCATCCCATATTCCACTGCAAGCTTAATGGCTACTAAATTCAATTTCTTTGTGGCCAAATGAAGCACATTGTCGCCATTGTTACTTACTTTTAGGACATCGTAGCCCATCTCGTTGAGCTGCATTGCAAGTTCCTCTTTAGGACTTGCCACAAGACTAGGCGTAATTGCCAAGCATAAACCTACTAAAATAATTAAATAAAAAGCAGAGAACTTCATATAAACACCATAAATAAAATATTAATAAATCCGGTCAGGATATAAACTTTTCATTTTTACATATTTTTTATTTAAAGTAAACAATATTAACTGAAGTTAAAGATAAGCAAGTAAGCTCAGTGCGAGCTCACTGGCCGAAATGTACTGAATATCTGAAATATTGTCAATCACCAAATCAATTTTTCTTGATTTGGTGATAAAAAAATGCTACGATAAATACATCACCAAATAAGGATTCAAAATGCAGCATTCATTTGTTGGGCGAAAAAGAGAGCTTCAGATGCTCGGAGAACTCTTTAAGAAGAAGTCAGCAAGTCTAGCAGTCATTCGGGGAAGACGCCGTATTGGAAAGAGCCGTCTGGCACAAGAATTCGCTCAAAAAACACCCCATTATGTTTTTTCTGGGCTTCCGCCAACAGGCGGCATTTCAGCTGCTGACCAAAAGGAAGAATTTGCTCGTCAACTACAACGCGAAATGAAAATCCCTCTTCCAAGAGCTGACGATTGGGGAGATCTATTTTGGCATTTGGCACAACAAGCTCAAAAACAAAAAGTTGTTCTTGTTTTGGATGAAATTAGCTGGATGGGTTCAAAAGACCCTACGTTTCTTGGAAAACTCAAAACAGCTTGGGACCTCTACTTCAAAAATAACCCTCAACTGGTTTTGATTCTATGTGGATCAATTTCAAGTTGGATTGAAGAAAACATCCTTAGTAGTACGGGATTTATGGGAAGGATATCTCTAGACATAGTACTGGAAGAACTTCCTTTATATGAATGTAATGAGTTCTGGAATGCAGAGCAAAATCGAGTATCAGCTTTTGATAAGCTTAAAGTGCTTTCTGTAATGGGAGGTGTTCCACGTTATCTTGAAGAAATTTTGCCGAATCAAAGTGCCGAGACAAATATCCAAAGACTATGTTTTCGAAAAGAAGGTTTTCTTTTTAGTGAATTTGAGCGAATTTTTTCAGATTTGTTCTCCTCCAGAAGCACTACTTACAAAACTATTGTTGAAAGATTAGCAGAGGGGCCTTGTGAGCTTAAAGATATTTACACAGCATTGAAAGTTGAAAAAAATAGTTTGGTTTCTGAATACATGGAAGACCTCGTGACGGCAGGGTTTGTTTCTCGCGATTTTACCTGGCATCTTAAAACTGGTCTAGATTCAAAATTAAGCCATTATCGGCTCAAGGATAATTATTTAAGATTTTATCTCAAATATATCGAGCCGAATAAAAAGAAAATTGAAAAACAAGGACTGAAACTCCTGCCTCAATGGCAATCTGCGATGGGATTACAGTTTGAGAACCTTGTCCTTAGCAACCGAAAAACGGTACAAAAAATCCTTGGTATCGATCCTTCTGAAATTGTGAATGATAATCCATTTTTTCAGCGTAAAGCGAATGATCGACAAGGATGTCAAATTGATTACATGATTCAAACAAAATTTGGAACCTGTTATCTATGCGAAATCAAATTTAACTCTCAGGAAATTACAAAAAGCGTTGTTGA
>Ga0206919_1178_pt1 | contig 14919 bp, 17 predicted proteins | sample Alteio_BWOrgHeat_67_FD_152962 | JGI IMG/M metagenome (GOLD analysis project Ga0206919, IMG submission 152962) | Enriched cells from forest soil in Barre Woods Harvard Forest LTER site, Petersham, Massachusetts, United States -... | ecosystem: Environmental > Terrestrial > Soil > Temperate forest >... | reverse complement strand
GGAAACAAGCGCGCGGTGATTACCTGTGCGCTGGCATTGTCAATATTATATTTCTGGATGATAAGCTGAAGATTGTTTTTAATAAACTGATCTTCGGCTTGCTTAATCGTAATATTTAATGTGTCTGATTGGGCCTGCGCAAACGCGCCGAACCGGGTAGCTAAAGAAATTAATGGCAAAAGAACAACCGCACCGACTAACTTTTTATACATGCTATTATTTTGAACAAAAGTAAACCGTTTGTATTAGATCAAAATTAGAGCCTGATTAGAAAATCATTAGAATTTTATCAATTACGTAAAAGATAAATTACAATTGATGAAAATTTAACAATGGGAACGCAAAAGGGTTAAAAAAATTCTCTTGAAACGGCTATTTGCCTGATAAGTGTGGGGCGTATTAACAAAGTTGGGTTTATCTTCTCACAAATTCAACTACTAAAGTAGTCCCATTCATCATTGTCGAATCGATGCTGATGGTACCGCCAAATAATTCGACAATTTTGCCGGTAACATATAACCCAATGCCATTGCCGCTATACCCTTTTACGTTTGTAGCCCTGTAGAATGAGTTAAAAACTTTTTCGTATTCTTTTGGGGGGATGCCGATGCCCTGATCGCTAACGCGTATGTTTATTTTCTGTGCGTCTACATATAATTCACAGGATACGGGCATGTTATTCGAAAATTTATAAGCATTACCGATAATATTATTCAGTGCGATAAACAGCAAAGATTTATTGGCAGGAAAAGAAAGCTTTTCGGGATCTTCGGGGAGGTGCAGGATATTTACAATGAAATTATTTTTGCCCATGCGCTTTGTCCAGTAATCGCTCAACTCCCAAATCATTTCATCAATAGCTATCGGGCTTAATATGGCCTGCGTATAATTCATATCAACCTGGGCAAGTTCCAGTAAACCGGTAATGGTTTCTTTCAGGCGTTCTGCGTCGGTGAGTATAGAAGTCAGCAATGCCCTGTATTCTTCGGGCTCGCGATCTTTTTGCAGCGCCACTTCTACCTCGCCAATGATGCTGGTTACCGGTGTACGCAGTTCGTGTGAGGCATTGGTTACAAAACTTTGCTGCAATTCAAATGCGTTTTCAAGGTGACTTAGCAGATCATTAAAGTTTTTTGCCAGCGCACTTATTTCATCTTTGCCGTTTCCTTCGTCTATTCGCAGGTTGAGGTTACTGGCCCGTACCGGTTGCATTTGCGACACGATGTTATCAATGGGTTTCAGCGCTTTTTTGGCAAACCACCGGCCTATAATAAATAAGACAGAAATGGTTCCGATCAGCAAAACAACCATGATCTCTATTAATTCATCAAGTCGTTTGTTGCCTTGTATGTCTGGCGCCGAAACGAGTATGACGAAATTGCCCTGGTTATCGCGCACATAGTTACCTACGGTCTGGCGGTTGCCTTCATAAAAAGAAATTTCTTTTTTTCTTCTTACCTGGTTAATCACCGCGTCACTCCAATATTGTTGTTTGTCATCAATGATAACAGCATCATTATGGTCATTGTAAATACGGATGATCTCTCCCGAAAGCTGCCGCGCAAAGCGTTTTCTTACATTGCCCAACGAGTCAGCCGATATTTCATCCGCCTTAAAATATAACTGTGCTACAATTTTTGCCCTGTCATTAAGGCGGCTATAAAAATCTGACCGGACCAGCGAGTTAAAGGTTATAAAAATAATAACCAGGGCAATAATAAGTGTTACCGCGGTTATCAATGAAAAATAAAGGGCCAGCCGATTCTTTATCTTCATTGCCTGTCTTCTCTCAAAATATACCCCATGCCAATAACGGTATGGATCAATTTACCGCTAAAACCCTTTTCTATTTTTTTTCGCAGGTAATTAACATATACGTCAATGAAATTGGTTCCGGTATCAAAATCTATTTTCCAAACCTGTTCACCGATATATTCTCTCGAAAGGATCTTATTAGGATTACGCATAAACAGTTCCAGCAAGGTATATTCCTTAGCAGTTAGTGTTATTTGTTGGCCGTCGCGTTCTACTACGTTGGTCCAGGTATCCAGTTTGAGGTCGTCAAAAACTAATATATGCTCTGCGTCGTCAGAAATCATTTGGCGGCGCAGCAGCGCTTCAATGCGTGCCAGCAGTTCGCTAAAATGAAACGGCTTTACCAGGTAGTCGTCGGCGCCGGCTTTCAAGCCGGCTACTTTGTTCTGTATCTGGTCAAGTGCCGTTAGCATCATGATAGGCGTGCGGCTATCTGTTTGCCTTATCTGCCTGCACAGATCAATGCCATCCACATCCGGCAGCATCACATCGATGATGTATAAATTGAACTTTTGATTTTTTATCAGGTCGGCGGCCGTAGCACCGTCTTTGGCAGGAGTTACCTGGTAGTTGTTCTCTTCAAGCCCCTTGCAAATAAATGCCGCGACTTTTTGCTCATCTTCAATTAGACAGATCTGGTTCATGCCCACTATAACGAATTTTTATAGAAATAAACATAAAGGTAATGTTATAGCAGGAATTTGGACATAGAGTTATAACTGATTGTAACAATTAACTGTTTAGTAGCCGAAAAACTTGCTATTTTTGCCATCTAAACATGCGAATGAGCAATACCCCCACATCCACCTATCGAAATATACTATCCTGTGTTTTCATTTTCTTATTTCCCTGCCTTCAAACTTTAGCGGCGCAAAGAGATACTGCTAAAACCACCACCTTTAGATTTAAAACCGTAGTGATAGATGCGGGACACGGCGGTAAAGACCCCGGCGCACCAGGTTCTTATTCAGTTGAAAAAAATATTACGCTGGCCATTGCAAAAAAACTGCGCAGGGTATTGACAGAAGAAATGCCGTCGCTAAATATTATTATGACGCGCAACGATGACACCTTCATACCGCTGAGCCGGCGGTCGGAGATCGCCAACGAAAATCATGGTAATCTATTCGTTTCTATACATTGCAACTCTTCGCCCGCAGGAACAGGCGCTTCACATAAAGGCGCCGAAATATTAGTTTACGGTTTACATCGTTCTAAAGAACAATTTGAGGCTATCCGCGAGAACGCTTCTATTTCGTATGAGAAAGATTACAAAACCAAGTATGCCGCTTATGATGAGAATAATCCGGCTAACCAGATCATTCTTAATCTTTATATGCAGAAGTACCGCAAGCAGAGTATCATATTTGGTGAAATGTTGAGTAAGAATTTTATAGAACTGGATGACCGCAAAAGCATGGGTGTAAAGGAACAGGGTGTATTAGTATTGGCCCATAGCGCCATGCCGGCAGTATTGATAGAACCGGCCTATATCAATAATCACGACGAAGAGGACTATTTAAACTCAGAGGCGGGGCAGGACGCTATTGTGAGAGACATTGTCAGCGCCATCAAAAGCTACAAAAAGCAGCTTTCTTCATAAAATTTCCTGTTGATTTAAGAAATGGTTAGTTCGCCGCGAATATCCGTTTCCAGGTACTTTTTCACTTCCAACGGATCTTTGATCTGCCCTAAGAGGTGCATCAGTTTAGTGACGGCCGCTTCAAAGGTCATGTCGTAGCCATTAGCTACGCCAATATCTTTTAACTGCTTACTGCTTTCGTAACGGCCCAACTCTACCGTTCCTACTTTACATTGAGAAATGTCGACGATCACTTTTCCGCTGTCGATCGCTTTTTTCAACAGGTCAACAAACCATTGATCGGTCGTGGTATTGCCGGCGCCAAACGTTTCCATCACAATTCCGCGAACATCTGATGATAAGATTGTTTCAACCACCCTGGCACTAATGCCCGGATACAACTTCAAAACGGCCACTTCGCTCATTAAATTTTTATGAACAACCAACGGCTCATTGCCCGGCTGGCGGATGTCATTCACGCTAAAGCGCAAGTGAACACCCGACTCGGCCAATATGGGATAGTTAGGAGAGCGAAATGCCTCAAACTTGGAAGAGTTATATTTAAATGAGCGGTTACCCCGGAATAATTTATAATCAAAATAGATAGCTACTTCGGGTACACGTGCACGATCTCCTTTTTTGGCATTGGCGATCTCGATAGCGGTCATCAGGTTTTCCTTTGCATCTGTACGGATAGCGCTGATAGGCAATTGCGAGCCTGTGAAAATAACCGGCTTGGCCAGGTTTTCCAACATAAAACTAAGTGCTGAAGCCGTAAATGACATGGTATCTGAACCGTGCAGGATAACAAAACCATCGACAGAATCATAATGCGCTTCTACCAATCCTGCTAACTGGCTCCAGATAGCGGGATTCATATTTGAGGAGTCGATGATCTCTTCGAAAGAATGTACCTTGATGTTGCAGTTGAGCTTTTCCAGTTCGGGCACATTATCCATGATCTGCTCAAAATTGATGGGTTTGAGCACCTTAGTAACAGGATCGCTCATCATACCAATGGTACCGCCGGTATATATGATCAGGATTTGGCTCATCAGGTTGAATATATGCAGAATAACGTTATCAATAGCTTACACACCAAATACCAGCCTTGAATTTTCTGTAGTGATCTGTGCAATGTCTTCGATGCCGGTCTGGTAAACATCGGCCACCTTTTGCGCTATATAGACCAGGTACGAACTTTCGTTAGGCTTTCCGCGGTGTGGAACGGGCGAAAGATACGGAGAATCGGTTTCTAAAACGATATGCTTCAAATCAATTGAAGGTAAAATTTTGTCGAGACCGGAGTTTTTATAAGTAACAACACCCCCAATCCCTAAATAAAACCCAAGTGCTATCGCCCTGTTCGCTTGTTCTAAATTCCCGGTAAAGCAATGGAAAATGCCACGCAGATCACTATCCTTTACTTCGTCCAGCACGGCGAATATCTCATCAAAAGCCTCGCGGCAATGTATAACGATAGGCAGCTTTAAACTTTTTGCCCAGGCAATTTGTGCCTTGAACGCCGCCACCTGTTCGGGCAAGGTGGTTTTATCCCAGTAAAGGTCGATGCCGATCTCCCCAATAGCGTATATCTTATGGTCGCCGTGATGTGCTTTTATTTGTTCCAGTTCCTGCTCCCAGCCATCCTTTACCGAACAAGGATGCAGTCCCAGCATCGAGAAGCATTTGCCGGGATAGGCAGCGGTTAGCCCATATACTTTTTCAACGGACTCAACATCTACATTCGGCAGAAAAAGTCGCTCCACTTTGTTATCAAAACAACGCTGCATTAAAGCCCCGCGACGGGCTTCGTCGGTTTCGTAATATTGGTGCGTATGGGTGTCCGTCAGTATCATACAAAGCGTTTATAGATCCCTTTCAAATTCCGGCCCATTTCCATATAGTCTAAACCGTAGCCCACCACAAATTCATTTTCAATTTCGGCAGCTACATATTTTAACTCGTCTACCTTGTATTCCAGCGCGGCAGGCTTAAGCAATAGGGTACAAACAGCAATTGACGCCGGTTTACGCACTTCTAACTTAGCCAGTAAATAATTAAGTGTATTGCCGGTGTCGACAATATCTTCTACCAGTATCACGTGCCTGCCCTCTATATTTACTTTCAAATCGTATTCATCATTGATCTGCCTGGTACTTTTGGTACCACCATGATAGGATGATAGTTTAGTAAAAGCCACTTCACACGGAACCGTGATTTCTTTTAAAAGATCGGCCATGAACATAAACGCGCCGTTTAAAATGCCTACAAAAACGGGGGCCTTATCGGCGTAAGCGACATTGATCTCACCTGCGATCTCCTTAATGCGTTTTTCGATGGTATCATAACTGATGAGCGGCTCGAATTCAAGGTCGGCTATTTTGATATTCATGCCCGCGAAGATAGCTAATTAGTTAGATAGCAGGTATAATGGGCAGGGCCGACATTCCAGATTTATCGGCTATCTTTGCTCTTTCATGACAGATCACCAGCTCTATACATTGCCCAACGGCATCAGGGTAATGTTTAAATATTCGCCATCGCCCATTACCCATTGCTGCTTTTTGGTGAATGCCGGTTCGCGCGATGAGACCGATCAAAAACAGGGGCTGGCACATTTTATAGAGCACCTGTTATTTAAAGAAACCGAGCGGCGCAGTACCAACCAGATCTTAAACCGCCTCGAGATGGTGGGTGCCGATCTGAATGCCTATACTACCAAAGAATACACTTGTATACATGCCTCGTTGCTCAACCAGCACTTAGAGCGGGCCATTGATCTTTTTGAGGATATTATTTTCCATTCTACTTTTCCCCAAGATGAAATGGAAAAAGAACGCGGTGTTATCCTCGATGAGATTGCTTCTTACCTGGACCAGCCCGAAGAAGCTGTGCAGGATGATTGGGAAGCGTTGCTATTTAGGTCGCACCCCATAGGTAATAATATTTTAGGGACGCCGGACGCGGTAAACGGCTTTAAGAAGCCTGACATAGAGGATTTCATCCGGGCCAATTACAATACCTCACAAATGATCTTCGCGGTATTTGGTAATTATGAATTGAAAACCATTAAGCGTTTAGCCGATAAATATTTAAGCACCCTCCCTGTAAATAACCAATCGAAACACCGGATAAAACCAACGGCTTCGATATCTGAAAGACGTGTTTTTTCAAAATCAATTTCGCAGGTACATTGTGTGATGGGCAGCCAGGCATATCATACCTCGCACCCGGATAAATACGGATTGCTGCTGCTCAACAACTTGCTGGGCGCGGGCGGCATGAGCAGCCGGCTTAACTTAGAAATACGCGAAAAGTACGGTATTGCTTACAGCATCGAATCGAACTATGTATCATTTACCGATACGGGCATGTTTAATATTTACTTTGGCACCGATACCGAAAAGGCGGCGAAAGCCGAAAGGCTGGTTCATAAGGAACTCAAAAAGTTACGAGACAATAAACTGGGCACCTTGCAACTAACCCAGGCCAAGCAAAAGTTTATCGGACAGATTGCGCTGGCCGAGGAAAACCGGATGGGTTTGATCTTATCGATGGCTAAAAGCATGCTCGATCTTGACCGCGTCGACTCGCTCGAACAAATATTTGCTAAAGTTAACGCAGTGACCGCGGAGCAACTGCTCCGTATTAGCAACGAGATATTTGACGAGCGCCAAATGACCACCCTGCTATTTCAGCCGCAGGATTGATCAATTAGAAATCTTTACAGAACGCCCTTCCAGTGAGGTGGCCCAGGTACTGCTGTCGGGCGATGACTGTACCTTAAAAGTGTAATATCCCGGCGACACAAAATCATTCAGCGTGCGGGTATATATCTTCTTTCCTTTATCGTCGGTATAATTGCCCAGGTATATTAACTCATCACCTTTGCAAACCATGTTAATTGAAAATGGCGCCATGCCCGGCGCACCGACTATTGAGAGTTTGTAACTATCCGTCGCGGCCTCGTAAGAATAAATAGAAAGATTATTGGTTTTAGCGTTTCCGTTGGTAACCATTTGATCGGCAATCATATAATTACCGTTACCCGACCAGCGACAAGCAGATATTGCCGCCGTTCCCTGGGATTTACCATTCACTAATGTTTCTGAGCGCCATTTGCCGATAAAAACGCTCAGTTTTTTAATGCCGTGCCCCTTTAAAACCCGTGCGCCCTGAGCAAGTGCCAATGTGGCCATCAGCACGATAAATACTGCTATGGTGTTTCGTTTCATACTCGTTGCTAATAAAGCTATTGATTTTAAACGATATTTTAAAATCGTATTTTTGCTGGATGAAATACCCTATCGTCGCTTACGGAGATCCGGTGTTGAGAAGGAAAGCACCTTCTATTGAACCGGACGAATATCCACACATCAAAGAACTGGTTGAAAACATGTTCGAAACCATGTATGGCGCCCGTGGCGTAGGATTAGCCGCACCGCAGGTAGGCTTGTCCATGCGTTTGTTTGTGATCGACTGCTCCACCTTTGCAGACGATGAACCGGAATTGAAGGATTTTAAAAAAGTATTTATCAACGCCTGCATTTTAGAGGAAAGCGGCGAAGAGTGGGCCTTTAACGAAGGCTGCCTGAGCATCCCCGACATCCGCGAGGATGTTTATCGCAAATCAAACATCAGGATATCTTATTACGACGAAAACTGGAAACATCACGAAGCTGCCTTTTCCGGATTAGCTGCGCGTGTCATCCAGCATGAATACGATCATATAGAAGGTAAATTGTTTACCGACCGCCTCAATCCGCTTCGTAAACGTTTGCTCGAAAAAAGATTAAATGATATCTCTAAAGGTGCGGTGGATGTAGATTACCGCATGAAATTTCCTGCGGCTAAAAAAGGCCGTTAATTACCCGAGCTTTTGCTCTTATCCCCGTCGGATATCTGCTTGATCAAGGCGCCCCAGGCAAACGGGTTCAACAACGGGTTGGTAATGGAGTGCGCGTTGACCATGTTGTTGTGCATTTGATTCACATCCAACGGCTCAGAACCGTCGCGCGGCATGTTATGCGCCTCGTCTAAAATGGTTTTCAGATTTAAGTTTTTCCGGGCTATTTCCAGGTCATCATCTGCAATTTTCATCGTCAGAAAATCTTTGGTAAACTCATCTGTTGTAGCCCAGGGGAATATACTTACCATGGGCAGGTTAAGTATGATAGGCCTTATGGTAACCTCTTTGGTGTAACTTTTCTTAGCGAGGTTAGCAGGGATCACTACAGTAACCGGTGCGTAGCCCACACAAGTAAATTCAAGCGTATCCTGCTCATGCACCACGAATGAAAAATAGCCTTCATAATTGGAAGCCGTCGACTCGTTATGATGGATTTTGTTGGTAATACTCACATAAGGCACGATCATGTGTGTGCTATCGGCACCACGAACAATACCACTAAACTGTATCAACGGTTTTTCCTGTTCCTGCGCAAAAGCAGAAATGGTGAAAAACAGCAGTAACAGACCAAATAAGTATTTCATGAATAATAGCACCTGTTTACTTTTTACGGTAAAGCTGGATTAATTGATTAACAAAAATACGCTATAAATATTGTACCAATTACTATTTAACAATACTTAACATTAACGTAAATTTTCGGGCAAAACTGCATCCGGATCATCGATATCCGTTAGGTTAATGGCCTCAACAGCGGTTATTTGGGGGACAGCCTTTTGGATAGCTTGTTCAATGCCGGCTTTCAGCGTCATAATGCTCATAGGGCAGGAACCGCAAGAGCCAAGCAATTTTAATCTCACTACATTTTCAGGTGTTATTTCCTCTACCGAAACGTTACCTCCATCTGTTTCCAGATACGGACGGATCGTGTCTAACGCTGCTTCCACCTGATCTAATAAACTCATTTTAATTAATTTATATGTAAAGTTATTAATTATTTACAACAGTTGCAGCACTATTAGCGGTAGCATTACAAATGGCTACCTGCTGCGCTACCCGCCTGGCCATCTCCATAAATGAAACATTGATAGCATCGTCTTCATTCAGTACGATAGGTTTCCCTGCATCGCCAGAATCACTGATACTTTTAATCAATGGTATCTCTCCTAAAAACGGCACTTCCAATTGATCAGCCAGTTTTTTACCGCCGCCCTGCCCGAAAATGTAATATTTATTCTGCGGTAATTCCGCCGGAGTGAAGTACGACATGTTTTCGATGATACCCAAGATCGGCACATTAATGGCGTTCATCATAAACATACCGATACCTTTCTTAGCATCAGCCAGTGCCACATTTTGTGGCGTGGTAACGATGACCGCTCCGGCAACAGGGAATGACTGCGTAACGGTTATATGGATATCGCCCGTTCCAGGCGGCAGGTCTACGATCAAATAGTCAAGCTCGCCCCAATCGGCGTCATTAAACAATTGCTTTACGGCTGTTGATACCATTGGTCCGCGCCACGGTACGGGCTGGTTGGGATCGGTAAAGAAACCGATAGACAGCAGCTTGATGCCATATTTTTCTATCGGTTCAATGCGCGTTTTACCATCTACCTGGCTGGCTTTTGGCCGTGCGCCTTCTAATCCGAACATGATGGGTATCGAAGGGCCGTAAATATCGGCATCTATCAAACCCACTTTGGCACCGGTTTTAGCCAAACCTAAAGCAAGATTTACAGAAACAGTCGATTTACCTACGCCGCCTTTGCCCGAAGCCACCGCAATAATGTTTTTAATCCCGGGCAAACCCGCATTTTTTTGGGAAGTAACCCGCGAGGTCATATTAACGGTAACGTTTATATCCTTGCTGATGAAATGACTGATAGCATTGCGGCAGGCATTTTCGATCAAAGCCTTTAACGGGCAAGCAGGGGTAGTTAAAATCACCGAAAAACGGAGGTTATTGCCGTCGATCCCGATATCCTGTATCATGTTCAAAGTAACCAGGTCTTTTTTCAGATCAGGTTCTTCAACATTACTAAGTGCCTGTAATACTTGTTCTTTGGTGATAGTCATAATCAAAGGGCAAATTTATTTAAAACGCGGCGAAGTAGTGTCATTTGAATATAATTGCTGCGAGGGCGTTATACTTAGCTGATTAGCATTTCTTCGCCGGTAAACTCATCCAGCTCATGGCGGTTGTGGCTTACTATCAACACGGTAGTTTGTAATTCAATAAACAACGCTTTTAAATCATCTATCAGCGCCGTTTTCATTTCAGCGTCAAGTGCAGAAAAAGGCTCATCCATTAAGAGTAATTTGGGTTTAATGGCTAATGCCCGTAAAATAGCGAGGCGTTGTTGTTGCCCGCCGGATAGATGATCTGGTTTATGAGTGCTCAACGTTTCCAGTTTACCCATTTGCAATAAGCGGTTGATCCATGCTTCATCTTTGGTAGCATATTCCAAATGCTGGCGCGCGGTCATATTCGGGAACAACGCGTAATCCTGGAAAACGAAGCCGACCCTGCGCTGCTGCGGTGGCAGGTTGATATGCAAAGCGGAATCGAACCAGGCTTCGTCGTTTACTACAATAGTTCCGCTATCGGGATTAGCCAGCCCGGCGATGCATTTCAAAAAGGTGGTTTTCCCCGAGCCGGAAGGGCCATAAATTTTAGTGACACTGCCTGCGGCAGTCATCCGGGTTATCTTCAGTGCGGTTTTGCCGCCGTAGGTCTTCAGTGTTTTTTCTATGTCGATGCGGATCATTCTAACGGACTTTTAGCCTGGTATTTGTTGAACATAAAAACACTGATCACCATTACAAAAGTGATGGCAAATAAAATAAACGAATAGGTATTGGCAGAGGCATAGTCCATTCGCTCTACCGAATCATAAACCGCGATGGATGCTACCCGCGTGACGCCCGGTATATTGCCGCCGATCATTAACACTACGCCGAATTCGCCCAGCGTATGAGCAAAGGTCAATACGGCGGCTGTCAGGATAGACGGCTTGATATTGGGCAGCAATACGTTGAAAAGCGTCTGCCATTTTGTTTTACCAAGTGTATAAGATGCCTGTGCCAGCGACGACGGCAGCTGCTGCAAGGCAGATTTCACCGGGCCCACCATAAACGGCATGCTGTAAATAAAAGAGGCCAGTACCAAGCCCTGGAAAGAAAAAACAAACTGAATATTGAACGTTTGGCTCAGCCATTTACCAACGCCATGCTGCGGACTAAAGGCAATGAGCAAGTAAAAGCCCAACACAGATGGCGGCAGCACCAGCGGCATCGTAATCAACGCCTCAATAATGGTTTTAAAAACAGATCGCCCCCGCGACAACCACCAGGCCAATGGCAGTCCAACAATTAAAAGCAATAAAGTGGTAAGTCCGGCTAATTGAAGCGTGAGCCAAATGGGCGAAAGGTCTGTCATTATTGAATGTGGTAACCGTACTCTGCCAATATTTTTTCGGCATCTGCGCTTTGCATATAGCGATAAAACTTATCAGCTGCTGCTTTATTGGCAGAGCTTTTTAATACCACCATGCCTTGCTCAATAGGCGAATAAAGTTTTGGATCAATGGCTTTCCAGTAAAGTTTGGTTTTATTTTCCGGGTCCTTAATCAGTGACTGCGTGGTAAAACCCACCTCGGCTACGCCGGTGGTGATATAGGTGTTTACCTGCGAAATACTTTGCCCCGTTACCAACCGGCCCTTGATGTCGTTGTAAATGCCCTTTTGTTTTAATGCTTCTTCGGCGGCGAGACCATAAGGCGCTATGGCGGCATTAGCGATGGCTATTTTTTTTGATGCGCGGCGTCAGCAGCAATCGCTCCCAGTTCTCGAAACCCAGATCCATGGTGCTGCAAATAACCAGGCTACCGCGTGCGTACACCACCGGGGCTCCTGTTGTTAAGCCGTCATCATAAAGCTTTTTAGGGAAATTCATATCAGCTGACAGGAACACATCGAAGGGCGCACCGTTATGCATTTGCGCCACCAGGTTACCCGATGAACCAATAATGGGTTCGATAGTAATGCCCGTTTTTTGCTTAAAATCTTTTTGCAGCACCATGATCACCGACTGCAAATTAGCCGCAGCAGCTACTTTCAGGGTTTGCGCAAAGAGTACGCAATTGGCGACTACCAGGCAGATGATGGTTAATACTATTCGCTTGAATTTCATAAGCAATGATATTTACTTTGTAACGTAGTACGTACCTATAGGGTTATACAAATTTAGCAAACAAACTATGCATTAGATGTTTCCATCATTTTGTGTTAGTTTTGTAATATTGTAATAATAAACAATAAATATTTAAACCCTTTGTTTGTTAAGTAGTTAAACGTTTGTGATGACACGAATAACATTAGCCAAATTAACGTTATGCTTAGCTGCCCTATTTTTTGCAGCCAAGCCATTTGTTGGCTTTGGTTTACCCCATCATTTACGATCAAGCGTAAAAACCAATATTGTTGTTAAGATCTTCAGCAAACGCAAAATAGAAGACGGGCGCTCGTCTATGAGTGCCATTGCGAAGCAACTGTCTGACCCCGGCGCTAAGCCGCTGCTGCGTTTCTGCGTTTTATTAACTCTTTTGTTTCCACTGGCTTTTAAAGCCATCGATGACGCTTCTACCGGCTTATCAAGCAGGCGGCAAGCTTCGTTACAACCACAGCCGGTCATACTCTTTACCGGCCAGTTACTGATCTGATTTAATTTTTGAATCGCCGCGTGCTGCGGCCATGATGCATCCGGCATTAGCCGGGCTTTATCTGTTTTATTCAAAATTAATTTCAAGATCAAATGTTAAGTTTTAAAAGATGCCTGTGCATAGTTGCGTTGCTTGCAGTAGCAACCCGCCTAAGCGCACAGCAGCAGCCAAAACCAGTTACCTTAAAACAGCTATTAACGCTTGTGGACCAGAAAGCGCCCACCTTGTTAACCGATTCGGCAGCAATTAAAATCCGCAAAGCGCAAGCTGCAGAGGTTAGAAACAACTGGCTGCCCAACCTCAAGCTTAATTACCAGGCCGATGCAGGCACCGCCAATAATATAACCGGGCCTTACTTTGGCTTTGGCATTATACCCTCCAGTTCCGGTGGCATTCATCCCAATAATCTCACCACCACCATGTCCGACAATTTGGGCATCGCGGCGTTTGACTGGGAGGTCTATAATTTCGGTGCCTATGGTGCCCAGAATAAGGTAGCCAATTCGGATGTAACCGTGCAGCAAAATCAGTTTGCGCAGTCAAAGTATGATCTCGAAGCATTCACTATTGCCAACTATTTACAACTCATGCGTTTGCAGGATTTCCTGGCCATCCAGGCGCGGGACATTCAACGCAATACAGAGATACGCCGATCTATCGAATCATTAGCCAAAAGCGGCGTGCGCGCGGGCGTAGATACAAGCATTGCCGAAGCGGAGTTGTCAAAGGCGCGTTTAGATTACATCGAGCTCAATAACCAGTTTAAACAGGTTCAGTTGCAACTGTCATCCGTCACCGGATTACCGTACCAGTCGATCATCTCAGATACGACGGCCGAGCAAAGAATAGTTACCCAACCTACGGCGACTATTTTTAACATAGACACAGCCAACCACCCATTAGTTAATTATTATCGCGCGCTTTATCAGAACAGCCTGGAGCGCGAGGATTTGGTGAAGAAAAGCTACAATCCAAAGATCCTGTTGGAAGGTGCGGCCTGGGGCCGTGGATCGAGCGTAGATGCTGCCGGCAATTATAATGGCCTTGGCTCCGGCTACGGCTTTCAGCGTGATAACTACTTAGTGGGCGTTGGTATCAGTTTTAATCTGTCCGATATCCGCCGCAGGCAATTAAAGTTAAATACGCAAAAGGCCAGTACAGATTACGCGCAACAGAAGTTAGAAGAACAAAAGCAATTGCTGGCGATCAGCAACGGACAAGCCGATGTAGAAATGCAAACGGCCATCCAGCGGTTGCGCGAAATACCTAACCAGCTCAATGCAGCCAACGCCGGCTACCGGCAAAAGTTGTCGTTGTACCGCAGCGGTTTGACAGATATCGTAGAGCTCGATGCTGCGCTCAATATTTTGTACCGCGCCGAAACAGACTACGCCCAGGCCAAATATGCTTACACCAATGCGCTGTTCCAAAAAGCAGTGACCAGCAATAGTGTAGGCCAGGTTTTAACCCTTTTAAATCCATAAATTATGTCAATGGTCACATCCGCGCTTAAAAGGCCCATTACGGTGGTGGTTATCACCATGAGCCTTTTAATATTCGCAGTATTAAGCGCGATAAACATACCTATAGATATTTTCCCGAAGCTAAACCTGCCTACCATTTATGTAATTGAATCGTACGGCGGCATGTCGCCGCAGCAAATGGAAGGGTTTTTTGCCACCCGTTTGCAGGACCAGTTCCTTTACGTAGATGGCATCAAGAACATCAGCAGTAAAAGCATACAGGGATTAACCATTATTAAATTAGCTTTTTATGAGTCTACCAATATGGCCGAAGCTTCGGCACAGGTGGCCCTGCAGGTAAATCGCTCGCAGGCATTCTTTCCGCCGGGGGCCCTGCCGCCGCAGGTTATCCGTTTTGACGCT
>Ga0206919_1177_pt1 | contig 14919 bp, 11 predicted proteins | sample Alteio_BWOrgHeat_67_FD_152962 | JGI IMG/M metagenome (GOLD analysis project Ga0206919, IMG submission 152962) | Enriched cells from forest soil in Barre Woods Harvard Forest LTER site, Petersham, Massachusetts, United States -... | ecosystem: Environmental > Terrestrial > Soil > Temperate forest >... | reverse complement strand
TATAAGCACGCCGACAACCTGCACGTGCTTCCATCTATGATCCTGTGGCTCCGCTTTTCGGGTATTATCCTGGGCGTAATGGGCACTTTGTTGCTGCCGATGCTCATTGTATTTATTTCTTATTCTATTAACAGCATTGAACACAAAGCCGATACGTGGAAATCGATATTCAGCTTACCGATACCGAAGGCCTCTATCTATATATCCAAGATAGTTTACGCCATACTGCTCATATTTTTATGCCTGCTCCTGTTTTTAGGGTTTACCATTGCCCTGGGCAATTTGATGGGTATGATGAACCCTGCGTTGAAGTTCGGCGACTATAACATTAACAATTATCTCGCAGCGGTTTACCTCAAGCTATTCCTTTGCTCAATGGGTATTCTGTCTATCCAGTTTTTGCTGAGCTTACTATTCCGCGATTTCTTAAAGCCGATGGGAATAGGGTTCATTGCTACCATAACCGGCGTAATCGCGGTAACCCAAAACTGGGATTATAACTATATATTTCCTTACTCACAGCCATTGCTGGCTATGCAATCAATGGTAGGGCCCAGTCATAAAAAAGGGGTAATGGGCATACCCGTTATGCCAACGGTAGAAATTTTCACCCGCGAAGTATGGGTAGGTTTGGTTATAGCTGCCGTTGTTTTTGCGCTGGGCTTTGTCATTGTGCAAAAGAAAAGTGTGAAATAAAGATTAGAGGGTAGTGATTGGAGATTAGTTCGGTTTTTTTCAAATAAAATAAAATCTAAATCAGCAATAAAAAGGGATCATAATTATGATCCCTTTAATTTTTTATAAAGTGCTTCGAACTAACCTCTAATCACCAATCTTTGGGTCACTACCTGCAAAACACCGGCAAACTCTCATGTCCTTCGGCATCGACCGATTGTATAGCGAAGAAGAAGTTATCTTTCGAATAGTTCAATTTTACAGTGTTCCCGGTTACATAGAATTTCTTTTCCCAAACCGGGCTGGTAGTTTCGCGCATCAGGATGTAGTAACCCGCAGGTTTTTTCCCTTCTTTAGGGTCCTGCCAGTTGATCTCGGTCATGTTAGTCAAACCACGGGTTACCATAGCCACAGCTGTTGGCATGGCTGGTGCTGATGCCAGGTTAGCCAGTACCGACAAGTTCATGCGCGCTACCTTTTGTACGTAGCTAAAATCTACCGAATCAGGCACGTCGCCATAGCCTATGCCATTTTCACGACGTACGTATTGATGCTGACGGGTAAAATTCTCGTTCATTTCTGTGAAACGAACGGCAGTGAATCCTTGTGTTAAGAAAGACGTATGATCGCCACCGCGATTGTAACGGTCACGGCGATAGATCATTTTTACATCTAAATTATCTACATAGCGTTCGGCCGTTTCTTTGATATAACGAGCCAATTCGCGCGACGGGCTATCATCTTCGCCGCCATTATTTATCAGTCTGGTTAATTGTTGCTGCGTGGTTCCGGTAGGAACACCTTCGCTGAATACACGTACATGCAGGTTGTCTTTTATGTCGTTATCCAAACCATGGGTATTACCAACGATGTCATTATTCAGCATCGCATCTACGTTCCATTTTTCTGCTTTGGCACGTTTTGCTACGTGAGCCGAACCATCCAAACCTTGTTCTTCACCCACAACTGCCATAAAAATGATGGTAGCCGGGAAAGAGTGCTTAGCCATTACACGGGCAACTTCCATTGAAACGGCTGTACCTGAGGCATCGTCATTGGCACCCGGAGCATCGGCTTTAGCATCCAATACATCACCTACAATAGAGTCAAAGTGACCCGAAACAATATAAACGCGGGTATCGGTTGGGTCGGTACCCTTCAAGGTACACAGTACGTTCTTTAAAAATACCGGGTTGGGAATACGGTTAGCTTTTGGCTGAGTAAAAGTGTCAAAAGCAACCGTCATTCTGCCGCCCGATTCTTTGGCGTATAGCTCGTATTGCGATTTGATCCAGTTACGGGCTGCGCCGCTGCCCTCAGTGGCGCTGGTAGTATCGCTCAGGGTATGGCGTGTTTTAAAGGTCACCAGTTTGCGGATGGTGGCTTCTACGTTTTTTACCGATACTTCTTTTACCATTTGTTCAATGGTAGGGTCTTGCCTTACGGTTGTTTGTGCGCTTGCGGCAAGGCCTGAAAAGACCAGCGGAAGGATAAATTTTAAACTCTTCATCGTTAGTTAGTATGATTTGATTTAATTGAAAATGCGTCCGGAAGGCCTAAAATAAGTTTTTAATGGGATTGCAACAAGTAACCTCTTTATTACTCTTCTTCGGCTTGCATCACATTTTCGGCCAGTCTGAAGTTGCTGCGCACAAAATGGCACCAGTCGCATTCCTTTTTACCGCAGCCGGTATTAAAATCATGTGCTAAGATTTTTTGATACACCTCTTTAATTTGTTCAGTTACGATAGCGGCATCGTTAGGTGTTATCACGATCTTTTCTTTGTGATATTGATCATCAACGGGTTCTACAAAATCAAAAACGGTGCTGATCACTTCCCAGTCATTAGTAGGGTCATTATCGATCAATAACTTATAAAACACGGCCTGTCGCCAGTAATCGCCGCCGTTGGTTAATCCTTCCGATGGCCGCATCAATTTATCTTTGGCATTTTTCAGCTTACCGGTCTTGTAATCAACTACGGTTACCTGCTTGCCTTCAAATTCTATTTTATCCAGGTTGCCTTTTACAGGAACACCCTCAATCTCCACATTTTTGATGGCCCGTTCGGTAATGGCAATTTTATTCCACTGCAGTATGCTTTGCTCGTAGTAAGGCGGCAAAATGGTTTCGCCGTAATCCATGCGCACCTTGAATTCCTTTTTGGTGAACGAGTCGCGGTTGCGGCTCATATACCAGCGGAACTCATTCATAAAATCGTTGGTTGAAATAAACTCCTCGTCGTTGTCCTTTAGCTTCCTGAAGGCTTTGTTTAGTGCCCAATGCACCGCCTGCCCGAAGGTAGCCGACGGCGATTTACCTGCCGGCACCCGGATGAGACATTGGAAATAAAATCGCAGCGGGCAATCAAGGAAATTGCTCAGGTGGGTTACCGAAAGCGTGTAGTTCTGCAATAGCAGGTTGATATAATTGTGATCGAGGAGTTGAACGGTTGGCTTCTCTTCCTCATTAAATTGCGTAGCATAAAAATCGAGCATATCAGCCTCGCTAACCTTCGGATGTTCGATAGTCAAGTGTGTATCGGCCAGTATTTCGCCTATAAACTGCGACGCCTCCTGCTCTTTACCTTTTTTGTCTTTTGATGAAAAGGAGATCATCAGGCACTGCTTGGCACGGGTAAGTGCCACATAGAATAAACGCCGGGCTTCCTCTTTTTGCGCTGTTTCATCTGATGATGCCTGCGTTAATGTATCAGGATAGCTAAATCCTGTATTTCGACCTTTGCTGTCCCAGGTTTTTTTATCACAACCGATAAAGAAAACATGTTCATATTCCAGGCCCTTTGAGCCATGTGCGGTGTTGAAGTTGACGCCGTTATCTGAAAAAATAACCTGGTTAAGATCAAGGCGGATGTTATGATCTTTCATTAATTCAATGGTCGCCAGGAAATCCCTTAAAGTAATATCAGGCCGTTTCCTGCTTTCATCTTTTAGAAAGTCAAAAAAATTAGTGAGTATTTGCATATGCGCGCCTTTATCGGGTTGCTGCATCACATAGCGCAGGATGCCCATCTTGGCGATCACTTGTTGAAATAACTGTTGCAGTGTAGTGCTCATTGCCTCAGTAAGCAGCAAATCAATATTGCTGACGAGGTATTTCATGCCGGTGTTTTGTACCGCGTCAAACAATCCCGGCTGTGCAGGTGTGCGCATATCGCTTACATATCGACGCAGGGATGTTTTAGGCTGATTATTGGCCGCCGTTGCATAATTTTCTTTAGCTACGGCAATGCTGGCTTTAGCAATTTCAATAGGCGGAATGTCAAAGAAATCATAGTGCATGATCTCGAACAGTAACTCATCGCCGCTGTAGGGCGAGTCTAATTCCATAGCGAGGTAACGCAGGATGTTGATGATCTTCTCGCCAAATGGCATGGTCAGAATATCAATCTTACGACGGGTATTGACGGCGATTTTCTGTGTTTCTAAAAACTGCAGCAGATCCTCCACCTGGCTGTGGTTACGGTAGATAACGGCAATCTCAGACGGTGGCGTTCCTTTGGCGATCAGTCGTTTGATCTGCATAGCAACATCGACTACTTCCTGCGCGGGATTTTCATATTCGCGGATCACCGGCGCAACTACATGCTCCGAAAAGCGGGAGTGGGAAGATACCAGGTTTTTATCCAGCGATAATTGCGCGGTTAGCCGCTCAAGGTTGTTATCTATCAACGCCCGTGAAACATCCAATATATGCTGATTAGAACGGTAGTTATGCTTAAGGACAACTGTATAAAGCGACTGCACATAATCATTTGCAAAATCCAGGATGTTCTTCATATTGGCACCCTGGAACTTGAAGATGGATTGGTCATCATCGCCTACTACAAATACGTTGGGTGTATCCCAATAATTAAGCAGAAATTTTAATAACTCATTCTGCGAACCGCTGGTATCCTGGAACTCATCCACCAATATATACTGATAGCGTTCCTGGTATCGGCGCAGTATCTCTTCATTTTCGCGGAAGGCCTTTAACACCCAGATGATCATGTCATCATAATCATACCGGCCGCGGGCGCGCATCTTGGCATCATATTGCTGATACTCACCAACGGCAGCCAACAGTTTTTCCATGCTATCTTTGGCCGCATCGATGTCTTTTTGCTTCAGGTCGCCGGCTTGGATGCCTTTGACAGCATTAGGTCGTTTGTAAATAAACTCCTCACGATTAGGCAGGTCTTCCACATACTCATGAACCGCTTTTTTAATGGTGGCCACATCCCAGTTCTCGCGCTTCATCGTTGAAAAAAGCGCTTTTAAGCGCGGAACATCGTAATAACGGTCGCCGGTGAAACGCTTTAAAAGGTGATTATTCGCAAACTCATCCACCAACTCGTAAAACAACGTGGCTGATTCAAGGTCTGAAATAGGCTCCAGGTTCAGCTTGCCAAAATATTCCAGGTTTTCCTGGATGACTTCATTACAAAAAGCGTGAAAAGTATAGATGTTTATGCGATATGCATCGGGGCCTATGAAATCAAATAAACGTTTGCGCATAGCCACCGCGCCGGCATCGGTATAGGTGAGGCAGAGTATCTCATCAGGGCGCGCATCTGTATCCGTTAGTATCTTTCCAATTCGCGCGGCAAGTATCTGCGTTTTGCCGGTACCAGGGCCTGCAACCACCAGCACCGGGCCATTCATTTGATTAACGGCAGCCAATTGCTCGGCATTCAATCCCGCCAAAGCTTCCTGGAATTTTATATTGTATTTATCAGACTGCATGAATAGAAATAGAGAAAATAAAAATAGCTAAATTAAATAGCAAAGTTGGCAACCGCTACGTAATTTTCCATAAATCAAACCCAAGGCTCACAAGCCTGTCCCATTCTTAAAAGTAGCGTTGATAGTTACCGGCAATTTGCCTGTGGCATTTAACCGCAGGGTAATCACTTTTACTGCCGACCGTTGCAGATCGTCGGTCATCTGGTAGCAAGCCATTACAGCGCTGCTTTTTTCAATGCCGGGAATGGTAGCAATGGTATACGGATTGGCAAAAACGCAGGCAACGCTATTGCGATGTTCGACCGCCTGCGTAAGGAACGACATTACCTCCGGACTAAAATCAAGTTTACTTTGCGGCCTGGCGCGGATATCATGTATGCCAATATAAACCTGGTCGTATTGCTTTAAAACCTCGATCAATTGTTTAAGGTGCTCCGGCGAGGTGTTTTTATCGATCATGAACAGCCGGCTGTTCCGGTACCATTGGCAAAGTTCCTGTTGAAAAATGGTTGGCCCATCAACGCCGACGCTAATAATGGCAGTCCTTAACAGAGGATCCATTTGCAGGGTTGAGGTTGTTCCTTTGATCACGGTAACGGCCGCATCGCTCAATTGCTGTTCTAATTGTACTGCCGCAGGACGGTTCAGATCCTCTATTAAATGGGTGGTTGAAATGTCGCGTCGGTCTGCCAACCCGCTATGATACTTAGCCGCCAGGATCTTTTTAACCCGACGGTCAAGTTCGTCCTGCGCGATAATTCCTTTGCGCAGTGCTTTACATATTTTGGTAATAGCCACATCGGAATTTTGTGAAAGCTCGATGATATCCTCGCCGGCAATAAAAGCTTTTAGCTCTGCTTCACCATCCGGGAAATATTTAGTCACCGCTTTCATTTCCATAGCGTCCGAAACTACCAAACCTTTAAAGCCGAGCGAATCCTTTAATATCCCCGTCACAATTTTGGGCGACAGCGTTGAGGGTAGGTTTTTGGTATCGTCCAGGGCAGGAATATCCATATGCGCTACCATAATGCCGCTGATGCCTGCATTGATGGCCTGTTTAAATGGATATTCTTCCAGCGTGTCTAAACGTTTGCGCGTAAAAGGCAGCAGTGGCAGGTCAAAATGCGAATCGACATTGGTATCACCGTGGCCAGGGAAGTGTTTCGCCGTAGTTAAAATGCCCTGGCTCTGCATACCTTCCATGTAGGCGATGCCTTTTTCGGCCACGTTATACTTGTTGTCGCCAAAAGAACGGTAATTGATCACCGGGTTATTAGGGTTGTTGTTCACGTCCATATCCGGCGCAAAATTTATCTGCATGCCCAACCGCTTAAAATCATAGGCCACCTGCTGACCCATTTTATAAATGAGGGTGTTGTCGCGGATAGCACCTAAGGTCATTTGAAAAGGATAGGATACCGTGGAGTCCAGCCGCATGCCCAGGCCCCACTCGCCATCCATAGCGATCAATAATGGCACATTGGCTATCTTTTGGTACTTATTAATAAGTTCCGCCTGCCGAACCGGGCCACCCTGGAAAAATACCAGTCCGCCTATTTGCTGGTCGCGGATCACATCAGCAACAGAATCTTCATATCGTTTGCCCTTGTCTGTATGCGCCCTTACAAAGAATAGTTGCGCGATTTTTTGACGCTTGCTCAGCTTGTTAAAGACCGAATCAACCCAATGGTTCTCTTTTTCATTGGCCGTATTGCTCTCTCGTTGAGCATAGCTATTTAGCGCTACAAAGTTGAAAATCAGTATAAAAAACAGGTAGAAGTATGGTTTGTGTAGAAGCATATTGCCAAAAGTAGCTTAAAAAGTATTTAGTAATGTAACCTTTATAACCGCAGTGCGTAAAACAGGGAAATTAATAATTAAAGGCCCGGGCAACATTAATGTTTTAGGGCGGACACAAAAACTCACAACTATGAAAAAAACGCTCCTTTTTGCTTTCTGTCTGCTGTTGGCAGGTACAGTAAGCGCTCAGCAGTATTTTTTTGGCCCCCGTAGTGACTATTACGATAATATCAACGATTTCTATCGTCCGCGCATCGGTATCGAAGGCGGTGTTAGTATGTCAAATACATCAATAGGTGCTGCTGCCAATTCAAACTTTGCTACAGGCTCATTAACAGGCTTTAATGTAGGGTTAACTTTCGATCTTCCTGTTACTTACCCAATTACGTTTGCTCCTGAGGTTTTATTCTCAGAAAAAGGCTATGCCGCGGTAACTAATAATGGCAATTTTACTCAACATACCGATTTTATTGACGTACCGCTACTGGCTAAATTCGAGGTAAATCCAATGTTCAGCTTGTATGTTGGCCCGCAATTTTCTTACCTGGCCGGTTTACATAACAACTATGCCAGCGGTTTTGCAGCCAGTACAGAGAGCTATTACACGCAGACCAGTAACTACCTGTTTTTTGATGCAGTGGTAGGCGCCAGTTTTGCTTTGGCACACGATGTAGAATTACGTGCCCGCTATACGATAGATCTTCAGCAGAATTATTCAAATGGGAATGCCTTTGTACCAAGCTACGCTACGCACGTAGTGCAACTGGGATTAGGCTATAAATTTTAATTCCTGTCACAAACTATAATTATTGATAAAGGCGGCTCCAATTTGGGGCCGTTTTTATTATATAACGTAGCCGAACTGTTTAAATATTGGCCGCCAGAAGTCAATATATCTATCCCAGGCATGACAACCAAACGGTAATTGCTGATGATTGAGGCGCAACGCACGGTCGGGCACTAACTCAAAAGCGAATTTTAAGCCTGTTTTATAATCGGGGATAATGATTGCTTTCTTTTTGCGATTTACTTCTATACTCCAAAAACGGTCCTCATTAAAGTGATGCCCGCCGATGGCAAGATATTTTTCGATTGCAGGCCGCTGACCGGCTGCAATGGCATAAAACTTTTTAACCCGGCGCAATGAAAAGCCGCCGTTACCTACCCGGTTCTCATACTGGTATTTGGTGGGCTCACCGTTCGGTTCGCGTACGTCGTTACGTACATGGAAATAATATTTCAAATTGGATTTTAGCGACTTAAACAGATCGGGATGGTCAATGTCCCTCAACCAGGGTGCGCCGATGTAATCATATTTTCGCTTGCACCACTCGTTCAGCTGATCGGCAAATACAAACGCATCCAATTGGTGGATCAGGATAAATTCATAGTCCAGGAAAGCTTCGTAAAATTCGGAAGATAGCATCAGGGCATTATACCCGTCGATATTAGCAAAATAGCGGTCATCAAAACTTTTAAATTCGGCAAAAGGAAACTTTAGAAATGCTGCCGGAACATCTAAGTGCTGTGGTTTTACACCGATGACGGGATAGTTTGCGAGAACTTTAAAGCATTGGTCCAGGGCGATAGCTTCGTATACCGAAATATGATTGCGGTAAAAGGGGATAACTATGGCTACCTGCTTTTGACCCATATTAGTCGCTAAAAGTCTGCATATCGATCAGCTTGCGGTATAAGCCGTTTTTGCTCATGAGCTGCTGATGAGAACCTTGCTCAACAATTTTTCCTGCTTCCAGCACCACAATAATATCGGCACTTTGAATAGTGCTTAAACGGTGGGCTATGATCAGTGAGGTGCGATTCTTCATCAGGTTATTCAAAGCATCCTGTACCAGTTTTTCCGATTCGGTATCCAGCGCAGAAGTGGCTTCGTCCAGTAGCATGATCGGCGGATTGCTCAATACCGCACGAGCAATACATAGGCGCTGGCGCTGCCCGCCCGAAAGCTTAGTGCCACGGTCGCCGATATTCGTATCATATCCATTTTCCGTATCGAGGATGAAGTTATGCGCATTGGCAATTTTCGCAGCTCGCTGCACCTGTTCCGGTGTGGCGTCTACTTTGCCAAAGGCGATGTTGTTATAGATAGTATCATTAAACAAGATCGACTCCTGGTTTACAAAACCGGTTAGTCCCCGAATGGATTCCATCGTTATGTGCTTGATATCTTTGTCATCAAGGTAAATTGCACCCGATTTTGGCTCAATAAAGCGCGGTATCATATCCATTAAGGTAGATTTACCACCACCCGACGGCCCAACCAATGCTACCGTCTTGCCTTTTGGAATAGTGAGATTGATATTGGTAAGAATGGGCTTTTCCTCGTAAGCGAAGGAAACATTCTTAAAGTGCAGGCCTTCATTAAATTCTTTTACAACTACTGCATCCGGCGAATCTACCACGGCAGGCTTTTCGTCGATCAAATCCAATACTCGCTCGCCCGCGGCAATGCCCGAGTGAATATTGCTGAACGAATCAGAAAGTGCTTTAGCCGGGCGGGTAACCTGCGAGAAAATAGCGATGTAAGTAATAAAAGCAGGCCCGTCTAAACTGCCCGACTGATGATTCACAATTAAATAACCACCGTATAACACAATACAGGCGATCATGATCACGCCCAACGTCTCAGATACAGGCGATGCCAATTGCTGGCGGCGCGCCATTGAGCGCATAATGGATGAGTAGCGCTTGTTCTCATTATTAAATCGGTCTTTTATAAAACCTAAAGCATTAAACGCCTTGATCACTTTAATGCCTGTTAAGGCCTCATCCAGGTAGCTGATCATAGTCGCATAGCTCTGTTGTGAAGCGATGGCCTGCGCCTTCAGCCGCTTTACAATACGCGAAATAATAAATGCTGATACGGGGATGACCAGTAAAGAATAAATGGTAAGGTTTAAACTGATAACGAATAAGGTAACCACATAAAAGATTAACTGCACAGGTTCTTTGAACACAACCTGTAGCGTAGCCGTCACCGAAAATTGTACTACTTGCACGTCAGATGCAACTTTTGAAATAATGTCTCCCTTGCGCTCGTTGTTAAAATAGCCAAGGTGCAGGTCCATCACGTTATCGAATACCCTTCTGCGCAAATTTAATAGCGTGTGAACACGCAGGTTTTCCATTACGCGTTGCGAGAAATACCTAAAGAAATTAGACAATACCACAGACATAACTAAAACCGTACAAACAAATTTGAGGGCACCCCATGCGCCATACGTTTTGGTAAGTATCTGTACATAATATTTAAAAAGTCCCATGATATTGTACCAATCTGGTTTGGCCATTACTACAATATCTGCAGGCTTTTGGTGCTCAATAAATAACGTTTGCAATAGCGGCGCCAGCAATGCCAGGTTCAATGTATTAAATACAATAGACAGCAGGGTGGCGATGATATATGGAATGGCAAACTTTTCTATCGGTTTGGCAAAAGAAAGCAGCCGGAAATATGTCTTCATTAAAACTTTGTAAAAGAGCGCAAATTTAAAGTAATTACTTTACTTTCTATGTTCTTTCAAACTGAAGCTTGTAATCAGACAATATGGCGACATTTGACGATCATGATAACACGCCTTCGGCGAGTAATAATTTTACCCGCAATATCCCCGCTACCGAAATAGAATCGGTGATCTCATTGCGGCAAACCATTTGGTAAGCTTCTTCAAAAGGCAGCTTACGTATGCGTAGTTGTTCGGTATCTTCAGGTTCAGCTTCAAATTGCTCCAGTTCCCGTGCGAGATAAATAATGCAAAGCTCATCACTTACCGAATTGCTCAAGTGCATACGTTGCAACTCGGACCATTTACCGGCTTTTAACCCGGTTTCTTCCAGTAATTCGCGTTTGGCAGATTCAAGCGGATCGGTACCTATCGGTCCGCCGCCTTCGGGCAACTCCCAACTGTACTCGCCTAAAGGGAAACGGTATTGGCCAACTAAATAGGTATTTAATTTATTGTCCAGTGGCAAAATACCGATGGCCAGGTTTTTAAAATGCACTTTCCCATAAATGCCAGGGTTGCCCGATGGATTGATCACCTGGTATTCCGTCAGGCTGATCCAGTTATTATCATAAGCAATCGTTTGGCCGGTAATGGTCCATGGGTTTTCTTCAGAATGGGGCATAGTACATCTTTTGCCGAAATTATTGAAATGCTTGTAACTTAGGGTTTGTTAAACGCTCTAATTAAATGATCATGCGTTACTTTCTCTGCATATTATTACCGCCGCTGGCCGTCTTTACTACGGGCCGTATGGGTGCTTTTATACTCAATATCATCCTTTGTATATTTCTTTGGGTGCCGGGTGTTATTCACGCTATATTGGTCACCAATGACTATTATGAGGCACGCCGTCACCGCCAGTTAATGCGCCAAATGCGTCGCGGCAGGTATTAATGCGCTCTTAGAGTTTCCCTTATCTCGCCTTTAATAAAGCCGCTTGATCCTTTGCCCTGGTAAGGATTTTTAATGGATTCGGTTTCGCTTATCCAGTAAAACCTGTCAGACGGTGAATATTGTTTATAAAGCGTCATGTTATTCATTGCAAACTTTTTAAGGACCGTGAACATATTATCAGACAAGTCATTAAAATGCTCCCGCTGATGATCGATAGAGCCGCTTTCGTTAATATGCCTCGCGTCAAAAACCAACTTGCTTAGGTAGTCAAACCAAAGGCGGTGTTGATCAGAGCTCATGTTCACATCGGGTACTGCGTTGAGCGCCCGCACTAAATCCATCGCCTTGTTTTGTGCTTCGCCGGCGTTGTTGGCCGCCAATGCATCTTTTAAACTCAGGTATGCTTTGGTCACGTTGTTAATTGCCATGCGCAACGGAATGGGGTCTGCTTTTACCGTCGTAAAGCCTGCAGCAAAAACTAATAGCAATAAAAAAGTTTTAATAGTTCTCATGGTTATTTAGGGTTGATGTTGCGTTATAAATAAAAAAGAGCGGCCATTTGTTTGGCCGCTCTAATATATTAATTGTGTATTAAAAATTATTTTATGCCGAAAGCTTCTTTCACTTTGTCAACATAGTCGAGTTTTTCCCAGGTAAACAGCTCAACCTCTTTCTTTAACTCTGTGCCATCATGAGCTGTAAACGTTTTGGTTACCGTGCGGCTTGGTTTGCCGAAGTGGCCGTATGCTGCAGTCTCGCTATAAATAGGGTTACGCAATTTAAAGCGGGTTTCAATGGCGTAAGGCGTCATGTTGAAGATGTTTTCCACCTTTTTAGCTATTTCGCCATCATGTAAACCCACTTTCCCGGTACCATAAGTATTCACGTAAATACCCATAGGCTTGGCAACGCCGATAGCATAAGAAACCTGCACTAATACTTCTGAGCAAACGCCTGCAGCTACCAGGTTTTTAGCGATGTGACGGGTTGCATAAGCCGCAGAACGGTCGACCTTTGAAGGGTCTTTGCCAGAGAAAGCACCACCACCGTGTGCGCCTTTACCACCATAAGTATCAACAATGATCTTGCGGCCCGTTAAGCCGGTATCACCATGCGGACCACCGATCACAAATTTACCGGTTGGGTTAATGTGGTATTTAATGTCGCTGTTGAAGAAGTGCGCGTATTTAGCATACTTCGCTTTGACACGTGGAATTAAGATGTTAATTATATCGTCGCTGATCTTTTGCAACATCTTATTTTCCTCGTCAAAATCGTCATGCTGAGTTGAGATCACGATCGCATCGATGCGAACCGGCTGGTTGTTGTCGTCATACTCCAAAGTCACCTGCGATTTTGCATCCGGGCGCAAATACTTAATATCGGTATTTTCACGACGGATAACTGCCAGTTCTAACAACAAGGCATGAGCAATATCCAATGCCAAAGGCATATAATTGTCGGTTTCAATGGTAGCGTAGCCGAACATCATGCCCTGATCCCCTGCACCTTGTTCTTCTGCTGCCTGGCGCTCAACACCTTGGTTTATATCAGGTGATTGTTCGTGGATAGCCGATAAAACACTGCAAGAGTGGCAATCAAACATATACTCGCCTTTAGTGTAACCAATCTTTTTGATCACCTCGCGGGCTATTTTCTGTACGTCCAGGTAAGTTTTTGACTTTACTTCGCCGGCCAAAAATACCTGCCCGGTAGTAACCAATGTCTCGCAAGCCACTTTAGAAGTTGGATCAAAAGCCAGGAAATTATCAATCAACGCATCCGATATCTGATCGGCAACTTTATCAGGGTGCCCTTCCGACACTGATTCTGAAGTAAATAAATAAGACATATTGTTTTCTATGTTAAATGTTGTTAACTAAATAAAGCTGAAAGGGAGCCGGAGTTAAAAAAGGAGCATGGTTTTAGCACTTTTTTATGTGGTTGCAATCCTGTCCGGCTGCGCCGGCAACTCAGTCCACTTTCAGTCGGCAAAAATAAAACAATATTTCACAAAACAGAAAATAGGGTTACTTTTGACGCCTCATAATATTTAGTTGAAAAAGAAAGCCTTATTTATTGTAAACCCGGTATCTGGTGGCAAGGCGAAGGATGACGTACCGCAGTTGATACAAAAATATTTGGATACAACTATTTTTGACGCATCCATTATTTATACCGATGGCGCGAACCACGCCAAACAGTTAGCTGCGGAGGCTGTAAGAAACCGTGTTGACCTGGTAGTAGCGGTAGGCGGCGACGGTACGGTAAATGAAGCGGCCTCATCGCTGGTAGGTTCTCAAACCGCATTTGGCATACTTCCGTTCGGCTCGGGCAATGGTCTTTCCCGCTTTTTAAAAGTGCCCATGAACGTATGTAAGGCCATTAGTAACTTAAATGCGTTGCGTATCGAGGTAATTGATTCGGCAACTGCAAACGGTGCACCCTTTTTTAATTTGGCAGGAATGGGTTTTGACGCACACATTGCCGAAGTTTTTTCGCATAATAAAACGCGTGGCTTTATTACTTATGCAAAGTCGGCATTGACCGAGATAGTTAACTACAAACCGCAATCGTATCATATTAATATAGACGGCGCTGACTATGAGCGTACAGCGTTTATGCTAAGTTTTGCCAACTCTTCGCAGTTTGGCAATAATGCACACGTATCACCCAAAGCATCGGTTCAGGACGGTTTGATCGATGTTTGTATTATAAAGAAGTTCCCGCTGTGGCGCTTTCCTGAAATGGCCATTCGTATGTTTACTAAAACGGCCGATGGGTCTAAGTATGTAGAGATCATTCGCGGCAAGCATATTGTAATAACACCGGAAAAGCCCGGTCCCATGCACTTAGACGGGGAGCCTCATCAATTAGACGCAAAGGTCGAAATAAATGTAGTGCCGCATTCGTTAAAGATCATAACAGGCAAAGACTATAAAGCTCGCTAACCATGTCTAAAAAGAATCAGAATTTTACCGGCATTATGTATTCTACCGACCCGGGCTTTCAACCACAGCGAGAGGAAAGTAAACAGGTTGATACCTTACCACCGCAACAGCAAAACCTGAAGGTTTATTTAGACCGTAAAGGTGGTGGTAAAATGGTAACCGCTATAGTGGGGTTTGTTGGAGTGAATGCTGATCTCGAAGTGTTAGGCAAAAAGCTTAAAACCAAATGCGGTGTGGGTGGCACGGTTAAAGACGGCGAAATATTAATTCAAGGCGATTTTCGTGATAAAATAATTACCCTCTTACAATCAGACGGTTAC
>Ga0206919_1176_pt1 | contig 14945 bp, 15 predicted proteins | sample Alteio_BWOrgHeat_67_FD_152962 | JGI IMG/M metagenome (GOLD analysis project Ga0206919, IMG submission 152962) | Enriched cells from forest soil in Barre Woods Harvard Forest LTER site, Petersham, Massachusetts, United States -... | ecosystem: Environmental > Terrestrial > Soil > Temperate forest >... | reverse complement strand
CTGTAAGCACCAGCCAAAACCAAGGCCGCAGCCACGATTGCAAGCGCAATCAGCCATGGTTTACGTGATTTTTCTCGTCGGCGACGCGATCTCATGTGCTCATCCTTCGCCATTATTTTAGCATAGCCGTATCCGTTAGCTTAGCATTCGAAGGCACGAAAACTCGGCCATCATTTGCAGTTTCGACAGATATATACCGCTCATGACAGCGGCTCTGCGCACATTGGACTATCGCATCTGTGGTTTCATAAATGCCATGGCAAGACAGACAAAAGCGGTGAATAATGTTAGCATCTGTCGCATTGAGTGTTTAGAATTATGTTAAAGGCTAGTGAAAGAGTGGACTGTGCCGCGAGTAAAGATCTCTGAATTTAGATCAAAAAACATTTTGTGTAGTGCCTTTGGACTGCCATATACGGGGGTCCATATTGATGCTACGACCGACTGGCAAAAGCAAATCGCTGGACTCTCCAAAACCAAGCGATATGTGGTTAAGGTTGATCAAGGTGTTAAGGGTCGTTTCAAAAAGGGACTCGTATTCCTCGACCGTAAACACTCTCAGTTAAAGGCCGATATCTTAGCGCTCTCGAAAAAGGGCTATCGCTTCGTCTTAATTGAAGAATTCAAACACCACACTCCTGACAGTGAAAGCTACCTTTCTATTGAACGAACCAGGGCCGGCAATATGGTCATGTTTAGTACTTCTGGAGGGATTAATGTCGAGAGCAACGCTGCGGCTATGAAGTCGAGCCTTATGAAGCCGTCTAGCGCCCCAAGCGTCGAGCAAGCACTCGGCCTTAAGGCAGACTCGATGTCTAAACTCACCGCCGCCTTCGAAGACAATTACATGGCGTTTTTAGAGATAAATCCGCTTGTTGTTACAGATGGTGTGCCCCAGTTTCTAGATGCCGCGATAGAGGTCGACAGTGAAGCCGGCCCATTCGTCAAAGAAGCTTGGACCGTATCCGATTTCCGTGACCCCGCGATAAAGACGCCAGAAGAGCTCGTAGTAGAGGAACTTGCCTCCACCAGCCAAGCTTCGTTTAGGCTGAAGGTCGCGAATCCAAATGGATCAGTCTTTTTGCTCCTGTCAGGCGGCGGCGCTAGCATAGTGGTCGCGGACGAAGTGTATAACCAAGGATATGGGCGCGAGCTCGGTAACTACGGAGAATACAGTGGCAATCCGGACGAAGCGGAAACTTACCTGTATACGATGCAAGTTATATCGCTAATGTTAAAGTCGAAATCTTCTCAAAAGGTACTTATAATCGCCGGCGGGGTCGCTAACTTTACCGACATAAGAGTTACCCTTCAGGGCGTGGTTCGTGCGCTGGCTACTTCGAAGGCTGCTCTGCGCAGGCAACATATCAAGGTCTTCGTCCGTCGCGCCGGTCCCTTTGATGTAGAAGGTCTAGCAAATCTACGAGCATTTCTAGATCGGGAAAAGTTGCTCGGTTACGTTGCCGGATCTGAGTTGGTCCTTTCCGAGATCGTTCCAAAGGCAGTCGCTTCATTAAAGGCGGGAGAATAGCCATGCAATCCATCGACATTGCGAAACTGCGCAAGCTCGACCCTCATATTGTGTGCATCGGGAGTCACCGCGGCATTATCCAGTCGATCTTGGACTTCGATCATATGGCCGGCAAAGCCAGGCCAAGCATCGTCGCTATTGTTGCCACGGGTCGCAAGCGGGAGCGCTACTTCTTCGGCCCAGGCGAAGTATCACTGCCGGTTTATACGACCATTCACGACATTCCTGACGCTGATACCCTGAAACTGAATCTGTTCTTAAATCTGTCATCTGGACGCCGCGTTCTTAAGTCTTCGCTGGAGGCCATGGAAAACCTGCCTGCATTGATTGGCGGTGTAATTTTTGCCGAGGGACTCCCAGAGCGTCACGCAATTGAGCTCTATGCAGAATCTAAGAAGCACAACATTTGGATCATCGGCGGTGCCAGCGTTGGCCTCATTATCCCCGGCGTATTCAAGCTTGGGGCCATTGGCGGCGTTCAGGCCGGTCAGCTGGAACAATCCAAATTGTTTACGCCTGGGTCGGTGGCAGTCGTATCCACATCTGGCGGCATGGTCAACGAGTTTATCCGAGCCGTAGCGACCACCGGCCACGCTCTGTCTTTTTCGCTGGCCATTGGCGGAGAGCGGTATCCAATGTTGACTCCCGAAGAAGCCTTCCTGGCAGCTGAGCGTGATAAGGCGACCACGGCCATTGCCTACTTTGGCGAACTTGGCGGTACTGATGAGTATATTTTGGCGGATCTCTTGAGTAGCGGACGCGTGACCAAGCCGGTCGTTGCTTATATCGCCGGAGCCGTTGCCGAAGTCTTCGATACGCCACCCCAGTTCGGGCATGCCAAGGCGATGGCAGCTACGGTCGACGAATCGGCCAGAGCCAAAATGCGCGCACTCTCTACCGCCGGCGCGCATACTGCCGAGAAGTTCGGTCAGTTTATTAAGCTAATGCGTGACCTTCCTGACAAGACCGATGAAGTGCGGCCCAAGACGTCCGCGGCCGGCCTGGACCGTCGTCGCCCTGCTCTTATCGCCAGTTCCATTTCCGCGGACCGTAATGGCAATATGACGGTGCTGGGTGAAGACCTACTCGAGCTAGCTGAAAACAACTCGTTCGCCCATATCGTTGTCTCTATGTTCCTTGGCTACGAGACTAAATCGGTCGAACTCGAGAAGTTCGTCGACTTTGTACTGCGATTGCTTGTCGATCACGGTCCTTACGTCTCTGGTTCGGTGAATACCATCATTGCAGCCAGAGCCGGCAAGGATCTGGTTTCATCTCTGGCTTCGGGCTTATTGACCATTGGCCCGCGCTTTGGCGGAGCCATTAATGGCGCTGCGGCTATCTGGTTGGAAGGCGTGGCCGGTGAACATACTCCGGCAAGCCTGGTGGAAGAGCTAGCAGCTAAACGCAAGTACATTCTTGGCATTGGTCATAAGATGTATCGAGTCGATCTTCCAGATCCGCGCGTCGCGAAGCTACTTGAGTTCACGGCCAAGCTTAAGGTAAAGAAGTACACTGACTTCGCCAAGGGCGTTGAGGCGCTGACCGTTCGGAAGAAGGGTAACCTCATTCTAAATGTCGACGGCGCAATAGCCTGCGTATTGCTGGACCTTCTATCTGAAAAAGAGGGCTTTACCACTGACCAGCTTCAGACTCTTGTCGACACCGAGTTCTTTAATGCCTTCTTTGTTCTGGCTAGGTCAGTCGGCTTTATGGCCCACTACTTTGATCAAGTTCGCCTGGACGAGGGCATATTCCGTCTTACGGCTGCGCAAGTGGCTGATCTGTCTAATCAAGCGTAATTCAAAGGGCCAGGTAAGTTAAAGCCTGGTATAATCGCCCACATGGTAATTGTCATCATAGCTGGAGGATCGGGAACAAGGCTGTGGCCGCTGTCACAAGCCGACCACCCGAAGCATCTACTTTCCCTCACCAACGACCGCTCAATGATTCAAAACACGTATCGTCGCGCTCAGCAAAGCACGAATGATATATATGTCGTAACTGAAATATCACACTCGCAAGAAGTTCGTCGTCAGCTTCCTGAGCTAGATGACGAGCACATAGTAGTCGAGCCGGGCCGCCGCGGCACAGCTTCGTGTATCGTTTTGGCTCTTGCTCGCATTTCAAATACCCATGGTGAAGATGAACCGGTTATCTTTATGCATGCGGATCACCACATTGCCGATGAGCGTAGCTTTTCGCATGCCGTCCGCACGGCCGCAGCCGTTTCATCCGACCAGGGAGCCATCGCGATTGTTGGTGTCACCCCGACCTACCCGGCGACGGGACTCGGATATATCGAGTGCGGGCCCAAGTTAGGCACCGAAGAGGGCTTACCCTTCTACGAGGTAGCCTCTTTCAAAGAAAAGCCCACTATCGATGTAGCGAGAAAGTACTACAAGTCTGGCAAGCATCTGTGGAACCAAGGGCTATTTGCTGCCCCCATTAAAATCTGGACCAGGGAGTTCAAGGAATACGCGCCCGTTTACTACCAGGGCTTTGTAGACCTGGTCGCCTCCTCGCACGATCTGCCGACGCTTACTAAGACCTACCTGGCGCTAGAGAATCTCGCCATCGACTACGCGCTTTTTGAGCATAAGCCTCACCTAGTCGTGGTGCCCGCATTGTATGATTGGGCGGATATTGGCGCCTTCGTCGATCTGCACGAGATATTGAAGGGTTCAGATGGCAATACGCTCCAAGGCGATGTCAGCATGATCAATTGCGAAGACTCGATGATTCATGCGTCAGACAAGCCCATTATCGCCATTGGTCTCTCCGGGATTATCGTAGTGGATACGCCAGAAGGGCTTTTGGTCTGTGCGAAAGAGCAGTCGCAACTGGTGGGTGAGCTATCCAAGAAGTTGCAGGCCAGGTCAGTAAAAAGTAAGTAGGGGATATACGTCACAATGTGCGGAATTATCGGTTATATCGGCGAGGACAGTGCATTACCAGTACTTATAAGTGGTCTGCGGCGCATGGAATATCGTGGCTACGATTCAGCAGGAGTTGCCATATTGGATGGCGGTCATACCACGGTTCTTAAACGCCAAGGCAAGTTAGTTAACTTAGCCACCGCCCTCGAGGATCACAAACTATCGGGCCATGTCGGCATCGGGCATACCAGATGGGCCACCCACGGCGTCCCTAATGAGCTAAACGCCCACCCTCACCAGACCGGGAAGATCACCGTGGTACATAACGGAATCATCGAAAACTACGCCGAAATCAAAGAAGAACTGATCGCCAAGCATGGCCGCAAGATTGTCAGCGATACCGACACTGAAGTACTGGCGCACCTTATAGCGGTTAAGACCGAGACCGAGCAACCGCTCGAGTCTGCAGTTCTCGCGGCACTGCTCGAGGTTGAAGGCACCTTTGGTCTGCTCGTTCTTGACGAGCGTGAGCCAGATAAGATCGTTGCGGCCCGCCGAGGCAGCCCACTCATGCTGGGCATCGCCGATGATGCCATCTATATTGCTTCGGATGCCACCGCCATCATCAGCCACACGGACCGGGTCGTTTACATGGATGACGACGAAATCGCCATCTGTCGTGCTGGCGAGTACGAGATCCTGGACTTCGAGGCACAGGCCAAGGAGCACGAAGAGCAGCAGATCAAGATCGAGATTAAGGCCATTGAGAAGGCCGGCTACGACCACTTCCTGCTAAAGGAAATCATGGAGCAGCCCAAGACTATCGCCGATATCTTGCGCGGACGCCTAGACGCCACCGCTGGCACCAGCCACTTAGGCGGACTCAACCTAGACCCCAGCTACTACCAAAACCTTACGCGATTTCAGATCGTGGCTTGTGGAACGGCTTCTTACGCTGGAATAGTTGGTAAATACTTACTCGAGAAGATGACCGGCATAGCCGTCGATGTTGAGGTAGGAAGCGAGTTCCGTTATCGTGAGCCGGTAATTGCCCCAAACACTACTCTTGGAATTCTGGTATCTCAGTCAGGGGAAACCGCCGATACGCTAGCCAGCGCCCAAGAGATGAAGCGTCGTGGCATGAGAACGCTAGGACTGGTCAACGTGGTCGGCTCAACTCTCGCTCGCGATGTCGATGGTGGTGTTTATCTGCACGCCGGCCCAGAAATTTCGGTTGCTTCCACCAAAGCCTTTACGGCTCAGGTCATCGCCGAAATGCTGGTTGGTCTGCAAATTGGCAGGGCGCGTAAACTCAGTGCCGTCGAAGGCAAGGAGATCATTGCGGCGCTAGAAGCACTTCCGGGTCAAGTGCAACAAATTCTCGATAAGCGAAGTGAAATCCAGGCCATCGCCAAGAAACTATCTCATCACGATAACGCGCTGTTCCTCGGCCGCGATGCGATGTATCCAGTTGCCCTTGAAGGATCGCTCAAGCTTAAGGAGACCGCTTACGTTCACTCAGAAGCCTATGCCGCCGGTGAAATGAAGCATGGCGCTGTGGCCTTAATCGACGAAAACTTCCTGGTCGTCTTTGTCATTCCGAAGAACGACCTATACGACAAGTCCCGTTCTAACCTCGAGGAAGTTCGTGCCCGTCACGGCCAGCTGCTGCTCGTGGGAACTGAAGGCGACGAGTCCTTAAACGGGTTCAGCGATAATGTCATGACTATTCCAGATTCGTCTCCGTGGACGCAGCCAATCCTAGCCAACATCCCGTTGCAGCTGTTCGCCTACTACATGGCCGTCGAACGCGGAAATGATGTTGACCAGCCTCGCAACCTCGCCAAGAGTGTCACCGTCGAGTAGCCGGTTCGTCTTCACATTCAAAGTTGAAATAAAAAAGCTGAAGCTTCAGCAGTTATTCAGCGATTAGGCTTTAAGCTCTAACAATTACTATGCGATTAAGACAATGCTTGTGTAATAATGGGCGTACATGCCAAAGCCTAACCAGAAATTATCCGACCCCTTACTCGATGTAGGCAGAGGGACCGACCAAGAGAGACAAGAACTGAACGCTTGGCAGCGCATGCCAATTTGGCTGCGCGCAGCGGGCGGGCTATTCTTGCTCCTTATTGTTGTTACGGCCAGTTTCGAACTGATGTACGCAGGCGATGTTTACGCCGGTGTAAGCGCCGACGGAGTCTATTTGGGTGGCCTCTCGAAGAGCCAAGCGCTCCAGCGCCTACAGAACCGGGTAGCCACGTTCCAGGGCGACGCCATAACAATTTCAAATGGTAATACCGACTTAAATATCCCGGTCGCGAGTCTAGATGTTAAGTACGACACCCAACAGGCCGTCGATCTCGCCTTTAATTTCGGACGCGAGGGCAGCCTCTGGAACCAAGCTCACGAACAACTGCGGGCCCTATTTGGCCATTCCAGCGATTTTGATGCCTATTCATACAGTGACGATCAGCTAGTACCGTTTATTCTGGGACTGGACAACCAAATTAGCACCCCTTCCCAGAACGCCTCGCTCACGTTCGATAATCAAAACGCTCAAGTTACGCCCGGCCAGGCAGGCAACCGTCTAGACCTAGGCGGTCTAACTGAGCAGGTTAACCAGCGACTATCTCAGACGTCTGCTACAGCCATTGCGGCTCCGGTCTATCAGCTTTCGCCTGACCTGCAAACCGCCCCGCTACAAGCCGCCATTGGCCAGATTAACGGCTATGTCTCTGCGCCCATTACGGTGTCTTATTCAGGCAAAACCAACGTTATCGATCAGTCGACGATCATATCGTGGGTCGAGGCTTCCAGTCTGGCGCCAAAGAACTTCATGCAAACGCTCAACCTCACCGATCTATACCCTCTGCCACCTGCAGCAACGTTGGGCTTGAGCCAGGCGGCAGTTGCCAGCTATGTCGCAAATCTTGCCTCAGGCATCGATCAGCCGGCTCAAAATGCCACTCTAGCCATGGCTAACAGTACACTTTCGGTTACCTCGCCAAGCCAAAACGGAGTGGCTGTCGATCAGGCCGACGCCGTGAACCAGATTGTCTCCAGCTTAAAGGAGACTGGCTCCGCTAGGACCGTCAATCTAAAACTCGACACCACCACCGCAGCCGTTAACGGGAATGACCTTGCAAGTCTCGGCATCACGGGCCTTCTTTCAGAGGGTGAGACATACTTTCCTGAATCTCCTCCAGATCGCTTAATAAACGTGCGTGCCGGTGCGGCCCGTTTCAATGACGTTCTGCTGAAGCCGGGTGAAGTGTTCTCGTTTGGTGCCATCCTCGGTGCCGTGGGGCCAGCCCAAGGATACGTACCAGAACTCGTCATCGATGGTAATCACGAAGACTTCCAGTATGGTGGCGGCCTCTGTCAGGTCTCTACTACTGCCTTCCGAGCTGCTCTGTTGGCGGGCTTGCCGATTAACGAACGTTTGAACCATGCTTTTGCGATTAGCTACTACACCTGGCCATATGGCGTTCCTGGTGTCGACGCAACCATCTACTACCCGCAGGTCGACCTGAAATTCACCAACGACACCGGTCACTACATACTTATCCAAACGATCATGAACGGTGATGATCTGAAGTTTGATTTCTACGGTACCAAGACCAAGGTCGGAGTCATCCGCGGACCATACTTCGTCTCCGGCTCGAATGACGCAACCAAGGCCTCTCACACCGTCTTTTACCGAGACGTCGAAGATCTAACCGGCAAAGTTCTATCTACCAACACGTTCCAGACTTACTACCAGCCCAGCGTAAACTACCCGATCATCAACACTCTCGAACTCAACTAGCCGATCTTAGTCCTTAAACAGCGTTACGCCCTCGCGGATCAAGGGCATAAACGCCCGCCCGCAAGGGCGTTATTGGAGGCCTCTCTGGCGTAGCATGAAGCCGAGTTCCCGGAGGAGTTGTTCGAGACCCAGAGCTCGCGGCTCCGAAAGCGTGCCGTCCGCCAGTTCTTGCAGCATGGCCGTGATCTCGGGAGTGTATAGGCCGCCTCGGCGCATGTGATCAAGCACCTCTTGAAGCTGCTTGTCTTCGAGAGCTGCGCCCCCGTCTGTTGCGACGACGACGCGCCGCAACAGTTCTTTGACTACCAGCTGTTCTCGTTTGTACACCCTCCGCTGGCGCCACACGTGGACCGCAAGCGTGGCCAGCGCGGATGCCGCCACTGTTCCGACGGTCATTTCCGCCAGCACCTTCTTGCTTGGAAGCTTAGCCATGACCACTCCTTAAGGTCGACAGGTCAGTGCTCAACCAAATATACACGAATAACGCTTCCCAGTAAGCATTAACTCTGGTTACGGTTATGGCTGGGGATTGTACCCTCACGTCACGTACTACCATTTCAATCCGATTACGCTATAATCAGGGTGCGGCGTCGAAGCGGATTCAACGGCTCACTAGCTATGGGCCTTACGCGGGTTCGAATCCCGCACGCCGTGCCACCGCGGGAAGGGAGTCTACGGACTCCCTTTTCCGTTCGTGGTAAACAGGAATATCCAACATTTAACCCCTCTGCCACTTGGGGTGAGGGGTTAAATGCCTAGCTATGTACTAATTATTGTACAGGGCTTATTAGGGTTGTCAAAAAGCTTGTGGTAACACAATGTATATTTAGGCGTATTATCATGCAACCCTTTGCATATATACTCGGTAGTAGGAATATAAATGGTTTATATCGGTGGGCGACAATGAGCGATACTAAGATGAAGCGAAAAACCGAAGCAGAAATGCGCCAGCGAACTGAAGAACTGGAACGGCGTGTTAAAGCCGAGGGGTTAGATTTAGAGCGTCCAGATGGTAAAGAGAGATTTGAGGAACTGATGAGGAGGGTCGCTAATTCAAACAAATGACAATTTGCCTGAATTTCTTTTGGTGGTATAATGCCATTCCTTTTGATACGCTCAAGTTAATAGGATTAGGAGAGGCTTAGATGGACATGAGTAAAGCCCTCAGAGAGGCTACAAAAGTCCTAGAAGAAAATTATGTTATAGAACCGCCCGTGGACGTACGCGCCATAGCGGGTAATTATGGTATCGATATTAAGGAGACGGTCTTCCCCGAGAAGTTCAGCCGTGTATTGGGATTTATCACTCCCAATAAAGACCGTGAAACGGCGACCATGGTCATTAACGAGAATGACTCTGAAGAGAGCAAACTGTTCACAATTGCTCACGAACTTGGGCACTGGCTGCTTCACAAGGAAGAAATTCTTAAAGACCCTGACAAGACTGTATTACTTAGAACGTCGCTGGGAGATGAAAGCAAAGACGACCTAGAAAAAGAAGCTGACGCATTTGCAGCCGAGCTACTTGTGCCAATGACCTTCATGGAAAAGATTGGCAAGGATGAATCAGTCGAAGAAATAGCTAAAAGATTTGGTGTCTCGAAAGAGGTGATCGGATACCGGAAGAAGGCCTTACCCGATGAACCTGCCGTGGAACAGACGAACCCAGAAGCGCAGTAAACAGCCGTCTGTTAAGCAGCTTGACGATGCCATCGCTAAGCTTAATTATCATAGCCTGTCTGCCGACCTCGGCGGGAAGTTGTTTTTCTACAGGTTGAGAAACATTTGGGGAGTCGGACTAGGCGTTGTACTTGCTCTAAGCATCTTCTTTGAGTACTTACTGACGATTATGGTCGGCACTGGTGTATGGAATTTCGAAAAATATCAGGCGTTCCTAAATATCATAGCCGGACAAATGTTCATTCAAATTATTGGACTGTGCGCGATTGTGGTTAAGGCATTATTTACGCCGATTACCGTTGAGCAATTAAAGAATCGTTCGAAGAAGTAGCAGTTCGAACATTGGCACGTCGCTCTTTCGATTCGAATATCTAAATGCGAACTCATCCACATAATTCTGTAAGTACTTAATGTCCACGTGTCGGTAAACGCCCTCAACTGCCTTTTTGAAATTTCCCCAAAACCCTTCGATGGTGTTCGTACTTACCGTTCCGTAAGCGTAACGGTGCTGACTGTGATTGATCGTCCAGTGCATAGGATAGCCCTGGTATGGTAGGTCGCGATAAGTGGATAGTTGGTCAGTCATAACCGTGGAACCTGGCTTAACATTAGCCTGAATGTTTGTTATCAACTCGTCGGCTCGGGTGCTGCCAATAACCATGCCCCTTATGCGTCCGCCGCGCTCTACCATACCCTGTACGCCGCCCTTTTCCTTAGCGGCCGCCATGCCTGTCTTGCCCTTACGAACGCCGCCTATGTAGGTCTCATCTACTTCCACGACACCGCTCAATGGGTCGTTGTTATCATCGGCCATAAGAGAACGGATTTGCTTGAACATTCTCCACGCGGTCTTATAAGTTACGCCTGTCATGCGCTCAAGCTGTTTTGCGCTAATGCCCGTGCGCGTGGTGGACATAAGAAATAGTGCCAAGTACCAGGTGCGTAGGTCGGTAGAGCTTTTGTGGAAGATAGTTCCGGCCAACGGCGAGATCTGATAGCGACAGTGCATACAAGAGTAAACCTGACGTCCAGTGATCTTGAAGAACTTGGATTCTTCTTTGCACTTCGGGCAAACAAACTCTTTGCCGTAACGCTTGTCCATCAGGTAATCAAGGCAAGCGTCGCTCGTCGGAAATCGCTCGTTAAACTCTTTAATTGTAAACTTCATGCTTTTCTTATCCCGTATAACAGAGCAGCTACAAACCAGCCTAAGATGGCCGCGCAAACCACATAGAACAGGTGGTTGAAAAGACCCTGGGCCATAAACGCCTGAACCAACAGGTAGCCGATTAAGGCGGTTGCGAAAATTAGTGCTACTACTGACTTCATGTATCCATGGTATATCAGATCGTACGTGATGTCAAGGTATAATCCCCTTATGGCTTGACACTTCGGCCTTTGTTCGGTAATCTGTAATTAAATAAACCTAAGGAGGGTTTTATGGCAGCACCATTAACGAAACGTCAAAAGGAAGTCTTGGACTATGTGACGCAGTTCATAGAATTGCATGGTTACGCACCAAGTTACCGCGAGATTGGCGCCTACTTTAAGTACGGCTCAGTCGCTACCGTTGCGGAGCACATTGAATCACTGGTAGCAAAAGGCATGCTGCAAAAGAGTGACAACGAAGCCCGCTCAATTCAGTTGGTTAAGACAGATGTAGATGGCAGCATGAGTGTATCGCTGCCAATTCTTGGCCTAGTTGCAGCTGGCCAGCCGATTGAAACATTAGGCATCCACAATGAAACGCTCGAAGTCCCTCCCTTTATGGTCTCAAGGCGCAACTCTTATGTGCTCCAAGTGAAGGGCGACTCAATGATCGACGAGGGCATTCACACCGGTGACTACGTCGTCGTCACCGAGAAGCCTACCCCTTCCAATGGGGAGATGGTCATCGCCTTGATAAATGGCGGCGAAGCCACTTTGAAGCGTTACTACAAAGAGGGTAATCACATTCGCTTGCAGCCGTCCAACGCAGCGATGGAACCTATCATCATTGAAGCTGGGACACCGATCGAGATTCAAGGCATCGTCATCGGCCTGATCAGGAAGTACTAGGTTACGCAATGGGACCAGCACCAATGCACACGTTTGAGTGCCAGATGTATGTCACCCGGCGAGGTGTAATGGAGTTTGAACTGCCGTCCGAACCAGGCCCAGTTCGTGTCGCCATGCTCGAGCCACTGGCGTACGACGAACTCGTCGATCCTAGTTTCAGACGGCTACTAGCTGCTTTTGAAACCCTCCCTATGCAACTCCAAGCGTCCGAAGTGTAGACCTAGTCTCCAAACACAATATCGGCCAGTTCCCTACGGAATTGGTCTATTGTGTCTCTGGGCTCAGGTCGTTGAGGGAACGTATAGTTCGAAACGTGGGCCAATGCTCGTTGCTTGACGGGGTCGATCAGCACAATACAGCCAGTGAACCCAGTCTTGCCAAAGATCTGATCGCTGCCATTGTGGCCCATCACCTGTGACCAATTTAGCTGCCAGCCCATGCCGGCAGATTTGCCAAGATCCGCAATCTGGTTCGTATGCATCAATCTCACTGTAGAAGCCTCAAAGTATCGATGATTCCCAAGCGTGCCTTGATTGAGTAGCATCTGAGCAAAGACGAGAAGGTCCCCAGCAGTAGTGAACAGACCTGCGTCACCAGCGATGCGACCTTCTTTTGATAATGCCCATGCGGCTTCGTCGTGCACTTGTCCGCGCACCTCGCCGCGCCAATTGACTTCTGTCGGCGCTATATTTTGGAGCCGGCCTGAGCTAAATGAAGTGTGATCCATGCCAAGGGAGCCGTACAGCTCGTTTGCGGCCTCACCAACGGACGAATGATAAATTCGCTCGATTATGATCCCCAGAATGATTGCCGGTGCATTGGTGTAAGCGTAAGTTGACCCTGGAGGCCCGGTCAGCTCAGCGTTAAATATCGTATCGAGCACCTTGGTTGGGGCTTTTCTCGCGATCAGGCTCAGTCGTGGGAGATCAAATTCGACCGTGTAAGTAAGCAGGTGTCTGATCAGGATCTTTTCTCTATAGGAGTTTTTCAATTCTGGCACGTAGTCTATAACTTTATCGTCGAGTGTCAGGAGTCCGCGCTCGGCCAAGTTCAGCACAATACAGGCGGTTGGAATTGATTTGGTGATAGAGGCTACATCGTAAACAGTATGTTTTGTTACCTGCGGTTCATTATCGCCGTATCTCAAGCGCCCAAAGGCTTTTTCTACCCGTTGACCATCTCGAAGGTAAGCTACGGCGCATCCGGGAAACACTTTTGAATCGACGGCAGACTGCCCGAGCTTTTCGATTCGCTCTTCGACGCTCACCTGGTGCCTCCCAGCTGTTCCCAGCGGTAGCAGTCAGTCATGTGATCGTTTACCAGGCCAGCGCCCTGCATAAATGCGTAACAAACTGTAGGGCCAAAGAACTTAAACCCACGCTTTCGCAGTGCGGCTGACATTATTTCTGACTCCGGGCTGGTCGCTTCAATCTCATCCATGCTCTCATGTCTGTGCTGCTCGACTTCTCCATTGACGAAGCTCCACAAGAAATCGCTAAGCGATCCGTGTTCTGCCTGAATATCGAGCACCAGTTTAGCATTATCAATCGTCGCCTCAATCTTACGTCGATTACGGATGATGTTTTCGTCTTTGAGGAGCCGTTCAACATCATCAGGGCCATACGTTACTATAACCCCGGGCTCAAAATGACGAAACGCCCGGTCAAACCCAGCCCTCTTGTTCAGGATTATTCGCCAGCTCAAGCCTGACTGGAAAGAGTCCAGAACCATGTACTCAAACAATTTGCGATCATCGTGCAGCGGCACGCCCCATTCTTCGTCGTGGTAACGCACCATAGCTGGATCATTGCCGGCCCAACTGCAGCGCACCAATCCATCGCCCATGGGCTTAAACCGTATTCTTTGGGGCACGAGCCCCGACCATCTTCTCGGCCACCGCGCGCACATTGGCGTACTTATCAAACTCGTCGACTATCTCTACGCCCAGAATCTCTTCAATTACGTCTTCAATCGCCACAATACCTACGAATTCAGAGAATTCATTTACTACCATGAACAGGTGATTTTTGGTCTTAATAAACGCGTTCAGTGCGTGGTCAAGATGGGCATCTTCGTTCACGAAGTAAACGGTATCACTATAAACATCGGAAACGATTTTGCCATGATTGTCGGGATCGATCAGCTGCTGTGCGTAGAGTATTCCGGTAACACGGTCAAACGTTTCGTCGTATACCGGGATTCTCGAGTAACCTGATCGGCGCAGATCATCGATAGTCGCGGCGTCCAGCACCCGATCTTGCTCGATGCCGGTAACCATAAAGCGGGGAGTCATGACCTCGGTAATCTTCTTCTCGCTGAACGTCAGCGCTCCGCGGGCGATTCGTTCCTCGTCGATCTTAAGCGTACTGCCACCGTGCTCCTGCAGAATCCCCACCAATTCACCACGGGAATAGATCGTCGGCAATTCATCGCCCAGGGACTTGTCCAGGACCCAGGCCAGGGGAGCCGTCACAGGGTAGAAAACGATCATGATAAGTTTGACCAGCCAAGCTAGCCGCGCACCGAGTACCATGGCAAATCTAGAGAACACTGCCTGCGGTAGGATCTCACCAAAGACCGTAATAAGGCCAGTCGTCAAAATTCCGGCGATGATCCCGGAAGAGATTGAGTTCAAAAAAATGGATAAGGCCGAAATTGACGCAACGTTACCAACAAGCAACGTTACGAGTAGTTGGTTTCCGCGTTTTCGAACGGCGTAGATCTTCTTGGCACGAACATCGCCCAGTGAGATTTTGCGTTTGAGTTCGTGCGGCCCGAGACTCATTAACCCGAGAGTTAGGCCAGAGAATAATGCTGACAGGCAGAGAAGCCCAATGATGATGATATAAATCATTTTCTAGTGTGTAATTCTACCACAAATCGCGGGTCGGCCGAGAGATATTCTCGGTCGCAACATCGCAAGCATTACGCCCTCATTCACCTTATATTATCCCTTCTGCGAGATGCAGACAAACTAGATGTGTTTG
>Ga0206919_1175_pt1 | contig 15026 bp, 12 predicted proteins | sample Alteio_BWOrgHeat_67_FD_152962 | JGI IMG/M metagenome (GOLD analysis project Ga0206919, IMG submission 152962) | Enriched cells from forest soil in Barre Woods Harvard Forest LTER site, Petersham, Massachusetts, United States -... | ecosystem: Environmental > Terrestrial > Soil > Temperate forest >... | reverse complement strand
CCCAGGGGCACTGAAGTGGCCTCAGACTTAGTACCAGTCTCACTCGTTGTTTTCTCCTTTCTACCCTCACTAAGTTGAGGGTTTTCTGTGTCATAAAGTGCGGAACGTAGAATTAAAAAGTTATCAGCCCAAGACTTTAGACGGAAATCCGTGAAACGACGGGTATCAAGGTCGTACTCGATATATTCAAAAAGCATCCGTACCATGCCTTGTCTGTCTTCACCAGACGACATATCCCAGAGTTTGGAAAGTCTTTCTATAGTCTCAACGCATAACGCAACTTCAAGGGTTGCTTGCTCTAACTCTACTGTTCGTGCCTGCCAATGAGCAATTTCCCGCTCATTGTTTTCTTTAATGCGGAGATATTCTTCGGTCTCCATATCTCCTGCAAGGCATAAACTGCGGGCGTTATCAATTCGTTTTCGGCACTTTGCGATTGCAATTTGTTTTTCTTGTTCTTGGTCAGGTGCATCAGGATTACGCAGGTCTTGACGGTGCGATATAGCGTCAAGTTCTGCCATGTATTCCACCATTTTCTGTTCATCAACGGTGAGAAGGCGTATGAAGCGGATAAAATCGCCTTCTATCTCGCTCCGCATAACAGAATGGCTCTGAGCACGGCACAGATGCCCATTCTTATGTCGGTAACGTGGGGTTTTACCGCCACTTTTATGCCCGGTAATCGTGGCATTCAGTTTGAAATTTTGCTTCTCGCGTGCGTCTGCTGCGCAATGAGCACAATACAAAATGCCAGACAAGGAATATAGATGTATATCACGTTTATGACCAAGCCGGGATTTTTTATAACTCCTACTGGCTTGAATAGTGGCAACCGATTGAAGAAGTTCCATGTCCATGACATTGCGACCTGTTTCTACCAGTTCGGAGAGCGGGTCTTCTAGGCGGGCTGATATTTTATCTTTTGCCTTCCCGCCGGGAACAAGTCCAGCATATTCGCGCCAGTTAGAAATAATCCGACGAATATCATCTTTATTTAGTGGGTGTGGTTGTCCATCCATTCCGCGAAACGCCCATCCCTCAGTATTCATAAAAAGCGCAATACGCTCGCTCCCAAGTGTATCTTCAGAATAAATCGTGAGGGCGCGGACAGCACAATCATAGTATCCACGCCAAATAGCATTCTCTTGAGGAATGCTGTCTCCCTCTTTACCTGGGATATGGTTGCCTAAAGGCAAGAACCAAGCGCCGCTCGGACTAGGGATTAAATACCCATCGTCATTGCGTGCTGTACCAAAGGGTGGTCTCCCTACAGTAACGCCTTTCCGATGGCGATAGTTCACGCTGTCAACTAACCGCATTCGTGAATCGACAGCATACCATTCATCAATCATGGCAATAATTTGAATAGCAATACGGTCTTGTGGTTTGGATAAGTCAAGTTCTCGCCCTGGTGCAGCAAGAACGAGATAAACGCCACGTTCCTCAAGCATATCGATAAGCCGTCCAATACGCCAACCTTTTCGGTGAAGGCGGGCTAAGTCATTTGCTACGACAGCCACAATATCAGCATCATTGAGCCGTTCTTGCAATGCTAACCAACCGGGACGATTATGTTCTTTCGTCCCAGATTTATGACCTTCGGTATCTTGATACCACTCGACTGTCCATCCCTTTGCGGCACACAAACGCTCAATATTGTCACGCTGCCGTTCTGGGCTATCCATATCTAAGTGATATTGAGGAGGAAATATTTGTTCAGGTGTTTCTGCATCGCGAATTTTGCGAGTGAAGGATTGCCGAACGTAGCATAGAGCGACAGTTCGTTTAACGGAAGAAACCTTTTTTGAGGCCATGACAGACTTTCCTTTCTTTTCAGAAAATGCGGTATAGCACGAAGCCAACCGACACGGTAAAGTCTGTCGGGGTCGTGCGCTAGTCAGAATAGAGCATTGACCGGAGTGCCGGGGTGTTCGTAGCATCCTGGTAGGCCTCTGCTTAACATCCGGCAAACGGGGTATGACTTACTTGGGATAGTATTAAGGTTTAATGGTGTCCCAAGTATTGAATGCTATAAGAAAGTGCCGGATGTTAAAATGGACACGGCAAAATGGCAGTTTTTGAGGGGATAGGAGGATCAAGCTGAGCATGGAGCGATGGTTTAAAGGGCGAAAAAGTGCCGGAACTGGCGGAAAGCGGCAATAATTGAATGGCATTTCAGCAGCCATGAGGTAAGTGATAATGAAACGCCATTGGGAGATCGATGAACTCATCGAACATTTTATGTTACGTCCCGAAGAAATCGCCTTATTTGCAGGGAGCAATGCAGCTAACCAACTCGGTATGGCAGTATTGCTGAAGTTTTTCCAGTACGAAGCCCGTTTTCCGAGCAGCAAAAAAGAAGTGCCCGAAGAAGTGCTTTCCTTTTTGGCACATCAATTGGCAGTGGATGTTGCCGTTTTTGAGGATTACCGTTGGGCAGGCAGCACCATCAAAACCCATCGCAGCACGATCCGACACTTATACGAATTTCGACGGGCGAGTAAGCAAGATCAACGCAAAGTCCAGATATGGCTGTATGAGAACGTCGTCTCGCATGAACACAACTTTGAAAAACTTACCGAGATAACCTATGAGCGGTTTCGGACGATACACCGCACGCCCCCAACAGCCGATCAAGTCAAAACCCTAATTAACGCGGCTATCAGCACCTACGAACGTCATTTTTACCAAAAAACCTACAGCAAACTCCCTGAAGAACTCCGCAACAAATTGAGAGTGCTACTGGATAGCCCTGAACCAGAGACCGAAGGCGAAGAAAATATCGAGAAGATTCCTTTTCATCAATTGAAAGATGACCCTGGTGAGCCGAGCGTTGCCAGTGTCAAATTGGCGGCGGCTCGCCTGGAACGTTTGCAGCAATTAGCCTTACCAGCAGGATTATTCGATAACTACACCACGCGCTTTTTGCACAAATATCGGCAACGGGTCGCCAGTGAATCACCGAGTGGATTGAAACGCCGCCTTGATTCCCCACCCATTGGGTACAGCTTGCTGGCGGTCTTTTGCTACGTGCGACAGCAAGAAATTACCGATCAACTGATTGAACTGTTCGATCAGGTGATCAACACCGTTCGTATTCGCGCCGAAAAGAAAGTTATTCATGAACTGGTCGAAGATGTCAAGCATGTCCGAGGCAAGGATGGCATCTTCTATCGCATGGCGCGGGTCATGATCGAAAAACCAGAGGGTATCATCCAAGAGGTGTTGTATCCGATTGCGAATGCCCAAAAGCTAGGGGATGTGGTGAAAGAGTATGAGGCGACTGGATCCTCATTCGATTACTCGGTTCAAACCGTCGTCCATGGGTCTTATAACCATCACTATCGCCAAATGCTACCCTCCTTGCTGCGGGTGCTCGACTTCCATGCCAGTAACCCAGCTTTCAACCCTGTGTTGGAAGCACTGGAGATCGTCAAGCTATATATGGAGAGCGGTGAAGGTTGGTATCCTGCCGAAGCGACAGCCAAAGTTCCGATTGAAGGGGTTATCGACAAGGACTGGCAGGAATGGGTTATGGAAGAAGATGAGGAGGGACAGCGCCGCATCAAGCGTGTGAATTACGAACTGTGTGTGCTTCAGACGCTGCGCGAAAAACTGCGGCATAAGCAGATCTGGGTGACCGGGGCGGATCACTACCGGAATCCCGATGAAGACGTACCGGTGGACTTCGCGGACCGTCGGTCATTCTATTACCAGATGCTGCATCAAACCGAAAATGTAGAGGATTTTATCCGCACCCTCAAGCAGATGATGGTCGAATCTCTTCAGCGGTTCAATGATAACTTGCCGAATAATGCCTATGTCAAACTGACCAAACGAAAAGGCAAAATCATCAAACTGGCAAAACTGACCAAACAAGAGGAACCCATCAATCTCAAACTCATCAAACAAGAAATCAACGTTCGCTGGGGGGTGACCAATCTGTTAGATGTGTTAAAGGAAACGGAACTCCGCGTTAATCTATCGCAATATTTCCCTGGCACAGGCGTCGGAAGGCGTTTAGCAGCCTCCGTCTTCCAGAAAAGACTGCTGCTGTGTCTGTACGCGATGGGAACCAATACGGGGCTAACCCGATTAATCATGTCAGATAATGGCAAAGTCCGCGAAAAGTACAGTGATCTGGAATACGTTCAACGCCGCTACATTTTTCGCGATGAGATGAGAAATGCGATTGCAGCGGTAGTGAATGCGACTTTTGCCGCCCGCCACAGCGAGATTTGGGGAGACACCACCACAGCCTGCGCCTCCGATTCAAAAAAGTTCGCGGCCAACGATCAGAGCTTGCTGACCCAATGGCACAATCGCTATCATGGACCGGGCGTAATGATTTACTGGCATGTGGCTAAAGGATCGATTTGTATCTTTTCTCAGTTGAAAAGCTGCTCATCGTCGGAAGTAGCGGCGATGATTGAAGGGGTACTTCACCATTGCACAGACATGCAAGTCGAGCGCAACTATGTCGATACCCACGGGCAAAGCGAAGTCGCCTTTGCTTTTGCATATCTACTGGGTTTTGAACTCATGCCCCGCCTAGCCGATATTGCCAGCCAACACCTCTCTTTACCCGATGACGAGTTAGCAGAGGCTTTTCCTCATCTTACCCCTATCCTTCGGAAAGCCATCGATTGGGATTTGATTCGTGAGCAGTATGATCAGATGATTTTGTACGCCACTGCTTTACGCTTAAGAACCGCCGATGCCGAAGCCATTCTCAAGCGTTTCCGCTCCCAGTCCCAACATCCCGCTTACAAGGCCTTATTGGAATTGGGCAAGGTGATGAAGACGATCTTCCTGTGTCGCTATTTGGATTCTGAACCGCTCCGCCGTGAAATCCATGAAGGCTTGAATGTTATCGAGCAGTGGAACAGCACCAATCGCTTCATTTTCTATGCCAAGAATAGTGAATTTGTCAGCAATCGTGCCGATAGCCAGGAATTATCGATGTTGGCGCTGCACCTATTACAAAGCTGTCTGGTCTTTATCAATACGCTGCTCCTGCAAAAAGTGTTAGAAGATCCTGCTTGGAAAGCCAAAATGACACCCGCTGACTGGCGCGGAATGACCCCGCTGTTTCATAGTCATGTTACCCCCTATGGCTATTTCAAGCTCAACATGAAACGTCGGATGAACATCGAAGGGCAGGAGCGTGCCGCATGAGGACTTCAGCCAGAAAGAAAGCCAAAGAACTCGCCAAATTGCTGCGCTCGGAGCGTCCGGATTACGTTTATCTCAAGCGGGTATTTTACTATTTGCGACACGAACTTGAGGTCGAGGTTCCTCATGCTGCTCAAAAATTACCCGATGTGCCTACAGAAGCCGAGATGCAGCGTTATTATGAGGTCGTTTGGAGAACACAGCGCCTGCAAGACGCTTTGATTATCAAGACGTTGATGTACACAGGTGTGCGTGTACATGAACTCATTAATATCCGTTTAGCAGATGTCGATCTTGCGAATTGCCAAATCCAGATTCGCGCGGGGAAAGGCGGCAAAGACCGAGTTGTTCCATTTCCACTCTCTTTCAAGGAAGCGTTGGCTGGGCATTGTCAGCAGATGAAGCACAATGCTGCCGAGTATCTGTTTGAGTCGTCGTGGAAACGAAAGTACAGTGAACGGGGGATTCGCAGCTTACTCCAACGTTATGCGCAGACAGCCGGATTAGCGCGTTCGATGTCCCCACATAAATTCCGCCATTTTCTGCTATTGTGGTTGAAAAAACAGGGACTCGATGATGCGGTTATTCAGCCGTATTCGGGGCACACGTCGCGTCAGTCGCTGGAGGTTTACTCCAAATTGACCATTAAGGAAGCGCAAGAAGAATACAATGAAGTCATTTCTCAGTTTCCGATCAAATAAGGCACTGAAATCGTAACGACTCAGGCCACTACTAGACTGAGTTGTTACGAAATCTGGGCGTACTGGCAACGGCGGCGGGCAGAAACCCACACGCTGAAGAAAGTGAGGTGTAGTGATTGTGACAGAAAATCGGGAGTCGACCATTTTTGATTATCCTGACCATTTTGATGCGGCACAGCGCACCGACATGGATCATCTGCGAACGCGGATCGCCCAATACTTCCGAGATCGCGTGCAGACGGATCCCACAGTAAAGGAAATTGGCGGCATCAGAAACTTATTAAGCACCGTTCAGAATCAGGAACGGGCCGTCCATCTGTGCCAGGAAGTGATGAAACCGAATATCAAACAGCAGGAAAATCCACTCTTCAATGCGGTGTCGGTCAAAATTTACCGCCCGATACATGCTTTTCCCGGTGGGCAGCATAGCGCTATATTCGCCGTTTATGACGATGGCACATTATTGTGGCTCGATGATCACGTCAGCAATCATGACTTCGATATATTCTGGCAGCGTGAAAAGACACAGTGGCAGAATGCGGCTGATTTCGCCATGTTCATGATGTTGACCAAGTTCGATTATATTGTTCTCCCGAGCCGAATGGTCATCCTGACAACGGTTGCTGATATTCCTCAAGAGAAGTGGCGGCGATTTATGCTGGCGGAAAATGATCTTGAAGGTATACAAGAATTCGATCAAAAACTGACCGATATTGCTCCTTTCCTTTACGCACCATCACTAACACAGGATGAGCATGGACTAAAACTCTGTTTTTGTGTTTGGTTGATGGTCGCCGGACAAATTTTTGATATGCGATGCCATTTTGATTCGGCGGGGAAATTATCGTATCAAGCGAACGAACTTGCCCGTACAGTCGGTGATTATTTCATGCCAAAGTGATGATGATAGTTCAAACTGAGTGATAACGGTTCGCCCGGTTTTTTAATATCCGACTGCTCAGCCTCCCGTTCGTTGGTTGCCTGAGTAGTCGGCCAAGACGCGAGTACGCGCCAAACCCATGACCGAAATGACCCTCTGACACATGATACGATCACGGTTTTTGGGTCATTTCATACCAGTCACCTGAAATCTTTATAGTCGGGATGAACGATGCAGGGCTTATTTTTCATAATGCTGCATCATTCTGATAACAAGGCAGGGTCAATCAATGGACGATTTCTTTCATCAGTTCTATCTCCTCGAAGAAGGAGACTATGACTATATGAACTATCAACAGCACTTAGTTTTTAGTACGCCCGTGGAGATTGAAGATGATCTGATTATGTACCTCTATGATACCCTGCGTTGGGTTCCTAATGACAACAACAACCTAAACAAACCACCAGAAGTTAGCTTCTATGGTCTTGACCTTGAGGGTCGAACTATCATTGGCAAGAGAGGAGCAAGGATGTTTCGCGATATACTCCTCTCCTGGGCTAACCTGTTTTCTTTAGGGCCTGATAGTTTAACCCTGACAGGCAGATTTGAATTGTCCTATGGCAAGGACAATATACAAACGGGCAATTATCAAAAAGTACATCTAATGCGAGATGAAACAGTAAATCTACTGCGGATTTTAGCGGATTGGGCTGCTAGAGTAGTTGATGAAAATGTCGTGATACTGCATCTGGGGCTTTAGCCTCTCACTAATCTGCTAGTTTTGCTTTTTTCCGCCAGTTCCGGCACTTTTTCGCCCTTTAAACCATCGCTCCATGCTCAGCTTGATCCTCCTATCCCCTCAAAAACTGCCATTTTGCCGTGTCCATTTTAACATCCGGCACTTTCTTATAGCATTCAATACTTGGGACACCATTAAACCTTAATACTATCCCAAGTAAGTCATACCCCGTTTGCCGGATGTTAAGCAGAGGCCTGGTACTCACCTTTTATCAATGCACAGAAAATATCCTCACTTGGTTTGGTTGTCAACTTTGTCCTCTATTTCACAAGATGAATTCAAGTGCTTTGTAACTATTCGTGCTGAAACCTGCAAAAATGCCGACAATCCAAGTATCGCATCAGGTGTGGCATACGAGGCTCCATATTTTTCCGCAAGGCGTTCACAGACTTTGCGGGCGTAATCATTGATAACCTGTCGCGATGGTGGTGAATAAATAATACGTTTGGGCATAAGGTCTCCTATCTCTTAATCTATATAATCAATCCGGCGAATATTTCTTTCAGAAGCACATACCCACTGTATTAGGGCACATCATAGAAGCATTCGGTCTCAGGGGGACTGGTCTCTCTTTGTTCTACTGTCTCGACATTCCTTTTGGCCTGGGCATGGGGTATTCCGTATCTCTGGCATTCCTGACGGATGGCTTCTATTTGCTTATGGGATGCGCGATGAGGCGGGATGCTCAATGTATGGATACCCACCACCTTACCATTGGTGGCAAGGGTAAACTGGCGAGGCGGCAGAAAGTGGAGTCGATTTACCCATGATTCCCACTGATTTTCCAGAGGTTCAAACAGGTCGTTTTGCGTTGAAGTTTTTGCGCTTCGTTTCACCGCTTCGGGATCTACGCGACCAATTGCTTTAGAAAAATACTCTGCTTCTTGCCGACCTATTCCAAAGATTGCTTTCGTCTGAATGTTCCCAATGGCTCCGGTCAGGCGAGTCTGAAGCTGAGAAAGGCTTTGATGGGCAAGGGTAAGGTGTAAGCCGAATTTACGGGCTTCTGAGAGGATTTGCGACAAGGTTTTAGCGCTGCCATCGTTGGCGCTAAAGTCTTGAAACTCGTCCATATAAAGATAAAATGGAATGCGCTTATGGGTTGGAATGTCACGGCGAGTAAAGGCAGCATACTCAAGAAATGTGACAAGGAGACTTCCAAGCAACCGCCGTGTTTCTGGCTCACCGCCCAAATCGCAGAGTAACACTTTTTGATTGTCCATAAGGGCGCGAAAATCGAGCGCATTCTCCTTCGCGCCCAACATGCGTTTCAAGGTTGGGTTAAAGGTAAAGGCTGAAACCTTGTTGAGGGTACTTTCAATCATGCCGGGGGCGTTTCGTCCCCAAAGCTCATAGCGGTTATGGAAAAACGCATTGGCCTCCTCATCGGCTGCTTCCTTTAATCGTTCATCTCGCCATGCTTTGTCAACAAGCAATCGATGAAGTTGTACGAGTGTCTGCTTGGTCTTTATCAAGACAATCAGACCACTAAGCATCACATTCGAGAATTGGGGTGCTTCTTTTAGGGCTTCGGGCCATGTCCGACGAAAGGCTTCAATCACAAGTTGGGCAATCGCATACGGTTCCCCTGGAACGGCAAGAACGTTAAATGCTGGCAAATGTTGGCTATCGGTCATATCCAAATAGAGCACTCGACGAATATGAGAAGGGGTATCGAAGTAGCCGACTGCCACAAGCTGCTCAAAGACATCACGGGCAAGATCGGAATGCGGGTCAATTACCCCACAGCCCTGGCCTGAAAGAACATCCTGTACGATGAGGTTTTGTAAAAACTTGGATTTGCCTTTGCCAGAAAGCCCAATCACGTAAAGATGGGTTGCTCTCGATTTTGCGGGTAATCTGTAGAGTGGGAAAAAGCTAAACTTACCTAACCGTCCCACAAAAAGGTCGCCCCGCTGTCTTAAAGGCAAAATGGGCAAATAAAACACCTTACCACTGTAGCAAACGACACTAAAACCGAGCAAGTTCAGATAGTTAAGCCAACGGCTCAACAAGCGTGTAAAAGCCATCTTGACCTGCCTTTTGCCAAACCGGAGCGGATAATACGTGCTCGACATCCAATTGTGAGAGAACCCCGAACCAGAACCAACTCTTACCTCCTGCGGCCTCCGTCACCTCTTTAAGATGAGCCAACCTCTTTTCACCCAAAGTAACGGTTAAAACACGTACTGTTTTGGCTTTGTAACGGCGTTCGTACTCGCCACTTTCCCGGTAAGCAAGATATGCCTGAATTTTTGCCTGAAAACGCTTGGTACTCATCGTTCCCCGGTCAAGTTCCAAGAAGAAGTGTCCCCGACCAAGTGGGGTCTCTAAAATGAGGTAGCTATCTGGAATCAGAGAAACTTTCCTGAAGCCGGAGGCCGTGCGTATCTTGACCCAATCGTAATCTCCCTTGTTTTGGCTCTCGTTAACCCACTTCGCCAGGGTATATCCGCGTTTTTGAGCGGCGAAACTGATGGCAATCCGAAAGTCGTTAATGGCGCTGGTGTGCTCAAGGAACTGGCCTTTGAGTGCTCGGCTCGTTGGAAACCAGCGCAGGTCGTTATAGCCAAACTCGGCCTTGAGCATGTCCACCGCCTTCCTATCCAAGACATAAAGTGTTGGCGGGCTGCCGGTTACAACGGGCCAAAAAAGCCGTGCCAAATAACCGTGATGATAAAGCCTCGCCAGAGCGCGTTGTGCCGTATTCTTGCTTGGAAAAAACAGGGTTTGCAGTTGGTCTTGCCGCAATACTCGGAAGTCGCAGACTGCCTTAATTATTTGCTTGTCACGCTCGGTTAATCGCATGGGAGCCGGTTCTGACGCCCTGACATCCCGCCTTTGTCGTTCTGTTGCCATTTTTTGCAGTTTTCCTCACTCTATCGGTTCCCATTCAGACTCGTCAATCTCATCTTTGCCACTGCCTAGCAATTTGGGGATGACCGGTGAGCTATTGCGCTGAACTGGTTGCACCTGTATTCGTGGTAGCTTGACCCGACCTGTCCTTCTGGCAACAGTGATTTCCTGTGCCTCAAGTAACTGCGCTAGTTCATGAGCATTGGGAAGTTTGCGAATATCGGCAACTGACAGGGTTTTAATAAGCTGTGAGCCGGGATGTCCTCGGCGCTTGTACCACATCATCTGGTCAGGCAGTTGGGTGATTTTGCGAATTTCCGTTTCCCAAATTTCAGGAAGCGCTCGGTAGACTTTCTCCCGATAGAGCACATCTATTCCCAAAGGCTTTTGCCAGCGGTAGTGAACGTCCTTCACTGCATTCAAGTCGGGAGCAAAAATGTCTTTCACCAAAGTCTCTGCATCGCTGTAGCCAAGCCGAAAAGTCATGATGTTTCCAACCGTATTGAGAACGGCGCTTTGCAGTTCAACATTCCTAAGATGTCCTTTGGTTTCTTGTGTCGCCAATATGAGTTCTATGCCGAATTTCCTGCCCTCCGCGATGATTTGGGTGATTGATGACGTAACATAGCGGACAAATTCATCGGCATAAACGGTCACAGGTGTACGTCTATCTTCTGGGACATCCGCCCGGCTTAGAGCCGCCTGTTCAATAGCGGATAGGATGAGCGCACAAAGCAGGTATGAGTTTCCCGACCCTAGAATGCCAACCGGCGCGGATACGAGAACAATCTTTCCCGTGTCAAGCACATCTCGCCAGTTGATAGTTGATGAACCGCTAAAGAGGGCGGCAATGTCCGGGTCGGTTATAAACCGTGTCAAGCGATTGAGCGTTGATTCGGTCATCGCCAATGCTTCACGTTCATCGCCCTGCTTCCCCGCTTTAGGAAACTCAGAAAACCAGAATTGCGTAAGTTCTGGGTGATTTAATCGCGAAACCATCTGCTCCCGGTAAAGCCTGTCTGTCAGAAAACAAGGGAGATCAGTCAAGGTCTTCCCTGCCAGAGCCAGCGCTAGAAACGTGTTTGACGCAATACGATAAAGTCTGGGGGTCGTCTCCGCGCTTTCCCGATAAATGGTCGCCACTGTGTCGGCAAGGCCGCTTGCAATTCGCTCGGCAACGGCATCGTCTCGGATTTCTAAGGGGTTTAAGCCAACTGTCCAATTTTTAATAGTCGGGTCAACGAAGACAAGTAACTCGTTGAGTTCTGGAAATTGGCGGGTGGCAATAGCAAGGCGTGCTCTGATGTTGCGGCATAAGTCGCCGTGGACGTCCAAAACGACCACTCCTCTTTTGGAACGGCCTGTGACACGGCGTATTGCATCAAGAACAACCAGCGACTCCAAAAATCGAGATTTACCCACGCCTGAGCCACCAAAAATGACCCCGTGCCGGGAACGTGCTGCATCGGAAAACCCAACGAGGTCACCTGATTTCGGCTGGTTGTCAGCAAGCATGGAATTCCAAGGCCAGGGCAAAGATTTAGGCGGCACGGTTCTGTTCCTCACCTAAAATTGAGTTTTGAAGCCAGTCAACCGTCGTGTTGGAACCATCTTTGGGAAGCTCTATATCCTCACCAAAAACGCTGTGAAATACGGTGTCGGCACTAAATCCTGCGCCAAGTTCATCTTCCACTTGGCTGTAGAGCTTGCCCGCGTCTGCATAAGCCAGTTGATACCATACAACCAAAACAATCCCAGAGATAAGCATCCAAATGGCTAAAGCCAGCAACCCCAGAGTAATTACGATAGCGGCGCAAGCGATTACAAAAAATATTACGCCGACCTCATTTAGGGACTCGTCAAAGATTCTTTGCATGAGATGCTTTCCTTTCTACCGCTTCCCGAAAGTTCGACCATGACCGTTTGAACCTAATTTTTTGCCGTCGTTATCATCCAATACATGGATATAGGTGTTAATGTCTTCCTCGTATTTGTGCCCTTTTTGGGGTGTTTCAATATTGCTCTCACCCATTACCATTTCATCGCTCTTGGGACTATCGGTATTTTCCGGTAACAGAAAGGGCAATGTGACATCGCGAATCACGTCATTAGGAACGTGGGCTACCTCACGCAATAGTTCGGTTGCCTTTTGCGCCTGTACCGCCTGGCTAACCCCTGTCCATTCAGGTGTCTTGAGTTTGGCTGTGCGTTCAGTCGCAATCGCCTCAAGTTCGATAACGGTATCAAGAATTGCCTCAAGTTCAGCCGGAGCGCTGACCGCCACCAACTTAACTTTGCTGATATAGAGGGAGAAGCGCAAAGAAAGTTCGCGCAGTTTTGTTATGGCTTCGAGTTCCTGAGCGGTAAGCTGAGTCGCCCCATAAGCGAACTCGACACTAAGCGGAATTGATAACTTTTCGCGTTCGTGGTTGGAAAGGGTGGAAAACAAATGAGTGACTTCCTGGATTTTGGGTAAACTGGCTATGGCATTCGCCATTGTTTGCGTCACTTCATTGACGGCTGCGGGCAACCCCTGTTTTCCAGAAGCACTTTCCTTTTCGTTGTTGCGACTTGCTGTAGGCTTTCCGAAAATTGCTGTTGTCCATCGGCCTACTATCCCCCTCTGCGACAGCCACAACCCAACGAGTAAGCCACACAAAAAACCAGAAAGACCACCAATGAGAAAAATCTGAAGCAAAAACCCGACATCCATCTCTTCCTCCCCTCACAAATCTTCAAAAACGTTTCGGCGCACACGTTGGCTTGTTTTCAATAAAGCATCCTTTAGAGCCTCAGCCATTGTTTCACTGGCTCCCCATCCGTCCTGCATACACGCTGCGGCACTTAAACTGCTGAAAAGTTTTTTCAAATCAGCGCGATTGCTTACTGTCACGAGCGGTGTAGCTCGGCGCTGAAACTCTGCCAGCGCGTCATCTGTAGTCATTTTGAAAGGCATAAAACCTCCGTTTGTAGTCAAATAGGGGTAGGGCTGATTGTTGCCCTACCTGTTTCTATTCGTGAGAATTGGTTTAATGCGAGTTTCTTGTTTCAACCGTGTAGCGCTGAATGTCATCCGATAGTGTCTGTATCAACCGTGTTCCTGCGTCAACACCATTAACACGGATGACCTCATGTAAAAGCCAGCGCATGACAACCCCCTTTTCTTCTTCGGACATTTCACTAATGGGCCTTATCATTGCAGTTGGTAAATTGTTGGCATAGAGTTCTCCCGTACCGCACGGCGTTATTGTTTGTTCTGTCTGAAAAATGTTGTTTGTATTCATAATTGCTCCTTTTTTGCTATATTCTCAAAATAGCACCTAACCTGTGACAGATATTCTCAAAATTGAAAAACTCATTTCCAGGTGGTTTAGGGATGGAAAATGCTGATAGATTATGTTCTGTTAGCTCAAGTTCATCGTGAAGTGTATTCGTCTATTCTTAGAGGCTTGATTCCATGGGGAGAGAAAGGGGACTTCGCCAGTAAAGTCAATTTACCAACAGCTACCCTGTCGCACATTCTAAAGCCTAAAGATATAACAGACAGCGCATATGTTTTGGCTCACCTGAGACATAATGACCATTCACCATCTCCAGCGGTAGCCGAGAGAATTTCACATATTGTAGCTTTACCTCGTGAACAACAAATTGAACTCGAAGAACACATGAATCGCGCTTGGAGCTATGAAAACGACCTACTGCGAAGCGTAAATCCATCAAAGAAACGGCCTAAAGACGCCGACAATGAAAATTTAAGAGGTGAGGTAATGGGAGAACTTCTGCGGGCATATCGGCTTGCAATTTTCTCACACTCAGCAGTTGAGGCTAGAAAATACTTCGATGCCTGCCACTGCTTGGCTCAGAAACTTTTAGGAGTATTCTTGGATGCAAATCTGAGGGTAGAGGCTGCCCAAACACATATTCTGCTTAGCGACCTGGAATGCGTATTTAATAAGCCAATTCAAGGGCTGTATCACGCGCTCATGGCAAGACATATTCTTGACAAAATCCATAATTCACCAAATGAATTTTTGAGAGAAAGCCAATTGAATGTGCGATTCTATGCACCAGAGTATGTTGACCTATGGAACGATGAAGGTTGGGTGGAGGGACTAAACAGAGATTCCACTTATTTATACACAAATACCTATCGCGCTGAAGCCGTCTGTCTGGAACATCTTAATCTATACCGCGAAGCTGCAAAGAGCCTCGAAACTGCGTTGCAGACTAAGGGTGCATTGCGTTTTCCCAACGATTGGCGACCTCACATCAGTAACAGCCTCGTTGGTGCGATGAGTGTAGACACTACAGTGAAGCTTTACGAACTGGAAATTGAGGCTAGTAAGGGTTATAAAGTATACGAGGGGGATCAAATTGGCTTTTTACTATTGCGGGCCGCATTAGCTAAAGGTTACATCTTGCGTGGTGGCATAGAAGTTGCAAAAAAGATTCTCACATCAAGTTTGAGAGACACCGACCAACTTGGTGGTCTATACCAACAACATAAAACAATATTATTAACCCGTGTAGCTGATCTATACTACGAAATTGGAGAAAATGACGAGTGGCTCCACTTCGCAACCAAAGCTACTGAATTAGCGCACACAAGCAATTT
>Ga0206919_1174_pt1 | contig 15141 bp, 15 predicted proteins | sample Alteio_BWOrgHeat_67_FD_152962 | JGI IMG/M metagenome (GOLD analysis project Ga0206919, IMG submission 152962) | Enriched cells from forest soil in Barre Woods Harvard Forest LTER site, Petersham, Massachusetts, United States -... | ecosystem: Environmental > Terrestrial > Soil > Temperate forest >... | reverse complement strand
TTTTGTGTTAAGCCCGAAAATTTTAAAATTCTAATAAAGATAGTGGATTTTATTTCGAATAACTTGGATGGGGATTTACCAAATGCCATTAGGCAGAACAACGAAGGAATAGATAATTTTAAAGGGGGAACTAAGGCTGTATAATAGCTCTGACAGGGCTGATAGATATTAAGAGAAAGGGGCCTGTAATTGAATAAGTTACAGGCTTTGTTGTTTGCCTTGGTCGTTCGATTATGGAAATGATACAACTTTTAGCGAGATTATTACAACAAGTCACGCTTCCGCTATTACCATCTTTGCATAGAAATACATAGACCTAAACACGGTTATCATATTAATCGTAATAATAGTTAAAACCTTAATAAAAATGGAATCGCAAGAATTTAATATAAAGAAGATACTGGTCCCTATAAATAGTGCAGCGTTTACTGAGAATTTGCAACACAATATTATTTTTTGGGCGAATAAAACAAAAGCCGAAGTAATACTATTAGGGGTAATTGATGGTGCTGACCTTAAGCCTGAAGAAAAACGTTTTGACCCATCGACGCACGACCATATTATGTTTGACGGAACCGAGGTGCTTGATACCATCAACCAGCTTAATAGTTGTAAAACCGTGCTTTTGGGTAAGGGATTACCTACTGTAAGTTATATTATAGAGCGCGGACATATTTATAAAAAAATTGCAGCCGTGGCCAGGAGAATAGAGGCCGATGCTATTATGATCGATCATAAGGGTAAGCAAGATGAGGGATCAAAGCATATTGATGTGTTTAAAGTAATTTCTGAAGCTCCTTGCCCGGTAATATCAATTAAAAATCATCCTTCAAAAGATGGAATAAAAAATATATTCATTCCATTTCAGGATAAACCGCATTCGAGAGAAAGTATTGAATACGGTATACATTTGGCCGAGATATATGATGCTACGCTGAATGCATTGGGTATTAGCTACGATACTTCGGAAGAAGGTGTGAAAAAAATGCAACTGGAAGCAGATCAGATAAAACATATACTTGAAGAAAGGAAAGTTAAAAACACGACAGAAGTAGTTGAGGGAAATTACGATGCCCAACAGATAGATTGCAGCGCCAAGGAATATAATGCGGATATAGTAATAGTAATGGCTGATCTGGATAAGAGATCGGTAACAGAATATATCATTGGCCCTGTATTAGAGCAGTTGGTTAACAATTCCGAAATATCATTAATGACCGTGCGCCCAAGGTATAACCCACATATATTAGAGTCTGAAACAGAACCTGAAAGTTCTGTTAAGTGGAAGTTCTGGGAATAATTCTCTTAGGAATAGCTCGAACGTAAAGTTCGGAGATTTGCTCGGGTATATAGATTAAGCTATTTTAGCATACTTCAATCTATATTGAACCACATGAGGAGCAAAAGCATTCCAATAACATTATATCGAATAGAATCTTTCAGCGACGGGGTAATTGCAATAATTATTACCCTAATGGTTTTTCAAATTAAAATTCCTGTTATTGATAGCGATGTAAATGCATCCGGTATTTGGGATAAGCTGTATCCTATGTTTCAGCCGCTTGTTGCATATTTATTAAGTTTTGTAATGATAGGAGTGCTTTGGGTTAATCATCATCAGTTTATAAAGCAACTGCAACACGCCGACCGTAATATAATGTGGTATAACCTGCATTTGTTATTTTGGATGAGTATACTGCCCATACCGACAAACCTACTGGGGCAAAACTATCACCGTGCTGAAATTACCGCACTGTATGGTTTTGTAATGTTTATGTGCGCATTCGCCTTTTTGCTAATGCGTGAGTATGTGAATAGAAACCCTGAACTATTTATTGAAGGACTATCGTTAGAGCTTAGAAAGAAACAGCGGAGAAAATTAATGAGTAGCTCATCGCTTTACTTTATTTCCATATTCAGCGGTTTCATTTCAGTATATATTTCGTTGGCAATTTTTGTTTTAATACCGGCAATTTATTTTATGCCTGCCAATGTGGTAGTAAATGGAGATAAAAACGAATAGCGCACTCCTTTACCTAGTTCTTCTTTAAGGAAAAATAGAATGTAGCACCCTTCGATGGTTCGCCTTTGGCCCCAAATTCGCCCACCATGCCTTATAATAATGCGTTGCGCAATTGCCAGGCCAATCCCCATACCTTCAAATTCTTCTTTACGGTGCAAGCGCTGAAATACGCCGAATAGTTTATTGGCATAGGCCATATCAAACCCCGCGCCATTATCTTTTACATAATAAACAATATCATCATCTTCTTCGGTACTGCCTATATCTACCTGCGGCTTTTCGGTTTTACCTGAATACTTTATGGCGTTTGATATTAGGTTCATCCACACGTGAGTAATCAATAAACGATCACCTTTCGCAGGCAGTATAGTATGAATGTTAACCGTGGCTTTATGCTCAGTTGATGAATTTATATCGTTGACGCATTTTTCGACAACTGATCGCATATTAATGTCAACCTTGTCAACTTCTTTTTTACCAAGGCCCGAGAATTTCAAAAGACTGTCGACCATAGTGGTCATGTTCGCTGCATTATCACCAATTCTGCTCAGCATCTTTTTCCCGTCATCATCCAATTTATCCATGTAGTCCTCAATCATTAAAGTAGAGTAAGAACCTAGTGCTCTTAACGGTGCTTTAAGATCATGTGAAATGGAATATGAAAATGATTCTAATTCTTTATTCGATACTTCCAGTTGTGCAATATTTGTTTGTAATTCATTATTCAACAGTTGTATTTGTTCGTCAGCTTTTTTCTGTGAGCTAATATCACTGGCATTAACAAACCACTTTCCATCCTTTATAACTATTTTCCAATGCAACCACTTAATACTTCCATCCTTGCAATGGATGCGCAGTTCAAACGACAGCCGGTCTTTTTCAGTTTTACCAAGCCCCTCTATAAACTCTTTGTCTTCGGCGCTTAGGAAAAATGGCAATGGCTTTCCTTTAACCTCATCATTCGAATACCCAACTATATCTGTAAAGGCCTTGTTTATCTCTTCTATTTTAAAAGTTGTTGAATCGATGATACCAATTATATCAGCGGAGTTGTTTATTAATAAAGCACTTTTCTGCAGTGAACTATTTTTTTCAATAAGCTCCTTCTTTTGTAATTGCACTTTTAGCAGTACTGCAACCTTTGCCTTCGCTATGTCAGGGTCGAGGGGTTTAAACAGGTAATCAACAGCACCTTCTTCAAACCCCTTCAGCATAAATTTATGTTCCTTTCTTTCGGCAGATGCAAATATTATAGGTATGTCTTTAGTACGTTTGTTAGAGTTCAATATCTGTGCAACTTCAAAGCCATCCATATCGGGCATTTGCACATCAAGTATTATCAGGTCAATTTCTTTGTTTAAAATAGTTTGCAAAGCCTCTTTGCCGTTTGTTGCACTGAGTATCGTCCTGTCCTTAGTTACTAATAAATTTTCAAGCGCCAGTATATTGCCGGGCTTATCATCAACAATAAGTATAGTTGCTTTGTTTTTATTGTCCATTAGTTATTCAGAGTAAGTAAAAAATCGCGTATTTTAGAGAGTGGCCAAATGTGAGTTACAGCATTTGTTTTAATAGCTGCCGATGTCATAACCGGCGAAAAAGCCTCTTCCGGTTTCTGGGCAATTGTAAGTCCATCGTTTGCTTTAATAAGCCTAATGCCTGATGCACCATCGCTATTGGCTCCTGTTAATATTATACCTATAAGTTTATCCTTATATACGCCTGCGGCCGATTCAAACAAAACATCAATTGACGGGCGGCTGAACTGAACATATTCATCGGCTGATAGGGAAAGAGTAAGATCATTTTCAATCAATACATGATAGTCAGGCGGAGCAATATAAACTACGCCTTTTTCTATTTTCTCTTTTTCGTCGACCTGCTTTATTTTTACTTTGCATTTATTCTGTAATACCTCTTCCAGCAAATCATTCTTGTCTTTTGACCGATGCTGAACAATAATAATAGGAAGCGGGAAATTAGCAGGAAGCGTTTCGAGCAATACAAAAAGAGCGTTAAGGCCACCTGCAGAGGTGCCCATTACAATAGCTTCGTATTTTGCATTTTTAGTCAATCCTATTTCGATTTCATATATATTTTTTCCTTCTTGTCTACATCTTCAAACTGTTTTTGCTTGTCAGAGAACAGTAACGATTCTTTACTGCCCAGGCCCAGAAAACCGAAAGAGCATAAACTATCGTAGAAAAGATTAATAGCTCTGTTTTGAAGTTGCTGGTTAAAGTAAATAAGAACATTACGGCAAATAACCAGCTGAAATTCATTGAAGGATTTATCTACAGCCAGGTTGTGAGGCGAGAACACTATATTTTGTCTCAACGATTTATCAAATAATACAGTATTGTATTTTGCTATATAGTATTCTGAAAAAGATCTTTTACCCCCTGCTTGCTGGTAGTTATGGGTATAGCTCTTCATGTTCTCAATATTGTACAAGCCTTCTTTGGCAATTTTCAACGATTTCTGATTTATATCTGTTGCATAAATTACAGAGCGATTCAATAATTCTTCTTCCTTTAGTAATATGGCAACCGAATATATTTCTTCACCTGTAGCACAACCTGCTATCCACACTTTAATAAAAGGGTAGGTGGCTAAGCGCTTTACAACATTTTCGCGCAGGCTTTTATAAAAACTTGGGTCTCGGAATAATTCTGTAACAGTAACCGATATTTCCTGCACCAGCTCTTCAAAGGCTTTTTCATCTTTTAAAACGATCTTAGCCAATTCATCTATGGTCTCGATCTTCCGGGTTGATAAAAAATGCTGTATTCGCCGGCTAATAGATGCTTCGGCATAATCGGTAAAATCGTAACCGTACACCAACCGTATTGATTCGAGCAGCTCTCTTATTTTCTTACTGTCGAAGCTCATTTAGCTGGCCCATTGATTTAGCTTATCGAGTAAAACCTTTAGATCCACAGGCTTTGCTATATAATCCCAGGCGCCTGCCTCAATGCATTTTTCTCTATCGCCTTTCATGGCTTTTGCAGTTACAGCTATTACGGGTATCTTGTTGAATGAAATATTATTTTTTAGTATATGCAGTGCTTCATAACCATCCATTACAGGCATCATAATATCTAACAAAATGATGTCGGGCCGTACACCCTTATTTAATAAGAACATCATATCATCTCCGTTCTTAGCCACTACCACTTCCATTTCCCTGGCTTCAAGGTAGCTACCAAGAGCAAATATGTTGCTCTCTTCGTCGTCGACCAGTAAAATGAGTTTGTTCTTTAATTTGTCCATTTTCTTTATTTATATAACCACACTCTCATAAGAGATAATAGTTGTTCTACATTAACAGGTTTGGCAACATAATCTGACATGCCCGCCTCCAGGCATTTTTCCCGATCTCCTTTCATAGCTTTTGCCGTTAGTGCTATAATTGGCAGCTTACTGAATTTATTGATGCTCCGTATTTCTTTCGTGGCTTCGTAGCCATCCATCTCAGGCATCATTACGTCCATTAACACAATATCGATAGATGGATTTTCTTTCAACAAATTTATAGCTGCCCTGCCATTTTCAGCGGTAAGGCAATGTATACCTTCATCTTCAAGTACATTGGTTAATGAATATATGTTTCGTATGTCATCATCTACCACCAACACTTTTTTGTTCTTTAATACTTCGTCGGTCTTATGAAGTTTGCGAATGATGTTTTGTTTTTCTTTCGGTAACCTTGCTTCGACTCTGTGCAGGAATAAGGTTGTTTCATCTAACAAACGCTCTTGCGAGTCGGCTGTTTTAAGTACAACCGTGTTTGCCAGTTTATTTAAAAGCTGACTTTCTTCTTTGGTCAGATCTCTTCCGGTATAAACTATTATCGGAACTTTCTTCAACTCATCATGTGCTTTTATTTTTTCGAGCAACTCAAAGCCCGACATATCAGGCAGGCCGAGATCAACCACCACACAATCGTAGGTTTCTTTTATCACCATGTCGTAAGCCTCCTTGCCCGAGTATGCAGAAAAACACTTCACATCACCATTCCCTATCAATTCCCGTATGGCCTCATTATGCTTCTTGTCATCTTCTATAATAAGAAGCCTTTTCAGTTTCTTATTTACGAAGTTTTCAATTTTATCAAATGCATTTCTAACATCACCTTTAGAAACAGGTTTGCGTAAATAGTCAAATGCACCCAACTCCATTCCTTCTTTACGCATATCGTAACCCGATATAATTTGCACAGGTACGTGCCTGAGGTTAGGATCGCGTTTTAATTGTTTCAACACTTCGGCCCCATCCAATACCGGTAATTTCATATCCAGTATAATAGCATCGGGTTTATAGTGACGGGCATAACTTAAGCCGGTATTTCCTTCATAAGCAATTATGCCTTTGTAATTTTTTTCTCTTGCAAAGCCCAACAGTAGTTTTGCAAATTCAGGTTCATCTTCCATAATAAGAATTACCTTATCGTTCTCGCTTATGTTATAGCGATCGTCGATGGCAGTACCTTCTAAAGCTGTGATTTTTTCCGGTGGGGCAATTCTTTCAGCACGGTGGTTTCTCTTTTCTTTTACATCTACCTTGCGTTCAAGAGGGACCATTGTAGAAGCATCAAACTCCAGCGGAATGAATAAAGTAAATTTGCTTCCCTTGCCCTCTTCGCTATATAAAGTTATTTCGCCGCCTAATGCATTGCTCAACTCGCGACTTATAGAAAGGCCAAGGCCGGTTCCTCCATATTTCCTCTTAGTAGAACCATCAGCTTGTTGGAAAGCTTCGAATATGATATTGAATTTATCTTCAGGTATACCAATGCCTGTATCGGTAACTGAAAAGCTAATAACAGTCGGCACATCATAAAGTTTTTTATTCTTAAAAGCTGTATCTGGGCTAGCTTTATCAATGTGTAAGGTTACTTTACCACCTCTGTCAGTAAACTTAAATGCATTTGATAAAAGGTTCCTTAATATCTGTTCAAGGCGTTGTTTATCGGTTGTTATTATTTCAGGCAGTACTTTGTTATTTATATCGATCTTAAAGTCTACTGACTTGCTCTTGGCAATTTCAGAGAACATAGATGTAAGATCACTATCGATCTCGCGGAAAGAGACCTGCGAAATATCCAGTTCCATTCTACCCGATTCTACTTTCGACAGATCGAGGATCTCATTTATCAAGTTAAGAAGATCGTTACCTGAACTGTGAATGTTCTTGGCAAAATCAACCTCCTTTTCGGCCAGTGTTTCATTCCTGTTTTCAGATAATAGCTGGGCAAGAATAAGAATACTGTTTAGCGGAGTGCGCAATTCATGCGACATGTTGGCTAGAAACTCTGACTTGTATTTACTGGTTACTTCCAGTTCTTTGGCTTTTGTTTCAATATCTATTTTAGCATTCTCCAGTCGTTCTTTCTGGTCCTCGAGCAGATTTGCTTTTTCTTCCAGCTCTTCATTGGTTTGTTGCAATTCTTCCTGTTGGGCTTTTAGTACGCTTTCCGACCTTTCAAGCAGGCCTGTCTTCTCCTGCAATTCTTCGTTCGACTGCCTAAGCTCTTCCTGTTGCGATTCTAGTTCTTCAGCCTGCCTTTGTGTTTCCTCCAACAACTCTTTAAGCTTCATGCGAGATTGTGCAGTATTAAACGCAATCCCCACATTATCCTTTATCATATCTAAAAACTGCATGTTAAGATCAGTAAATTCATGGGCAGAACCAATCTCCACAACTCCCTTTACTTCGTTGTCGTACATAAACGGAAGTACTACTATATTTTTTGGTGTAACGTTTCCAAGGCCAGAATTGATCCGGATATAATCTTCCGGCACCTGGCTGAACAGAATTGCTTTCTTCTCTAAAGCAGCCTGCCCAATAAGGCCCTGCCCAACTTTAAAGCTATTGGCATTATCTTTCCTGTACTGGAATGCATAACTTCCAACCAGGTCAAAACTTCCATTCTCTTTAAGATAAATAGCACCTATCTGAGCCTTCATAGTTGCGGCTAACTGAATGATAACATCCTGTGCAAGTTCTTTAAGTTCCTTTTCTCCGCGCATTTTATCATTCAATTCACTGTTACCTGCAAGTAATACATTTTTATCAGATGCTTCTTTCTCAGCCTTACGCAGCGCTCTTAAATTGGTGCTGATAATAATATATACGCTTATAAGTACAATGGCAATTATGAAAAGAAGAACAATAAAAACAATATTGAAATTTCGGGTGTCTTCTTCGCTGGTAGTTTTGCGTAATGCAAGCAATTTTTCTTCTATTCCATCAGATTTTGCTATGGCAGCACGTATAGAATCTTCAAGTGCTTTACCATGCCCATTGCCTATCCATGCCCTGGCGCTGTCGAGCGATTTTGTTTTGCGCAAGTCAATGCTATGAGATAAATATTGAATGCTTCTGGCAATAAGGTGATTGATGGTGTCAATATTCCTAACTTGTTCAGGGTTATCAGCTACCAAGCCCTTTAGGCTATCTATATATGAAGCAATGTTTGTTTTAGCCTGTTCAAACGGTTCCAGGTAATTATCAGTACCTGCAATGGCATAGCCACGTACACCCGTTTCTGCATTAACAGTTGAAATTAATACCTGGTGGAGTTCATAACGTACTTTTTGGGTATGCTCCACCCATTGGTCAGATGCAATAACCTTTTCGCTATTGTTAAACGAATACAAGGCAACGGCAACCAATACAATGGCTGTAAAAACGAAACCTGCTAAAATTTTTCTGTCAAGACTGAATTTCATGTTATTTATTTTGAATTGCTGGGCGTTATAACTTACTATTGCCGTACGTAATTCTTAGTGTGCTAAAAGCACAGTAAGCTAACGCAAGGCTTAAAAAAAGCATTTTAAAACAGAGTGGATCTGTTTTAAAACTTACAAATAGTTAATTTTCTGGGAATTATTCTCTTTTAGAGTACTACACACCATACCTATGGCGCTAATGATTTTGCTCCGAGTTTTCTTCATTATTTAACTGAATTTGGGTTTTCAAGTCAACATTTATTCCCTGTAGCAGAATAATTATTTAAAAGAGCAACAAAAATCAGATCCCCCTTCTGGTTTTTAGTATTGCAATAATATAGAAAATACCGCTAACAAGCAAAACCACAATGCATTAGGGAGTAAAACCTATTGGTTACGAACCATTTATAGTATCGTAATTTTTGGCGTGTAATTAAACTGTATATGCTGTGCTTGTTGAGGTTGAAGGCCTAATGTATGGGCAATGGTAAATTTAATTTCACGTAAATAAAAAAGCCCGTATTATACGGGCCTTTTTAGTAGATGATAAAACCCCCTCCTGTTGCTCAGTTCGCCAATGATTAGATTAGAAATGTTTGGCGCAGGAAGGGGTCTAAATTTTTTTAGAGCAATTTATTTGTAATGAAGTATATGTAACTAATTGAATTGCTGTTTTAATTTGGCACCAATACTAAGAGTAGTATGGGGTACACTAAGTAACCGTTCTTTGGGAATAAGCTTGCCTGTAACATTACAAATTCCATATGTTTTGTTCTCAATACGTACAAGTGCATCTTGAAGATTGCGGATAAATTTATCCTGACGTTGGGAAAGTCTTGCGGTTTCTTCCTTTGCTTCTGAATCCGAGCCATCTTCCATTGATTTAAACGAAGGTGAAGTGTCTTCTGTGCCATTCTCTCCTGCACGGGTAAGAGTATCCTTCAGAAGCTCGTTATCCTGCATGGCCTCATTTAATTTTTCCATAATCACTATCTTAAACTGAACCAGATCCTTTTCAGAATAAACCTTTTTCTCGTCCAAGGCTTTAGTTGACTTCATTTTATTGGGGTCAGCCTTTGTAGCAGAATTTTTGGTTTGTGTTTTCATAAGGGCTATCAATTTAATATTACAAAGATTGTCCAATTCGTCCTTATATGTATTACATAATTTCGTGACTATCTTACATCTTTTTATAACATACATGTTTATATGCGTACTATTAGTTAACGTTCCTTTTTCTGAAGGAATAGTGCTTCGACTCTTTCATTGGAGGTAGTTTTATTTTATTATGAATAGTTCATTTTATTGGACTTTGTTAAGCAAAAAAGGCTGATATATTTCTATATCAGCCCTGAATTTGTTATAAAGAAATTACTAGATCTTGATGAACTTCTTAATCACGGTCATTTTATCATTGTTAACTTTTACAAAGTAATTACCCGGTGCTAATCCATTTACTGAAATAGCAGCGTTAGAACCTGTAATTGTGCTGGTACTTACTACCTGGCCAAGTACATTGTAAATACTTACGTTAAGTAAACCGGTAATACCCGCATCATTCTTTATGTAAAGATTTTGAGATACCGGGTTAGGGTACACTTCAAATGAACTATTCGAAACTACTTCACTTATACCGGTAACAGCCTTCCTGTTAAACACAGCAAAAGGACTCATTGAAGTAATAGCTTTTCTTTCAATACTAAACATACCACCTGCAACAACAGATGCGTTTAGAGAATCAGATACTTTATCCCAAGCGCCTGCAGTGTAGTGAGCAATATAATCACCTGTGTGTACAAAGCCATTTACTTCGCTAGCCGGAGACCAGGTTAACTGCATATTTGCATTAAGGCCCGAGGTAATGCTGGTTTCAAATAACCAGGTCGAGCTTACCATAGGTTGGGTTGCAGATAATAATGTACCTGTTGTACCTGATGAATAAACGCCCGGCGACACATTTACACTAACTGTACCGGTAGAAGAACCGGTGTTAAGCATAATGCTTGCAGGAGAGTATGAGGTAAGTGTTCCTACAGGAAAAGTATCAATTGCTGATACAACTGCATTCATGGTTAAGTAACCACCGGCATTTGTAATTACATATGAATTACTGTTTGCACCGGTTACAGAACCGCTAGATGCAATTTGTAAATTGTTGGTACCGGTATTTAGGTGACCATTCATTAACTTAAGCTTTCCGTTAACTATTAGGTCAGAGCCTAACATAACAGAACCTGCTGCGCCAATATTCACTGTAAAGTTATTTACCGTGTTACCAGGGTAAGTAAATGTAAGTGAATCGGAAGTAGAAGAAGACGCGGTAACAGAAACGTTAGATGCACTGGTAGCAAATACCATACCGGTTCCGGGTGCGGTAATATTACCGTCAATTGAAAGATTGTGACCGTTTAAAACAAGTGTTCCGGTTTGAAGATTAAGAGTATCTACGTTTAAGTCAGTATTTAATGTAACAGTGTTTGTTGCACCTACGTTTAAAGTAAATTTCCCGATACTTGTACCAATGAAGGATAGAGTAGGAACAATTGAAGTGGTATTGTTTACAATAAGTGCCGATTGAGCATTTACTGTAAATGAACCAGTACCTGCAAAACCTTCAGTAAGTGTAACCATATCACCATTCATAACAAGAATACTTCCTCCCGAAAGAGTTAATGTGCTGTCGATTACCAAGTTTGATAAAAGGGTAACATAATTACCTGAACCAATATTTAAGGTCAACCCATTTATTACCTGAGAACCTTTAAGAAAGGCAATAGTAGAAGATAATCCGGTTGTTGTTGCAAGAACAATATCTGCCTTTGCATCGCCGGTAATAGTACCCGAACCTGAAATAGTTCCATCAACAGTAACTTATGTGCGCTTAATACCAAAGAGCCACTAACCATTCTCAGCGAATCGGTTAATAGTATGCTTGATGATAGCGTTACGGTGTTGCCTGTTAATACATTAACGGTCACGTTCTTTAAACCTGTACCGCTTAACTCTTGCCCTGTTATAATAGAGGGAGATATGTAATTAACAGAATAAGGAGATGACAAATTGAGTGTACCACCACTAGCTAAAATTGTTCCACCTTTTACATTAATGACTGAACCGGCACCCATAGTAAGGCTACCGCTGGTCATTACTGTAAATGCACCGCTGTTTGTAAGTACTGAATTTACCATAATTACAGCAGGAGTACTAAGTGTGGCAATTGTATTGTTTACTACGTTAGCAGTAAGTGAACCCGAAAAAGAGAAAATAGCTCCGGCGTCCAAAATTAAACTGTCAGCACTTATGGTGCCTGAACCCGAAAATGTACCCGCGGCAACTATAATTGAATTAGTAGTTGATGTGAGTTGCCCTGTTAAAGCTAATGTAGCAGCTCCGCCGGTCATTACGATCGTGCTATCCATAGTAATCACAATTCCTGTACCGATAGTGATCTGATCGAGTGAGCTTACTTTAAATGCAGGGGCAATTCCGCCTGTCCATGTAGAGCCACTGCTCCATAGTCCGGTGGTTTTAGCTACGAAGGCTGTGGCAGATGCCAAACTGCAACTCATGGTTGCGGTTAGCAGGGCTAAGCCAATTTTTGTTGTTTTTAATAAATTATGTTTCATGTTTTTATTTTAATTGTTAGTTAATTATTAGGGCACAAAAGTGATACCGCATGCCTCCTAAAGCATTACACATTAATTTGAAATACTTACATGTATTAAGGGAATAGGGGGTATTGTGCAAGGAATGCACAGAAAAGTGTTAACGCGCGTAAATGAAAATGGCTGTTACACCGCCAATAAAAAATGCTACACAAAGAAATAGCAGTCTGAGTAAGCGTTTGTAACGCCTTACATCATTTCGGGCCTCCATTACATTGAACATGTTCAATAAGGAGTAATTTATTTTTTTGAAAGTGGTTTCTGTTTTAACTATGTAATCAGAAGCACCGTGTTGAAATGACTTTACAGCAACATCTATATTATCATCTCCCGTTAGTATAATTACATAGGTATCTGCATTCTCTTTCTTTATCCAGTCTAGCACCTTAATGCCATTTGCAGCGGACGGGTGGTTCGTATTCAAATAGTAATCGAGTATAACAAGCTGTGGTGTAGACCTTTTGAACCTATCCATGCACTTTTCGCCAATTTCAAATAACGATATTTTAATGGGCCTGTCAGCGAAAGTTGTTTCTATATCCGCCTTTAACGACATGGCGAATAACTGGTTGTCATCTACTATAAAAATATTGATCGGGGTTTTCATTAATAATTCTGTTTACGGATTTACAGCTGTTACTTCCAATGCCGATTTTACTTCGCCCGATGTAGTTTCCATATCCTTATCTAATAGATATAGGGCGTCGGGGCCTATCTTTTCTCCTCCTGCTACTTTTATTTTATCCATCAGTTCAAGTGCGAGCGTTTCTTCCTCAACTTGTTCTTTTACAAACCATTGCATAAAGTTCCAGGTAGCCCAATCTTCTTCTTCAAGGCTCATCTTTACCAATTTATAAACCGATTCGGTATTATCCACCTCATGTGCAAATACTTTTTCGAAACAGCTGTTTATGTTTGCAGGATTTTCGGGCGGAGCAGGTATTGCAGTTACATGTACTTCGGCGCCGCGTTTTAAAATATATTCTAATATTTTCATCATGTGGTTGCGTTCTTCCTGTGCATGCCTGAAGAGAAAATTAGAAACGCCGCCAAAACCCTGGCTACTGGCCCATGCAGCATATGCCAAATAAATTTGCGAAGCATGCACTTCTTTTGTCATTTGTGCATTTAATGCAGCGGTAAGTGTTTTCGAAAGCCTGTTTGTATTCATTTAAAGTATATCTAGTTTTTATTCGATCCGCCAAAACCCTTGACAATAAAGTGCAAAGGTTTTTTAATAATATCAGTTAATAGGCTTGTAAGTTTTTTCCACGAATCAACTCCTTTAACAACATAATCTTTAGCACCCGCCCTGAAAGATTCTATAGCAAGTGCTATATCTTCGTTGCCCGACAGCATTATTACGGTTGTTTTGGGGTTAGTTATTTTAATTGACTTCAGAGTTTCTAATCCATTTTTGCCTGCCATTAAATAGTCGAGTATTACAATGTGTATTTCCTTATGAAGCATTTTGAGGCAGTTCTCACCATCATTAAATGTGGTTATCTCTACACTTTCTCCGAATTTGTTCTGCAGGTATTGTTTAAGAGCGGTAACCATTAAGTAGTTATCGTCAACAATAAATATATTCGTTTTCTCTACTGGCATTTGTAATCTTTTTTACGCGAACATTTGTAAATAAGTACCGAACAAAAGTGTCGCAACTTGCATAGTAATGTATTACACAGTTACAGCAAAAACTTGCGAATACCACACTCTTAATTTCTTTTATAAATAACCGACACTCTCATTTGTAATTTCGCTCAGGGCTTTATTACAAATGGTATTCAATTGTTTGTTTAACTCTTCAATTTTCTTAATATCTAAACCCAGCTTAGCCAGGTCTTCCATCAATTTTAAAATAGGCGTAAGCGTAGTAATACCCATAATAGAAACGGAAGATTTCATTGTATGTGCATAGCTTTGTATGCTGGCATATTTTTCCTCTGCTATAGCGTTTTTTAAATTACTCAACTCTTCAGGAATCTGAATAAGGAATCGATCCATAATTCCTTTTATTAGAGTTTTTTTACCTGCCATTATTTCGGTGAGGTACGCCAGGTCGCAAACATTTGCGGCGGTTTTATTGATGTTAAGCTGATGCATAATTTTTATCGGTTAAGGTTAAATCGTATATTTTATCGAATAGCAGAGTTGCATTAATTGGTTTTGATACATATTCATTCATGCCAAGTGTCAGGCATTTTTCTCTTTCACCGGCCATGGCATGTGCAGTCATGGCAATAATGCGAATGTTACTTTTTAATTCATTCCTGATTATCGCGGTTGCTTCATAGCCGTTCATAACAGGCATTTCCATATCCATCAAAATAATATCGAACGTATTTTCTTTCATCTTTTAAATTGCAATACTTCCGTTCTCTGCTACTTGCGCCTTTAAATTATATTCTGAAAAGAGACTCAAGATCAGTTGTATGTTTAACTGATTATCCTCTACCAATAAAATATTCAGTTTGCAAAGCTCCTGCATATCATACTTTTCTCTCGTGCGGGTATTTAATGTAAGGTCACTAACCGATTCTGTGTAAGGAATGGAGAATGAAAATACAGAGCCTTTATCAAGTTCACTTGTAACTGATATTTTTCCGCCTTGTAGTTCTACCAATTGTTTTGCAATACTTAACCCAAGGCCTGTGCCGCCATACTTGCGTGTGGTTTGAGTTTCTGCCTGGCGAAACCTTTCGAAAATATGTTCGAG
>Ga0206919_1173_pt1 | contig 15167 bp, 7 predicted proteins | sample Alteio_BWOrgHeat_67_FD_152962 | JGI IMG/M metagenome (GOLD analysis project Ga0206919, IMG submission 152962) | Enriched cells from forest soil in Barre Woods Harvard Forest LTER site, Petersham, Massachusetts, United States -... | ecosystem: Environmental > Terrestrial > Soil > Temperate forest > O... | reverse complement strand
TCATCCCCATTGGCATTGAACCACGATCCGCCCCGCAGACCGCGCCCACTCGTCGTATCGCTGCTGCTTTCGCGTCCGTCGGTTGCATCATAGGGATACGGGAAATTCGCCGGATCGTAGATCGTGTTTGTCCACTCCCAGACATTGCCCGCCATATCGAGCGCCCCGACCCATGATACGCCTTTTGGTTTACTGCCCACATTTGCCGTCTGATTACCCGAATTGGCAAGGTATACTGCATTGGTGGCTACGAACGTATTCCCCCAGGGATACACTAAATCATCGGGACCACGCGCGGCATATTCCCATTCGGCTTCGGTTGGTAAACGTGCACCACGCAATGCACAGAAATCGCGTGATTCAAACCACGTAATATCCCCGCGTGGGCGCTGAAGACCCGACCAATGGTTGGTATGTGCCGCTTTCCCCTTGAACTGAGTAAACTCCGCGCTGGTGACCAGATATTTATCAATCCAGAAGGACTGGGCAAAGCACTGTTTGTTAGGTGGAGCATCCATGAAGTCTGTGCTGCCCATAATAAAGCATCCCGACGGCACGAGCACCATATCCACGCCGTTGAATTTCTGCGTTTGCGGTGTCCATTGGTTGTTCGCGGTAACTGCTAGACTGCTGGATGTGGCGGGCGTGTCGGTAGGCGTATCGGTAGACGTAACCCCGCTGACTGCGGTAGTAGCGCTGCTGCTGGTCGTGGGAACAAGTGTTGGCGTCGGTGTGACCGTAGGCGTGGTGGTATTGGTACTGGTACTGGTATATGAGGCAATGGCGTTAGCGGTATCTGTTGCTGCCACAATTGCTAATGCCGTTTTCTGTACATCGGAGGTCGACGTTTGGGTATACGAGGCAATGGCAAATGTGTAGACGATGCCGCAGGCGGAACCGCCAATGGCACGAGTGTCCAGCAGTGGGCGTGCAGCAGTGGCAACGTCAACCAGCAATGGCAGTTTATCCCCACCAGCGGCGGGAATTATAAGGTCATTACTCACAATTCCGCCACGATGGTGTGGGATGTCGCGGGTCCATCAACGGCGAATGGAGCCGTAGTGCATTTGTGGACCTATGGCGGTGGCACGAACCAGCAATGGCTGCCTGTCGCTCTTGACAGCACGCACTACAAGTTCGTGAATCTCAATAGTGGTAGCTGTCTGGATGTGCCCGCAGCATCAACAACAGATGGGGTTCAACTCGATCAATACACCTGTAACGGAACGGGTGCGCAATCGTGGACGCTTAACGCCGTCGGCGGGTCTGCGACCTCTACCCCTGTTCCACCCACAGCGATTCCTACTTCCGTTCCCGCAACGAATACACCAATACCAACGGCGACGGGAGTGACTTCCTCAAACGGCAGTCCATTCAGTGGAACGCCCTACTCTATTCCGGGCAAAGTTGAAGCCGAAAACTACAATACGGGCGGCAATGGCGTGGCGTATGGCAACACGGGCAGCACGACAAATCAAGGTGGTCAATATCGTAGTGATGGTGTCGGTATTGAAGCCACGACGGATACTGGCGGCGGCTTTGATGTGGGTTGGACAGCGACAGGTGAATGGCTGAAATATACGGTCAATGTTACCACCAGCGGCACATATACATTCGATTTCCGCATAGCCTCGGCAAACACGGGCAGTGCGCTGCATCTGGAAGTAGACGGCGCGAATGTGACCGGATCGTTGACCATACCCAATACCGGCGGTTGGCAAACCTGGACGGATGTGACCAAGAGCGGTATCAGTTTGTCTACTGGTCAGCATGTGCTGCGTCTCGTCATCGATACCGGCGGGATGAATATCAACTGGATGAATCTGTCGCAATCCAGCGGGAGTACCAATACACCAACATTCGTTCCGCCCACCGCGATTCCTACGAGTAGTGGCGGCGGTCCAACCTGTACTGCCCCTGCTTACAGTTCAATAATCGCTTATGTGGCAGGAAATACTGTCTATTACGCTGGACACCAGTGGCAGGCCAAATGGTGGACTCAAGGTGAAGCCCCCAGCACTGGCGGAACCGGTGTTTGGACTGATCTTGGCTCGTGCTCTGGGGGACCAACCCCAATGCCTACTGTAATCGGTGCTGGCAATGGAATTAGCTGGTCGGGTCGGTATTTTGCTCCTTATGTTGATGTGTCAGCCTGGCCTACCTTCCAGTTAGGAACGACAACCGCTAATCAAGGTATCAAATACTATACGCTCGCCTTCATCATCGATGGTGGCGGCTGCGTTGCCAAGTGGGGCGGCGTCACAGGGCTGGATCAAAACTTCTTATTGACGGATATAGGAACCGTGCGGAGCTTGGGCGGCGATACCATTGTTTCATTTGGTGGCGCTTCTGGTCAAGAACTCGCACAGGTTTGTACTTCGGTTAGCAGCCTGCAAGCCCAGTATCAGGCTGTCATCGATAAATATAACTTCACACGAATCGATTTCGATGTTGAGGGAGCCGCTGTTGCTGATCCCACCTCGATTAATCGTCGCAATCAGGCTCTCACTGGCCTTGAAGCGGCAGCCAAAAGTGCTGGTAGAACCCTGAAGGTTTCCTATACGCTGCCCATCTTGCCCACCGGTTTAACTCAGGATGGCCTGAATGTGCTCACATCCGCCGTAGCCAATGGTACAACCGTTGATGTGGTCAATGTCATGGCGATGGATTACGGTTCAGTCGCTAACCCCAATACGATGGGTGCTAACGCCATTCAGTCTGGTAACAGCTTGTTCAGCCAGCTTAAGACTATCTATCCAGCCAAGAGTACCGCTCAACTGTGGGCAATGGTCGGTATCACGCCCATGATTGGTATGAATGACTCCTCACCCGAAGTCTTCACTTTGAGCGATGCTCAACAGTTAACGACCTTCGCGCAGCAAAACAATATTGGCGAGATTGCCATGTGGTCGGCAGGGCGTGATGTACAATGCACAGGCACTAACAGTGTTTCGCCGTCTTGCAGCGGGGTTTCACAATCACCTTTCGCTTTCTCGACTATCTTTCAAGCCTTCAAATAAACAATCCGAAGGGCAAGCCGATTAGCGGCTGACTCAGGTGCTCCATTTCGCAGTGCGAAGTGGAGCACTTAGGATAGGAGCACTTAGCTACCAACTGTTAAATTTGCCAAGTGCCCAGACAATTTACCGGTTTTTACCGGTTTTTCGCGATCATGTATTGCACAAGATCGTGAGCGTGACGGGCAAAACAGGGCAAAAGACACAGGGAGTGGCAGCCAACTGAGCGTAGCCACCAGGGTAGGATTGGGGGTCATTCGCACCCAGATCGCGTTCCAAACGGAGAGTAGTGCTCCTGGATAACAGCGCGTGGAATAATAATCTTGATAGCTCATGCCCCAAAAATCCCTCATGCTCAACCGATTCGGATTCCATAAGCTAAGTATAGCACAAGTGTTCATAAAATCAAGCGGAGAAATGCTCACCTTGTTCTTGACTCAAGGTGAGCATTTATATAATTTAGCCCTCGAAAAGCGCCCATTTGTCGCGGAGCACAAAGGCAAGCAAAGCAGCTTGAATAAGCAACGAAACGATGCTCGTTCCAAGCCCCTGTCCCCCGACGATGTTGACAAGGAGACTTATCACCCATTGAGCGATCAACAGGTAAACGCCCCACTTTTTCCAGGTAAAGATGCCGTAAATCGCGACGAGCGTGAGCACAATCAATGCTACCTCAGCCGGCACATACCAGGATGGAATATCGACTACAGCCTGCCCTGCCGCCGCTAATTGTGCATTGAGTGCATTGGCTCCACTGACTGCCAATAATCCCAAAACTGAGCCGAAAATCGCCACCAGCAAGTAGAGTGAGAGACAGCCGCCTCGTTGACGTACTGGTTGAGAAGGTGTGGTGTTCATAGATTTTTCCTTTCATTGTCAGCGAACCTGCGTTCGTAAGATTGATAATTGAACATTATATGCCAATTCAAAAAGTGTGCTTCCACGCAAGCGGCTGATAGGGGTTGTGGAGATCAAATCGCCCCCCTATCCCCACGCAAGCGGAGGGAAAGGGGTGATATGTTCGATAGCGACAAGGGAAAAAGACGGAGGATTTATCATCAAAATTGCGATCTGCTGAGTTTTTGTTGTACTGATCGTGCTATTGGCGTTATTTCTCTTTAGAGCAGGATATTTCAAATTCGGAAGCTCATCCGAATTTATTGGAAATTTGTTTCAGCAACCGAGCAGACACATCTGCTAACTCTGCTAACTCTGCAACTCTGCTAACATTGTCTTTTGAGGATTCTTAAATTTAAGGAAGGAATTGAATGGCTCTCGATCCTGTGCAGCAGCATGACCCTTATGCTGCACTTCGCTATCCTAATTTTCGTTTATTGTTTTTCGGTAGATTTGTCTCGGCACTGGGCGAACAGATGATCACCCTGGCTATCGGGTGGGAGCTTTACGAACGGACCCATTCCGATCTCGCTGTCGGGTTGGTTGGCCTTGTGCAGATTATCCCCATTGTGCTGCTCTCGCTGCCCGCCGGTCATATCGCGGATCGCGTTGACCGTAAGCGGCTTGTGCTCGTGACCCAAATACTGCTCATGTTGTGCTCACTTGGCCTTGCCATTTTATCGCATACACAAGGCTCATTGGCACTCATTTACCTGTGTTTGTTCGGGATTGGTGTCGGGCGGGCATTCAATAATCCCGCGACCTCAACGCTGCTGCCACAGTCTGTCCCGCCGGAAGTTTTCGCCAGTGCTGCTACCTGGAGCAGCAGTTCATGGCAGCTTGCCGCCGTGCTCGGTCCGGCGCTCGGTGGGGTGATTATCGCCGTGCGCAACAGCGCTGAATTGGTCTATTTATTTGATGCGACGGCTGCCATGATCTTTATGGTGGCAATAATATTGTTCAAAGGGCGCAAGATCGCCTTATCCAAAGAAACGGCGACTCTCAAATCGATGGCTGCCGGGGTTGGATTCATCTGGCGGACGAAGATCATTCTGGCGGCGATCACGCTGGATATGTTCGCGGTGCTGTTGGGCGGCGCAACGGCACTCCTGCCCGATTATGCCAAGAATGTGCTGTTTGTAGATGCTACCGGACTCGGTTTGCTGCGGGCGGCTCCGTCGGTTGGAGCGCTGATGATGGCCTTCCTGATCGCACAATTACCGCCGATCCAGCACGCCGGAAATATCTTGCTGGTGGCAGTCGCCGGTTTTGGCCTAGCGACTATCATGTTTGGTTTTTCGCAGTCATTTCCACTTTCGCTGTTGATGCTGGCGCTGTTGGGCGCATTGGATAATATCAGCGTGGTGATCCGCAGTACCTTAATCTTGACGCGCACGCCGGATGAGATGCGGGGACGGGTTTCGGCGGTGAATGGTGTCTTTCTCGGCACATCCAATGAGTTGGGGACTTTCGAGTCGGGGGCAGCAGCGGCTCTGTTTGGACGAGTCGCGGCGGTAGTTGGCGGCGGTGTCGGCGCGATCCTGGTGGTCGGGCTGGTCGCGATGTGGTGGCCCGAAGTCCGCCGCCTGCGCGGGTTGGATCAGAGTACGGAGGCTTCGGTTTAGCCAGGTCAGGGGTAAAGCCCATAGGCATCAAGCTAAGGCGGTTTTAGGCGTTGTGGTGGCCTGCTGACCCCTCTATCCCCCGGCCCCTTTCCTCTTAGGGGTAGGTATTTCGATCTTGACGGCAATCCCCCTATCCCCAACCCTTCCCCCCATAAAGAGGGGAAGGGCGATCTGGTCGATAAACAGCATGAAAAAGACAGGTTGTTAGGTTGTATGAGCAGCGGGCGGACACAGAGGTCCGCTCCTACGAATCACCGATGATCACAGTGCATTTAGGTATAAAATCAAAATACCTACCCCTAAAAGCGGCCCCTTTCCTCCACGCAAGCGGGGGAAAGGGGAGAAATGCTCGGTAAACTTGGCTGATGTCCCTGAACACGATAGCAGGGAATCGCTGTTATTCTGGCAAATTCGGTCTTAGTTTGATGTGTATGCGACTCTACGAAATAAGAAAGGTAGTGCTGATGCATCGTTTAGAGATTATCTCGACCACTCTTGAAGATGCGATTGCTGCTGAAGCGGGCGGCGCTCAGAGTGTTGAAATCATTGCCGAAAGATCGCTCGGTGGGCTAACACCGTCTGAAGCGCTGGTGCGTGCGGTTCGGGCGGCGATCAAGATCGACATCAATGTGATTATTCGCCCTCATGCGCGATCTTTCGTCTATACCGCTGACGAACGTAAGATGATCTTGACCGATACTGAAACGATGGTCAATGCCGGAGCCACCGGGATTGTCTTTGGAGCGTTGAACGCCGATTCAAGCGTCGATCTGGACTTCGTGCGACAGGTGGGGAAGGTCGCAGCGCCGGTACGAACGACATTACACCGGGCGATAGATGAGTGCTCACAACCAGAAGCCGCATTGATCGCGCTGCAAGGGGTGGTGCAGCGAGTTCTCACATCGGGCGGTGCGCCGGATGTGTGGGCAGGTCGCGAAACGATCCGCGATTGGGTACATAAGTATGGCGAGGTTTATACTTTTGCCTGTGGTGGCGGAGTCGTGAAAGAAACGCTCAAAGACCTCGCTTACTATACTCATGCGCCAGAATATCACACGGGGAATGCTGTCCGCACGAATGATCGCGTTGATCCGGTGAAAGTCCGCGCATTTTATGACCTGATCAATGGCTGATATGGAATGGTCAAGGAATGGCAAAAAGAAAAGTGCGGCGAGGTCCATTTGAACCTCTGTTGGACGTTATACTGAAGAAAGAGTGGATGAAGACGATAGAGACATTAAAGCCTTTAGCGAAACTATCGCCTAATAATCTTGACAATTGGGTTTCTCTCGCGAGTTGTTACTATCATGTCGGGCAATATGAAAACCTTTGGCAGGCAACCGTAAATGTAGTCCGACTTAATCCGGGCGATTCTAAAAATTGGTTCAATGTGGCGAATGCTGCGATGATGAATCATCTCTGGTTTACGGCTCAGTATTACGCGGATCAATTTCTTATAAAGTTTCCAAATGATAAATATTATGAACAAATACAAGAACTGCGACAGCGCGTAGAAAATGTAACCACGAAAGTGCTTGCCTCGCCAAATACCGAACGCGGAGCAAGCTCCATTGATCTCCGCGAAATGGAGCAGGCAGAGATAGCTATTACTAACGGTGATTACCTACTCGCTGAAAGATTAATCAACCAAACGCTCCAACGTTCACCCACTTTAATCGCCCCATTAAACGTCTTAAGCCTTCTGTACAGCGCTCAAGGCAAGTTTTCGGAAGCGATCACGACTGCTCGACAGGTGTTGGCGAAATACCCCAACAATATTCATGCCCTGTCGAATTTAGCGCAATTGCTGTGGCGTACCGCGCAAACATCGGAAGCTGAACTCATCGCAGCAAAACTAAATCAACCCACTAGCACCAATGCGCTGCTTCTTAAACAGCTTGAGGCACTCAGTTTTATGGGCAAGGATTCAGCCGTGATCCAACTTTTTGAACAGTCCGAGCAGCGATTCAAAGAAAATCTCAGGGTGAGCGATTACAGTCCGATGACCTATCATCTTGTATCAGTTGCCTACGCCCATCAAGGAAACGAAAAACAGGCCAAACAGCTTTGGGAAACCGCCCTGGAAAAAAACAAAAACTTTGAGCCTGCTCGCCAAAATCTTGATAATCTCAAACAGCCTTTTGGACAGCGCTTTAAGGCATTTCCCTTTAGTCGTTTTAAAAAGGGTGAATAATTGGCCTGGGGCAATGGTGAAGCCCTTCACTAGTGTATAAGGGGGCGATATGTTACAATGAGCACACTTCTATCTAGCGAAGGAGTCGAGTATGGTCAAGAAGAAGTTCATGAAAACCAAGTGTCAGGTCACTTTTGAAGCACCCCAAAGCGCTGCCGAAACCGGCGAGAATATTCATCTGGTCGGTGATTTCAATGACTGGGACGAAAAAGCGACCCCAATGGAAAAAAAGCGCGGAAATCGCTTTACCGTTACCGTCGATCTCAAACTCGACCACGAATATCAATATCGTTTTCTCGTGGATGGGTCGCAATGGCACAACGATTGGGAAGCCGATAAATATGTCCCGAACCCGTTTAGCGGCGATAATTCCGTTGTTTCGACCCACTCTAATGGGCATAACGAATAATAGGCGGCTGTGTAGGGATAGCGATAGAGATACGATTATCCCTACACAGTAATTCAGCATGATGATTGCGGTTCCTGAATGGCTTAGGCAACGCGCGTACTTATCGCCGGATCGTTTGGCGCTGGTCTTTCAGCAGGAACGTTGGACTTATCGCGAACTCGATCAACGGGTGACGCAAGCCGCGAACCGGCTGCATACGCTCGGCATTGGGGCAGAATCGCGAGTCGGGGTGTTGATGAATAACAGCGCCGATTTCGTCGTGCTTGTCCATGCGATTAGCCGGGTTGGAGCCGTTCTGATCCTGCTCAACAGGCGGCTGAGTCCGGCTGAGATCGAATGGCAGATTACGGATTCAGCACCTCAAATCGTTATTTGTGATGATCCTGAGCATGTCAAATCGGGGATGTCGGTTGAGCAATTCAATGCCCTGCCCGAAACTCCTGCTACCTACCCTGAACAGATCGATTTAGAAAATGTGCGGTGTATTTTGTATACATCGGGCACAACCGGGAAGCCTAAAGGAGCGATGCTGACGCATGGCAATTTTTGGTGGAGTGCCATCGGGTCGGCTTTAAACCTGGGGACGCTCGATTCTGATGTGTGGTTGGTGTGTTTGCCGCTGTTTCATGTCGGCGGCTTGTCGATCCTGTTTCGGGCGGTGATCTACGGTGTGCCAGTGATTTTGCATGAGAAGTTCGATCCGGCAGCGGTGAATCAGGCCATTATTTATGAGCAGGTGACGATCATTTCGGTGGTCAGTAATACGCTGCAACGAATGCTGGATGTCCAGCCCATCCAGCCCATTCAACCCATCCAACCCGTCCAACCCGTCCAACCCAATTATCCGGCGACTTTACGCTGTGTGCTGCTTGGCGGTGGTCCTGCGCCAAAGCCACTGCTCGAAGACTGTGCCCGCCGAAATATCCCGGTCTTGCAGACCTATGGGTTGACCGAAACCGCCTCTCAGGTCGTGACGCTTTCCCCGGCGGATGCCCTGCGTAAACTGGGATCGGCGGGCAAGCCGTTATTCCCGAATGAAGTTCGCATCGAAAATCGCGAGGGACCGGGCGAAATTGGTGAGATCATCGTGCGCGGACCCACTGTTTTTGCTGGCTACTTGAATCCCATGAGTGCCACTGAAGAAACGCCGATCCGCGACGGTTGGCTGCATACGGGCGATTTAGGCTATCTCGATGCGGAAGGCTATTTGTATATCGTGGATCGCCGGAGTGATTTGATCATTTCGGGCGGCGAAAATGTGTATCCTGCGGAGATCGAGGCGGTGCTGCTGGCACATACCAGCATCGCAGAGGCAGGTGTAATTGGAATCTCTGATGCGCGATGGGGACAAGTGGCAGTGGCAATTGTCCGCGTGCGGGATGGCGCACAAGTTACTGCCGATGCGCTGCGCGTCTTTTGCACCGGTCATTTAGCCCGCTACAAAGTGCCCGCCGAAATCCGCTTCACGACCTCGCCGCTGCCGCGCAGTGCTGCTGGAAAACTGCTTCGTCGCGAACTGGCGGAAGCCTGGACTGAGGAATAATAGCCCCCGAATCCCGCCCTTCAACTCCAACAACTTCAACCCCAACAAAATGAGTCAGCCCTGTTGAACGGGGTAGAATCAATTGTCAACGCATTCCGACAAAATGTACACAAAAGCGAACCGCAAAATGGCGAGATTCATGTACTATTGATGGTGGAAAATAAGGACACGACTCGATATTTGTGTCTTGGAAAGTGTTGTTCAAGTGCTGTCGGCAGATTGAAGCCGCAGCAGGCAAATCAGGAGGGGAAAAGGTTCATGGCAAAAATTGATCAATTACGACGTTGGCGCCAAACGCAGCGCCTGACGAAGAGTCAAACCCGGCGAACCGGGAAAAGCGTTAAGCAGGAGGGAATATTAGCCAGGCGCGGTCAAGCCCTTGTTGAATATGTACTGATCCTAGTATTAGTGGTACTGGCGCTCGTCACCCTCTCGACGTTTGTTCCTCAGGTAGTGGGCAACGTTTTCAGTAACACGGTAGATAATCTCCTTAACCAGACTCAAACACCGTACCAGACCCTTTCAGCTAAAGCTTTTTGGGATTACGTGACGGCGGTAGCATCCTATACGCCGCCAGTCGTTACGGTAGTGCTCACCATGAGTCCCAGCGGCTACCAAAGCCCTGTCCCTACGAGTGTCCCGACGCTGTTAGGTGGTGGATCGACGACTCCCTTTACGGCAACCTACACCCCGCATCCAACGCTTACGCCAGTTTCGGATGCGGTAGGACCTACGCCCGCCGATCAGGTCTTCCAAGTACCCTTCCGCGATAGCGCGGATAACCCCGCCTATTGGAGCGCGAACCCCTATGGGACTCCGACTGCGCAGACAGCCGTTCCGCTAAACGTGGGAACGTGCCAGTGGGGGCAAGACCCCTACAGCTACCACTCCCCCTTATTTTCGTATGCCGACTCACCCAGCAACCCCAGCGTTGTCAACTACAATGTTGGCTCCGATTGCTACTTTAAACTGCGCGGATCGATTAATTTGACGGGTGCAGCCAAACCCGCGATCACGTTTTGGGACCATTATGCCTTGAACGCTGGTGCTACCGGTGAAGTCTGTGTGAGAATACAAAACACAGGCAGTGCATATAACTGTCAACAGGTGCGTGGACCGGCAGCGGTAAGTGACCTTAACTGGAAATATGTCACGCTCGATCTGACCAATTTTGGGGCTTCTCACACGAATTACCTCATAGGGGGTAAGCCCATCGACCTTGCCTTCAGGCTCCATGCGGCGTCGCCTACCGCTGCCGATGGTTGGTATGTTGACGATATTTTTGTGGGCGATAACACTGTCCAAACTGCTACGCTGCCTTTCACAGATGGTGTCACTTCGCCTGATTCAAGCTGGATCAACGAATGTTATTGGGGCGTGACCAAGCAAAATGGACCAAGCCCGAAAGATAGTAACACGACCAACTGGGGCAGTAACCCCGGAACGACCATCGCCGGGGGGACCTTTCCGACCACCTATAAGGCCGGTGATGATTGCAGTCTGACCTATTCTTCGATTTTCGATCTTTCGCAGGCCAGCACGTGGACCTCACCCCAACTCCAATTCTGGAGCTATGCCAATATCGATGTGAATGCTAAAGTCACTGTCGAATATCAGGATATGGCTGCTCCCGGCACATGGACCGCTTTTACGCCCATCGGTTCTGCGAATCCCTGGGTAGGGAACGGGCCAACGGTTGGTGCGTGGAGCCTGGTCAGAGTTGATCTCAAGGCGCTGGTCACTGCAAGCAAGAAGATCATGCTGCGGTTCCGTCTTACAGCCACAGCAGCGCCTACCAATCCAGGGTATGGCTTTGCGGGCTGGAATGTGGATGAAATCTCGATCAATGATTTTAATCCGGGCGTCGTCACGCTACCGTTCTCGGAACCCTTTGCAGACCTGGGCAATTGGATTCCAAGCGGGAACTGGAAATCAAACGTCACGACCTATCGGAGCAATGAACTCTGGGACCCCAATCAGGGGTCGGCAGCCAGTTCGCCTGCTGTTCCGAGCACGACCAGTACCCTGGAGTACATTAAGAACTTCGATTTCGGAACTGCCACCGATGCGGTTGTTACGTTCTGGAATCAGTGGGATGTTGACGCTAATAGTTCTCTCAAACTCGAAGTATCTAAAGATGGCGGGGCCTCCTGGCCTGTCGTCTGGCAGATTCCACCGAACCCGGTGGTCAACTATTACATGACCACCGAAAAAGCGTGGGAGCGTGTCGCGGTTGATCTGGGAGCAACCTATGCCAACACCGGTAAACTCATGCGTCTGCGCTTCGAGTTCAACGCTGGTCCAACCGGCAGCAAAAATGGTTGGTTTATCGATGACCTGAGCGTGGTCGATAAGAACGCCAATGATGGCTTTGATGTGACACAAAGTCTACAACAAACGGCTGCCCTTACCTCCACGACGCCCATTGTTGACCCGATTAATGCCAGTTCAACCTCGAATTGGTATCCAGGCGGCGCATGGAAGATTACTTCTGAAGATTCGCGTATTGCGGGTGGTGTGGCCTGGGATGACAGCCCTGGTCTTTCGTATGCGGTTCCCGAATCGTCGGTGCTGGAATACAAACCAACCATCGATCTGACTTCAGGGAGCCTCAGTCAGCCCACGCTCTACTTCTGGACCAAGTTCTCGGTGCGCAATTCAGCAGGGAATCATAAACTGTATGTCGAAGCCGCTACGGATGGCGCGACTACGGACGGAGGCTTGTTTAACTATGCGGGTGCGCCACCCCCATCGCCAGGGTGGACCCAAGTCTGGCAAAACAGCCCGACAGAAGGCGATTTCAACCTGGGCTGGCATCTGGTCGCGGTTGATCTCTCCAGTTATAAGGGCAAAAAGATTCACCTGCGCTTCCGCCTGGGTACAGATTACGTTTCCCCTGCGGACCTGGGCTGGTTCATCGATAACTTCGCGATCATGGATCGCTCACAGGTCCAACAGCTTAACCTGCCCTATACCGAAGACTCGTCGGCGTCGAACTTCTCAACGGATTACGTCAATAATGTCAGTTCGGGAACGAATGCCGACTTCGTGACTGAAGATACGTGGACTCCGCTCACGACAGCGGGCACGTACAGCGCGTGGCAGTATTACACCGGCAGTTCGACACCCGTGCAGTGGGTCCAAGCATCGGGTTGGACCACCAACTATTGGCATCGTGACCCGGTGACCGATCACACTACCTGGGGCGCAGGGTCGCCTGGCACAGTGGCGATCAACTGGCCTGATCTCCAAGCACCTCCTCCTGGGGTGACGGCTTCTCAGTCCAATGACACCTCCAGTTTCCCAGACCTGGCAATGGACTACGACGGGACTCCGGGATCACCGCAGCCCTTCAATAACCAAACCGTGCAGCCTGCCAACCAGAACTGGAACACACTCACGCCTAATGCGGCGAATACCGAGTGGTGGACGATGACCAGCACCCGTACCCTCCACGCGACTGCGGCAGGCGCATACTATCTGCGTTTGCAGTTTACGGGCGGGGCGAGTGTGTGGGCGAATGGGGTATTGCTTAGTTCACCCGTGAGTTCCTCCCCGGCAGGCATCCCGGCAACCCCAGCCCAAGTGTGGGCGTTCCAGCGTTCGTATGTTTACCAGATCAACATGGCGACAAACCAGTCAATACCGATCACGGTGCGCTACTACCACACGACGCAGGCCATGTCCGGGGCACGAATGCAGCTTGATGTCGAACTCGCGGCTCCGGGTAATGTGGTGTGGTCGCAACCCTCGACACAGCCCTTCTATCCGCCCGGTATTCGTACCAGTCTGATGTTGGGCAAATACTTCACGATCCCGGTAGGGAAATACGCCACAGTCAAGTATTCCAGCAAGTGGGGAATCGGGGCTAACGATTTTGTCCGTGCCTACTACTCAAAGGATGGAGGGCTAACCTGGACATCGGTTGTCCAAATTGATGGCGCGTCAACCCCCAACCAGCCTGATTGGACCCCTGAAGTGTTCCAGATCAGTAACCAGTCTGGCCCTTCGAACCTGACACAGGTGACGATCAAATTTGAACTTGACGCTCGACTTTCGCAATCGGGCGGCACTGGGCTATTCATCGATTTGGTCAATATTTCGTTGAGTTCAACCGGTTTAGTACCCACCAATCTCTCCGCGATCATTAATACAACGGTGAGCACATCGGTGGCAAACATCGTGCCGTCCTACAGTCCAGCGGGAAGCATGACTGCTCTGAATGTCACCAGCCAACCGACTCAGGCGGGTACGGGTACTTCGGTTACCGTCTCCAGTTCGACTTTCAGCTTTACGCCACGCCCCGGCTTTATCGGGACGGATTCATTTGGCTTTAGTATCACCAATAGCAGCGGCACAAGCGGCGGCAGCGGTCAGATCAACGTCAACGCGCCGACCATTGGGACCACCACCACTTCGGTGATCCAAGCCGAAGATTACGACTACTCGGCACTGGGTAGCCCGCCAGGAGAAGGCATTACCTACCACTTTACAACGACAGGTACTTCAGCAGCGTATCGTGCTGATTCAAAGAAAAATATTGAAGCCACCACAGACACCGGCGGCGGTTATGATGTGGGCTGGACGGCGACGGGCGAATGGGAAAAATATACGGTCAACATCACGAAGACGGGGACGTATAACATCACATTCCGGTTGGCCTCTCCTGCTGGGGTGACCAGTGCGCTGCATCTTGAACTGGATGGCTCCAATCTGACGGGTCCAGTCAATGCACCAAACACGGGTGGTAATCAGAACTGGCAAGATCAGACCGTCGCCAATATTCCGATTAATGTCCTGGGAAACCATACCCTGCGGCTGTATTGGGATAGTAGCGCTGGCAACGTCAATATCAACTATATCAAGTTTGTCTTGACGGCAGCCGGAGCGCCAACGTTAACACCGACTGCTGGTGCATCACCAACACCCCTGCCACCGACGCCGATTGTGCCTGGCAATGGTATTCGCCAGCAAATCTACAACAATATCAGCTCTGCTTCGGTAGCAGCCATGACCGGCAACCCACGCTACAATCTTGATCCTAATCTGAGTTCCCCAGACTTTGATCAGACGCTCACCGGTGGATTCGCTGCGCCGCTAGGTCAAGGTGGTAACGCAGCACTTGGCCTGACAGCTGGTAAATGGGGTCAACGGCTCGTTGGCTGGCTGCACGTCGGCAGTGCAGGGAAATACTACTTCTACATTACTAGTCGAAATCAGTCACAACTGATGCTCGATGAAACCCCTGGTGATGCGACCTTCAGCAATGCCCAAAACATCGCTACCAGCGGCGGTGGTAACGCAGGGACGTCTGCTTGCCTGTGGCAGAATGGTTCAGAAGATTCGGCGGGTATCACCCTCGCGGCAGGTAATTACCTGATCTGGGCCGACATGGTACGTAGTGGTACGACAGCCAATATAGATAACCTCTACGTAGCCTGGAACACGACTGGCGGGAATCTCGCTAGTGGGGACTGTTCAA
>Ga0206919_1172_pt1 | contig 15187 bp, 8 predicted proteins | sample Alteio_BWOrgHeat_67_FD_152962 | JGI IMG/M metagenome (GOLD analysis project Ga0206919, IMG submission 152962) | Enriched cells from forest soil in Barre Woods Harvard Forest LTER site, Petersham, Massachusetts, United States -... | ecosystem: Environmental > Terrestrial > Soil > Temperate forest > O... | reverse complement strand
ATGTACCGCTGAACTACGATTTCCTGAAACTGCTCGACGCCCTTCGCAAATATGACGAGCTGATCGATTTCCACAAGTACAAACACAATTATGATTATCAGCTGGCGCTGCAGATGATGAGCAACAAGTTCTACATGACAAACGGTTCTGTAATTCTGGCAGAGAACCCGGCCATTTTTTCGCCTGTGAGCCAGGTGAACTACGAATATTATTCCGGCCCCGCGGAATTAACAGATCTCCCGCGTAACCCCGATATACAATGCATCGCCGGTCACGGCCACCTTATTTTTGGCTGCACACAATCTCCCTCACTCCTCGATTATGCCGATGGAATAGACACGATGCAGTTTCTTTCCGGCATTGGTGCACGTTGACCGGTTGCGATACTGTACTCACCGCTTATAGTGCAAATCCGGCTTCAGTATTGCCGAAAACTGCCATCAAAAAAAATTGACCCTTCGCCGGAGGGCATTTTTTGGATTTTCCGTTAGCTTTGTTAACATATACGACAACCATCGTAAACATTTGTTAAATGGATTGCCGTTAAGTCTGACTATTAAACAGATTCGTTTATTTGTGATCTATAAGGCACATTTTTTGATCGTGCCTCATCTATTAAAAACAAATTAAAAAAGGGAAAAACAATGAAACTCAGAAACTTTCTAGCTGTGGTAGCCATTAGTGCCACTACCGCAGTTTTGAGTGTGTGGGGTTATGGTACTTACATGCAACACAGCTATGCAGGCATCCAGGACAACAGCAAACTCCCGGTAAACTACGCAGGATTTTTCGGCAACAATGCTCCTGCCGGCCCGGTTGACTTCAGCAGCGCGGCAATGTCTGCCACACCTGCGATCGTTCATATCAAAACCAAGATCAAGGCCCGCCAGGTTAGTAATAACCTTCCGCGCCGCAGCAACCCGTTCAGTGACCTGTTTGGTGGCGGAGACGACATGTTCGGTGACATGTTTGGCGGCAATTCCCGTATGATCCCCGAGCAGCAGGCCAGCGGCAGCGGTGTGATCATCAGCGAAGATGGTTATATCGTAACCAACAACCACGTGATCGAAGGGGCGGACGAAATCAATATCACGCTTCCGAACAGGAAATCATACAAGGCAAAAGTGGTCGGCTCAGACGCCGCCTATGATATCGCCGTAATAAAGATCGATGCAAGGAACCTGCCCTACCTGGTATATGGCAACAGCGATGAGGCCAAACTGGGCCAGTGGGTACTGGCGATCGGCTACCCGCTCAACCTCGATGTAACGGTGACTGCGGGCATCGTGAGCGCCAAGTCCAGGTCCATCAATATCAATGAAAGACAGAGTGCATCTCCTGTAGAGTCATTTATTCAGACGGACGCAGCGGTGAATCCGGGCAACAGCGGCGGAGCCCTCATCAATACGAACGGCGAACTGATCGGCATTAATTCTGCCATCGCTTCTCCTACCGGTTCTTATGCCGGCTATTCTTATGCTGTTCCCGTGAACATCGTAAAGAAAGTGGTAAATGATATCCTGAAATACGGAACGGTACAAAGGGCCTACCTGGGCATCAGGTATGCACCCGATGACCTGACCGAAGAACAGAAAAAAGAGAACGGGATCAAAGACGGCGACGGTGTGTTTGTAACAGAAGTGCCTGAAGGCGGGTCTGCCAGTACCTCCGGCATCCGCAAGGGAGATTTCATCACTAAAATAAATGGTACCACTATAAACAGCGGCCCCGAAATGGTAGAGCAGGTAACGCGCTACAAACCGGGTGATAAAATCTCTCTGACCTATGTACGTGATGGTAAGGAAATGACAACCTCTCTTACCCTGAAAAATAAGGTCGGCAACACCGATGTCGTAAAAACTGCCAGCGTACAGGAAAAACTGGGCGCAGACCTGCAGGATCTCGACAAAAAAACCGCTGCCGCCAATGAGCTCTCCGGCGGTGTAGTGGTGAAAAAGATCAATGCGGGCCCCTTGAAAAGTTCGCGCATCCAGGAAGGGTTTGTCATCACTTCTGTGAATGGCATGCCAGTACGCTCGATCGATGACCTGAACAAAGCCCTCAGCTCCGCTAACAGGGGCGGTACGGCCTATTTCGAAGGCATCTATCCCGGTTATACCGAGACTTATAAATACCCGGTGAACCTCCAGGAGAACGATTAAGCAATGGAATGAAATATTTTCAAAGGCCGGCAGCAATGCCTGCCTTTTTTATGCAGCAGCTGAAACATCAGCCCTGCTTTACGTAAACGATATACGCATAACCGTGTACCTCGAAGATCTCCTCGCTTTGAAAACGGTGCTGCAGGCCGGAAAAAAGATTTTCAAAATTTCCCTGCAACCAGGGATGACTGATGGTCAGTTGCAGCTGGTCCCGGGATGAAAAGTTCAGGATCACCAGCACCGTTTCATTTTCCTTTTTTCGGAAAAATGCCATTGTCATTTCATGGGTGGCCGGAAGGATAAAAGTTTCGCCGGCCGCTATGGCGGCCCGCTCGTGCAAATGAAGCAGCCGCCTGTAAAATTCATGCAGCTGCGGAGGATTGTTCCATGCGATCGTATCGCGGTCGAAGAAAAGCAGCCGTTTCGTGTTGGGGCTTTCCTGCCCGGAATAAACCAGCGGCATGCCCTTCCAGGTACAGGTTAATACTGCCATGGCCCTCGCCGCGCCGCCAAATTTCTCATACTCGGTTCCGTTCCAGCTATTCTCATCATGATTGGAGGTGAACAGCAGCGAGAGTGCCTGTTGTTCGCGTTCGTAACCATTCAGTATACCATACATTTCCGTGATGGATATTTTACCCTTCACCAGTTGCTCGCCGGCATGCATCCATGCCCAGCCATAGGTAACATCGAATACATCCTGGTATTGTGCCACTTCGCATTCGCCGAGCCAGAACAATGGGCGTTGCTGATCGCATTTCGAACGCGCCTGCTGCCAGAAATCCAGTGGCACCAGGTGCGCCATATCGCAACGGAAACCATCGACCCCCATCTCTACCCATCCCTGCATACTGCGGATCATCGCCACACGCATCTCCTGCTTTGTAAAATCCAGGTCGATCACATCCTGCCAGCCGTTTCTTTCTGTAAAATCGCCGGCTTCATCTTTAATATACCAATCGGGATGTTCGCTTGTCCATTCATGATCGCAGCCGGTATGATTTGCCACCCAGTCGATGATCACATACATGTTCAATGCATGTGCTGCATCGATAAGACCGGCAAAGTCTTTCATGCTGCCGAATTCGGGGTTGATGCGATCATAACTGGCAGCGGCGTAATAACTACCGAGGGTGCCCTGCCGTTTTAAACTGCTGATGGGTGTAACCGGCATCAGCCAGAGTATCCGCACACCCATTTCTTTCAGCCGCGGCAGGTGGGCCTGAAAGCCTTTGAATGTTCCCTCCAGCGTGTATTGCCGCAGGTTCACTTCATACAGGACGGCACCGGCTGCCCAGGGAGGTGTTGGAAATAGTCTGCTCATAATTGCCGCTCTGGCAACAAAGAAATAGCTTTATCCCTTAACTTACTTCATCCGTACTGATACGGGTCCATTTTTCATGCAGGAACAAAAACTGGAAAGACGCATCGGTTTATTACAGGCCACTGCCATCAATATGACAGATATGGTCGGTATCGGCCCGTTCGTTGTGCTCAGCGTGGTAGTGGAGATCATCAACGGGCCCGCATTCCTGTATGCATGGATAGCGGGTGCGCTCCTGGCATTTGCCGATGCAACCGTTTGGAGCCAGTTAGGCGCTACTTACCCGCTGGCCGGGGGCAGCTATAATTTCCTGAAAGAAAGTTTCGGCCCGCGCTGGGGGAAAATGTTCAGCTTCCTGTTTGTATGGCAGACGATGACGCTGGCGCCGCTGGTAATCGCTTCCGCTGCGATCGGTTTTGCGCAGTACGCCGGCTACCTGGTTCACCTGGACGATATTTCCCGCAAGATGGTGAGTGGTGGATTGGTGATACTGGTGGTATTGCTTCTGTACCGCAGGATCGAATCGATAGGAAGGATCAGCGTCTTTCTCTGGGCCGGCGTACTGGCTACCATGCTTTGGGTCATCGGCGCCGGTGTGTGGCATGGTCATTTCATGGAACCCCTGCAACACATCAACGACAGTATTCAATGGAATGGTGCCTTCACGGCGGCGATCGGCTTTGCCAGCGTAAAAACGGTCTATAGTTACCTGGGCTATTATAATGTTTGTCACCTTGGTGGCGAAATCCTTCGGCCGGAAAAAAATATTCCGCGCAGCATGTTCATTTCTATCGGCGCCATCACCGTGCTGTACCTGGCGCTCAATACCAGCGTGGCGTCCGTGCTGCCCCTGGCCACGATTGCGAAAAGTAAATTTGCCGTTAGTGAATTTATATTGGCTGTTTCAGGGCCGGTGGCGGCAAGGGTCATTACCCTCCTCATTCTCTGGGTGGCGCTGGCATCCGTTTTCTCAGCCACGCTGGGATATAGCAGGATACCTTATGCGGCGGCGGTCGACGGACGCTTTTTCCGCGTATTTGCCCGGCTGCATCCCACTAAAAATTTTCCGCATGTATCTCTCCTGGTGCTGGGTGGTCTTGCTTTTGCCTTCAGTATTCTTTTTGGCAGGCTGAGCGATGTCATCAGCGCGATTCTTGCAATGCGCATACTCATACAGTTCATTGCACAGGCTATCGGGCTGCTGCTCCTTGTAAAAAGAAAAGGTCTCGCCTCCTTTGCCTGGAAAATGCCACTGTACCCGGTTCCAGCGATCCTGGCGATCCTGGCCTGGGCATTTATCTTTTTTTCTACGGGATGGAAAATGATGACCGGCGGCCTGGCAGTATTATCCGCCGGGCTGATCGTGTACGGGTTCGTCAGGAACAAACTGAACGGGAACGAAGCGGGTGTATCCACGAGCGGCATCCCTCAGCAATAGCATCATCGCACACTCGCACGCATGAACGGCTGAAAAATGACAGATAGTATTACAACGGCCAATGCGCCCGCCACATTCAGCCAGAGGAATCCAAAACCGATCACTCCATGCCTGTCCAGCTCAAAGAGCGTGATCACAACCGCTTCGCTGAGCAGGCTCGCAATAAAAAGCGCATTGCTTTTTACGTTCTTTACATAAAAAGCCACGAGGAATATCCCCAGTATCACACCATAAAAAAGCGACCCCAGTACATTCACCGCTTCAATAAGGCTGCCCATTCCCGTTGCGAATTCTGCCACTACCACCGAAAAGATTCCCCAGGCAAGGCTGTAATATTTAGACATGCGATATTCTGCGCGTGTTTGTAATGCTGATGGAGGATGATCGGCCTTTCGCTGCAGCCTCAAATGAAAATCCACCACAGTACAGGATGCCATTGAATTGAGTGCCGCAGCGATAGATCCCCAGGAGGCCAGGAAAATGATGGCAATCAGCAGGCCCACCAATCCTGTCGGCAGGTAGTCGACCACAAACCTCAGGAAGATATAGTTGGTGTCATTGTCGTCTCCACCCACCGGCTTCGAACGGATCAGGGACTTGTACTGGTCCCGCAATCCCTCAGATCGCGTATTCAATACTTTCAGTTGTTGCAGGGAATGTTCACGGTCGGTATTCCAGTGCTGCAACACTTCCTGTTTCTGCCGGTTGACCAGCTCGAAGCTGTTTTCCAGTGTCTTCGCTTCCTGTCCGCGCGGGCTCACCGCTAGCTTTTCCTGTTGTGCAGAATTGAAAAAGATCGGCTGCGATTTGAACTGGTAAAATCCGAACAACATGGCACCCAGCAACAGGATCACGAATTGCATCGGCACTTTTACCAGGCCGTTCATCAGCAGCCCGATGCGGCTCTCGCTGGTATTTTTTGCGGTGAGGTAACGCCCTACCTGCGATTGATCGGTCCCGAAATAAGATAATGACAGGAAAAATCCGCCGATAACGCCGCTGAAGATGTTGTATTTGTCTTTCCAGTCAAATCCATGGGGCGTGATCCCCGTGGTGATCACGTTCAGCTTACCGCCCGCCCCGCTGACTTTCAATGCATCGCCAAAGCCAATATGAGGGGGCAGCAGGTGAATGATCATATAACCCGCGAGGAACATCCCTACAAAAATGATCGCCAGCTGCAATTGCTGTGTGTAGGCAACGGCTTTGGCGCCTCCGGTTACGGTATAGATGATCAGCAGGCCGCCCATGACGATGTTGGTCCAGAAAATATCCCATCCCAGCAGGGACGACAGGATGATGGAAGGCGCATAGATGCTGATCCCTGTAGACAAGGCCCTCGAAAGCAAGAAAAGAAAGGAAGTGAGCAGGCGTATTTTCAGGTCAAAGCGTTGCTCGAGATACTGGTAGGCGGTAAATATTTTCAGCCGGTGAAAGATGGGAACAAAAGTGATGCACAGTAACACCATTGCGATGGGGAGGCCGAGGTAATACTGCACGAACCGCATGCCGTCTGTGAAGGCCTGCCCCGGCGCCGAAAGAAAGGTGATCGCACTGGCCTGGGTGCCCATGATGCTCAGCAGGATCAGGTACCAGGGCATGGAGCGGTTGCTGAGAAAATAACCTTCCAGGTCTTTTGTGGTGCGGCTTTTATAAAGGCCGTAGATGATAATACCGACGAGCGTGCAAGAAAGTACTATCCAGTCTGCTTTGCTCATGAGAAGTATTTGGTAAACCAGCAGAAAAAAATAATCATTCCTGCCAGCACAACCATTACAAAAAGGTACCAGCGGTTCCAGGAAGAAAAGAGTGGTATGCGTTCTTTTTCTTTCATATCGATGGTTTGGTTATCGTCGCCTGCTGCTCATCAATCCGCCAGCCAGCAGTCCCAGGCAGAGGCCCACGACCAGGCCGACACGGATATTCCTGAATGCAATCCCCAATACAACCCCGATGAGTATGAGCGTCGTAACGCTAATTCCCCTTCTTGCCGGCATGCTTAATTATTCTTTTGTAGTGCGATCAGGTTGGCCAATATTTTATAAGAACCGGGTATGCCCGCGGGCAATTGCCGGAACAGCACGAGCCCAACATAGGCCACATTCCCTTTTCCATATTTAGCGATCGCGAGGCTGCCGGTTCCCTGCTTTTCGCCAGTGTCATTCATACCCAGCGGCATTTCAAAATGAGGATCGGCCTGGTCCACTTCGTACGTACTCCGTTCCTGCACCCATCCTTCAAAATCTTTATCGCTGATCTTATTCGGGTAGTTGAGTACCGGGTGCAGGGGCAGCAGGAAATTCACTTTTGCATCTTCTTCGGTCACGCGCAGCCCACTGCTGATCGAGAACGGATAAGGGCCGGCCTTGATCCGGTGATTGCCCACCTGGTTGGTCTTCATATACTGGATGATCAGGTTGCCCCCGTTCTGCACGTAGCGGTTCAGTACTTCATTCCTGTTGGTGAGGTATTCAAAAATGTTGTAGGCACGTATGCCCGTAACGATCGCATCGAACTGTTTGAGGTGCGCATCGGTGATATCCGCTTCGCTGATGAAGCTTACATCATATCCCATCTGCACGAGGGCGTCGGGCACCTTATCGCCGGCGCCGGCGATATACCCTACCCTATGACCTTTCGTAATGATCTTATCATCGATCACCGTGATACGGTTGTGGGAGAAGTAGTTGATTGTCGGGATATGATCGTAAGCAATCGTGTTTTGGTTGAGGTCATACACTTCGTTATGCCCGTTCCTTTTCAGCAGAAAACTCGCAGCAATAGAGGAGGGCTGCCCCGGCGTGAAAATTTTCCTGACGGGAACACTCACGGTTTTTACTTCATTCCTGCGAAAGCTGAAAACGCTGTCTGTAAAAATGGCGTTGGCGGATGACTGGCCCGTTCGCAGGGTCACAGGTATATTATCTCCATTAAAGTTGCTTTTGTAGGTAAATTTCAGCACGGGACTCGTTGCAGGCTCTATGTTTGTCAGCACCACATCGGGGGAAATTACAAAGGTCAGTGGCGGAACTACGGTCACCGGCTGGTATACTTCCCCTTTCGCAGCATCGACATATTTGTAGCGGATATCACGGTGGATATCGAACGACTGGCCGGCAATTTCTACAGTATAAACAGCTGTATATGGCGCCGGATTTTCTGCATCGCCGATCCGGTACTGATCGCTCACATTAAAAAGGCCATTCTGTATGGCGCCTTCCACCCAATAGGGTTGTGTAGGCAGGTGGCGGTTGATAAAGCTGAATGAGAAGCCTGCATTCTGGTTCTTTGCGAGTGTAACGGAAATGGCTGTGTCCAGGACGACCGGGTTAAAAAAAAGAGCCCTATCCATCGGGGATCCTGTTTTTTGGTCGCGTTCCAGATCGAAGAAGATGTCGGTTACAAGCTTCACATGCCGCAGCATGGCGTCTACACCGGCGCGGTTATTCAGAGAAAAAGATACCCTGGCGGTGTCGCCGGTTACAAAATATTGTTCCGGTGCGACCATTTCTGTGAAAAGCCCGCTGCAGTTTTCTATGATCGATTGCGTTTCGGCCAGCTTCCTGTTGCGCCAATAACTTTCCGGCAATGCAGACATCGTCTTGTATAAGGCCACGAGCGCAGGCACGGACAGTTCGGGTTGTGCAAAATCGTAATGCGCGATCACGTCGTTCAGCATCGATTGTACCTTCCCTCCACCGGGCAACCGGCTCCAGTCAGTGGTAATGCCGTCCATCAGGGTTGCCTTGGGCAGATCACCTCCCGTCGCGGTAAAATATTCGAATGAAGGACCTCTCCGGCGTGGCCGGCCCTCACCCTGGCTTTTGTGCATGCTCCTTGCCTCTCCGCCCAGCTCTCCATAACTTTTGCCCAATAGCGGGTTATACCCGCCGATATCGATCTTCAGCTGGTCATCGGAGGTGGTGTTGGTGTTTCCAAAGCTCAATGTGTTCCATAATATCCGTTTGGCCTGCCAGGGCTTGACGCCGTACGCAAACTGTTCCGGAAATTGTTTGGGATCGGCGGCAGCGGCGAATGCTTCGTTGGCAATAATAGAAGATGCTGAGTGATGACCATGGCCTGCGCGTGCATCACCAGGGAAACGGGTAATGATCACGTCGGGCTGAAAATTGCGGATCACCCAAACCACATCGCTCAATACTTTTTTCCTGTCCCAGAAATGAAGGGCCTCAGCGGAATTTTTACTAAATCCAAATTCGTAGGCCCGCGTAAAGAATTGCTCGGCCCCGTCGACGCGCCGGGCTGCCAGCAATTCCTGGGTACGGATCATGCCCAGTTCGATCCCCTGTTCACTGCCGATCAGGTTCTGCCCGCCATCTCCGCGGGTGAGGCTGAGATAACCGGTACGATATTGTTTTTCTTTTGCCAGGTAAGGCAGCAACGCATTGTTCTCATCGTCGGGATGTGCGGCGATATACAGCACGCTGCCGAGCATGTTCAGTTTTTTCAACTGCATGTAGATATCCGCGCTATTGGATATAGGGGGTAACTGCGCCCGGGAGGTGCCAAAAAGGTGGATCAGGCAAACGACAAATAATAACCTGCAGACGGTGGCTCTCATTTTTCACGATTGTACGCGAATATAAGCCAAAGGGGGCTGTCTGCCGACCGCTCATCAATCTACCATAAATACAGCGTTGCAGAACAGCAGCTTACCATTTTCCCAGAACATCCTGAACAAAGGGTTATCAGCAAAAAAGATCACTTCACCGCTGCCGATCTCGTGTACACCGAACACTACGCCGTCTTTGATCCTCCCTTTTACCCGGTTGCCTGTAAACCCGGCGATGTAGTTATCGCGCCTGAGCGTACCTACGTTCCAGCCATCTTTCAGGAATTCGTAAATGCCCGGATCTTGTTTGAGCGTATAGTAATAATCCGGATAGCCGAAGGCCAGTGGATGCGTATTGTCCAGGTTTACCCTGTATATCGCGCCGGGTACCGAACCGGGTACGGCTTCGCGCTGCCGGTCGGCATATTTTTTTATACTGGCATAGCGGCCGGTATCTTCTCCTTTGTCTTCCTTCAGGTGAAAGCCCCAGTCATTCGAAGCCAGCTGCGAGGCCGCGCCCTGTATCGCGATGATCTTACCGCCCCCGCGCACGAATTCGCGCAACCTGTCCATCGCGGCTTTATCCGAGAGTGCCCGATAGAAGCCGTCCGGCAAAACCAGCACCGTGTAGTCTTTCAGGCTGAGGCGTCCCAGGTCGCTCGCATTGACCATCGACACCGGGTATTCCAGCGACTGATCGAACAGGTTCCATATCTCTCCTGCATCGGTGGACGATACGCCCTCGCCTGTACAGACGGCCACTTTGGGAGCATGGACTACGTGCACTGCCGAACTGCCGAAGTCGGCACCTTTTTCCACCATGCCGGTTTGGATGGGTTCGGGTGACAGGTGAAATTTAGCAGCTGCCGCGGCCAGCGTCTCGGACCAGCCGGCACCGTTGCTTGTCTGTAATATGATCAGTGTGCCTGCATCATAATTTTTATTGTTGCAGGTGAATGGCTTTTCCGACACGCGGACTTTTATTCCGTTTTTCAGGAGGGCCGCCAGCAGTTGCGCGCCATTCAGTGCATGATAGGGTACCAGGTATCCATAGGTTGACGCACCAATGACAGGAGCAGCAATCGCAGGAGCAGCGCCAAATTCCTTTTTCTCCTTTAGTGCGTAGCCCTCCACACCATATGCATAGGGAATGCTCCAGGCAGTAATATCGTAGGTGACACTGTCGTTCAATTTACTCTGGGGTTCCAGCAGCACCCTCGCCAGTACGCTCTTGGGCTGATACATCGATATCGCGATGGAATAGTTATCGAGCTGCGCCTTTTCGTCATGACCCGTGAAATACCGGTATCCTTCTACCGGGCCGGATGCAGCGGTGTACAGGATCTTGTTGCGGTCGAGCAGTTTTTTTACGGCCGCGATCCGGGCTTCGTCGGGGCTGGTAAGCACATAGGTTTTGTATTCATTGCTCCTGGCAGCGCGGCTGTCGTCAAAAAATTTCCTGAATTCCCGGATTACCTGCTGAGCATGTTTCGAAGTGGTTTCGATGGTCGCCAGCCCGGTCACATAATGATGCATCATCCTGTCTTCCAGTGTTACGGTATCGCCCGCTTCATTCAGGATGCCGAGACCGCCGCGCGGACCGCCGCCCTGTTCATAGGTCATGCCGATTGCGCCGTTGTATAGCGGGTAGGTGTCGCCGTAGGACGGATAAAAAAGATCGAACAGTTCTTTGGTAAAATAGAGCCATCCCTTGCCGTCGAAATAGCCGGCATTGCCTTTTCCGATGGTGGTCTGGAACTCGCGCTGCCAGGGCGTGATGACTTCATGAAAAGGTTCCGCAGCCGGTGCGAAATAGTAGGGTTCATTCACGCCCTGTTCATGATAGTCCACATGCACCTGGGGCAGCCATTCGTTGTATTTTTTTAATCGCTGCTGCGACTCGATTTGCGTTTGCCAGGCCCAGTCGCGGTTCAGGTCGAAATTATAGTGGTTGCTTCTGCCCCCGGGCCAGGGCTCGCGATGTTCGCGGGCCTGGGGATCGGTATTGAAAACGGCGCCCGTCATGCCATTGAACCAGTTGACGTACCGATCCCGCCCGTCGGGGTTCAGGCAAGGGTCGATCGCAACTACCGTATTTTTCAACCATTCCTTTGACTGGGCATTAGAAGGGTCTACCAGGGTGTAGAGCGTTTTCATGGCCGCTTCACTGGAAGACGGTTCATTGCCATGCACATTATAACTGAGCCAAACGATGGCGGGCGCACCCGTCTCCTCTGCTTTTGTTCCATCCTGCAGAACTCCCGTCAGCCGGAGATTATTTTTCCGGATGTCTTCCAGCCGTTGCAGGTTGGCTGCAGAAGCAACAAATGCAACCAGCAGTTCTCTTCCCTCGTTCGTTTCTCCATACTTCTCGATTTTTACCATGGCGGGCATTGCCTGGGCAACGGACCTGCAATACGCTACCAGCCGGTCGTGGCGGGTATAGCGACTCCCCAGTTTATAGCCCAGGAAGGCATCGGGTGTCTGCAGGCCCTGGGCCACCAGGCACGCTGAAAAAAGAATACATGTCACCAGGAAAAGATATTTTTTCATATGCGGAATTAGGGCATGAATGTAAGGCTTTCACATGGCTTTTTTGCAACAGCATACAAGGTTAAATATATTAAGCAACAGGCTCCCTGGCAGCGAAGTCACAAGATGCTCAAATGGACCCAATGAAAATGATCATTCTTCAGGATACAAAAGCCAAATGTTGATTGCCAATTATCGCTGGTGGTTGTTTCTCTATATCTCTTATTATTTCCCGAATGCCGGAAAAGATAACTGCTGTCACTTACCCAGGGGAGAGTGACTTCTTCAACGACAGCGGTAGGATTACAATTGCCCCGCTTCCGGCATCGATTTATTTGCGCCCCCCATCGCGTTCCCTTGATTCCTCACCATCCAACCTGTTACGAGCTGTCTTTTCTCCCGCTCATCCTCCTGATACCATACCCAGCTCCCGCCGCGAGAAGAATGGTCAATCCCCCATCGATCGGTGCATCCGTAGTATCGTCATTGAAATCAGGCTGCGCACGCACCAGTGCAGGCACCCCCCAACAACGCCACTGTCATCATTACAATTATTTTATTTTTCATGGTGATAAGTTTTCTGGTTACAGCTTCATTATTATCCGCGTCACTGTTGATACCCCATCCGTCAATTGCAGCCAATAGATCCCGGCCTGCAGCAATAATACCGGTAACTCAAACCCTCCCTCGTGTTCTGCCGGGCGATGTATATTCAGACATGTACGCCCCAGCGGGTCTACTACCCTGCCATCCAGTTTTCCGTTCATCACACCCCAATAGGCTACGTGCAGCAACTGTGTGCAGGGCACCGGCCCCGCACGGATCCCGAAACTTTTGAACGTCGAAGCATCGGCGTTACCGGCATGCGAAAGACTGGTTAATTCAAATCGTTCGTGTAAGGGCATCGTATCGCCGGCAGCCATATCGAAATCATAGCTCATCCCTTTCACCAATGATTGCCAGGAATCCTTTTTCCGGTCGTGCAGCCACATTGCCATAGCCGTCGGCAGTTGCAGGCCCGTTGCTTTCAGGGTAAAATGACGGTCCTGATCGCAGCGGATGGCAAGCGGCACTGTTGTGCCGGGTGTCAATGGCCGCGTATCGATCGACAGCCGCTCCCCGCCTGCAGAACGGCTAAAGAAATTCACTTCCGGATTCCATATTTTTTCAGCATCTCTTTCATCCATACTATCCGACGCCTCATCATTGAAAAACAACAAGAGCCTGTCCCAGAAAATGCTGTCGCTTTCCAATCTCAGTTCCACATGATCGCCGGCGTATTTATCTTCTCCCAGCAGGGTGACCACCGCCGGTGCATTTACTTTACACGATTCTGTAAAGGATAGTGTATTGCCCGCGGTCCCCGAACACCTTACAAAAAAGGCAGCGCCGGGCGGCAGTATCCACGATGAAGAAAAGGGATTGCTGGTATAGCCGCCGCGCAGTCCCTGAGATAAATCCCAGACCCAGAAACTGCTCCCGATACTGGTTCCTCTCGCTATCAGTGAAAGATCCACCGGCGAGGCGTATGGATTACCAACCAGGTTATAATCGGAAGCGGCACCCTTTGCTAGTGTGATCACCTGGTTGCCGGTGTTAGGTGCCCCCGCGATCGCTATTACCGGCGCCGAGGGCGTATAGGGATTTCCGTCAAGCCCCTCGGTTTTTCTTCCGCGTACCAAAACACGGATACCCTGGAACGGCTGCCAGGCATTGTTCCCGCCACCATGCGCACTGGTAAAGGCGGTCCAGCCGGGGTCCGGGCTTTGCAGGGCACTCCCCGACACTGGATCATACCAGAATGCGGACGGGTTCTGTGTGCCGGTATTGGTAAACCCGTTCTGGCTGCCACCTGTTCCTGTGATATCGATCGAATCCGTGAGCGCATCGAGCGCAACGGCATTTTTGAATGGATGACTCAATAACCGGAAGGCTCGCTTCGGTGACAGCCACCGCCAGACGCTGAGATTGCCGGTGATGCTGCCCGTACTGGTTCCCAGTGATGCGGTTCCGCTATCTGCAGAGGCCAATACCACCCCGTCATTCGATGTACAGCTTCCATTTACATTCAGGACTGCATTGGGCGCGATCAGAAGCGAGGTGCCGGCATTGACCGCGAGGGAGCTGCCCGGACCAACATAACAATTGCTACCTACACTTAGTGTACTTCCCGAAATCCCCTGCAGGCTTACTGCCGCCCCACCGGAGACGATACAGGCCGCGATCGTTTCAGACGGAATTCCATTGAGCTGCGCAGCACCCGCGTTGTTGATCAGCAGGATGTCGCTGGACGTTACGGCAGTCCTGGGCGGCGTCCAATTTGCCGGATCGGTATAAAGGCCCGAAACGCCACCGTTCCATTGGTACAGCCAGGTGGATGGCCGCGCACTAAATGAAAAATTATCCATGGCCATCAGGTCATCGCTTCCCGATTCATCGGCATCATCCCATCTCAACAGCAACTGCTCACCATTGTTCCAGGCGATACCGGTAATTGTATAGGAATGAGGAGACTGGTTGGCTGTGACAGCGCCATTCAGCGCGCCGGTCGGGCCGGTGGTATTCACCGAAGAAAAATTTAACGCTGCGGTCGTGAGCAGGCCCGTGGCATTCAGATCGGTGATGCCGGCGCCGGTCTTGTAGCGGAACGTCCAGTTATTTATATTGCCCGATCCTCCGATGCGCCACTGCTGCGCCGTGTATCCTATCGTAAAGGAATGCAGCGTAACACCTGTGTTGTTGGTGAAGATCATGCCGAAAGTGGAAATACCCGTGCCCGAGGCCAGTGAGCCGAGGGCCCTGTCCGCAGACCCCGCAGCACCAGCACTGTACACTCCCTGGCCGGTACCACTCCCCGTTCCCACCGCAAAAACCGCGTTCGCACCAGTGCCCCCATACTGGTAAAACTGCCAGCCCTGCATTCCCGTGGCAATGACCGGCGCCGCGTTGAATGCAAACGGCCCCTTACCGGTAAGTGTAAAGCTGCCCGCAGCGGGCAACCCATTGAAATCCTGCGAATACACCGAACCTGCGGCGGTATAGCTGTACTGGGCGGGAACGAACGCAGGCAATAACATCGCGCAGCAAAAAAATATTTTTTTCATACATCCTCATTGATCATTTCACGGAAGAACGGCCTGCAGGTATTGCAAAATACG
>Ga0206919_1111_pt2 | contig 15283 bp, 16 predicted proteins | sample Alteio_BWOrgHeat_67_FD_152962 | JGI IMG/M metagenome (GOLD analysis project Ga0206919, IMG submission 152962) | Enriched cells from forest soil in Barre Woods Harvard Forest LTER site, Petersham, Massachusetts, United States -... | ecosystem: Environmental > Terrestrial > Soil > Temperate forest >... | reverse complement strand
AGTAGAAAGAGTTAATGCACAAATATAAAATCTGGTTATCCCCACCCCACTTAAGCGGAACAGAAATAGGATACATTCAGGAAGCCATTGCCAAAAACTGGATTTCGCCATATGGCGAAAATATAGATGCCTTCGAGAAAAGCCTTGAAGAATACTTTGGAGTTGAAGACGTGGCATTAGTAAACAGCGGCACGGCTGCCATTCATTTGTCGCTTATAATTGCCGGTGTCGGCCAGGATGATGAGGTAATAGTGCCTACCTTGAATTTCGCAGGTTGTGTGAATCCTATTCTTTATCAGAAAGCAATCCCTTTGTTCATTGACAGTGAAAAAGATACCTTCAACATTGATCCAACCATCGCAGAAGAAGCAATCGTTTCCAGGATAAAAGCCGGTAAAAAACCCAAAGCCATTATCGGGGTGGACTTATTTGGCATTCCCTGTAAACTAAATGATCTTAAAGTTTTATCAGGTAAATATGATATTCCGCTGATTGAAGATGCTGCAGATGCCATAGGTGCCAGGCTGGATGATAAACCATTGGGAACCTTTGGCAAAATGGGTATAATTTCTTTTAACGGCAATAAAGTATTAACCACTTCAGGTGGAGGAGCATTGATATCCCATGATCGTGAATTAATAGCGAAAGCAAAATACCTCAGCAACCAGGCACGTGAGATAAAACCTTATTATATCCATCGTGAAGTGGGCTATAATTATATGATGAGTAATATTCTGGCGGGTATCGGTCGCGGACAAATGGGCGTGTTAAATGAGCGCTTAAACCGCAGGCGGGAAATATATGCTACATATCAAAAAGAACTGGCAGGGATTGAAAGCCTTGAGTTTATCAATGATCTTCCTGGTGCATGTTCCAACCGATGGTTAAGTATTGCACTTGTTCACCCTAACGATTCTAAGGTAAGCCGTGACGACTTGTATTATCACCTGGAAAAGAATGAAATAGAAAGCCGCCCGGTATGGAATCCAATGCACCTGCAGCCTGCTTTTAGCAAACATCCTTATTTTGGTGGCAATACTGCAGAAACAATATTTAAATCAGGTTTATGCCTACCCTCCGGTAGCTCGATGACAGACAGCGAATTGTCATTTGTGATTGAGAAAATGAAGGAGTTGTTTGGATAAAATTTGCATTTAGTCAAGAATTACTTCGATTTACTTAATTCTGAAAAACCTTATCTGGATTTTTGACAATTTCGCCTAATCTTCTTTCTATCGCGTTCCATTTAAAACTGCCATTCATTAAATTTATTGGTTCTTCAAAATTAATATCAGTATGATACTCTAAAGCTTTTATTATTGAAAAAATATTCCTCGATGGATATTTGCTCTCATATGCACTAAACATCTCATTCAAACTTAAATAGGAGGATAAAAATGCAATATCAATAAAATCTTTTAGGCGGGTGCCATTTCCTTCTATGGCATTAAATTTCATAGCTGCAATATCTTTCAAACCTGCGATCCTTATTCCTTCAATTACCTGCAAATCATCAACCAAAGGATAGTCATGTGTTATGAAATCCACTTGTACATTGTCAATTATCCCTTTAAGTGTATTTTTACGAAGATAGTCTAACTTAAAACCTAAATTTTTATCCAAATATTCAAAAAGATAATCTCCATCAAATGGCTTTTTTGAAAATAAGTCAATATCAATACTTATTCTGTGACCAATTTGTAAAGACAAAGCAGTTCCGCCAACAAGGAAAAAATCATCAAGAAGATTATCTTTCATCAGGTTTTTCAGGACTCCCAATGTGCCTGGTGTAACTGTTTCTTTGCGTAGCATTTCATTTCTGTTAATGGTATTTCGAAGGCAATACTAACAAAGTTCATATCGCGGTCGTTCATATATGGTATAGCTCTAATCGAATCTTTTACACCTTCCTCCCCATAAAGGTTAAACATGGCATACCAATCATTTCGCCAACCCCGCTCTATTACCCTTTGCACAACAATGTTTCTCATTTTTTGGTAATCGAATCGTGATAAATCATATTCCCATAAAAGGGAAGTATCAATTTTCGCATCAGGGTGTTCTTGCCACTCGTTAAGAATAACGTAATTGATCATTTTTTAAGATTGAAGCTAAACAAAGATACGAAATCGGTGTAAAATTTCCATTATTTTATACCTTTTTACTTACATGATTTAATTGATAATTATTTAATCAAAATTTATAATTTTCTCTTCTGTTAACATCTCATTAACAAAAGTTTAATCTCTATTAACACCTTTTAAGGTTTAATTTGATAGGTTTGTATAAACTATTCTTTCAAACAAAATCATAAAATTCAAACTGCATGAAAAGGATCCTCCTGTTTTCGTTTATTGCATTGATGGCCAATATTGGATTATCAATTGCGCAACCTGGCCCAAAGCCTGATTTTTCTTTGGCTGCAAAATTACCTGCTGACCCTAATTTAAGGACAGGTACTTTAAGTAATGGCATGCGGTATTATATCCGAAAAAATACCAAACCTGAAAACCGGGCAGAAATGCGGTTGGTAGTACATGCCGGTTCAATAATGGAAAGTGATTCTCAGCAGGGATTGGCCCACTTAACAGAACACATGGCTTTTAACGGTACCAAGAATTTCAGCAAAAGTGCCATTGTGGATTATCTTGAATCTATCGGCATGCGATTTGGCGCTGATCTTAATGCCTATACCAGCTATGATGAAACGGTATACATGCTGCAATTGCCGACGGATTCAGCAAGTTTTATTACCAAAGGCCTGCAAATTCTTGAAGACTGGGCCCATAATGTAACATTTGACAATATTGAAATTGACAAAGAACGAGGGGTGGTAATTGAGGAATGGCGGCTTGGCAGAGGGGCTTTTGAACGAATGAGCCGAAAAATTAATCCCATTATATATAACGACTCCAAATATGCGGATCGCAGCCCAATTGGCAAAAAAGATATCATTGCTTATTGCAAATATGACACATTAAAGAATTTTTATAAAGACTGGTACCGTCCTGACCTGCAAGCAGTGGTAATAGTAGGTGATGTGGATGTTGATAAAATGGAAAAAATGGTCATTGCACAGTTTTCTAAAATTCCGAAAGCAGTAAATCCTAAGCCAAGAACTTATTATACACTTAAATCGCACAAAGGTGCTATTGCCGTAGTGGCAACTGATAAAGAAAGCCAGTATGTTCTAATCCAGATGCAATATATGCATGACAAATTAAAATATGAAACTGTTAAAGATTATCGCGACCATATTAAACAAAGATTGCTGACGCGAATGATTTCTGCACGACTTTCTGAATTACAACACCAGGCTTCTCCCCCATTCTCATACGCAAATGCAGATATAGGGCCTACACTTGGCCAGTTATCCGAATACAGGCTGTTCGCTATTACTACGGATAATAATATTGGAGGCAGTATTAAAGCCTTAATTACAGAAAATGAAAGAATAAAGAAATTTGGATTTAATGCTTCAGAACTCGATCGTGCTAAAAAAATCAGTTTACAGGAAATTGAAAATATGTATAAAGAAAAGGATAAAACTGATTCAAAAGCCCTGACTGAAGAATGCGTAAGTAATTTCCTGGATGGTGAAGATATTCTTGGTATATCAAATGATTATCAATACAATGAAAAATTTATTCCTGAAATAACTCTGGAAGAAGTAAATGCCCTGGCAAAGGAATGGATATCAGCTGACAATAATGATATAGTGGTTGAAGCACCTGAAAAATCAGGTGTTAATATACCTACACAATCTGAAATTCTTGCCATGGTAAATAATGCCAAATCTGAAAAAATCGAAGCTTATAAGGACGCAGAATCCGGTAAACAATTCATGGACAAGAAACCTGTTGCAGGGAAGATCGTAAAAGAAACCATAAATAAAGAAACAGGAACGACGGAATGGGTACTTTCTAATGGCGCAAAAGTAATATTAAAACCCACTGATTTTAAAGCAGATGATATTCAATTTAGCGGATTTGCCCCGGGAGGAACTTCCTTAATTGAAGACAAAGATTTTGAAAGCAGTACCATGGCAGCAAGTGTTATCCACAGTTGCGGCATTGCCGATTTCGATGCGAATACCGTGGCAAAAATGCTTGCCGGAAAAAATGCAAATGTATCCCCAGATATGAGTGCACTTTATGAAGTATTTAACGGGAATGCCTCTCCAAAAGACGTCGAAACCATGCTTCAGTTATTGCACTTGTATTTTACAAAACCAAGGGAGGATAAAGATGGATTTAATTCATATATCACCCGCGTAAAAGGCTTTGTGCAAAACAGGCAATTAAGCCCGGAAGGCGTACTTCGTGACACCAACCAGGCAATTACTTTTAATCATAATTACCGGTGGAGGCCATTCAGTGAAGCTTTGCTGAATGAAATTGATGAATCCAAAGTATTACCGCTTTATAAAGAGCGATTTGCAGATGCCGGCAACTTTACATTTTTCTTTGTGGGTAATATTGATTTGGCAACACTAAAACCACTTGTTGAAACTTATATTGGCGGACTTCCCTCCGCAGGCAAAAAGGAAATGTGGAAAGAACGAAAAATCGGTTTCCCAAAAGGTATCGTAAAAAAATATGTAAAAAAAGGCACAGAACCAAAGAGTTATGTATTCATAACCATGGCCGGCAAATTTGATTGGACCATGAAAAATAAAATTGAAGCTGATGCCATGATGCGAGTACTGAATATAATGATGCGAGAAGTAATGCGTGAAGATAAAAGCGGCGTATATGGCGTTTCCGCCAACCTAACGCCTACCAGGTACCCAAGTGAAGAGTATAAAATTACGATCCAATTCGGGTGCTCACCGGAAAATGTAGATATGCTAGTAAAAACCGCTTTTGAACAGGTTGAAAAATTAACAAAGGAAGGCCCGAGTAGCCAGAATATGGGTAAAGTAACAGAAATAATGCACCGGACAAGAGAAACCAGCTTGAAGGACAATGAATTCTGGCTTCATGCCTTGCAATCCTATAAAATGAATAATGACGACATTTCAGACATCCCCAAATACGATGAGATGGTGAATAAGATTAAGCCCGAGGATGTTAAAAATGCGGCTACTAAATATTTCGATTTCAACAATTATGTTGAAGTAGTACTGGTGCCTGAAAGTAAATAAATCCCTGATCTGGGATTTAATTCTGAATTAAAGGATTTGGCAACTTTTAGAAGTTGTCAAATCTTTTTCTTTTGTAGCTACCTGGCAATCTTCAAGCCTTCCGACTCCTATGCCAGATATGCAATAACTTGCCTAAAATCACCACGATTAACATAATCCCCAAAAAACCCCACCAGTTCCAAAACCACATATAATTTGCTTTATTACAATGACAAAGAAGTAAGCTAATTGTTCTGACGGAGATGTTTGTAAAGATTTGAACCTAAAATTTAATAAACCAAGGAAAGAAAACCTTAGATTTACAACTTAGTTAGTAATATAAAGTGCAGGAACTATTACATCATATTCCGTCTGATTTTATCAAATTCCTTCTGGTATTTGTCTTTTCGCTTCTTATTGGCCTTGAGCAGCGGCGATTATATATCAAAATAGAAATGGAAACGGTATTCGGAACCGACCGTACTTTCACATTAATCGGTATCTTAGGGTATATCCTTTATATTATTTCACCCAAAGAACCAATTCTTTTTATTACTGGGGCAGGTGCCATTGCAGCTTTCCTGGCTATTTATTATTTCATGAAGATCAAACTGAAACAAAAGTTTGGCCTTACTTCCATTATTACTGCCCTTATCACTTTTTGCCTTGGCCCACTGGTATATACTCAACCTTTATGGCTTGTATTGCTCATTGTTATTGGGTTATTAGTGATTACAGAAATTAAAGAGAACCTGTTTGAATTTTCTCAAAAAATTGATAGCACAGAATTTATTACCCTTGCCAAATTCCTTGCCCTGGCAGGAGTTATCCTGCCTCTTTTACCTGATACACCCATTTCGCCTGAAATAAATATTTCTCCGTACAGGTTTTGGCTTTCAGTGGTGATCGTTTCTGCCATATCTTACCTGAGTTATTTGTTGAAAAAATTCGTTTTCCCGAATGCAGGAATATTATTAACGGGCATATTAGGCGGCTTATACAGCAGTACAGCCACTACTATTATCCTGGCGAAGAAAAGCAAAGAAAATCCGGCAACAAAAGGCTATGCATCTGCTATTATTTTAGCAACATCCATGATGTACCTGCGGCTCTTTTTATTGGCTTTATTCTTTAACCAGGCCATTGCTATAGGGCTTCTTCCATGGTTTGCGTTGTTTTTTGTTTTATCTGCAGGCCTGTCATTTGTTTTCTGGAAATTTAAAAGCCCTGAAATTAAGACCGATCAGCCCGTTACAATTGAGGCTCAAACCAATCCGCTTGAATTTAAAACCGCCCTTTTATTTGCCGGGTTATTTATATTCTTTGCATTGGCTACCAGTTATGTTTTTAAACATTTTGGCGCTTCTGGTATCAGCGGCATGGCATTTATTGTGGGCGTCACTGATATTGATCCATTTATCCTGAATCTCTTTCAACATACAGGCAAAATCGCCGATACCATTGTGGTCCTGGCCGTAGTTAATGCAGTAAGCAGCAACAATATATTAAAGCTCATTTATGCCTTATTGTTTGGCGATAAAAGCCTTAGAAAAGAATTAATCATTGGCTTTTCAGCATTAATAGCTTCAGGCATTGTTGCATCCGTTGTATTAAATTCAATTGGATAAATATTTTTTTTACCATTCCCTAACTTATTTTAATTTCCGCATACAACCTTTTTTCACGTTCTTGCCCCTATCTAATAAATGGATCATAAAATTTGAACCCGGGGGCCGAAATTGAAGATGGAGAACTGATCAGGCTTTGCATTGAGAGAAACCGTAATGCCCAGCGCACACTTTATGAAAAATATAAGCGTGCATTGTATACCAGGGCATTACGGATGGTTAACAACTCCGACCATGCACACGATGTGCTTCAGGAAAGCTTTATAGAAATTTTTAACGATCTTAAAAATTTCAGAGGTGAAAGTGGGCTTTTCAGCTGGATGAAAACCATTGTGTACCGCAAATCCCTTCTTCACATCAAGATCGAAACCAGGTTCACTGATTTTGATCCTGATAAACATGATGTTGAAATAGATTGGCAAGACAATCTTACCGCTGAATACCTTGACAAGGCAATCAAATCATTGCCTGATGGATACCGGGCTGTTTTTCTATTGGCAGAAGTAGATGGCTATAAACATAAAGAGATTGCGGAAATGATGGGTATTGCCGAAGGCACGTCAAAATCTCAATTATACCAGGCTAAAAAGCTATTGCAGCAAAAACTTAAAGAGCTAAAACCGTGAATGAAATAAATAAACAAAACCTCGAAAAAGCGATCAGGAATTTACCTGATTCTGAGCCAGAACCAATATTGTGGAATAAAATCGAAGCTTTTCTTCAATTTGAAGAGCAAGTTTCAAAGGTTATAGGGCAACTACCTGTTTACGAACCCGTAGATGGCGTCTGGGCAGAAATAGATACCCGGATTGTATATAAAGGCTCAAAAAAGATATCTGTATATAAAATTGCCAGGTACTGCCTGGCAGCGGCCGCATCAATATTACTGGTTTTCCTGGGCTGGCAAGTTTTAAAGCCTAAACAAAAGGAAGGCATAACTATCAGCTATTCTATTGAGAATAAAAAGCTTATTGATAGCCTTCCTAATCCCGGAAAAGCAGTTAAGGACAGTGAGAATTATATCAAACAAAGTTGCTCAAAACTACCTGATCGTTGTGAGTCACCTGACATTAGTTCGTTAAAAAATGAACTGGAGAATCTTAATGCCCAGTATAAAAAGCTGCAGGATGCTGCGGAGCGTTATGGCACAGATGAAAACATTATGCAGGCTACCATTAAAATTGAAACGACCAAATCAAAGGTTATGAAAGAAATAATATCAAAGCTTAAATCATGAAATTTAGTGATTTAACCTGCAAAATACTTTTAGCCTGTATATCGGGATTTCTCATGATGAGAAATCCTGTGTACAGCCAGGCAAAAGTGCAGGTAGTCACCAAAACCATTGAAAAAGACCTCACATGTAGCAATGAGGGCGCTCTAAGAATAACGGCTGAAAAAGCAGACATTGAAATACGGGGCTGGGACAAAAAATACATGCACATAAAGGTAATGCTGATCAGCAAAAATGCCGATCGCCAATTGGCTGAAGACGAATTGGAATACCTGCATTTTGGCATAAATCATGAACCCAGCCTGGTGGAACTTACCAATTCATTTATTTTCCCCAAAAAGCACAAACCTGTACAGGGCAATCTTAAGGCACAATATGTCATCTGGATACCCAGACAATATATCATATCCATCATCAATAAATTTGGCACTATTGTATTGCACGATCTGCAAACACGTACAATAATAGATGCCGAATATGCCAATATGAGCTTTGAGAAATACGGGGGTTACCTATCCATAAAAAGCTTATACAGTGATGTAAAGGCAGATAACATCAATGCCAATATGACCTGCATCGGAGACCACGCGGAGTTGTTTATAGCTGCCACTGGAGGTACTTATCATTTTGAAAACCAATATGGAAAAATTGATTTGACCACAATGAAAATTGTTGACCGGGTATATATAAAATCAACCAGAACTCCTGTAAAGATAACCACAAATGGCTTTGAACAATACAGTTATGATTTATCCGTTTCAAATGCTGCAATCCTGTTGCCTGGAAAAAGAATAGACGCCCCTAAAAAAAGCACTGGCGGCCGAAATAATTTTAAAATCAAAAAAGAGCATTGTCCTGATATTGATATTAGTACCACCTTTGAAAATATTGAAATAAAATGAAATCAAAAATCCAGATTATGAAAACAAATAAACTTTTCTTTTTACTCAACATCATTTTCTTATTAACCATACTCTATTGTAATAAGTGTTTTGCCCAAAAAGACACCACCAAACGTGACACCATCAAAAAAGAGTACTACGAAGAAAACCAGGCCAAATCAGATTATTACAAGCGCAAAGAAAAATATGATTATGTGACCAGAGCGAAGATTGAAGAATTGTCAATGTTTAAGATTGGACTAACATTTAGCCCTTTTGAATTTGATGTTCTAGGTGGTCCATTTATCGGCTATGAAAGAAAACTAAGACCGGATATTTCAGTATTTGCAAATTTAGCCGGATCTGAGTTATTGCCTAGAGCTGCATTATTCACTCCAATTGTAAATCTCACCCTCGGAGGCCGATATTATTACAATTTGCCCGAAAAGATTTGGGAGGGCAAAAGCGCAAATAATCTTTCAGCGAATTATTTTTCCTTACAATTAACAAGTTATGCTTTTGGAAGAATAATTCCGATTGTGGAGCCTTTGTTTGGAATTCAAAGGAGATTAGGCCATTTGTTCTATATTGATGGGAATATCGGAGCTGCATTTGGTTATGGCAACCGCACTGAGCTTACAATTAATTTAGATTTTGGCCTAGGCCTTTAATTTACATCAAACACAACACTATGAAATACAAAAACTTAAACTATTTAAAATTACCCTTCACTCTCCTGCTATTGTTTTGCATGAATAATGCCTATGCTCAAAAAGACACTACCAAACGTGACACCATCAAAAAAGAATACTACGAAGAAAACCAGGCCAAATCAGATTATTACAAGCGCAAAGAAAAATATGATTATTTAACACGCGCAAAAATTGAGGAGTTGTCTATGTTTAAGATTGGATTGGCAACCGCGCCATTTCAATTTGTAGAAAGAAATGGATTTTTAGGACTACAGATTGGCTATGAAAAAAAATTAAGAAAAGATTTTTCTTTAATTGGGAATATCAGTGCTGTAATTGTACCACTTCCAAGTAATGAAGAAGTAATAAATTTTTCTATTGCTGGAAGATATTATTACAATATAATTGAAAGAATTTGGGAAGGCAAGGGCGCTAATAATCTCTCTGCCAATTATTTTTCTTTACAATTAGGTAGTTATTCAGTTTTATATAATGGGCCATTTTATATCAGCAAGCGTCCCCAGGTTGAAGCCTTATATGGGATGCAAAGAAGACTTGGGCGATTATGTTTTATCGATGCAAACTTTGGCGCTGCTATTGGACCAGATAGTCAACCTGAATTAGTTTTCAATTTAAATTTTGGCCTTGGACTTTAGTCCTTTGTAGGTTCCCCCTCCACATTCTCCCAACCATATGGACAATGTTTGCATTTGCTACCGCAGCAGAATCCGCGTTTAAGATGATATTGAGCAGTAAAAACCATCAGCCCATCCTCATTCAAATAATAATCACCAGGCTCGAGGGGAATGGGGACTAGTTTCTGTCTTTTCTTTGGGATCTTGTCTTTACTCTTTTCCTCCATCTTCAAGATTTAGTTGGTGAGTTTGTGGTATAAAGGAATGAATGAGTGATTGATATAATGATAGAATGAATTAATGCCGCCAAATCCTGCTAATCCTTAAATTCTGCTAATCCTGATTCTGACAACTTCTCCCCTTCCCTCTCATATAGCTCCTTCTCTACGAGCTGTTTCCTATACAAGGTATAATAATAGCCATGCCGTTCCATCAGTTGTTCATGGTTGCCTTCTTCTACAATGGCTCCCCCATCAAGCACTATAATATGGGCTGCATTTTTAACCGTAGAAACCCGGTGACTGATGATTACAGAAGTTTTACCCTTCATTACATTCGATAGGTTTTGAAGTATTTGAGCTTCTGTATTGGTATCAATGGCAGAAAAACAATCATCCAGTATCAGGAATTTGGGATCATTCACGATCGCTCGGGCAATACCAACTCTTTGCTTTTGTCCGCCTGATAAAGTAATGCCCCGCTCCCCTATCATGGTATCAAATCCTTCCGGGAACCCGACGATATCCTTAAAAACATCGGCAGCCTCGGCGCTTTGGATCACCAAAGCCCGTTGCTCGTCTTTTATCATTTGACTATCCGCATTTATTGGTTTGTTATAGCCAAATAGGATATTATCGGCAATACTTTCAGAAAAAAGGAAATCGTCCTGGGGTACATAGCCGAGCTGTTTTCTATAATTGCCGATATCAACCTTCCTGATGTCCTGTCCGTCAATAAGAATATTTCCTCCTGTCACATCATAAGATCTTAAAAGAAGATTTGCCATGGTGGATTTTCCGGAACCTGTTCTCCCAATTACCCCTAATGATTTTCCGGCCGGGATATGGATATTCACATTTGTTAATCCCCTGATGCCGGTATCCGGATATACAAAAGATACATTTTGGAAGGTAATATCGCCATTCAAATCAAATACGGAGCCGTTTTCCGAAACAATCTCCGGTTGGCTATCGAGTAATTCATTGATCCTGGATTGAGAAGCGGCTGCTCTTTGAATCATTGATGTGGTAATGCCAATGGCTGCAATTGGGAAACTTAATTGGATGACATACATAATGAACTCAGGTATGGTGCCAGGAGAAATAATTCCATGAATTACTTCCATACCACCGACATATAAAGTTAACAAAGTGCTAAATCCCATTAAAAATGTCATAGAAGGGAAGAAAAAAGCTTCAACAAGCACCAGGCCAACAGTTTTCTTTTTGTATTCCACTACTTCCACCTCAAAATGTTCTCTTACACTTTTTTCAGAGGCAAATGATTTCACAACCCTGATGCCCGAAAAAACCTCTTGTACAAACGTGGTCAGGCGGGAAAGTTGTTGCTGGATACCCATTCCCCGGGTGTAAGTAATATTATTTACCAGGTATATTGCAAAAGCCAGAACAGGCAGGGGTGTGAGTGCAAAGAGGGTCAACTTTACATTTACAGAAAGCATAATGCTAACGGTAAGAATAATCCGGGAAATTAAATTGATACCATACATAATAGCAGGCCCGATATATAGCCTTACCCGCCCCACATCTTCAGATATCCTGGCCATCAGGTCTCCGGTATTATGGCGGCGGTAATAGCCTAAGGATAATTTTTGAAAATGGGCATAAATATCGTTTTTCAAGTCATACTCTATGTGCCTAGACATAACAATGATTGTTTGCCGCATAAAAAACATAAAAAGCCCCGTAAATATGGCCGCGCCAATGATGAGCAGGATAATTGCACCGAAATCATTTTTTTGGCGAAGGCTGTCATTCATCAGGAAATATAAAAAATCATCAATGGCCCTGCTCATTGCATTCTGATTTTGGGGCAGTTTATGCATCAGCATATCGAAGGCAATACCCACAACCCTGGCCGAGATAACGGCAAAAAAATTGGAGATGATGACAAAAACGATACCTGAGAACAACAAAACCCAGTACCGTTTCAGGTATTTATTCAAAGAACGAAGCGAACGAATATTCTTAAAAGCGCCCATTTACTTTTTTGCGATAAAATTATTTTACTTTTGCAGTCGAATTCTCTCAATAAAACAATACTTAAATTCTTCCTCACCGAAATGGATACACTTAATGATATACATGTGGAAACAATTCCCGTATTATTTAATCAGCTCACTGAGCATGATTATGAGCAAATCGTCTTTTGCCAGGACAAAAGTACCGGTTTAAAAGCAATAATTGCCATACATAATACAACCTTAGGCCCCGGATTAGGCGGTACCAGGATGTATAATTATAAAAATGAGAACGATGCCATCACAGATGTTTTACGCCTTTCAAGGGGTATGACTTATAAAGCTGCCATCTCCGGTATTAACCTGGGTGGTGCGAAAGCTGTGATTATCGGCGATCCGCGTAAAATAAAAAATGAAGCCTTTATGAGAAGGTTTGGTCGTTTCGTAGATAACCTGGGCGGTAAATACATTACTGCTGAAGATATAGGTACTACTACCCGCGATATGGAGTACATTAAAATGGAAACTGGCCATGTAACCGGCTTGCCTGAAATCATGGGCGGTGGAGGCGATCCGTCTCCGGTTACGGCATACGGCGTATACCTGGGTATGAAAGCCTGTGTGAACGAAGTTTACGGTTCAGATTCTGTAGAAGGTAAAAAAATATTGGTGGAAGGTGTAGGCAAAGTTGGCAGCGCCTTGGTTCGTCGTCTGGTAAAAGAAGGCGCCAAAGTGATGATTGCTGACGTAAACGAAGAAGCACTTGCATCTCTTGCCAAAGAAACCGGTGCAAGCGTGGTAAGCCTGAGCGAAGTTTTTGACCAGGACATGGATATTTATTCTCCATGTGCATTGGGTGCTACTTTAAATACAGAGAATATATCTCAAATGAAATGCGCAATTGTATCAGGCGCTGCAAATAACCAGTTGGCTGACGAACATATCCACGGACAGATGCTTTTGGACAAAGGCATTTTATATGGTCCTGACTATTTAATAAATGCAGGTGGCCTGATCAATGTTTATACCGAGCTAAATGGCTACAACAGGGATATTGCCATGAAAACCACCGAAACCATATATGACGTAACCAGGGATATTATTGCCATATCAAAACGTGAGCAGATATCAACTTACCAGGCAGCGAACAAAATGGCGGAGCAACGCATTCAATCCATCGGAAGAATTCATTTAAATTACTAGTTCATAGTATATAGACTATTGAAAAATAATAAATGCTGAGTAGAAGGCACATCCGCGTTAAGGTAATGCAGGCCTTGTATATGTATTATAACGACAGTTCGGACCTTAATAGCAAGGCCCAGGCTGTAAAAGCTCTTGACAAGAATATTAACAAGCTGTATGAATTGTATTTATACCTGCTTCTCTTTATCTCTGAAATAGGCAGTTTCCTGGCTGAATATGATGAGGAAGTAAAAAGCAGGTATATCCAGAATGACCAGGATACCAAAAACAGCCTGAAATTATTCCAGAATCCCATTCTCCAGAAACTGATGAATAGCAGCGAGCTTGAAAAGGCCGCGAAAAAGAATCATATTATGTGGAACGGGGATAAGGATACACTCAGGAAGATTTTTCTTGACCTGAAAAACCAGGAAATATATAAAGATTATATTAATGCGCCTGAAAATACGCCAGGTTCGCATTATGAGATCCTTGTTTTTATATTAAGGCACTATTCCACTCACACCCCTGTATTAACACAGCACCTGGAAGAGGAATTTTACAATTGGCTCGATGATAAAAAGGTGGCCCCGCAAATGGCAGGAAAAACCCTGCAAACCCTGGCTACTAGTGATGACGAAAGTGCATTTTTATTGCCCCTGAGTAAAAATGACGATGAAAACTACCAGTATGCCGAGGAATTGCTGAAAAAAACAATTGATGGTAATGACAGTTTTGATAACCTGATATCGACCAGGATCACCAAATGGGAACCACACCAGGTAGCCATGATCGATAACATTATTTTAAAAATGGCCATCTGCGAGTTTTTGAATTTTCCATCCATTCCTTCCAAGGTTTCGATCAATGAATATGTGGAACTGGCCAAAACTTATAGTACCCCGCAAAGCAAGAAATTTGTGAACGGTGTATTGGATGCTATTTTAACAGAACTTAGAAAAGATGGCACTTTAGTAAAAAGCTAATTTTAAATTTGAATACTCAAAACCTGTTTAAAATGAAAAAGTTATTAATTTTATCACTAATCTTAATCAGTTCATTATCTGCCTGTAAGCAGAATGAGAAAAAAGGTCTTTCTACAGATATAATTCAGAACGGGAAAACTCCAAAAATGACATTTGATAAAACATCTTATGATTTTGGGGTGATTACCGAAGGTGATATCATGTCCTATACCTTTGATTTTACAAATACCGGTGATGGCGACTTGTTAATTACAGATGCTCATGGACAATGCAGTTGCACTGTGCCTGAATGGCCAAAAGAACCCATAAAACCCGGGGACAAAGGTGAAATAAAAGTAAAATTTGACAGCAATGGCAAGCATGGTCTCGTTACCAAAATGGTAACTATTGAAGCCAATACCAATCCAAAAGATTCAAAAATTGAAATAAAAGCCGATGTTCATCCGGCTCCCGTAAAAAAATAAACACAATAATATGACATTTTTAATTGAGACCGTTTTTGCACAGGCAGCCCCCGCAGGTGGTGGTGGCATTGGAGGCCTTTTCGCAAACAACCCTATGGCTATTGCTTTTCCGCTTATCCTGGTTGTTATGTATTTTTTTATGATCCGTCCACAGCAGAAAAAAGCCAAGGAACAGGCAAATTTCAAAGAAAAGATCGAAAAAGGTCAGAAGATTGTTACCATTGGAGGTTTGCATGGCAGAATTTCAGAAATA